>Ga0316622_100000454_pt1 | contig 23740 bp, 19 predicted proteins | sample OWC_Aug_OW2_C1_D_FD_207646 | JGI IMG/M metagenome (GOLD analysis project Ga0316622, IMG submission 207646) | Wetland soil microbial communities from Old Woman Creek delta, Ohio, United States - OWC_Aug_OW2_C1_D5_C | ecosystem: Environmental > Terrestrial > Soil > Wetlands | place: USA: Ohio... | reverse complement strand
GGCGCGCGTGCGTGGCAGCAGGGCCGTCTGGGACACCGGACGTTGTGCGAATTCCCGGCGCATGGGGCCCTCGCCCCTGCTCCAGCATGGGCGTTCAGCACCGCCGCGGCTGGACTATGCAATGCCGGCTCGTGTGAACGCGATGGCCGCGTAGCTCACCGAGTGCTCGTAGTCACCGGTCACGTCGAGTGAGGTCCGGTACGCCAGCAGCTCGCCGCGATGGCGTCGGTCTACCCAGGTCAAGAAGGCCATGATCGGGATCTGCCCGCACACCGTGGCTCCCGTACCATCCAGGTACCGGCGAAAGGCCAGGGCATCACCGCGTAGGATGGGGTCGATTGCGCCGCGATCGAGCTCGCGCAGGCGGTCCCGTACCGTGGCCGCGTCATCGGCCGGGAAGGGCTCGTAGCCGAAGCGCCATCCGTAGTGGGTGAAATCGGAGCTGATGACAAACACGGTGCGATCGTCGGCAAGCCGGTCGATCGTGGGGCGAAGCGCGGGGTGATCCTGCGATTCCAGATCGCCGAAGAGCAAGGGCACCACCGTTGCGGACGGCAGGACTCGCTGCACGAAGGGCAGCTGGATCTCCAGCGAGTGCTCCCCTTGGAAGGGTGCTAGGTCGATCCGAACGAGTGGCTGGTCACGCGGGAGGTCCGGGACGACACCGTCGAGCCGCACCTGGCCGAGCGGGGTCTCGAATGCATCGACGTCCGGAACGACCACGCCACGATAGGACATGCGGTGGCTCGGCGCGAGCAGGACAACCCGGGTGCAGGCAACGTTGCGCAACCGGCGGTAGGCCGCCCCCGCAACCAAACCCGAGTACTGATAGCCGGCATGAGGCACGATCAGTCCGAGCGGCGACGCGGCGCCCTCGCTCGACGTCTCGGCAAGAAAGCCATCCACCGTCCGCCGCAGCTCGTCGGCTCGACCGGGATACCAGGTTCCCGCCAGCGTAGACTGTTTCGTTCGCATGCTCCTGGAGGGATCGGCTCGTACCTCAGATGTAGAGAAGGACCTCCTCCTCGTCGCGCAAGTCGGCGTACACCTGTTCCAACTGGGCGCGCGTCAGCACGCGCGTCACGATGGTCACGCTCAGATACCGGCCCTGCGCGCTCTCGCGGACCTTCGTGCTGTCCAACGGGACCGGGCCGAGGGTACCGGCAACGACCGCTCGGACCCGTTCGACAAACGTATCACTGCGCCGGCCGAAGATCTTGAAGGTGTAGAAACACGGAAACTGCTCCAATTCGTCCTTCTCATTCACCGGGGTCGTCCTTCTGACTGCCAACGAGCCGCTCGGGTCGAAATCGTTGGTCGCGTTCTTCTCGCACCGCGGGTTGCTGGTAGCAATCCACACAGGTGATGATTTCGATCGGTGTCAGGAGCTTGAAGAAACTCACGCGCTCCACGCCCTCAGTTGCCAGGGAGCTCAACTCCACCTCCCCGGTGTGCATGGAATAGTAGTCCACATGATAGGAGGTAGGGGTGTGTCGGGTTTCGCGAACCGGGCGGCCGCAGTGATCGCAGCGAGGCGGGATCCGCTCGACTGCCGGGATCGGGGCAACCATGAGACAATATTAGCGCCGGCTGCAGGCGGAAAACCAGACGGGCCCGGCGTTCGTCACACAGGCGCGCAGTCGGTCCGCCGGGGCGTTGTCAGCTTGGGGACGCGCATCGTGAAGCAGCTGCCCTGGGCCGGCACGCTGACGACGCCGATCGTGCCCCCATGGGCCTCGGCGACTTGCCGGGCAATCGCCAGACCCAGCCCGAGACCACGCGCGCCGAACTCGAACAGCCCGGAGCCGTGCAACAGGGGATCGCCCGACGCCACCGAGAACGGCTCGAAGATCTCGCCCAGATGCTCCGCGGCGATGCCGATGCCGCTGTCGCGCACCAAGGCGGCAACGCAGTCGCCTTCGTCGCGTACCTCGACGCAGACAAAACCGCCGTCAGGCGTAAACCGAACCGCGTTGGTCAGCAGATTCCAGAACGCGCGTTGCATCCAGCGCCGGTCCAGCGCAAGCGCCGGCAGTGCAGGCCCGGCAGCAAGCGTAATCTCCAGGTCGCGCTGCCGCACCGCCCGGCGAAGCTCATCGGCCAGCTCAGCCAGCAACTGGCGAAGATCCAGCGGCTCGCGGTGGAGACGGAGGCGCGGCTCCCTGAGCCGCGCCGCGGCGGTCATCTGCGCGACGCCACGTGCCAGCCAGTGCCCCGCCCGGCGCGCGGTCTCGATCCACGCCCGACCCGCTCCTGAGAGCTCCGCCTCCAGCGCCAGGTCGGTCGCGTTGAGGAGAATGTGCAGAGGCGTGCCGAGTTCATGCGCAGTGATGGCCAGGAGGCGCCCCTTCTGCTCCGCTTCCCGCTGTACCTGCATATACGCCCGCTGCAGCTCGCACAGGAGGCGGCGCCGTTCCCGCTCGCCCTCGTAGCGTTCGAGTCCGCGCCGCACGACTTGGCGCAGCTCACGGGTCTCCCAGGGTTTGGTGAGGCAGTGATACACGCGCCCACTGTTGATGGCCTCGCGCAACGCCTCGACGTCCGCGTAGCCGGTGAGCATGATCCGCACGAGGTCGGGATAGCGCTCGACGGTCTGGGCCAGGAACTCCGTGCCGCTGGTTCCAGGCATGCGCTGATCCGCAACCACCAGCGCCACCGAATGCGCGGCGAGCACTTCGAGCGCCTCCGCGGCGCTCGCGGCCATCAACACCTCGCAGTCGTCCGTCAGCGCGCGCCGGACGGCGCGCAGGCTCGCTGGTTCGTCATCGACAACCAACACGACCCGTTCGTGGTGGGAGCGCGGCGGTTCGGTCATGACAGTCGACGTGCCCACCGACAACTAGCGCATTGTGCATCAGTGTTGCAACACTAAACATATAGATTGAATTGCTATGACGAACCGGGCAGGTTCTTGACCTGGGGGTGCCGCGGAACTCCTCCCCGCCGGGTCGGGGAACGGGCAGTGTACAGAGCCGGAAGCGCGGCCGCGGCGTCAGTCTTCGGCCGGAAGGGAGACTTCGTCGATGGGGAGCAACACTTCGCCGCTGTCGCCGCTGTCGATGATGGGAGTCGTCGGCAGCGGCTGTCGCTCACGATTGGACTTGCCGCGGCGCCGTCGGCCGCTGCGCCGCCGTTTCTTCTTGCGCCGCTCGGGCTGCGCGATCGGCTCCCAGAAACTCGAGGGCCGTTCGGGTCGGCCCCGGCACACGTCGCAGAGGCCGCAGTGGGTTCCGTCCTCCTCCCCGAAGTACCGGCGCAGAAAGACCGCCCGGCAATCGACATGGTGCGTGTACTCAGTGAGCGAATCCAGGCGCCGGCCATCCTGGGTGCGCAACGTCTCGAACTGTCCGGCCAGACTCCGCGACTGCTCCTCGACCGATTCGGCAGGGGCGAGCACGCGAATGGAGCCGTCGTCACCCAATTGCACCAAGCCCGCCTCCTCGAGCACCGTCAAGAGCGCCACCGTGACTCGCGGCCCCTGACCTGCGGAGAGCGCCAGGGCTTCCAGCGTTGGCGCGCGTCCCTCACCCGCCCAGGCGGCCAGCGCCTTGCCGAGCTTATACAGCTGGTCGGGTCGCACACGGCTCTTCTGCAGCAGCGCCTCATGAATCGTGCGGTCGTCGGGATCGTACAGGAGGATGCAGTTCGCCTTCTGCCCGTCGCGTCCCGCGCGACCGGCCTCCTGCACGTATTGCTCAAGCGACGCCGGCGAATGGTAGTGGACGATGTAACGGATGTCTGGCTTGTCGATCCCGAGGCCGAACGCGCTGGTTGCCACCATGATCGTCCGGCGGCCGGGCTTCATGTACATCTCCTGCTGATGGTTGCGCTCGGTCGAGGCCATACGTCCGTGATACATGTGCGCCGGGATGCGCAGCATTTGCAGCGCCCGGTACACGTCCTCCACCGATCGGGTCGTCGAGCAGTAGATGATCCCCGGCCGTCGCAGTCGCCGCGCGAAACGGACGAGCGCACGCAGGCGGGCGTCGCCCTGGGTGTGCAGAACCTCGAAAGCCAGGTTGGCGCGGTGCGGCGAGCTGGACACGATGGCCGGATCGCGCAGCCCGAGGAAACGGATGATGTCGTTTCGAACGTTGGCGGTCGCCGTGGCGGTCAGGGCCATGATCGGGGGCGCCCCGAGTTCGCGCAGGCGCTCGCCGAGTTGGAGATAGGCCGGGCGGAAGTCATGCCCCCATTCCGAAATGCAGTGCGCCTCGTCCACCGCCGCCAGACTCACCCCCGACGTCCGCAACGCTTCGGTTGCTTCGGCTGACCCCAGGGTCTCGGGCGTGGTCATGACCAGCAACGAGCCACCGGCGGCGATCCGGTCCAGCGCTTCCCGCCGCGCCTTGCCGCGGACGGTTCCGTCCAGGCGCACACAGGGAATGTCCCGACTGAGCAGCTTCTCGTGCTGATCGCGCAGTAGAGCGAGCAGCGGGGAGATTAGCACCACCGGCTTGGGCAGCACCATCGACGGGATCTGGTAGCAGGCCGACTTGCCGAACCCCGTGGGCAGCACGACGAGCACATCGCGGCCGGCCAACGCATCGGCGATGACGCGCTCTTGCTCGCCATACAGCCGGTTGATCCCGAGCCGCCGGGCGGCGACCTCCACGTCGGTCAGCGGTTGACCCGTGTCGACCGCGGCCTGACCGCTCGTGTCAGGCCGTCGACGCCGCCGGCGCCGACGGCCCGTAGGCTTGCGCCGTACCTGCTGTGGCTGTGGTTGTTGTTGATCTTCCACTTATCTGACATCCCTTGATTGGGCATCCCACCCGGGGCGGGTCCAACCTGCGGACTGCATACGCCAACGCGCCGGTCCTCTGTCGCTGCTCATCATCGAAAAACCCCGCTCCGGGTCATTGTTCCGGCACCAGTCGCAGCGTGAGGGGATGATTGAAATACCGGACGAAACAGTCACTCCAGTATTTGTCTGCCATCGCCGCAGCGACCCGCGCCGCCTGCTCGGGGGCGGGTTCGACCCGCACTCGCTTGTACTCCTGACCTCCGATTCTCACGGAGACGTACGGCGCCGTGCTGTTGCGCTCCATGCGGCTGGCCGCGCGCGATCCCAATCGAACATAGACCTGCGCGTCGATGACGACGAGCCAAACCCGTGACCAGTGCTCCCCCTCATCCGGATTGACCGTCAGGAAATCCAAATTCGATTCGCCGCTGAACGCGGCCGGTGCCCACTCCGCCCGCGCTCCCAGCGCCACGAGACAGGCCCCCGTGATCAGGAGGGCGCCCAGCCACTTCATGTCTTCCTCCGCTTTCGCCTCATCGCAAATGCTCTGCCTCGTCGACAGTACTCAGTCCTCGACCAACCAGCACATCAGTACTCTTCCTGCCGCCGAAGGACCTGCATGCTCTTGTCCGTACCAAACAAAACGACCAAGTTACGCCGCCCCGACCAACTCGGCGCGCTGGAGCGCTACACGAACAACATCACTTCGGGCAGCACACGCTCTGACCTCGTCAATGTCCGCTCTCTTCCTGCTGGCGATCGCAACAAGATAGGAGCGAGTCTGAGCGTGCTAGTCGAATTGTGTGTAGCACATCATTCGCTGCATGGCCAGCCTGAAAATGCATCCCGTAACTGGCGCCCCGTGCATCGTGATTCGTCCACCCTCCGCTTCTTCCCCGCCTTCGCGGAGGATGCCGGATGGGTCGCGATTCGACGTCGCTGGCCTATATCGGTTCAGCCGACCGCTGCGGTCGTCGAACCAGCCAGCGCCGGATGACCAGCAGCAACGGCGGGCCGAGGAGGAGGACCGCCGACCCGCTCCGCCGCGGCGACGAGGCGATGGCGCACGAATTGGCGCCTTGCGGCAGTTCACCACCGGAACCTTCCGATGGGTAGATGAAATTGGCACCGGCGATATCGTCGTCGGTTGGCCACTGTATGCGGGGCGCTCCTTGATACAGGACGGACTTCATCAACGTGCCGTCTCCCGATGCCCGGCAGGCATCGGAATGGTCGAGCCCGAGGACGTGCCCGAGCTCATGCATGGCGACCTGGAGGAAGATGTCGTCATTGCTACGCAAGATCGTCATCCGTTCGTTGAAGGCCACGTCCGCGTCGAGCAACTCGCCCGTCTGCAACCTCCACCGGCTTCGCGTCACCGCCAGCGCGTCGCCGAGGGACTCGCCGGTGCACGACGTCGTGGAAAAGCCCAGAGTGGCCACCCCGTCGTTGGCATCGCACTCACGGCCGACGCCAACCTGAAACTGGAACCCGCGCACGCTCGTGTTCCATCTGAGCCGCGCCTCGTTCGCGAGCTGCACTCGGTCAGACGGCAGGATCGAAGTATTGACCGCGGCAGAATGGCTGGGCCAGAACAAGTGCTGGCTGTTGCCGCAGGGATTGTTGTCCACCCGCAAGAGCTCGTACGCGTCGGCGCTGGTCGTCAGAAAGCTCGCGATGGCAAGCACCGCGAGCACCGAGCGCGTCATGGCCGCCGCTCGGGTCGCGCGCCGAGCTCTTGGCGGATGCGCGTGAGGAACGCATCGAGCGGGACGGACGACTCCCCCGCCGTATCCGACGCGACCCCGAGTGCCCCGCCGGCCGCAGCTGCCAGGGGGCGATGGTTGACATCCAGCACCACTGCTCCGCTCGGATCGTCGACCACGCGGAAGCAGCCTTGGTGAAAGCCAACGACGGGACTGATGGACCGCTCGCTGCGGGCAAAGACGACGACCCGCTCCCCAACTGTGAAGCGGGGCACGCCGGCGACCTCTTCTCGGGTGTCATCAACCGTGCCACCCGCGAACCGCAGCGTCACCTCAGCCGCCTCCACTCCGAGGACAGGAGTCAAATCGGAAAAGGTCACCAACGTCTCGATACTTTGGCGTTCCGCGCCGGTCCACTGCGAACGGACGTCACGCACGGTGCCGACGAAGATCAGGTCCGCCTCCGCGCACAGCGCGTGGAGGTCCTTCGCGACCACCGTTGTCGCCCGTGCAGGCTGGGCGCCCAACAGCAGCCCGCCCAGCAGGATAGCCAGCGCGCGCGACGTCGCCCTGCGCGCACCGTATCGCCCGATCACAGGCAGGCCGCACCCCGGTTCAGTCCCCTGGCAACGCAGCGGACGGTGGCTGAGCTTCACCGCGCACCTCACCATCCGACGGCATGGGCACCGTCACACATTCGGCTAGATAAACGGCTTCCACCAGGGCGCGCCAGCCTGCTCGCGTCCCGTGGCTGGCTTCGATCGCGAAGGGGCCGCCGCCTTGCCGGCCGACCTTGTCTTCGCCTTTGCCGGCCGCGCCGACTTCTTGCTCGCTTTCACTGGCGCCTTCTTCGCCATATCGCAGTACCCTCCTTCACACAGTCGTCAGGCCGCGCGCGCGGCCACCAAATACAAGAAAACAGGCAGAAAACTTGAACCAGAAACCCACTGAACACGCAAGGGAGGGCGGGACAGAAAGTGGAGCGACCTACTCATCGCGGACGGTCGTCGCGACGGCGGCGGTCCGCAAACCGACCATCATGCGCTCGCTGTTACACGCGTGACCGATCCGCCCGAAACGATCGATCAGGATAATTCCGGCTTCCTTGCCGACGCGCCGGCTGAGATCGCGAATGACGTGACGCGCCACCCAGCCCGGGTCCGATCCGTCGCGCAGCAGATCGACCGCGAATTTGGCGAGTCCGGTGAGGATGATGGCCTCGCCCTGACCCGTTGCCGATGCAGCCCCTGCCCGATCGTCAGCGTACGTACCGGCGCCGATGATGGCGGAGTCCCCCACCCGCCCGGGCAGCTTGCCCATCAGGCCACCCGTCGATGTCGCCGCGGCCACATGTCCCGCCGCATCGACGGCGACCGCACCAACGGTGCTGACCTCGCCACCGCCACCGGCCAACCAACGGCGACGCTGCCGCTCGGTCACGAAAGACTCGGGTGGCGCCATCGGCAGATCACGGGTTCGCGCGAAGGTCTCCGCCCCCGCGCCAACCAAGAGCACATGGCGCCCATCGTCCATGACCGTCTGCGCCAGCCGCACGGGATTCACGACGGTCGACACGGCCCCGACCCCTCCGCCAACCAGCCGGCCACCGTCCATGATCGAGGCGTCCATCTCGACGGTTCCGGCGGCGGTCAGACACGATCCGATTCCGGCGTTGAACACCGGATGACTTTCCAGCAGCGCCACGGCGGCAACCACCGCATCGACGGCAGTGCCCGCGGTGGTCAGGACCTGCCAGCCGGCCTCCACGGCGTTTGCACACCCTCCGCTTCGCTCTCGGGTGCGATCCGGCGAGCGGCGGCCGGCCCCCCCGTGGACAATGATTGCTGGGATCGGCATGGCAGGTCGGTCAGCCTTGATGGGACAAAAGAAATCCGCAGATGACACCGATGACACATTGCGGGCTTCGCCCGCAACCCAAAAGTCAAAAGGCATCGAGTCACAGGCAAACGCCGATGACTGGGGAACGCGGCCGCGCAGCTCCTTGGTCAGAGAAACCGCTGTCAACAGGACCCTCAGCTGGCGACGCGGCGATCCGCATGGAGTCGCCCGGCCCGCACCTGCCTTCCTGGACGGCTCCGACCGGGACCGACCCGAGGCGGCGCGGACCATCGCGCTTCGAGGTGCTGGGGAAGGTAGCGTTGTAGCCATCGTCCGGCCCCGGCGCGTCCGCGGGTGCAGCGTCGGTCAGGGTGACCACGAACGTGGTTCCCTCGCCCGGCGTACTCTCGAAGGTGATCGTCCCGTTGTGCAGCGCCACCGCCCGCTGTGTGATCGCGAGCCCCAACCCGAAACCGTGGATGTTGCCGATGTTGGTTCCCCGGTGGAACATGTCGAACAGATGCTCCTGATCCTCTGGCGGGATGCCGATTCCCTCGTCCCTCACGCGCAGCACCACTGCTCCGTCTCGGTGTAAGGCGGCCAACTCCACCGCGCCCCCCGCGGGCGAGTACTTGATGGCGTTGGTCAGGAGGTTGCGGAGGATCTGCCGGACGAGCTTGGTGTCCACGCGCGCGCTCGGGCTGCCGTCGACGGTCGTCAGCACCAGCCGGTGGGCGCGGCTCGCCGTGGCCTCGACCTCGGCGACGGCCTGCCGGCACAGGTCGTTCAGATCGGTAGCCTGCGGCTGGCAGCGGAGGCCGCCGGAGTCGGCACGGCCCAGCATCAGGACTTCTTCGATGAGCTCGGTCATTTGGTGGACGTGGCTCGCGATCTTTTCCAGCCGCTGGCGCTGCTGCTCGGGCGTCATCCGCTCGCTGTAGCGACGCAGGGCTTCGGTGGCCGCGAGGATCGCCGTCAGTGGGGTCCGGAACTCGTGCGAGGCCTGGGTGACGAACCGCGCCCTCATCCCGACCAGCCGCTCGCGCTCGGCCGCGGCCTGCTGCACCGTCTCGAGCGACATGGCGAGATCCACGTTGGCTCGCTCGAGCTCCAGCGTTCGCTCCACCACCTTGGCATTCAGTTCCTCCATCCGGGTGAACGCCTGGGCGTTGGCCAGAGCCAGTCCCAGCTGGCCTGCCACGGCACGCAGGAACACCGCGTCGTGGAGGTTGTAGGACTCTCCGGACGCCTTACCGCCGAGGGTGAGGAACCCGAGGCTCGATTGTCCGCTGCAGATCGGCACAATGATCGTCGCGTCTGTCGACCGCCACACCGTGGGGCTTTCCCCGGCGCTCCCGTCCTCCCACTCGTAACGCGTCAGGATCTCTCCGCGTTCCGCACGCATTCGGATGCTCGGGGAGAGGGTAATGGCCGCCGGCATGCTGTCGGCGTCGCCTGCACGTGTGGCGGAGCCATCCGGGGACCAGAGGAACACCGCGGACGACAGGGGGTTGGCCGTCGTCGACAGGACACGGCTGGCTGCCGCGACGACGGACTGGACGGTCCGCGTGGAGGTCAGCGCCTCGGTCAGCTCGGCGAGCCCCTGTTCCGCATCGTATGCTCTGCGGAAGAACAGCCGATCGACCACATCCTGGGTGCGCTCGCGCATCGGAGCCAGCAGCAGGATGAGGGCGAAGTTGACCACCGCGGCGGTGGCCGGTGAGGCGGCGAGTCCGCTCCCGGCCGCTCCGAGCAGAGCGAGTACGGTGAGGTACAGCACCATCAGCGCGACCAAAACCACCATGTAAGTCGTGGCTCGACGCACCATCGCGTCCAGCTCGAAGAGGTCTTGCTTGAGGACCGCGTACCCGAGGCTCAGGGGAAACAGGAAGCCCGTCAGCGCACCCGCGTTGATTGGAATGCTGCCACCGAGCACGGCGGACGTTGACATCGTGGCCGCAGGGATCAGGAACGCGCTCAACGTCCCGAGGGCCACCACTCCGGTGCGACGTCGAACGAGGGCGAAGGGACTCTCGAGGAGATCGTACCCGACCGCCGCGACCACCAGTATGGCCGCGACGCCGTGAGTCGCCGTGGCGAGCAGGTGGATTGTGGCATAGGCGCGGGGTGAGAAGAGGACCAGCTCGTAGACCGCCGCCATCACCGCCGACGCGAGGTAGGCGGAGACGATGATCCGCGTGCGGTAGCGCGGCAGCCGCTCGGTCGGGAACACGAGGGCCAGATGGAGGAAGCCGGCCGCAAGGAACGCCTCGCACACGACATGCAGGCGGAAGAACCAGTGTGGTCCGTACAGATCCGTCGCCGTGATGATGAAGAGCCCGGTGATGATGCCGGAGGCGAGCAGTGCGCGGCTGGCCGAGCTGCGGGGCCTGAAGAGAAAGACGACGAGGCCGATGGAGAGGAAGGCCACGCCGTTCAGGAGATAGGCGCCGAACAGGAGCAGATAATCGACGGGCGAGAACCGTCGAGAGGGCAGGGCGGCGACGAACCGACCGAGGTCCGGTGCGACGAACTCGTACGCGACCTGCGTGCCGGGCGGCAGCTTGCCCACGTACTCATAGATCGCGGCAGCTGTGGGGAGCGGGATTCCGTTGACGGCAACCACCTCGTGCTGAAAAAACCGCGAAACCTGCCCCTCGGCCCAGCCTGGGAGCGCAATGGAAGGAACCACCCGGTTGTCCATCAGGAGGAACCCGGGAAAGGTCCTCCCGATCCAACGGGTCGTGTTGTACCCGGCGACGAGGAGCAGGCAGCTGGCGCAGACGGCAACGGCGATCACGCACTTCTGAACCGACAACGGACTGGCGCGGACGTCCGCTGTCTCGCGTGCGCCTCGCGGGCTCATTGCGCACCTGCAGGACAGGGGCGGAGGAGAATCGCGCCCACGGCCAGGCCGGCCATGAGCACCCAGGTGTCGCCCCAGCGGACGTAGAGGGTCTGCTCGCGACGCGGGACCACCGCCGCGATCGCCGTGCTCGCCGTCTGGTTGGGGAGGACCGAGACGATGGCGCCGTCGGGGCGGACAAAGGCGGACAGCCCACTCGATGCCGCGCGCACGAGAAAGCGCCGGGTCTCGACGGCGCGAAAGACCGCCATCGACAGGTGCTGGCGCGGCGCGGCGCCGTCTCCTGCATCCATCCACGAATCGTTCGAGAGGTTGACCAGGAGCTCGGCACCGCCGCGCACCAGGTCGCGGACCAGCCCGGGAAACAACACCTCGTAGCAGATCATCGCGCCAATGTTGGCTATCGTCGAGCGGAGAGGGACGGCGGCAGCGCCAGGGACATAGACGTCGCCGTCCGAATCATCCGTCGCGCCGAACGCCGCCGCCTGCAGCGGGTTGTACTCGGCGAACGGCACCAGTTTCTGCTTGTCGTACGTCGCGCTGATGCGGCCCTGCGGGTCCAACAGGTACACCGAGTTGTGCACGCGCTGCCCCGCATCACGACGCGGCGCCCCGAGCAGGAGCCCCGCTGGGGCGGAAGCCGCCACATCGGCGAGCTGACTGCGCAGCAGGGGATCCTGGTCGACGTAGAAGCTCACCGCGTTCTCCGGCCACACGATGAGGTCGGCCCGCGCTTCCACACTGCGCGACAGCTGGGCGTAAGTGGCGACGGTGCGAGCGAAGAACGCGCGCTTCCAGCGGTAGGCATTCGGGATATTGCCCTGCACCACGGCCACGGTGCGCGCGGGGCTGTCGCCGACGTTCGCATAGGCGTAGCCGCGGTCGAAACCATAAGCGAGCGTCGCGAGGACACACGCGCACGGAATCGTCAAGCGGCGCGCAACGGCGTCCCAGCGGAGCGACTCGGCGCGCGCATCGGCCAGCAACTCGAACACACTGATGCTCAGGAAGGCCATGACGAACGAGATGGCATAGACGCCGCCGAGGTCGGCGATCTGGATGAGCGACAGGTTCTCGTACTGCGAGTGACCGAGGATCTCCCAGCCCAGCGACCACACGCGCAACACCTCGCTGGCCACCCACAGCCACGCCCCGATCAGACCGCGGACGCTGGGTGCGACGCGCCGGCGCGCGAACGTATACGCGAGAACGAGCAGACCGCACGCGACACCTGGATTCACGAGGTGCACCCCGGCGATGAAGGCACGCGCTGGCAGCGGCCGGAAGTCGAAGTACATCAGCGCCGCCTGCGGCCCCCAGCTGGTGATCAGCGACCCGATCACGACCGCGTAGAGGACGCCGCTGACGAAAGCCAACGCCGGCCGCAGGTTGCGCGTCGGCACCAGCAGAAGGCCGGGAACCGCCCACGCCGCGTATGACCAGTCGTACGGTGGGCACGCCAGGGCAAACAGCAGCCCCGCGGCGACGACGCTCACCCAAGGGCCGATGCGATACACAGCGGCGGCTGCCCAAGGGGCGGAAACATGACTGCCTGCGTCGTCCAGCATCACCGTAGCTCCCTCAGTGCAAGGGTGCTGGGCTCCATCAGCGACTCCGGACCCTGGACCCTTCAGAGCTGCGGCGCCTCATTCCACTCGACTGTCGCGTCCGGCTGGCCGCCGCGCAGCTCTTCATCGAAATGGATCGAGCCCCCTTGTTCGAGATGAAACTTGTTGGCCACCACGGCCCCGTAGAGATCGCCGGGCTTGTTTACCCAGAGCGTCGACTGCGGCGCGTAGAGGGTTCCGTAGAAGTAGCTGCCCTCGCCGTTGAGTGTGACGGCGCCCGTACCGCTGACGTAGATGGCGAGCCTTTCTGGATTCGGGTCACACGGAAGTATCTGCGCCGAATCCGCGACGTTGACTGTGCCCGTAACGTAGATGGTCACCGGTCCCGTGCAGTTGTCGACATGGAGGATCGACTTCCCCCCCAGGTTCAGGCTCGACATTTGATAGCTGCCCGCTGCGAGGTGGTAGGTTGCATTGCCGCTCAAGCTGAACGCGCCGAGGCTGGGCAGCATGTCGGGGATCTTCACCTGCAGGTAGGCGGTGGGGGTGGTCAGTGTCGTCGTCGTTCCGGTGACCGAAGTGCTCGAGGCCAGGGAGAAGCTGGCTGCCTTGGCATTGCCCTTTACCTTCCCCTCCGTGTCCGACACGTTGAGCTGGCCGTTGCTGAGCACGTCGCCCTTGGTGCCGGTCTGCAGGGTGCGCGAGTTGAAGCTGTCGGTGAACGCGTCGTCCTCCACCCAGCCGCTGTCCGTCGAGGAGGTGCTCAACGCCACCGCGGCGTTCTGGAACAACGACGAGCGCTCCAATCGCAAGGTGAACGCCGGCGTCGCTCCGGGAGTCGGCAACTGGCCATTATACAGCGTCCCGGCGATCGCCAGCACCAGGTGGTCATGGTCGATGTGGCGCGTGCCATCGCTGTGCCAATTGCCGTCGATGACGGTGTGCACCTGCCGCTCGCCATGTTGCAGGAAGTGCGTGCTGAACTCGTGGCGCGAGTAGCCCAGGATGCTGCTGTCGGTGCTCGAGGCGCTGGAGATGATCGAGTAGAGCCCGGCCATCGAGCTGTTCAGCAGCTGCATGAGGAAGCCCTGGGTGTTGTAGAACGTGACCGAGTCGCTGGCGAACACGAGCGGATAGCCTTTTGCCTGGGCCCGGAACAGGCGCGGCAGTTTCACCGCCGACATGTCCAAGCTGATATAGAAGGTCCCGTCGCGGCCGATGGCGGCGCGGTAGTTCGTGTAGCTCGTGCCGCCCAGCGTCTCCGGAACGACGACGGGTGTGGGAACGACGGTGAACGCGGCGTCGCTCAGGGTGAACAACGTCGTCGTGCCACTGCGAACCTTGATCGACGTTGGTCCGAGAGGCAGGCCGCTGGGAACTGCAACGACCAGTTGCGGCTTCGTCACGCCATCCGCAAGGTCGCGGCGCGACACCGCGGTCGCCGCCACGGTCTGAGTGGTCGTGCTGGTCCCTGACTTGAATTCGACGCTGTAACTGGCGCCAACCACGAACCGTGAATCGAACAACGACACCTTCGTGCCAGTATACGTCGCATTGGGCCTAACCGCGGCCTGGTTGGGGGGCGGCTTCTGGCAGCCGCAGCCGGCGTGCGCCGCGGGCACGCTGCGAAAGAACGCCATCGCAGCGATAACGACGAGTCCAATGATACGGCTCCGCTTCGACATCGGTCCAATCTCCTTGTGTGGGCGGCATTCTATCCCCAAACGCGTGCCGCCAAATCGCGAGAGCGGGTGATTTTCGGGGCATTTCGCCTCGAACGTACGACTTTGAGGCGAACCTCCCGGCTCGCGGCGTGCATTTCGCGCTTTGCTCGGCCGCGCTGCTCTCGCGCAGTACCGGGCCCCCGGGGGAGCTCCGAAGGATGACGCCGCAGGTGACGTGCGAGCTCTTGGAGAAACGCCCCCCACCGGGCCACCGCCCAGCGGATCGAGCGGTCCTCACTGCGCGCGGCCCCCTAGGTGGAAAAGCCCATGGACCACTGCGCCGGTCGTGGTGCCCAGGGCGATGAGCAGCGCGACCGCCCGGGACAGGAAGACGTCGACCTCGAGCAGATCGCGCTTGACGACGGCGTAGGCGAAGCTGAGGAGGAAGAGAAACCCCGTCAATGCAGCCCCGTTCACCGGCACTCGCCCGTCGAGCAACCCCGAGGTGCCCATGAGCGCCGTCGGCACCGCGAAGGCGGCCAGCGTTCCGATCACTGGGATCAGGACGTTGCGGAATTCGGTGACCGTCTCGAAGCTGATCAGCCCCCCGGCATCACTTCAGGTTCGTGCTGGTACCGGGTCATGAGGGTCTCCTCCCGTGCCTCGACCCTATTTGCTCAGCGAACGGCCCGGGGCGCACGTCCGCTACTCGTGGGCTGCATCGCCGGCGTGGCTGTCGGGTTCGGGGCCTGCATGGCGGTGGGTTACCGCGCCGTCCAGCGGGTTTACCGCAGAGCCTCATCGAAGTGGACCTTGGACTCACCGCTCGCCTTCATGTTCTTGCCGACGAACGACCCGAAGAAGTTGCCCTTGCCGGAGAGCGTCACGTTGGAAGTGGGGGCGTACACCACGCCGTTGAACGTGGCGTCGCTCGACAGGGCGGCGTCCTTGATGCTGGCGACGTACACCGCGAAGTTCTCCGGGTTCGGATCGGCGACGTTGACGGTGCCGCCTTTGATCTGCATCTGTCCGGTGATGTAGAGGGTCACCGGACCGGTGCTGTTGTCGACGTAGAGGGTGTTGCTGGCACTGACGGTCAGATCCTTGATCTTGAAGCTCCCCGGCCCGGTGAGCGTCACCGTCCCGGAGGGGTTGATCGATCCCAGGTCGGGCAAACCCGCCGGGAGGCTGATCGGCATGAAGGTCGTTGGCGTCGTCACGGTCGTCCGGGTCCCGGTGATCACGGCGCTGCCCGCGATGTTGAAACTGCCGGCGCTGGCGTTGCCCTTGACGGTGGCACTATTGCTCATTCCGAGCGTCCCGTTGGTGAAGACGTCGCCGTGCGCCTGCGGGGTCACGCTGCCGGGCGCGTAGCTGTCCGTGAAGACCGTGCCGCTCATGCTGATCGAGTCGGCTCCCACGAAACCGTGGCTGAAGAGGGTGAAGCACTGCAGCACGAGGGAGAAGGGTGGGGTCGCGCCCGGGGTCGGGAGGGTGCCACCGGCCAGCGCGCCGTCGATGGCCAGGATCAGGTGGTTGTGGTCGACGTGGCGCGTTCCGTCGAGGTGCCAGTTCGGGTCGGAGGAATCGACCTGATGCGGCTGCCGTTCGAAGTGCTGCAGGTAGTAGCTGTTGAACTCGTGCCGGGAGTAATGCAGCCGGTCGCTGTTGGTGGTCGGAGCGGCCGAGGGTACGCGGAACATGCCGGGAATAGGCTGCTTGCCCTGGGGCGTTACCAGGAGCTGCATGAGGAAGCCCTGGATGTTGTAGAACGCAGTGCCGCTCTCGCTGAACGTCAGCGGGTAGCCCTGCGCCTGGGCCTCGTAAACCCGCGGCATGCTGACGCCGCTGACATCGAGGCTGACGTAGAGGGTGCCGTCGCGCGCGACCGCGGCCTGGTACCCCGGGTACGTGATCGTCCCGGGATTCTGCGGCAGGGCGATGGGGGCCGGCACGACCGTGAAGGCGGCGTCGTCGATGATTAGCACCGGCGTCGTCAGGTTGGACAAGCGGACGCTGAGACTGGTCGGCCCGAGCGGCAGGGAGGCCGGCACCGCGACCGTTAGCTGCGGCTTGGTGACGCCATCGGCGAGGTCGCGCCGAGTGACGATCGTGCCGGTCACCGTTGCCTTCGCCGTAGTGGCGCTGGAGGCGAAGTCGACCGCGTACACCTGCCCCACCTGGAAGCTCGGGCTGAACAGGGTCACGCTCGTGCCGGCGTACGTCGCGTTGGGCCGCACCGCGGCCAGGTTGGGCGGTGGCTTCTGGCAGCCGCAGCCGGCGTGGGCCGCCGGGAGGCTGCTGAAGAACACGATGGCGGCAAGAGCCAAGAGTGTCAGGATTCGGGTCTGGTTCGACATCGCTACGGTCTCCTTTGCGGGTGCCATTTTACTCCCGAGTTCGGGCTGCCAAATCGCGAGAAAGAGGTATTTTCGGGACATTTCGCTTCGTATCTTCGGGGCATTTCGCCTCGAAAGTACGACTTTGAGGCGACGCTCCGGCACGCGGTCGCCGTTTCGTGCTTCGCTCGGATGCGCTGCTCTCGCGCAGTGCCGTGAGCCAGGGGAGCTGCGAATGATGAGGTCGCAGGTCATTTGTTTGGGGGCCTCGGGACTTGAGCACGCCGGATCATTGCGCGCGGCCTCCGGCGTTGAAGAGCCCATGGAGCACCGCCGCGCTGGTCGTGGTACCCAGGGCGATGAGCAGCGCGACCGCCCGGGCCAAGAAAACGTCCACCTTGAGCAGATCGCGCTTGACGACGGCGTATGCGAAGCTGAGCGGGAAGAAGAAACCGGTCAATGCTGCCCCGTTTACCGGCACCCGACCGTCGAGTACCCCCGAGGCGCCCATGAGCACCGTCGGCACCGCGAACGCGGCCAGCGTTCCGATCGCTGCGATCAGGATACGGCGGCGCACCAGCACCGAGCGCGTCGTCAGCAGATCATAGATGATCGTCCAGATCAGCGTCAGGCCACCGAGCGCCTGCGCGGTGCTGGCTGTGAGATGAACGGCGCTGTAGGCCACCGGGCTGTAGAGCGCCAGCTCGTACACGCCCGCCAGCACCAGGCAGGCGCTGTATGTTCCCAGCAGCAGCGGCAATCCTCGCCGCAGCCGATTGCTCGGAAACACCAGGGCGAGGTGGACCAGGCTCGCCGGCACCAGCGCCTCGGCGATGACGTGCAGGCGAAAGAACCAATGCGGGGTGTAGAGGTCCACGGCCGTGAGCACGAATACGCCCCCGACCACGCCGGTGCTCAGAAACCCCCAGGCCGCAGCACTGCGTGCGCACAGGGCAATCGCGACCAGGCCCGCAAGCAGGAACGCAGCCCCGGTAAGCAGGAAGGCGCCGAACAGCGACACGTAGTCACTCTCGGAGAAGCAACGCGACGGCACCGTCTCGCTGATGACCAGTCCGTCGGGCCCGCGCAGCGTGTAGCTCGTCGGTGTACCTGGCGGCTGCCGCCGCGCACGTTCGTAAACGGCGCGCGCACTCTCGACCTTCGTGCCGTCGACGGCGACGATCTCATGTTGGAACAACCGGGTCGTATCGATCGCCCAGTCGGGCAGCGCCACCGAGGGGATGACCCGATTCTCCATGACGAGGAATCCCGGAAAGGTCGTCCCCACCCACGACGCGCTGTTGAACGCGACGACGCCAATCAGCGCCGCGGCGAGCACTCCTGCCGCCGTCACCCCCGCGTGCAACAGCCAACCCCCGCAGCGGGCATTGAGCCTTTCGATGCTCGCCTGCAGCGTCTTCGCCACCCGCAACGCCACGACCGGCGTGTCCGCACCGGAAGCGGCGGCCGAGGGGTTGAAGATGGCCGAGTCGAACAGGTCGCGCCGCAGGATCGCGTACAGCAAGCTGACCGGGAAGATGAAGGCAGTCAGCGCCGCACCATTGACTGCGACGCCACCGCCGAGCATGGCGGAGGAACCCATCACCACCATCGGGCCGACGAAGGCGGTCACTGTCCCCGCACCCACCACGGCAGTCCGCCAGCGGGTTAGGGCGGAGGTGGTCGTCAGCCAGTCGTAGCCGACAACCGTGAGGATCGCCGCGCCGCACAAGCCGTGCGCACCGCTCGCCACCAGGTGCGCCAGCGTGTAGGCCGACGGCCAGTACAGGACACATTCGTAGACCAAGGCGAAGAGCAGCAGCGACAGGTAGGCGCCCATGAGCAGCGGCCGGCGCACCGCTGGCGCCCGCACCGTCGGGAACACCAGGGCGAGGTGCAGGAATCCAGCCGGGAACAGCGCCTCCGCGAGCACGTGCAGGCGCACGAACCAGGACGGCCCATACAGGTCGGCGGCGGTGAGAGCGAACAGCCCGAGGCCCAGGCTCGCGCTCACCAGCCCCGCAGTGGCGCCGCCGTTCGGTCGCAGCCAGAGAACCACGAGGGCCGTGCCGATGAAGCTGACTGCCGTCAGCAGATATGCGCCGAAGATCAGGAGCCAGTCGATGGTCGACAAGCGGCGCGACCGCACCACCTCATGCGTCATGGCGCCGTCGGGAGCCCTCAGGGTGTAGCGCACCGGCGTCCCCGGTGGGTGTTGCGCGACTGCGTCGTACACCGCGTCGGCCGTGGACACCGGAACGTCATCGACGGCGAGTACCTGATGTTGAAAGAGCCGCGGCGCCTCCGGCCCCCAGCTCGACAGCGCCGCGGAGGGGACGACGCGATTGGGTAGCACGAAGAAGCCGGGAAAGGTGGCGCCCATCCAGTGGGCGCTGTTGACGGCAATCACGGCGAACAGGGCGCCCGCGCAGACGCCGGCGGCGGCGACGCTCCGGCGGACCAACCGGCCTGGTCGCCCCGGCGGGTCGCTCGGCAGGTTAAGAGTTCCGGGCGACGGAGTCATGGTGGATCGCAGCATCCTCCGGCGCCAGTCGCCCCGCCACGAAGGCGAAGAGCCATCCGTTGAAGCCCACGTTCATGATCAACTCCGGTGCGCAGCCGACTGCGTTGCTACATTGTCCCTCTACAGTTGCGGCACCACATACAAGGCGTCCGGGTTGGCGATGGTCGTGTCGCTGGACGTGCCGTCCGAGGTAACCGAACTGGTCATCAACATGTCGAGGGCCAACAAGAGCCGGCCGACCAGTGAACCGCGCAGCGCCGCGTCGTAGTGCAGCTTGCTCGAGTTGCTCAGGCTCAGGCTGCCGCCGACGACCGCGCCATAGATATCCCCGGAATTCGACAGCTTGACGAGCGACGTCGGTGCATACAACACCCCGTAGAAGCCGCCGTTGCTGCCGCCCACGGAGACCTGCCCGGTGCCGCTCACGTACACGGCAAACTGTTCAGGATTGGTGCTGCAGGTCACGACCTGTGCCCTGTCACTTATACTGATGGCGCCCGTGGCGTAAATGGTCACCGGCCCGGTGCAGTTGTCGACGTAGAGGATTGAATCCTTCGATAAGGTCAAATTCGAGACGAGATAGCTGCCGGGGCCCAGGTGCCGTGTTTGCGAGCTGTTCATGCTGATCGCCCCGAGGTCGGGCAGCAGATCGGGAATCTTGACTTGCAGGAACGTCTCCGGCTGCGCCAGCGCAATACGGCTGCCGCTGATCCCCGAGGCGTCACTGACGACGAACTTGGCCGCAGTTCCATTGCCGTTGACGTACGCGTAGTTGCTGGTGGTGAGCGTGCCATTGGCGAAAATGTCACCTTGGTTCTTGGTCTGACTGATCGAGCTGTATGCGCCAATCAGCGAGTTGAAGCTGTCGGTTTGCGAGTTGCCGCTCATCTTCGCGGCGGTGGACGTATTGCTGGTCGCTACCATGCCGTGATGGAACAACGAGGAACGCTCCAGCCGCAGGGTGAACGGCGGCGTCGCGCCAGGCGTCGGCAGCGTGCCGCTGTACAGCGTGCCGGAGATGGCCAGGATCAGATGATTGTGGTCGACGTGGCGGGTGCCGTCCAGATGCCAGTTGCCGTCGAGGACCTCGTGCACCTGACGCTCCTCGTGCTGCAGGTAGAAGGTGTTGAACTCGTGGCGCGAGTACCCGAGGATGCTGCTGTTGGTGCTCGACGCGCTGGAGATCACCGAATACAGCCCCGGCATGCCGGCGCTGAGCAGCTGCATCAGGAAGCCTTGCGTATTGTAAAACGTGACGTCGTCGCTGGCGAACACCAGCGGATATCCCTGCGCCTGGGCGCGGAACACGCGCGGCAGCAGGACGGCGGTCATGTCCAGGCTGAGATAGAAGGTGCCATCGCGACCGATGGCCGCCTGGTAATTGGGATAGCTCGCGGCGCCGACGTCTTGCGGGACGACGATCGGCTGCTGCACCACGGTGAAGGCCGCGTCGCTCAACGTGAAGAGGGTGGTGGACCCGTAGCGCACCCGGATCGAAGTCGGGCCGAGCGGTAGGGTGGGCAGCGCCACCACCACCTGCGGTTTGACGATCGAGTCCGCCAGGTCGCGGCGGGAGACGGCGGTCGCGTTCACCGTGACCGTTGTGGAAGTGGTCCCGGAGATGAAATCGACGTAATACGCGCGGCCCGCCACGAAGCGCGCATCGAACAACGACACCTCGGTGCCGGCGTAGGTGGCGTTGGGCCGCACCGAAGCCAGGTTGGGCGGCGGCTTCTGGCAGCCGCAGCCGGCGTGGGCCATGGGCAGGCTGCGAAAGAACACCATCGCAGCAATAGCGAAGAGTCCAATCATACGGCTCCGCTTTGACATCGGTACGGTCTCCTTTGTGGGCGGCATTCTATCCTCGTGGTCGCGCCGCCAAATCGCGAGAAGGGGGGATTTTCGGGGCATTTCGCCTCGGACGTACGACTTTGGGGCGAAGCTCCTGCTCGGCGTGCAATTCGCGCTTTGCTCGGATGCGCTTCTCTCGTACAGTGCCTTGCGCCAGGGGAGCTACGAATGATGACGCCGCAGGCGACGTGCGAACCCTTCGAGAAACGTCCCCACCGAGCCGCCACCGGCCAGCGGATCGAGGTGTTCCTCATCAAGCCGACGAAGTATGACGACGACGGCTACCTACTGCGCCACTTCCGCAGCGTGCTGCCAAGCAACACCCTGGCGACGCTGCACGCCCTGACCGAGGACGTTGCCCGGCGCGGCGTCCTGGGCGACGTCGTGCTGCGCACTCATCTGTGCGACGAATCGGTGCAGCGGCTTCCCGAGCGCATGATCCGCAAGCTCGCACGCCAGCGCGACACGGTGGTAGTCGTCTGTCTGGTGGGTGCGCAAACCAGTCAGTTCCCCCGCACCACCGACCTCGCACGTCGCTTCCGTGACCTCGGCATCGCCGTCATCATTGGCGGCTTCCACGTGTCGGGAACCCTGGCGCTGACCGAGGAAGTGCCGGCGCACCTGCAGGAACTGATGGCGGCCGGCGTCACGCTGGTCAAAGGCGAGGTCGAAGAAACCTGGGGCGGAATTCTGCGCGACGCGGCTGCCGGGTCGCTGGCGCCGTTCTACGATTCGATCAACGCCAAGCCCAACCTGTCGCGCGCCCCGATGCCGCGCTTGCGTCCGGAGGTTCTCCGTCACTTCGTCTACCGTCACTTCGGCACGGTCGACACCGGTCGCGGCTGCCCCTTCACCTGCTCGTTCTGCACCATCATCAACGTGCAGGGACGCACGATGCGCTTTCGCGACGCAGCGGCGATCGCCGAGGCGATCCAGGCGAACTACCGCGAAACCGGCACGTACCACTACTTCTTCACCGACGACAACTTCGCACGCAGCCGCAACTGGCGCGCCATTCTCGAGGCGATCGTGCGGCTGCGCGAGGAGGTGGGCATCCCGGTTCGATTCCTCATGCAAGTGGATGTGTTCGCCCATCGGGTGCGGGACTTTGTGGAATTGGCGCGGCGCGCCGGCTGCTTTCAGGTATTCATCGGATTGGAGAGCTTGAATCCGGACAGCCTCGTCGACGCGCACAAGCGCCAGAACAAGGTGGCCGACTACGCTGCCATGATCGATGCCTGGCACGCGGCAGGCGTCCTTACCCACATCGGCTACATCATCGGCTTTGCGCACGACACGCCGGAGTCCGTGCGCGACAACCTGCGTGTACTGAAGGAGGATGTGCGTCCCGACCTGGCTGCTTTCTTCATGCTGACCCCGCTGCCGGGTTCCGCGGACCACTTGGCGATGGTGCGCGCGGGGACGCCGATGGATGCGGACATGAACCGTTACGACACCTTTCATCCCGTCGTTGATCATCCACACATGTCGCGCGCCGAGTGGTCTGCTCTCTACCGCGAGGCTTGGCGTTCCTTCTACACGCCCGACCACATGCGGCGGCAGCTGCATGAGTTGTCGGGCCGCCAGCGCATCACGCTCCTGCAGATGTACCTGTGGTACAAGGCCGCTGCGTTTGTGGAAGGCTGTCACCCCATGATGACCGGCTTCGGCCGCATCAAGCCGCGCACCGACCGGCGTCCGGGATGCGCGGTCGACGGTCGTTTACGACACGCGCGACGCCGGGTCGTCGAGGTGTGCGCAACCGTGCGCGGGTATGCCTCCGTTCTCGCTGAACTGAAACAGCTGTGGGCCGATAGCCTTGGCAGCGATCACTGCAGCACACCATTGACCGCGTGGCAGGGGTTTCTCTCCGACATGTTCGGCGCCGGCACAGTCGTCGAGCCACCTGACGCCACGGCGCCATGTGACCCTTGCGGAGTCGTACTCGCGTCGTGCCCAGTCGACGAAGGGTGAGCGCTCGCCCTTCGCGAGCCTCAGGACGAGCGGCTGGCTGCGAGAGACTGGTACGGAACTCTTGGGGAGCTGTACGAAGTTACCTGACGCGCGGCGAGCCTGACTCAGCCCGTGGGGATTCGGAGCACCTGTCCTTCGCGAACCCGGGCGTTGCGGATCTTGTTGTGCTGCAGGATCCTGCCGACGGTACTGCCGTAGTGGCGGGCGATGGCATCCAGCGTCTGGCCGCGGCGCACTCGGTGAACGATGGGCTTCTTCGCTGGCGCCACTCCCGCACGCCGCGATGCCGACGACCGGCCCTTCGCCACCGCCGTTGCCGCAACCGCCGCGTACTCGCGCTCGAAGCGGCTGGTCGCCTCGGCTGGCATACGCAGGGGAAATCCGCTCGGAATCGGTCGCTTACCGTAGACGATGCTCCCGGAAAGGCTCGGATTGAGTTCGGCAATGACCCCCACATCAACGCCCGCACACGCTGCCGCCGTACTGATGCCGACGGGACGCGCCAGCCGGACGGAATCCGTCGGCACGGGACGTTCGAGCCGTAATGGGCCAAAATACCGCCGATGATTCCGCTCCACCTCCAGTGCCGCCAGAAATTCGGGATAGAAGTTGCGTGACGCGAACTTGAAAGCGGGCCCGCGATAGTCCTGGATGATGCTGAC
>Ga0316622_100000453_pt1 | contig 23750 bp, 22 predicted proteins | sample OWC_Aug_OW2_C1_D_FD_207646 | JGI IMG/M metagenome (GOLD analysis project Ga0316622, IMG submission 207646) | Wetland soil microbial communities from Old Woman Creek delta, Ohio, United States - OWC_Aug_OW2_C1_D5_C | ecosystem: Environmental > Terrestrial > Soil > Wetlands | place: USA: Ohio... | reverse complement strand
ACGGATCTTTGCTGCGAAGGACCTGGCGATCACGGCCGGGCTCGGCTTCCAGATGAACAGCGGCGACCTCGAGGGAACCTATCTGAGCTTCAATTTCGGCATCCGCAAGTATTTTAAGACCGACGACTTCGCTCCCTTTGTGGGCGCACAGCTCTCGTATATCACCTACGACGCCGAACTCCCTCCTGCGCAAGGCGGGGAGTATGTTGATTTCTCGGCGATCGAGGTCGCAGGCCTTGTCGGCGCCGAGTATTTCCTCGGCAAACAGTTCAGCATCGAAGGCTCCATCGGCCTGGCCATTGGCAAGGCCGAGGACGACTTCAACAACCACGATACGACCTACATCGGTACCAAGAACCTGGGTGTCCGCGCGAACTTCTATTTCTAGCAGTCGGCTGCGATGCAGCCGGGATAATTCTCTGATCTCAATATGCATTTCCCCGGGGAACTATTCCCCGGGGTTTTTTTGTTGATGAGACGCAGCAAGCCGTACGGGTATGCATGGGCAATGCTGTTTGAACCCAAACGGCAATTGACACTGTGCAAATCAAAGAGGGGTCGGATGACAGGGGAGCTTTCCTTGAAGGCAGGACAAGCGGAAGATTGATCCGGGAGTCGCTCGATAAGGAGGACGAAACAGCCTTTAGGATCGAGGGTTCCTGCAGCTTGTTGCAGGGATCAATACGCTGTTTTTGACGTCATCCTGATGTTGATCCGCTTCTTCCGTGGCTGCATGCTTTTTTTCCAGGTTGAAACTCGTTCCACTCCATGGTAAGGTACTGACGTTCAGGCGTTCATCAACGGACAGGGGGTACCGGGTTGCAGGGGAGCGAAGCCGCAGTGCTCGTGGTTGATGATGAGGAAATGCTGAGAGACCTGGCCCGGGACATTCTCGTGCGGCATGGGTACACGGTTGTGACCGCCGCCAGTGGCGCGGAGGCCGTTGATATCTATTGTCGGCGGGGCGGCCATATCGCGGTGGTGGTGCTGGACATCCTGCTCCCGGACATGGGAGGGCGCGAGGTATTCCGGCTGATCCGCGATTTCGATCCTGCCGCGCGGGTCATTGTTTCGAGCGGCTTTGAACGGGGGCGGGACGCCGGCGACCTCATCCGGGAAGGCGCGGCGGCGTTTGTGCAGAAACCCTACCGGATCAACGAGCTTGTGGAGAAGGTTGGGGAACTGATGAAAAAGGACAGAGACAGATGACAAACAACGGAGGACGGACGAAAGACTAAAAGACTAAAGAATAGCATCCACTCTGCAGCATGAGAGCCTGCTGTCTGACAGTCTGATATGATGACAGAGAACAAAAAGAGGCCAAGTGATCACCTGGCCTCTTTTGATTTTTCCGGAGCATATACCTGTATTGTCTAAAGGCTTCCTGGACCCTTGTCCCTACGGATTCTGGAGCTTCGCTGCCTTCACGACGTGTTTGAGCAGTACCCGCGTGGTGACCGTGCCCACGCCGCCCGGGACGGGCGTGATGGCGCCGGCGACCTCTTTGGCAGGCTCCGTATCAACGTCTCCGAAAAGCTTGTCGCCTTCGACGTTGATGCCCACGTCCATGACCGTTGCGCCCGGCTTGATATAGTTCGGCGCGATCATCTTCGCCTTGCCGATGGCCGCCACAAGGATGTCAGCTCTGCGGCAGACACCCGGAAGGTCCTGGGTCTTCGAGTGGCAGACAGTGACTGTTGCGTTCTCCCCCAGGAGCAGCATGGCCTGGGGTTTGCCCACCACCATGGACCGGCCGATGACCACGGCTTCCTTGCCGCTCATGGGGATGTTGTAAAAGCGGAGCATCTCCATGACGGCCTGAGGCGTTGCAGGCGGGAACCCGGTCTTGTCGCCAGCCATGACCTTGCCGGCGTTCACCGGATTGAAGCAATCGATGTCCTTTTCCGGCGCCAGGATGTGCTTGACCACGTCCTCGCTGATCTGCTTCGGGAACGGCCGCATGACGATGATGCCGTGGATGGCCTTGTCGGCGTTCCGGCCCTTCAAGACCTTGACGAACTCGTCCTGGCTTGTGGTCCCCGGCAGCTGTTCGATGTCGCACAGGATGCCGTTCTTCTCGGCCATTTTCTTCGCGCTGTTGGCGTATGCCAACGAGTCCGGGGCATCGCCCACGATCATGATCTTGAGGGCGGGATTGACGCCCTTCGCTTTGAGCGCCTGCACCTCCGCCTGGATGTCCTGGTCCATTTTCTGCGCAACTTCTTTTCCCGTCAATAATTTAGCCGCCATGGTTTGCTCCATAATCAGTTGGATTTTAGACCCCGCACTTCGAACTCCGCACTTGCTCTATCCCATCTTCTTGTACGTCGTCTCCATCACGCTCTTCTCGAGCGCGGCTACCTGCTGCATGGCCTCCTGCATCTTCGACCAGGTTGCCTTGTTGTAGGCCTCGTCCTTGATGCTGTTGACATTGATCTTGACGTTCAGCGCTGCGCTCTGGGCGCAGGCCTGGGCAAGCAGCACCGCGACGCCGGCGTCGCTTACGGCGGCCACGTTCCCGATCTCGGCGGCGCGCTCGGCGAGCTTGGCGACCTCGAGCGATTTGAGCCCGATCTCCAGGGGGACCTGGCAGGCCAGCTTGAGCGCTTCCTGCATCTTCGCGGTGCGTGCGGCCTTCTCGGCATCAGTGTTTTTCGGCATCTTATACACGTCGGAAAGTCCGCCATAGACCTCGGTGTCCTTCTGGATCAGGTCCTGGATCTCGGTCCGGAGCTTCTCGGAGGCCTTCAGCAGGGCCTCGACCTGGGGCTGGACATCCTTGTATTTCTCTTTTCCAAGGGTAAGATTGGACACCATGCTCACGAGCGCGGCCCCGAGCGAGCCGGTGAGCGCGGCGACGCTGCCGCCGCCCGGTTCGGGGGACTTGCTGGCAAGTTTGTCCAGAAAATGACGCATCGGCTGGTCGATATACATGATTGCACCTCGCGAAGGGGAATGGTGGAACGGCGCGCCAGTGGCTAGTAAGATTAGTAAAAAGGAGGGGATTTGTCAATAAAAAATGCCTCCCTCTCCGACATTGCTGTCTTTAAGGGAGGCATTTCAGGGGAGGCGTATGCATTCACTAATATAGATAAACTATATTCCTGGCTTTAGAATAAGTCAAGCATAAAATAGTATAAGTTTATCTTGACTCAAATTGTTGGGCTTTGGTATTATACAAGACCTGTCGGGGGCAGGCACTATCATGGACATTGCATCCGGCCTTTCGATAACCTCGTTGTTCTTCTCTCTCCTGATGGGGATGGTGTCCTTCGCATCCCCCTGCATCCTTCCGCTCATCCCGTCCTATGTCTCCTATATCACGGGAATCAGCTTTGACGAGCTGGTCGGGCCGGATTCCCGCAGGAAGAACATCAATACGACGCTGCTGCATTCTCTGGTGTTCGTGGCCGGGTTCACGGTCATTTTCGTCCTCCTGGGCGCCACGGCGAGCATCGTCGGCCAGCTGATGATCCAGTACCTGAAGCCCATCCGCATCGTGGGCGGCGTCCTCCTGATCGTGCTGGGGTTGTTCGTGTCCGATGTCATACCCATCCCTTTTTTGCAGCAGGACGCCAAGATACACCTGAAGCACCGTCCGGCAGGATACTTCGGTACGTTCTTCGTCGGGGTGATCTTCGCGGCGGGGTGGACGCCCTGCACCGGACCGTTCCTTGCCGCGTCGCTCATGCAGGCGGCGCAGGCGGAGACCATGACGACCGGCATGGCGCTCCTGGTGTTCTACTCCCTCGGGATCGGGATACCGTTCATCCTCTCGGCCATTGCCATCAGCGCCTTCCTGTCTTCTTTTAAAAAGCTGAAGGACCATTTTCACGCTATCAAGATCGCGAGCGGGGCCATCCTCGTCATTATGGGCCTCCTGCTCATTACCGACAAGTGGACTTTGATCACGTCTTATCTTATGAACCCTTAAGGGGGCGAACGAACGAATATGGGAGCCGAAAGCCTGGACATCCTGAAGGACAAGGACGCGCCGCTCTATACCATGGGGGTCGCCGCCCGGCTGGTGGGCACGACGGCGCAGACGCTGCGGCTCTATGAGAAACACGGGCTGATCCTGCCGACGAGGGAGCGCCGGAACCGGCTCTATACCGAGAATGATATCAAGTGGCTGCGCTGCATCCGGGAGCTGATCCACAACAAGAAGATCAGCATCGAGGGTATCAAGAAGTTGCTCGATTACGCGCCCTGCTGGGAGGTCAAGGACTGCCCTGACGAACGGCGCGTTGCGTGCACGGCGTTCACGAACAAGAGCAAACCCTGCTGGGAGACCACGCGCTGCAGGAAGGATGAGGATTGCTCGACCTGTGTGGTCTATCTGAAAGGCGTCAAGAAGGCGGCGAAGAAGTGATCAAATTGCGGATTGCGGATTTCGAATTGCGGATTTATTAAGGACCTTTCTTCCATTCCGCAATCTACAATCCGAAATCATGGATGTTCCTCAACCCACACCACGCCGTCCGGCGTGGTTTCTTTTTTCCATATCGGCGCAATCCGCTTCAATTCATCGATACAGAACCTGCAGGCCTGGAAGGCCTCGTCCCGGTGCTCTGCCGCCACGACGATCAATACGATGTTCTCGCCGACCGGCAGCGTCCCGACGCGGTGGATGATGGTCACGTCAATGACGCCGAGCCTGCCGATGGCGTTCTCCCGGATCTCGCCCAGCTTCTTCTCGGCCATGCCCGGGTAGTGTTCGAACTCAAGCTTGGCCACCGTCTCGCCCCGCGACACGTCCCGCGTGGTTCCCAGGAACGTGACGATGCCGCCGATGGAGCGCGACGTTCGCTTGATCCGGTCAATTTCCGCGTCGAGGGAAAAGGGCTCTGCCTGGACGCGGATGAAGCCCTGCCGTTCCTGGCCCCCGGAGAAGGGCGGCATGAGCCCGACCTCGTCGCCGTCGCGCACCGGCGCGTCTGGCTTTACGAACTCCTGGTTCACCGAGACCATGATCCGCCCGCAGGACAGACTGTCCTTGAGCGCGGGATAACGGTCGGCGATCTTGGCGAGAAGGTCCTCTACCGTTGCCGGCGGCTCTTCAAGAACGACCTCGGCGGTCCCTGCCTTGTCCTTCAGCATCGCGAACAGCTTCACGGTGATCATGCGGTCATCTCCCTTCGGGCATCGTCACTCATGCAGCACCGACAGACTCCGGCGCCAGTCGATTTTCGATCATGCACTGGAGCATCGTGAGCTCGTCCTTATCGAACCACGTGAGGCCGCAGTAGCTGCACCGGTCCACCTCGATCAGATGTACCTGGCTGTAGAACCCGCGAAACATGGGGTTCTTGCATTTCGGGCAGGGAAGGCGGGGGAGTGTGGCCACGCTTTTACCGCTGCTCATCTGATAGATCCTCCGGGACTGGTTTTCCCTGAGGACCGCCCGGGCGAGGGCGTGGACCCGCTCCGTGCAAGGCCGCTCGCTGCAGGTCCGCGCGATGATCCTCGGTATCCTGGCATTCTCCACCAGGGTCCCGGCGCAGAAACTGCAGGGATAGATCCGGGTCCCTTCGTAAGTTGCGGTAACGAGGGGCTGATTGCAGGTCGGACAGATGTAGCCGTTCGGGGCCGGCTCGCTCCCGTTCAGGCGATGCAAGAAGATCGTGTTGATGAGGGGGTCATTCCAGGCTCGGTCCGGCGTCCGGCCCTCTCCCGGTGCGATCCACGAGAGGGGAGACAGCCATGGCAGGGCTGCCATTTCCTGGAGCGCGAATGGCCCTTCCCACTGCTGCCGGGGGCTCATGGCGAAATACCTCTTTCCCGCATCCTGCTGTCCGGCCGATGGCTTGAGCGCGGCCTTCCGGTCAAGCTCGGCAACGCTTACGCGCGCCATCCCGAGCAGGATATCCATGCGCCTCCGGAGCGGCGGATGGGTCGAGAGCAGGTTGGGAAGGAAGCCTTCGGCCTCGTCCAGCGCTGTGGCCCGCGGGTTCACGATGCAGAGCATCTCGAAGCCGCTTCCGATGAAGCCGGCCCCCCGCCAGCCCCGCGAAAGGAGATGCAGGGTCTCGGCCAGGGCCAGGGGGTTCCGCGTCATGCGGACCGATGCCGCGTCGGCGCGGTATTCCCGCTCGCGTGAGATGAACAGGTTGAGAAGATACCCCAGCTGCAGGAGGAGCCAGGCCAGGAAAAAAGCCGGCAGAGAGAACATCCGGTTCCTCGATGAATAGCGGAGTTTTTCCAGGGCCGAAGAGAGGGATCCGAAGATGCTCGCCGCCACCGTGGTCTCCAGGCAGTCGCCGGAGAGGATGTGGTGGGCCTCATGGCAGACCACGGCCTCGATCTGGGGACGCGTGAGACGGGAGAGCAGCCCCTCGGTGATGGCGATCAGGGAGTTCCCTTTGAGGTCTTCTGCGGCCAGTGCGTTCAGGGACAGGGAGGGGATGACCGCGCACTGTATGGTCCTCTTGGCTCCTGTGACGACATGGACCTCCTCGATGATGTTCAGGAGCGTTCGATGGATCTCGTCCTCCGGGTCGGGAGGCCGTGCGTCGAGGCTGTGGAGCACAGTGTTGACGGTATCGTAGGCCGAGAACCAGAAGTGTATGCCCGCGACGAGGAGCGCTGCTGCGCCGGCGAAGACCCAGAACCGTGTCGCCATGCCGAGCGGGACGCCGAGAAATGCCGCCCCGAAGACCGCCAGCGCGGCAAGATAGACGAGCAGGAGGACCACGAAGAACAGCGCGATGCGCCAGTTCTTCTGCCGCTCTATGTCAATGAAGGTCAGGGGCATGGGGGAGAAGCAGGAGACAGGAACCAGAATCCAGGAGTCAGGAGTTGATTGATGAAATGAGTTAGATTTCCCTTCTGGCTTCTGACCCCAGGCTCCTGACTACTTTCCTTTCAGGCTCAGGCTCACCGCCGGCGTCGCGCGGGTCGCTTCCGGGGCCTCAAAGTATTCTTCCGTGCCGAAGTTGAACAGCGAGGATACGATGTTGTTCGGGAAGACCTGGAGCGCCGTGCGGTAGTTCGCCACCAGGTCGTTGTAGAGCTGGCGCGCAAAGGCGATGCGGTTCTCGGTGGAAGTGAGTTCCTCCTGGAGCTGCATGACGTTCTGGTTGCTCTTGAGGTCGGGGTAGTTCTCCATGACCGCGAAGAGCTTGCCGAGGGCCTGGGTGAGCATGTTTTCGGCCTCGGCCTTGGACCGCGGTCCCGTTGCCCCCACGGCCTTTGCCCGCGCCGAGATCACCTTTTCAAGCGTGTCCTGCTCGAACTCCAGCGCCCCCTTGACCGTCGAGACCAGGTTGGGGATGAGGTCATGCCGCCGGTTCAGCTGCACGTCGATCTGCTTCCACGAACCCTGGACATCGTTCCGTTTTGTCACCAGCCCGTTGTAGATCGTGATCAGCCACAGGATGCAGAGAACAAGTATGCCAAGCAAGATCCAGCCGACCATAGGGCCTCCTTGCGGATTTCTCAGTCCGGGAATGGCAGTATTATAACATAAAACCCGGCATCACTCTCCTGCAAGCAGCGGCAGGCCGGAGGGAGGGAAGATGCCGCGCTGCTCAGCCTCGGCGAAGAGCCGCCTGACCGCCGCGATCCCCTCGTCGCCAAGGTCCAGGGAAAGGTCGTTCACGTACAGGTTGATGTGCTTCAGCATCACCGCCTCATCCATTTCCTGGCTGTGCTCCTTCCCGTAGTCCAGCACTTCTGCCGGATGCATCCGCGCGTACCGCAGGCTTTCCCGTATCGCCTCCTCGACCTTCACCAGCGTATCCGGGCCCAGCGACCGTTTCCCGAGGATCCCGCCCAGAGGGAGGGGAAGGCCGGAGTACTGTTCCCACCATTCTCCGAGATCGAGCAGTTTTACCAGCCGGTAGAGCGGATACGTGAAGCGGCTCTCATGGATGATCAGCCCGGCGGTCACCTCGTTGTCCGTGACTGCCTGCATGATGCGGTCAAAGGGCATCACCACCACGTTTGTCAGCGCAGGGTCATAGAGACGGAGGAGGAGCCAGGCAGTCGTGAGCTTCCCGGGGATGGCCACGGTCCCGTTCCGGATAGCTTCCCGTCTCGTGCCGGGCTTTGCCACGAGGAGCGGCCCGCATCCCCGGCCCAGAGCGCCGCCTGACCGGAGCAACGCGTAGCGGTCCCGGAGAAGCCCCAGGGCGTGGTAGGATATCTTGGTAAGGTCCAGGCTGCCGGTGAGCGCCAGCTGGTTCAGGGTCTCAACGTCCTCGAGCCGCTCCCGGAACGTGATGCCCGGGACCTGCACCTTGCCGTGCACAAGGGCGTAGAAGATGAAGGTATCATTAGGGCAGGGGGAATAGCCGATGGTGAGCTGTTGTTCCATTATATATCCCGGAAAGGAGTGCCGCAATCCGCAATCCGCATTCGGTTCATTTGCCCCACCCCTTCAGGATGCTGACAACGGCTTTTTGCGCGGAGCCGGCCGCCCGCGGGATGTCCCACTTAGAGAGATTTCGGTCCTCGACGATGTTCGAGATGCCGCGCACCTCGAGCCAGGGGACATTGTGGAGCGTTGCCACCTGGGCGACCGCCGCCCCCTCCATGTTCTCGCACAGGCCGTGATAGCGTTCTTCCAGCTCCATCGCCCTCGCGGAGGTCCCCGTGCAGGTCGAAAGGGTGACGAAGGGGCCGAAATGGACCTTGCCGCTGCCGGGCTCCGCGGTGGTGATGAGCGTCCGGAGCGACCGTTTCAGCAGGAGCTCCGAAGCAGGATAGGTCGTGAATATCACCGAGGACGCGGTCTTGAGCAGCGGAATGCCGATATATTCCGTATCCATGAATCCGTCATGGGTCAGCACGCCCTCGTCGCCGGCGATCTCCTGGTGAGCAAGGGCCACGTCGCCTACGGCAGCGCCCGATGAGGGATAGGCGCCTCCGACGCCGAACAGGACAAGCGCCTCAGGGGAGAACTCTGCGATCATGAGCGTGGCTGCGTGCGCGGCATTGACCTTGCCCATTCCGCCCACGCAGACCAGGACCTCCCGGCCGGCAAGGGTCCCCGCGATGATGGACTTTGAACCGAGCTGCGTGGTCGCTTTCACCGTGGTCCATGCCAAGATATGTTCCGCTTCGGCATGTACTGAGCAGAGCAGTGCTATCATAGCGGATCCTTGTTCATTGCGATGAGGTCCATGGCAGCAAGGCGACGACTGTTTCGGTCAGGACAGACGGTCTTTGGCAGGCAAACGTGCCGGCACTGTTGTCTGAATCCGTATTGCATTTTCAACTTCGTAACGATTATATACCATACTTTTGATTGCACTTCTATTCCAAATTTGCTATGATGAGCCCGATTTTACAGGGTTTTTTCGATATTCGGCCAATGGCGGCGTTGTTCCGAAGGCATGTGCTTCTCGTAAGTCATTGAATTATATGTTATTTATCCTGTTCCGGGCCGACGACTCTAAGGAGGGCCAATGTTGCGCTATTTGACTGCTGGAGAATCTCACGGAGAGCTGTTGATGGGCATTATCGAAGGTATGCCGGCCGGTCTGCTCATCCGGGTGACGGACATCGACAATGACCTTGGCCGCCGTCAGGGAGGGTACGGCCGGGGCGGCAGGATGAAGATCGAGAAGGACACGGTCAAGATACTTACAGGCGTGCGCTGGGGTAAGACCCTGGGCAGCCCCATCGGCCTCATGGTCAGGAACAAGGACTGGGACAACTGGCGCGCAAAGATGTCGCCGGATTCTGCGTTCATGAACTCTGCCGAACCGGTAACGAGGCCGCGGCCGGGACACGCGGACCTTGCCGGCGCGCTCAAGTATGGCACAACCGACATCCGCAACATCCTGGAGCGCTCCAGCGCCCGGGAGACGGCCATGCGCGTGGCAGTGGGCGCCGTGGCAAAGCGGCTTCTGGACGAGTTTGGCATCAGCGTCACGAGCCATGTGATCGCCATCGGCGGAGTGTACGCCAAGGGAGATAAGTTGTCCGTTAAGGAAATCCGGAAGCGGGCCGAGGCCTCGGAGCTCCGCTGCGCCGACCAGCACGCGGAGAAGCGCATGATGCACAGGATCGACGAGGCCGCTCGCGCCGGGGATACCCTGGGCGGCATCTATGAGGTCATCATTTCCGGCGTGCCGGTGGGGCTCGGCAGCCATGCCCACTGGGACAGGAGGCTCAACGGCCGCCTCGCCGCAGCCGTCATGAGCATCCAGGCCATGAAGGGCGTCGAGATCGGGTCGGGATTCGGCGTAGCCAACAAGCCCGGATCGCAGGTGCACGACGAGATCTTCTGGGGGCCCAAGGGCGGCTTCTTCCGCAAGACGAACCACGCAGGCGGCATCGAGGGCGGCATGAGCAACGGCGAAGACATCACGCTCCGCGCCGCCATGAAGCCCATTCCCACGCTGATGAAGCCGCTCCGCTCGGTAGATATGGCGACCCGGAAGCCCTTCAAGGCAGCGGTGGAGCGCTCCGATGTCTGCGCCGTGCCGGCGGCCGCTGTGGTGGGCGAGGCCGTCACGGCCTTCGAGATCGCCTCAGCCCTTATCGAGAAGTTCGGCGGCGACAGCATCGACGAGATGAAGCGGAATCATGAGCAGTACCGGAAGTACCTTAAGGACAGGATGGGGATCGTCGAGGATGAGACGGCGAAGCAGTAAAGAAACATATTTACCGCAGAGATCGCTGAGAGCGCAGAGGAAAAGCAACCGATAGCCCTGGTTTTCCTGCTTCAGCATCAAGGAACAATGATTCTCTCTGCGTGCTCTGCGCCCTCTGCGGTGAAAAAGGTATTTTGCTTATGTTCAAGAACATCATCCTAACCGGTTTCATGGGCGTCGGCAAAACGAGCGTGGGAACGCGTCTCGCGAAGGACCTCGGCTACGTCTTTGTCGACACCGATGAGCTGATCGAAGCGGACCAGAAGATCACCATCACCGAGATCTTCTCGACCTTCGGCGAGCCGTACTTTCGCGATGTGGAGACGCGGGTGATCAAGCGGCTGCTCGAGGACGAGGGCCAGGTGATCTCCACCGGCGGCGGCGCTGTGGTCCGCGATGAGAACCGCAAGGCCTTCAAGGAGAACGGCGTCACGATCTGCCTCACCGCCCATCCGGAAAGCATCTATGCGAGGATCCAGCACGAGACCCACCGGCCGCTTTTACAGGTAAAGGACCCCCTGGCAAGGATACGGGAGCTCCTCGCTGCCCGGGAGCAGTTCTACCGCCAGGCCGACTTTGTCATCGATACCTCGGAGCGCTCAGTGGACGAGGTGATCACCGAGATCAAAGAGAAGGTGCGCTATGCATGTTGTTAAGGTAGAGCTCGGGCCGAGGAGCTACGACATCCTGATCGGCGCGAAGCTGGAGAAGTTCGGCGAAGAGATGGGCATGCTCCGCTTCGGCCAGAAGACCGCCGTGGTCACGAATCCCACAGTGAACAGGCTGTACGGCCAGGGCGTGCTCAAGGCCCTGACAGCGGCCGGCTTCCTGGCGATGCCCGTGGAGGTCCCGGATGGTGAACAGTACAAGACCCTGGACTGGGCCAACGCCGTCTTCACCGCTCTCCTGATCAATACCTTTGACCGGCGTTCGCCGCTCGTGGCGCTCGGCGGCGGCGTGATCGGCGACCTGACGGGATTTGCCGCCGCCTGCTACATGCGGGGCGTGCCTTTCGTCCAGGTGCCGACGACGCTCCTTGCAATGGTGGACAGCAGCGTCGGCGGAAAGACCGGCGTCAACCACCCCATGGGCAAGAACATGATCGGCGCCTTCTACCAGCCAAAGCTTGTGTTCATGGACCTGGACACGTTGAAGACGCTGCCGAAGGAAGAATTCCTTTCGGGCATGGCCGAAGTGATCAAGTACGGTGTGATCTGGGACCGCGAACTGTTCGACTTCCTCGAAAAGAACCGGGAGAAGATCCTCGCCCAGGAGCACGGGCCGCTGGGCCACATCATCCGGCGTTCCTGCGAGATCAAGGCGGACGTAGTAAGCAAGGACGAACGGGAAAGCGGACTCCGCGCCATCCTGAATTTCGGCCACACGGTGGGGCACGCGGCCGAGACGCTGTCGAACTATACGGTGCGCCACGGCGAAGCGGTGGCCATCGGCATGGTGTATGCGTCGAAGCTTGCCCTTCGCCTTGGCCAGTGCGATGCCAAGGTCCCGGAGCGGGTGGAAAAGCTGATCAGTGACTACGGCCTGCCGGTCAGCTTCTCGGCCCTGAAACGCCGTCCTTCCGTCGCCGAGCTCATGGATACCATCCAGGTGGACAAGAAGGCCGAGGGCGGCAAGGTGCGGCTGGTCCTGCCGAAGAAGGTCGGCGAGGTCGTCATGACCAGGGAATGGGATGACGAACTATTAAGGAGTGTCCTGGCGGAGTGATCCTGCTGCGGTCTGAGCAGCAGGAGGGAGGGCTCATGGGCATCGGGGACAGATTCGGCTTTGGAAAAAAAGAACCTTACCGGGTTCCTCGGGAAATTGCTGTGTTGCGAACAAGGATCGAGGCGGAGGCCAGGGAGAATTTTCCCCAGCTCGCCCGATTCAGGGAACTGGAGCAGGAAGCAAAGCAGGTCTACCGGCTTCTTAATACCGTGATCGCGCAGAAGGAATATGCGGAAGAGGCATCGAAGATCAGCGCGGACATTCGGAAAAAGCTGGAAGCTCTGGCGGCCCGGATCCGGAAGAGCGCACACGAGGCCGCGGTCGAGGCCAGCGGCGGCACAATGGACCTCCTCGCGCAGAAGAACCTCAGGGACAGCGCGAAGACAGTGTTCGCGGCGTTTCTGGAGGGGCACCAGCTGTTTATCTCGACCTTGAAGCTTAACGGTCCGGACAGCGCCGGCAAGCTCACGACTGCGGCATCGTCCATGATCAAAAGCCTCACGATATTGCAGAACGACTATTTCAGCAAGCACGAGAGCGACGAAGAGATCCAGTGGCTGCGGGACCATGCTCGTGAAAAGGTGTCCGAACTATACACCGTCGTCCAGCAGTACAAATCCGCGATGAGTGACCACGCAGTGGCATCGATCGTAGAGGGGCATCTGGACAGGATCCTGGCGGCGGCAGTAAGGCGGTCAGCGGAGTGATCCGGCAAGTATTGCTTACGGAGCGCCAACAGTCCCCGGAGGCGGGGCCATGAGCGGCAGTCCAGGGGAGGGACCATGAGCGAATATATCTGGCAATGTCCATTCTGCGGCACCGACCAGTCCGTGACCGACAAGGAGCGGCAGGTGACGATCGCGGACCTGACGCTGCCGAATGCGGACGGACCGCGTCGCCTCGTCGCCAAGTTCGTGGTCTGTCCCAACGCGAAATGCCGAAGATTCTCCCTGAGCGCGTCCCTGCACGGCCGCGAAGCCGTCGGGGCGCGGGTCTACACGGGAAAGCACCTCACCTCCTGGAACCTCGTGCCGCCGTCCCGCGCACGCTCATTTCCCGTCTCCCTTCCCCCGGCGGTCCTCGAGGACTATCACGAGGCCTGCCTCACCCTGGAGCTGAGTCCCAAGGCGTCTGCGGCCCTGTCCCGGCGCTGCATCTCGGCCATGCTGCGGGATTTCTGGCGCGTACAGCCGGGCGGCCTGAATGATGAGCTGCGCCAGATCAGGGGCACGGCGGACCCGCTCACCTGGGAGGCGATCGAGTCCGTCCGGAAGAGCGGCCTGATCGGCGCGCACATGGAGGCCGAAGGCGCCGAGATCCAGGATGTTGACCCCGGCGAGGCCTCGCTCCTGATCGGCCTGATCGAGACGCTCATCCAGGACTGGTACATCGCCCGGGAGGAGCGTCGAAAACGGCTGCAGAAGATCAGGCAGATCACCGGTGAAGAGTCAGCGGAACAGGCTGCGGACGTGTAGCGGCGGGTTCTCCCGCCGGCATGGTTGCGGCCGGGAGCATGTGAAAAATACATGCAAGCGGTCCCTGCCCGCTATTCACCGTTCCTCCGGAAGCGAACGCACTCGTTGCAGCATGCTGCGGGGAGCTTCAATTATGGATATACCCGCCTTCTCATATCTCCGACGGCTAACCCCCCTTACTGATACGGCCATCTATCTTGTCGGCGGCTCCGTCCGTGATCTGCTCATCGGCGCCCGGAATATCAAGGACATCGACCTTGTGATGCCATCCGGCTCCGAGGACGTGGCCAGGAAGTTCGCCGACGCTATCAACGGCAGCTTTTTCTTCCTCGACGAGGAACGCAGGATCACGCGCGTGGTGAAGGACGAGGCGGACGGCATCGTCCAGTTCGACTTCACGAACTTCGAAGGGCCTGACCTGCATGCCGACCTCGCACGGCGCGATTTCGCGGTCAATGCCATGGCCATCGACCTGAAGGTGTTCCTCGCGGAGGGGTCGCTTGACGGTCTTATCGATCTTTTCGACGGCCGCGAGGATGTCCGGCAGAGACGTATCCGGGTCGTTGATCCCAAGGCATTCGACGATGACCCGCTCCGGCTCCTCCGCGCGGTGCGGTTTGCAGCGACGCTGGGCTTCAGCATCGAGAACGCGACCACCGGGCATATCCGGGACCGTGCGGACCTTATCACCAAACCTTCCGCTGAACGCATCCGGGACGAGCTCTTTCAAATATTATCGGTGCCGGGCGCCGGCCGGCATCTTCAGCTCATGGAGTCGCTCGGCCTGCTCAGGAAGCTCCTGCCCGAACTGGAGCCGCTCAAGGACTTCGCTCCCGGCAAACACCATCTCTACGACATCTTCACGCACTCGATCAAAACAGCCGAGTACGTGGACAGCGTCATCGAGAGCCTCCCCGGCCTGTCGCCCGGACATGCGGGTACGGTCCTCGCCCATCTCGACGAAGAGCTCGAACAGTTCGTGACCCGAAGGGCCGCTCTCCGCTTCGCCTGCCTCCTGCACGACAACGCCAAGTCGGAGACCTATAGCCGCGATGAGGAAGGGGACATCCATTTCTTCGACCATGACATGCTCGGCGCAGACAAGGCGTTGTTCATCTGCCAGCGCTTCCGGTTGTCAAACGATACGGCGTCGGTCGTGTCACGTCTCATCCGGCACCATATGCGTCCGCTCAACCTTTCCGCCCCCGGCGGGCCGAGCAGACGCGCGCTGTATCGCTACTGCCGGGACGTCAGGGACGCGGTGCCGGAAAGCATCGTCCTGTCGCTTGCCGACGCGAAGGCGACGTCGGAGGTTATGCCCGCTGAGGGCTTCACCGACACACAGAAGCTCTCGGGGCAGGTCCTCGATTTCTATTACGGTAAGTTCCTCAAGGCCGAGGCGAAGCCCCTGGTGACGGGGAAGGACCTCATAGCCCGCGGGATGCAGCCGGGGCCGAGGTTTCGCGAGGTCCTCGATGACATCAAGGAGCGGCAGGCGGATGGGATGCTCGCGGACCGGCAGGACGCGCTGAAGTATCTCGACTCATTGTCGTCGTAAGCCGGGATCAGGGAAGCCTTGCAGCATGCTGCAGAGGATCTCACCGGTTCTCGTTATCCCGATCATTCGCGAATACCGGAGCAGGCAGCGGGGCCGGCGCTCGCCCTTTGATTCATCCTTTTCCGGTTTTGGGGTGTCACATGAACAATAAATTGGAAAAGGCCTATGAGAGGCTGTCCGTGGAGGAGTTACGGGCGGAGCTTGCGAGACTCAAAGAGAACCTCTGCGACCTTGAAGAAACGCATAACTTCACCTTCGGCAAGACCACTGTTCACATCGGCGCCGAACGGGCACAGGCCATGCAGGAGGAGCATGAAGAGGAATGCGGCAGGTACAGCGGGCAGATCGCGAAGATCGAAGCGATCCTGATGTCCAAGACGAAGTGAGGGCGGGACTGCTTTAACAGTTGCAAAATTGCACGATTATCCATGGGATTGGCCCTCAAATTCTGCTTGCAGAATTTCGCAAATTATGGTATCTATAACGCTCACAAGCGGTACAAATTCTCTTTCGAGGGGGTTCTTGGGATGAAGAAGCTTTCCGTTGTTGTGACTGTTGTGGTGTCGATTTGTCTGGTGGCCTCGCTTGCACTCGCGGCCCATCACATGAAGAAGGGTGCGGTCAAGTCGGTAGATGCCAAGGCCAGTTCGATCGTTGTGACCGTGGATGGCAAGGACATGACGTTCAAGGCAGGCAAGGGCGTTGACCTCAGCAAGTTCAAGGCCGGCGACAAGGTCGAAGTAGCGACCGACAAGGACGTAGCCACAGAGATCAAGGCCGCCGCTCCGGCGAAGAAGGCCCCGGTGGGCTGCTAAGCATCAACTAAGCCTGTTCACCCAAAGGCCGCCTCATTCGAGGCGGCCTTTGCTTTTGTTTTTCCTGCCGACCTGTCCGTTGTATTCCACCACTCCTCACTAGAAGTCAAATCCCGCAGATACGTAAACGAGATACCTACTGTCCTCGCCTGCCCCGAAGTCGAGCCGGACAGGGCCGATCAGCGTATCGGCATGAAGGCCGATGCTCGCCCCTTTCCTGAGGTCCCGCGGAGACATGTCGTCCCGCACGTTCCAGACGTTCGCTGCCCCGCCGGTCACGGCAAGGTAAATTGCTTTCACGGCTTTCAACTGATATTCCGCCATCATCCAGCGGTACGTCGCTGATGCCCCCAGCTCGTTGGCGCCGACGAATTCCCGCCGGTAGTAGCCCGGCAGGGGATAGCCGAGCAGAAAATCGGCACCGCCGATCCCGAACTGCTCCTGGTACGGGAGGGCGCCGCTCCCGTACCCGGCAGAAACATCGATGATCAGGGTGTGGCGTTCAGCCACCGGAAGGCATCCTGCACCGTACAGCGAGGTCTTGCGGAAATCCACGTTCCCGCCGTAGGAAGCGGCGGCGGTCTCATAGGATCCTTTGAACAGGAACCCGGTATGCGGGAACGTGCTCCGGTCCCTCGTGTCGATCGTTGAAAGGAACGCCAGGCTGCCGATGTGCAACGGATTTTCGACAGTCGGTACGCCGTAGATGGTCACGGCCCGGTCGGACTCGTAGCGGTAGCGGAGGTAGGTGTCGCCGAAGCGGAACCACTGGTACCCGAACGCGAAATCCACGCCTGCGCGGCTTATTTCCTGCTCTCCGGTCTTCCGATGATCGTCATAAAAGGAGTAGGTCCGGTCGCGGTAGAACCCCTGGAGCGTGTGCACGAAGTACGTGTTGATGAGGACCGGCGAGCGATAGCCTAAGGTCAAGTCCGTGTAGTTTCCGAATCGCGTGTTCAGGAACAGTTTGATGCCTTTTCCGGCCAAGTTGTCCACGACGAGGTCCGCCAGCCCCGTGAACGAGTCCTCCCGGTCGTACCGGAGGCCGAGCCGCATGGTCCCGCGCGGCTTCTCCCGGATCTTTACCGTGAGCACGACGCCGCCCGTACCGCTGTCGGCAATGTTGACGTTCAGCGATTCGAAGAAGTTAAGAGCATACAGGTGCTGGATGTCCTCTTCGAGGGTTTCGAAGTTGAGCGGTTTTCCCACAGCCGTCCTGGTCTCCCGGCGGAGCAGCGATGGCTGGGTGCGCCGCTGGCCCTGGAGCACGACGCCGTCCACCCGCCCCTCGGTGAGGGCTATGGCGAGGGTTTTTCCGTCAGGCTCCATGCCCGCGTGCTTCACGTTGACGATGAGGTAGCCCCGGTCCCGGTATCGCTTGACCACCCGCTCCAGCGCCTGCGTGACAACGGTGACATCGAGCGTGTTCCCCAGCTGTCCTTCCAGCTCCTCCATGACCTCGGCTGCGGGGACCAGGTCGGCGCCCGATATCCGTATGGCGCCGACCACCGGGTTTTCCGTCGCCGTGAGAACGGCGCTCGCCGTTGCTCCTTGCCGGGTGAGCTCCAGTGTCATGTCCGCAAAGATGCCGATGCGGTATGCCGCTGCGAGCGTTCTGGCGATATTGTCCTCCGTTGCTTCCCGGGTCAGAAGGAGCGCGAAGGTCCGGCGGATCTGCGCTTCCCCGGTCGCGGAAACTCCGCGCACGTCGAGGCTGGTGATCTTGATCCGCTCCACAGCCGGGCGGGGTCCCGACCGCGCGGCGAGCGTCTCCCGGATCCGTGGGAGCGCGGCGCGCGCGGCATCTTCTCCAACGCCGATGACTTCGGCGATCCTGTCGAAGGCGGCGAAGGAATATGCGGCCGTGTCGGGTGCGATCACGATATCGGCGAGAGCCGCCTGCCTTTCCGTTTCACGGCGGACCGGCAGGGAGATCGACTGGTTCATGATCTCCACGATCGACGAAAGCCGCTCCTGTTTCACGAGCCGCGTTGACGGGTCCACGGCGATCACCAGGTCCACGCCCATGGCCCGCAAGACGTCGACCGGCAGATTGTTCGACATGCCGCCGTCGACCAAGAGTCGTCCCTCGAGCTCCACGGGCTGAAAGACCACGGGGATGGCGGAGCTTGCACGCATGGCGTCGGAGAGGATTCCCCGGCCGATGACCACGGCGGCGCCGGTCTCGATGTCCGTCGCGACGGCCCGGAAGGGGATGGGTAGCCGGTCAAAGTCGAGACCTGCCTGGAATGAAGGCGCCAGGGTCTTTGACCGGAGCAGGTTGGTGAGCTTCTGACCCGCGGTCAGGCCCGAGGGGGGGATGAACCTGCCGCCGATGAGGCTGAACTGGAGCAAGTGGCGGCTTCCGGCCTCCTTCTGCTCCTGGGTGAGGAACGTGCGGGACGGGGTGTCCGAGAAGAGGTCGTTCAGGTCATTCTCGAGGAAGATGGCCTCGATCTCGTCTGGACGATAGCCGGCCGCGGCGAATCCGCCGACGATGGCGCCCATGCTCGTTCCCGCGATGGCATCGATCGGGATGCCTTCCTGGTGGAGAACCTTGAGCACGCCGATGGACGCGGCTGCCTTTGCCCCTCCGCCCGCAAGCGCGACCCCGATGCGCGGCCGATCGCTATCCGCCCTCTCCGCTGGCACGGTCAGTCCCCCGTAGAGGACCGTGAGGGCGGGTGTGAAGCGGAGGATTTCGGAAGGAGACTGCCCGGAGCGCGCAGGGGCAGGAAGACCAAGTATCAGAAGAGAGAACAATAATGAGAGCCTGCTTCGCGTGAACATGGCTTTTACTATAGCATATCGGCCGGGGTGTATCCATTGGGGAGCCCGCACGTTTTCATCTTGCTAACACGCTATTTCCTGTTCTATAATGCAAGCACCCGTCGGAGATCGCCGCCTGAAGGGCGCACCGGCACAGAGAGCGGGATAATCACGGGGGGAGGAGAACATGAACAGAAGATTCTGGCCCGGCTTCTTCGCTTTGCTGGTCGTGGTTTCCACCGCATGGGCGGTGACGGGAGGCCTGGCCTGATGGATCTACCCAATCGAGAGAAGTGCGATGACGACGTGACCAGCGATCTCTGCCGCCGGTTCGGGTCGATTGCCGTGAAGAAGGGCTTCGTGACCATCGAGGAACTGAATGCGGCCGTCATGGAACAGATCGACGACGATGCCAGGGGATGCGAGCACCGCCTTCTCGGCAGCATCCTGTATGATCGGGGCATGATCACCGAGCATCAGATCGAAGCAGTGCTCCTGGAACTAAAAAAGACCCTGTAATGATCCCGCCGGGAGCATCCGTGCGGTCCTTTTTGTGAGTCGTTCATTTCAATGAGCGGTGCGCTTTGCACGCACCGCTGTTCCTCCGGAATAAAGAGCGATCCCACCTGCATCTTTCTGATTCTTCCTATTTTCTGCTTTCCTTGACAGGGCATCTTTTCACCGCTAAACTTTCCTTATAATCGGCACAAAGCGTTGTCGCGAAATTGAATCCAGGAGCGAGCGTATCCCCGTGGTTTGCTGCGGGGTTAGCGAGCGATTAGAATAACGATAGTTCCTTCAGGAACGAAGCTCCATGCATCTTGCGGTAGAGAGCTTAAATCCAGGAACGAGTTCATTCCCCGTGGTTTCCTACAGAGAACTATAATTCGGAAAGCTTTTGGACAAGGTCTTGGCAGGATTCCTGCCATACGTTCTCACGTCGACTTTCCAGTACACTTGCCGGGAAATCTTCCCTAGTCTCAGTTCACGGAAGGGGGCGGCCATGACATTATCGAGAAGAGAGTTTATCAAGACGACGGCGGCGGTTGCCGCGGCTACCGCGGTCGGGATGTCCGTGCCGGAAGAGATCCTTGCGGCCGCCCAGAAGGCGGAGATCGGCTGGAAATGGGACAAGTCGGTCTGCCGCTTCTGCGGGACGGGCTGCGGCATCATGGTCGCCGTCAAGGACGACCGGATCGTGGCCGTGAAGGGCGACCCGGCGGCGCCGGTGAATATGGGCCTGAACTGTATCAAAGGCTATTTCAACGCCAAGATCATTTACGGCGCGGACCGGCTGACCGAGCCGCTCATGCGAGTGAACGGGAAGGGCGAGTTCGACAAGAAGGGCAAGTTCAAACCCGTCACCTGGAAGCAGGCCTTCGACGAGATGGCGAAGCAGTTCAAAAAGCACTATGCCGCGCTCGGCCCGAAGGGCGTCGCGGTCTTCGGCTCCGGCCAGTACACCATCATGGAAGGGTATGCGGCGGCCAAGCTCATGAAGGCCGGGTTTCGCTCCAACAACCTCGACCCGAACGCGCGGCTCTGCATGGCCAGCGCCGTGGCGGCGTTCATGGAGACCTTCGGCATCGACGAGCCCGCCGGGAACTATGACGATATGCACCACTCCGACACGGTCGTGCTGTGGGGCGCGAACATGGCGGAGATGCACCCGGTCCTCTGGTCCAAGATCACCAACCGGAAGCTTGCCGACACCAAGCATGTCAAGGTCGTGAACCTCACGACCTTCACCAATCGCTGTTCCAACCTCTCCGACATCGAGATCGTCATCAAGCCGAACACGGACCTCGCGATCCAGAACTATATCCTCCGGGAGATCGTGAGCCGGCCCGGCGCCATCGACTGGGAGTTCGTGAACCAGAACTGCGTGTTCGCCACGGGCTTCGTGGACATCGGGTACGGGCTGCGGCCGAAGATCGATCATCCGAAGTATAAGAAGGAAGAGCTCGATACGGCCAGCAGGGAGGCCTTCAAGGTCATCACGAAGGACGAAGCCGTAGCCATGGGCGCTCTCGGTTTAAAAGAGGGCGACAAGATGGAGATGAAGAACGCGGCCAAGGCCGGTGTTCACTGGGCCATCAGTTTTGAAGACTTCAAGAAAGGCCTCGAACCCTACACGCTCGATTTCGTGGCGCAGCTTTCGAAAGGCGATGCCGACGAACCGCTCGACGAGTTCAAGAAGAAGCTCCAGGCGCTTGTCGACCTCTACGCCGAAAAGAACCGGAAGGTCGTCAGTTTCTGGACCATGGGCTTCAACCAGCACGTGCGCGGTACCTGGGTGAACGAGCAGATCTACGCTATCCACCTCCTCCTCGGCAAACAGTCCCAGCCGGGCAACGGCGCCTTCAGTCTCACCGGCCAGCCGAGCGCCTGCGGCACGGCGCGCGAGGTCGGAACCTTTGCCCACCGGCTCCCGGCGGACATGGTGGTCATGAATCCGAAGCATCGCGCGCTCACCGAGAAGATCTGGAAGCTCCCCGAAGGTACCCTGAACCCGGTCATGGGATCGCACTTCATGAAGATCATGCGGGACCTTGAGGACGGCACCATCAAATGGGTCTGGGTGCAGGTGAACAATCCCTGGCAGAACGCGACCAACGCGAACCACTGGATCGCGGCCGCCCGGGAGATGGACAATTTCATCGTTGTATCCGACGCCTATCCGAGCATCTCGGCAAAGGTCGCTGACCTGATCCTGCCTGCTGCGATGATCTTCGAGAAGTGGGGCGCTTACGGCAACGCCGAACGCCGCACCCAGCACTGGCGCCAGCAGGTGACGCCGATCGGAAAATCCATGTCCGACACGTGGCAGACCACGGAGTTCGCGAAGCGGTTCACCCTTGCCGAGGTCTGGAAGGAGTGGAAGATCGACGACAAGACCACGCTGCCCGACGTCATCGGGAAGGCCCATGAGATGGGCTATAGTTCGAAGGACACTCTGTTTGACGTGCTCTTTGCGAACAAGGAAGCGAAAACGTACAAATGGCCCGACCCGGTGGGCAAGGGCTACCTGAACACCGAGGCAGCAGGCGACAAGCGCAAGGTCGAGGGGTTCAAGGGCTACGGGTTCTTCCTCCAGAAGTATCTCTGGGAAGAGTACCGGAAGTTCGGCCTCGGCCACGGCCATGACCTGGCGGACTTCGACACCTATCACCATGTGCGGGGGCTCCGCTGGCCGGTGGTGGACGGCAAGGAGACGCTCTGGCGGTTCAACGCCGAGTACGATCCCTATGCCAAAGCGGCGAACCACGGCAAGTTCGCGTTCTACGGCGACGCCGGCAAGGAGATCCCGAAGGGCGACCTCACCGGACCCAGGGGTGACGAGAAGGTCAAGCTTCCGAACCAGGCCAAGATCTTCCTGCGGCACTACATCGATCCGCCGGAGGTCCCGAGCGCCGAGTATCCGCTCTGGCTCTGCACCGGCCGCGTGCTCGAGCACTGGCACACCGGGACTATGACCATGCGGGTGCCCGAGCTCTACCGGGCAGTCCCGGAGGCGCAGTGCTTCATGAGCCAGAAGGACGCCCAGGTGAACAAGGTCAAGGACGGCGACCTAGTCTGGGTCGAGTCGCGGCGGGGGAAGGTGAAGGCGCGCGTCGAGACGCGCGGCAGGAACCTGCCGCCCAAGGGGCTGATCTTTGTCCCATTCTTCGACGAGCATGTCCTCATCAACAAGGTAACGCTCGATGCCACCTGTCCGATCTCGAAGGAGCCTGATTACAAGAAGTGCGCGGTGAAGATCTATAAAGTGTGAGACGAGTGCGGAATGCGGAGTGCGGAATTGAAGGACCGGCGGGAGTTCCTGCTCGGCCTGGCAAAGAGCGCCGGCGTCGCCGTAGTCGGTGGTCTGGTGTGGGCCGGTTATATCGACGGGAAGAAGGCATATCCGACGGTCCTGCGGCCGCCGGGGGCGGTGGATGAAAAGCGGTTCCTTGCCGCGTGCACGAAGTGCGGTCTCTGTGTGACCGCCTGTCCCTACCGGGCGTTGATTTTGGCAAGACCAGGGGACGGGAGACCGGTCGGCACGCCGTATTTCGTGATGCGGGACCATCCCTGCCGGATGTGCCGCGATATCCCCTGCGCTGCCATATGCCCCACAGGCGCACTCGATGCCGGTCTGGTCAGCGACAGGTCTGAAGAGGGTAAGTCCATCCTGAACGTCAACAGGACAAGGATCGGCCTGGCGGTGATCGACCGGGAGGCCTGCATCGCGTACTGGGGCATCCAGTGCGACGCATGCTACCGGACGTGCCCGGTGATCGACAAGGCGATCACGGTTGAATATACAAAGAACGACCGGACGGGCAAACATGCAATCCTGGGCCCGGTGGTCCATAGCGAGCACTGCACAGGCTGCGGCATGTGTGAGCGGGCGTGCGTTACGAAAAAAGCGTCGATCTCCATCCTGCCGCGCGGGCTTGTCATGGGCGAGTCCAGCGGCCGGTACATCAGGGGCTGGGAGGCAGGAGACGAGAAACGCATCGAGGAGGCGCCCGAAGAGACGAGGACCGTGACTCCCCGGAGCGGCAAGAGCCCGACCGATTACCTGAACCGGGAGGACCTGTAGGATGCCAAGGATCATGGCACACCGGTATCGCATCCTGAGGCGGCTGGTACAGGTTTCAGTGCTGTTGCTGTTCGTTGCCGGGAACACCTATGGATGGAAGGTCCTGCAGGGGAATTTCAGTTCTTCGCTGCTCTTTGGCGTCGCGCCCCTTGCCGATCCCTTTGCCCTTCTCCAGATCTTCGCCGCAGGCACCGTGGTCTCGGCAAAGGCTTTTCTGGG
>Ga0316622_100000451_pt1 | contig 23808 bp, 12 predicted proteins | sample OWC_Aug_OW2_C1_D_FD_207646 | JGI IMG/M metagenome (GOLD analysis project Ga0316622, IMG submission 207646) | Wetland soil microbial communities from Old Woman Creek delta, Ohio, United States - OWC_Aug_OW2_C1_D5_C | ecosystem: Environmental > Terrestrial > Soil > Wetlands | place: USA: Ohio... | reverse complement strand
CGGCAACGGGGCCGAGCCAGGGTCCCGTGGGACTTGCGCTGGGCCCTGACGGCGCTCACGTGTATGCGGCCGGTGTCGGCGACAACGACGTTGCCGTGTTTGCGCGGGACGCCGCGACCGGGATGCTCACGCCGATCGAAGTCGTGCCGATCGGCCTTCCTTCCATCCCGCTCGCGGTGCTGTACGTTCACGGCGGCCCTGGCGGCGTGCGGGTGAGCCCCGACGGCGCGCATGTCTACGCCGTCGGCCGCAGCGACAATGCCGTTACCGCCTTCCGGCGTGACTCTGCGACCGGCAAGCTCACGCGCATTGCCTCGTGGCAGGATGGAGTCGACGGCGTGGAGCGACTGCGTGCGGCCTTCACACTCGCGCTGAGTCCTGACGGTGCCAGCGTCTACGTGACGGCCGCGGCGGATCACTCGGTGGCGGTCTTCGCGCGCGACCGGAGCACTGGCGAGCTCTCCTTCCTGCAGGTTGTACGCGAGGGGGTGGATGGCGCGCGGGGCATTGCCGGCACGCGCGGCGTCGGTGTCAGTCCAGACGCTGCCCACGTCTACGTCACCGGGTTGAACGGGAAGTCGATCCTGCTCTTTGAACGCGATGCGCAGAGCGACGGGCTCAATTTCATCGAAACGCGGCGCGACGTGGTGCCCGAGTGGATCGGCCTGGGTGAGCTACACGGCTTTGCGATCAGCCCCGACGGCAGGCACCTCTACCTGCCGAGCCGCTCGTACAACGCGCTGCTGGTGTTCAGCACCGACGAGGGTGGCATGGCGCCGATCGTGCGGTGCGTGGGCGACTGCAACTACAGCACCGATCTCACCATCGATGAGCTGGTGAAGGGAGTCAACATCGCCCTCGGCAGAGCCGCACTCAACGTGTGCGAGATGTTCGATCGAAACGGCAACCGCAAGGTAACAATCGACGAGCTGGTGGCTGGTGTGAGGAGCGCGCTCACCGGCTGCGTCGACCCCCTTACCCCGGGCGACCACCGCCGCGTCCTGATGTTCGGCGGGGAGCGGCGCATCTACGACCTGCACATTCCGCCGGGCTACGACGGGGAGACACCGGTGCCGCTGGTGGTGGAGTTTCACGGCCTCTATTCGAATCCGACCAGGTCCCTCGGTGTGTTCGGGTTCGGGACGGTGTCCGACGACCAGGGTTTCATCATCGCGCATCCCTTGGGCCTGTTCGGCACGCCGGAGGCTCTGGAAGCGGAGAGCGGCGGACAGGGCCCGTCGTTCAACGGAGGCTGGTGCTGCGGAGCGGCGGCATCGGCCAAGGTCGACGACGTGGGCTTCGCCCGTGCTGTCGTACAGGCGGTGGCTGCCGAGGCCAACATCGATCTGGGGCGCATCTACGCCACTGGGCACTCGAACGGCGGGCACATGAGTTACCGGCTCGCCTGTGAGGCGGCGGATGTGTTTGCGGCTGTCGCTCCGGTTGCAGGAAGAATTACCATCAATCCAACGTCGCTGTGCCAGCCGTCTCGGCCGATCGCGGTCATCGAGTTCGCCGGCCTGAACGACCCGGCAGTCCCCTATGGCGGCCTGGGCGCTCTTTTCCAGTCCGCGGCCCAGAGCCTCGCCTGGTGGCGCGATGCCGACAACTGCGCTGGCGCCACGCCGGACGAGCGCGTCGATATCGGCACGAGCTTCTGCGAGACCTACAACCAGTGTGACGCGGGCGTGCAGGTCGAGCTGTGCAGCGTCAACGCCGACCAGAACTCATACGATCCGGGGCACAACCTCTACCTCAACCCGGACATCGACGTCGCCCGCACCGCCTGGGAGTTCCTGTCGCAGTTCACCTTGCCGCAGCGGCAGTGAAGCCAGGCTGCCGCCGCTCAGGGCTTGGGCATCAACGCCGCACGGAAAGGAAGGCGTCATGAACCGCTTGGAGCACAGGTTCCGCCAGGTGATCGGTCAATTCCTGCCCGCGTTCGTCGTTGCCGTGGGCCTCGTCGCGTGCGGCGACAACGACGACGGCGAGCCGGCCCTGCCGCCGCCGCAGATCGAGTTCACGGCATGCGAGTTCACGCTGCCGCCGGGGCAGAATCCGGACGACGTCACTTGCGGCAACCTCATCGTGCTCGAGAATCGCAAGCGGCGAAATGGGCGGACCGTGCAGGTGGCGTTCGCGGTGTTCAAGGCCAGCGGGCCGAGCGCGGTGGCCGATCCGCTTGTCTTCACGGGCAGCGGCGGACCGGGCATCAAGGAGCTCGACTACGTTTACCTCGACGTGGTCGACTGGTTCGGGGCGTTCCACCCGGATCGCGATCTCGTCTTCTACGACCAGCGTGGCATTGGCCGGTCACGGCCCTCGCTGGACTGCCCCGAATTTCGCGCCGCGCTGACCGCGACCCGCGCGCGGGCGCAGAGCGTAGAGCAGGATGCCGCCGACTGGCGGGCGGCCCTGCACGCCTGCCGCGACCGGCTTGCCGCCGAGGGCATCGACCTCGGCGCCTACACCAGTGCGGCCAGCGCCCTCGACTTGCGCGACCTGCTGACGGCGCTCGGCTACCAGAGCTGGAACATCTACGGACTCTCCTACGGCACTCGGCTCGCGCTGACGGTGATGCGCGACGCACCCGAAGGCATTCGCAGTGTCGTCCTCGACTCCACGGTTCCAGTGCAGAGCAATTACCTGGCCGACGTGGCGGCAAGCATGCAACGCACCCTCGACCTCATATTCGCCAGCTGCGCCGCCGACCCGAGTTGCGCTGCCGTCTACCCAGATCTCGAGCAGACCTTCTTTGATCTCGTGGACCGGCTGAACCGCGAGCCGGCGACGCTGCAGGGCACGGATCCCGGAACGAAAGAGCCGATCACTGTCGTGGTCACCGGCGATCGGCTGCTATTGAGCGTCCGTAACTGGCTCTACGACCGTACGCTCATCCCCCTGTTCCCACTCGTCATCAGCACCGCAGCGCGCGGCAACTACGCTCTGCTTTCGTCGTTCGTCGTCCAGCCGGTGGACACCTCCCGCGCCGACGGGATGTTCTACTCGGTGAACTGCAGCGAGGAGATGCCCTTCATCACACCGGAGGTCGTGGAGGCCGCGACCGCGGGGGTGCGCGAGGAGATCAAGCGCGTCATCGTCGCTTGGGGCACGCAGTCCTGGCTCGACATCTGCGCCTTCTGGGGAACGGAGCCGCCGCCAGCGATCGAGAACGAGCCCGTCGTGAGCAACATCCCGACGCTTGTGCTGGCGGGCGAGTACGACCCGATCACCCCGCCCGCCTACGGCCGGCTGGCCGCCGACTCGCTGTCACCGAGTTACGTCTTCGAGCTGCGCGGTTTCGCGCACGGCATCTTCAGCCCGGGCTGCGCCACCGACCTCAAGCTCGCATTCCTGAACGACCCGACGAACCCGCCCGACGGCAGCTGCGTCGACGGCCTGCCACCGCTGCGGTTCACCGGAGCGCAGAACGCCGCGGGCGTCGAGCAGATTCCAACCTTTACGCGGAGGTTGCCGGCCATGCCGTGAGCGCTGGCGCGGATCAGGAGGTGCGAAAGGAGGCTCAAGTCATGACCCAGCAACGATCGGAGACCATGCGAGTTGGCTGGCGCGCCACCGGTGCGGCCCGAGCTTTGATCTCACCGGCCGGCTGGTCGGCAGCGCTGTTGTGCGCGATCATGCTGCTCGCGCACCCGGCACAGGCAGGCACCAACTTCTGGACGAGCCACGGGCCTGCAACCGACCACATCCTCGCGCTCGCCATCGATCCGGAGCAGCCGCGCACCCTCTATGCCGGGAGTTTGGGCGTTGGCGTCTTCACGAGCACCGACGGCGGGGCCACGTGGAGTACCACCGGCTTGACCAACCCCTCGGTCCTCGCGCTCGCCATCGATCCGATGACCCCGACGACGCTCTACGCGGGGACGGATAACGATGGCGTGCTCAAGAGCACCGATGGCGGGGACACGTGGACCGCAGTCAATACCGGTCTGACCTACACTTACGTTCTCACGCTCGTCATCGATCCCGCGACCTCGACGACGATCTACGCGGGGACGGACCTCGGCGGGGTGTTCAAGAGCAGCGACGGAGGGGGCAGTTGGAGCGCGGCAAACGATGGCCTGACCAGTATCTCGGTCTTCGCGCTCGCGATCGATCCCACGAACCCAACGACGCTCTACGCCGGGGGCTACGGCGGTTTGTTCAAGAGCACCGACGGCGGGGCGACCTGGAGCGCCACGGACTTGACCGATACCGTTCAGGCCGTCGCCATCGATCCCGGGACGCCGACGACGCTCTACGTCGGGACTTCCATTCGCGGCGTGTTCAAGAGCACCGATGGTGGCGCCAGCTGGGTTGCCGTCAACACCGGCCTGCCGGATGAAACCGGCGTTTCCGCGCTGGCCATTGATCCCGCGACGCCGACGACGCTGTACGCGGGGAGTGATCGCTGTTGTATCTACAACACCGTGTACAAGAGCACCGATGGCGGAAACCACTGGCTCCCCACGGGCCCCGCCAGTTTTACCGGGCGCACCTTCGCCGGCGCACTCGTCATCGATCCTACGGCACCGACGACGCTGTACCTGGGCACGAGGCTCGATGGCATCTTCAAGAGTGACGACGGCGGCGGATCTTGGACCACGCTGCATACCGGCCTGAGCAACACGTCCTCGATCCAGGCGCTCGCTATCGATCCCGCCACGCCGAGTCGCCTCTACGCGGGAACGCGCGACAATGGCGCGTTCGCGAGCACTGATGGGGGCGATACCTGGAGTCCTACCGGTCTGACTCAGATCTATGTCACCGCGCTCGCGATTGATCCCATGATCTCAACCACGGTCTATGCAGGAGCGTTGTTCCGTGACAGTGCCGCGTACAGGAGCACCGACGGGGGGGACACGTGGCGCAGCATGGAACCGTGCCGTGACTGCGCCGTCTTAGCGCTGGCCATCGATCCGGTCAACCCGACGACGGTCTACGCTGGGGAACGGGGCGTATACAAGAGCGGCAACGGGGGCGCCACATGGATCACGTTGAACACCGGCCTGATCGACACCTACGTCGACACACTCGCGATCGATCCGACGACCCCGACAACTCTCTACGTCGGGACTGGCAAGGGCGTGTTTAAGACCACCGACGGCGGCAACACGTGGAGCGCCATCAATACCGGCCTGACCAGTCTCTATGTGTACGCCCTCGCCATCGATCCCACGACCTCAACAACGCTCTATGCGGGGACCCAAGCCGCCAGCCATGTAGGGCCGATCGGCGAGAATGGAGGGGTGTTCAAGAGCGTGGACGGAGGCGAAACGTGGAGCGCCAGCGGCCTGCGCAGCATCCGCTGGGTGCAGGCGCTCGCCATCGATCCAACCGCCACGACCACCCTCTACGCCGGGACGGACAGTGGTGTGTTCAAGAGCGTGGACGGCGGCAACACTTGGAACGGATTCAACACCGGCCTGACGAGCCTCGACGTCCGAACCCTCGTCATCGATCCCATCGACCCGCGGCGCCTCTACGCCGGCACGGCTGGCGGCGTCTTCGCCATAGAGCAGGTCGAACACAAGGATGACGATGGCTGCGCGATCACGCCGGCGGGGAGGGTTAGCACCGCGCGGTGGCTGCTGGTTGGTGCGCTCGTATTCTTTTGCGCATACCGAATCGCGCGCAGGAGCTGACCGCAGCCAGGGGTACGGTGGTCAGTGGGTGAGCCGCAAGGCCCAAGGAAACAAGAGAGGACGGAGCTATGACATGCTCAAAGTTCTTACGCGTGACCGCGGCGACCGTGATTCTCTGCGCAGCGGGTTGCCTCCCTGGCGCGCGTCCCGCGCAGGCAGGCACCAACGTCTGGACGAGCCACGGTCCCGGGTTCGTCGTGGGGGGCGCGGTCATCGAAACGCTGGCCGTGGATCCTCTGTCGCCCACGACGGTCTATGCAGTGACCATCTGCGACCCGTGGGACTGGCGCATGTGTTCGGATGGCGCGCTCTTCAAGAGCACGGATGGCGGCGCCACATGGGTTGTCGCAAACCGGGGCCTGATCGGCTCCGTACGCAGCCTCGCGATCGATCCGCAGGCGCCGCAAACGCTGTACGCGGTAGCGTGGGACTGCTGGTCGAGTCCAAGGGGAGGAGGGTGCGGGGGCGCGAGTTTCAGGAGCACGGACGGCGCAAGCACCTGGAGCGTGATCGATACGGGGCTGACGGGTACGTATGTCGTCGCGCTGGCCGTCGACCCCCTCACGCCGAGCACGCTTTACGCCGTCACGGCGGACGGCGGCGTGTTGGCGAGCGTCGACGGCGGCGTCACCTGGAGCGCAACCACCCCCACCAGCGCCGTCATTGCACTTGCCGTCGCGCCGACCACCCCGACGGTGCTCTACGCATGGACGGACGTAGGCGTGATGAAGAGCGTCGACGGGGGGACGACGTGGGACGGCACCGGCCTGACCAGTGGCCAGGGTCTGGGAATCACCATCGATCCGTCGATGCCGGCGACGGTGTACGCGTGGACCGGAGCCGAGGTGTTCAAGAGCACCGACGCCGGCGAGACGTGGAGCGTTCTCGATACCAGCGCAATGGGCGCACAGGCCATCGATCTCGCCGTCGATCCCACCACTTCGTCGACCCTCTACACCTGGACGCCCGGTAGTGGAGTGTTCAAAAGCACAAATGGTGGCAATTCCTGGAGCCCGATCAACGCTGGCTTGAACAACCTGGACGTGGCCGCCTTTGCCATCGCCCCGACACGGCCGGCAACCCTCTATGCGGGGACGCGAGGCGGCGGCATGTTCACGAGTACCGACGCCGGCGGCTCTTGGAACAGTATCAATGCGGGCCTCTCCAACTACCCCGCCGTCAGTGCGCTCGTGATCGATCCGACGACCCCGACGACGCTCTACGCCAGCACGAGTGATGGCGTGTTCAAGAGCGCGGACGGTAGCCAAACCTGGGACCCTGCCAGTAGCGGCCTGAACCGATGGTGCATCTTCGACGAGATCCTCAGCCATGTTTCTTCCATCTCCGCGTTAGCGATTGATCCAACTGCGCCTGCGACCCTCTATGTGAGCGGAGACGGCGGCACATTCGAGAGCACGGACGGCGGCAGCACGTGGATGTGTCGAAGCGATACGGTCAGCGTCGTCTATGCGCTGCTGGTCGATCCGGCAAGTCCCGACACCCTCTTTGCGGCTACCAACCACGGTTTGCTGAGGAGTCAGGATGCTGTCGACTGGCGCTACTGGACGAGTGTGGACATCGCAGTCGTCGCGATCGCCATCGATCCGACCCCGCCAGGCACCATCTACGCCGGAACGGCCGGCGGCATCGGGAAGAAGAGCACGCAGGCACCGGCTGGCCCACTACAAATGATCGGTTTGGCCGACATGTATGTCGCCGGGATCGCCATCGATCCGGTCACGCCGAGCACAGTTTACGCAGGGACGAAGAGCAACGGTGTGCTCAAGACCATTGACGGTGGCAATGCCTGGAGCCCGACCGGTCTGACGGGCGTGGACGTCGTGGCACTTGCGATCGATCCCACAACCCCGGCGACGCTCTACGCCGGAACCAATACCGACGGTGTGTTCAAGAGCACCGACGGCGGGAGCAGCTGGAGCAGGTTCAACGCCGGCATCACAAACGTCGACGTTCGCGCTCTCGCGATCGATCCCGTAGAGCCCCGCAGAGTGTACGCCGGAACGGCTGGCGGCGGCGTGTTTGCGATCGACCAGATTGAAAGCGATGACGACGGTTGCGCGATTGCACCGAATCGCGGCAACCGCGTGGTGTGGTGGCTGCTCGTGCCTATGCCGGTTCTATTGCGGGCCCGGCGCCGTCGTTTCTGCGCCGTGCGGTGACGGACAAGATGGCGCTCGTGGTCCCCTGCGGGAAACGGGCCGTGCCGACGATCACCACAACATGGGCACGTGCGGATAACGGCGCAAGCGGCGGTCGCGCGTGGCCAGAGGGAAGCCAAGAATCAGGGCGGTGGCGAGAATGATCCGGTCTGCCGGGTCGCGGTGCAAGGGTTCCGGCAGGTGCACGGCACGGGCCGCGATCGGATGGTTGACGGGAACGAAGTGGATCGGCGATCGACTGCTGCTGAACGTGCGCAACTGGCTCGACGACCGCGTACTCATCTCTCTGTCGCCCCTGTCATCGGCTCCGCCCTGAGCGGCGACTGCGTCCTCCTCGCCAGCCGTGCCGCGATCACGCTTCCAGCCACCAGCGGGCGATCTCCAGCTCGATTGCCTCAAACGGCTCTGCACGGATGCGATCATCACCGCCGTGAGTGCTGGCAACGATCCAGCGGCCATCTTCGAGTCGATAGACCTCGACCGTCTTGAGAATCGGATCGACGATCCAAAGATGGGCAACGCCCTCGCGTGCATAGATGGGCATCTTGCGCCGGCGGTCGAGGATGCCGGTTCTCGGCGAGACCACCTCGCAGACCCAATCCGGCGCCAGCTCGAAATGGGCGACGTTAGGGCAATGGCACGGATAGGTCGGGCCCTCCCTCAGTTGAGGCCCGAAGCGGAAGGATTAGACAGGAGATACAGTTCAGCCCGCTCTGCCGCGGCGGGCGCCAGCCCGTTTTCACGCCGCCGCGAACCCTGCTATTCCTTCGCCGACGGAAACCAGCACCGTGGAACTCGACCGCCGGCATTTCGTGCGTCTGGCACTGACCTCATTGTTCGCCGGGCGCGTCACCGCTGCTTGCCGGCGGAGCGAAGAATCCGCGCCGGCGCCGACACCTCTCGGCAATCCGTTCGCGACACTGAAGGTCCGCGGCTATCGGGGTCTGTCCGAACTCCCCTACTTCGAGCTGGACGCCAACGGCCATCTGCGTCTCACCGTCGACGATCTTCCGCCCGGCGTCGATTTTCACACGCATCTCGCCGTCAACATGTTTCTCGCTCCGGCGGTCGATCTGCTGCAGCGAACCGCGGAGACGCGCTACATGATCGACTGTGACGCCAGCGAGCCGCCGTGCGTGCTCGACCTGGACGTCTACATGAACCGCATCGCCACGCCGGCCATGCTCGAGCACATGGAAGCTCAGGTCCGCGGCATGCTCTTCCTCGGCAGCGCCGCGGCCGAGACGCACACGATTCCGAACCTGCTGGCCGAGATGGATGCCATGCAGGTTCAACAGGCGGTACTCCTTGCCATCTCGCCCGGCCTGCCCTTCCGCGACGACCTGACGCAACGCTGGCACCCGGCGCTGCAGCAGTCGGGCGCGGCCGATCGCTTCCGGCTCTTCGGTTCGGTCCGCCCGACGCGGGCCGACGCCGGCCAGCGCCTGCGTGACCTAACCTCCCTCGGGATTCGCGGCGTCAAGCTGCATCCCACCATGCAGCGTTTCTACCCCGATGCGCGCGAGGCGATGCAGTTCTACTCCGTCTGCGACGAGCTCCGCCTGCCGGTGTTCTTTCACGCCGGCCGTGCCGGCATCGAGCCGGAGTTCACGCGCGACTACGCGGTGATGCAGCACTACCTCGCGCCGGTCCGCGACTTCCCGCGCGTGCAGTTCGTCTTTGGCCACTCCGGCGCCCGCGACTGTCGCGACGCCATTCCGATCGCCAAAGCGCACCCCAACGTGTGGATGGAGATTGCCGGCCAAGGCGTCGCGGCGCTGCGCGAGCTGCTCGCCGAGCTCGGACCCGACCGGCTCCTCTTCGGTACCGACTGGCCCTGGTACCCCGTCGCCGCCACCTTGGCCAAGCTGCTGATCGTCACGGAAAAGGACAGGACCGCCCGCAACTTGATGTTCGCCGAGAATGCGCGCCGCTTCTTCTGGTCGTGAAGCACTTTTGCTGCTAGCTGGGGAGGGCGAGCAGCCGCGAGCAAAGGAGCGGGAGGGGTAACGATGAGTGAGCAATGGCTGTGTGTGAAGAGCGACACGCGAAAAGTGGAGATGCAGAGGGTCCCCGTGCCGACCCCAGGCCCCGGGCAGGCGCTGGTCAAGATGCGGCTTTCGACCATCTGTGGCAGCGACATTCACTTCGTCGATGACTTTCCGCTGCCACCGGGCACGCCGATGGGTCACGAGGCGGTGGGCGAGCTGGTGGATGCCGGCGAGGGCGTGACGAGCTTCCGGCAGGGTGATCGAGTCATCGCTTCGTGCTTCTTCGCCTGCGGCGTGTGCGCCCGCTGCCAGGAGGGAAACCACCAGGTGTGCGAGCGCTACGCGGCGCCGATGAATCTGCTCTTCGGGTGCCAGGCCGAGTACTACCTCGTGCAGCACGCCGAGCTGAACCTGGCGAAGATCCCCGACGATCTCGAGGACGAAGCCGTGCTGTTCGCCACCGACATCATGTCCACGGCCTTCGGCGCCATCGAGAACGCCGACCTGCGCTTCGGCGATTGCGTGGCCATCTTCGCACAGGGACCGGTCGGCCTGTGCGCAACCGCCGCCGCCCGCGCCCGCGGCGCCGGGCTGGTCATCGGGGTCGAGTCGGTGCCGGAGCGCGTCGCCATGGCCAAGCGCCTCGGCGCCGATCTGGTGCTCGAGCCCGCCACGGCCATCGATGAGATCATGCGGTTGACCGGTGGGCGGGGTGTCGACGTGGCGGTCGAAGCGCTGGGCAGCCAGGTCACGTTGGAGGCTGCGTTCCGAGTCACCCGCTGGGGCGGCGTCGTGTCCAGCGTCGGGGTGTACGGCGGGTTCGCAACCGTCTCCATCCCGACCGACGGAACCTTCCTGCATCGCCGCTTCGTCACCACCTTGTGCCCTCCGGGCTCGGAGCGGTTGCGGCGCATGATGGACCTCACTCGTTACGGCACGGTCGACCTGCGGCCGCTGTTCACGCATCACAGGAAACTCAGCGACACCCCGGCCGGCTACGATCTGTTCCGCAGCCGCAAGGATGGTGTGATCAAGATCGCGATCCGTCCGTGAGCAATGGCGTACTAAGGAGACGCCCCGACTCCGATCAACCCGCGAACCCTTGGGGGTGCTTTGATGCCCACGGACATTGAGATCGCCCGTTCGACTACGCCACGCCCGATCGCGGAGATCGCTGCCAAGCTCGGTCTCTCGCCCGACGACCTCGTCCCCTACGGGCGCGATGTGGCGAAGGTCCCGCTTTCGATCCTCGAGCGGCCGCGCGAACGGCCCGGAGAGTCGCGTCTGGTTCTGGTCTCGGCGATCACCCCGACGCCGGCGGGAGAAGGGAAAACCACGACGAGCATCGGGTTGGGCCAGGCGTTGAGTCAGCTCGGCGAGTCGGTCTGTGTCGCGCTGCGCGAGCCCTCACTGGGCCCGTGCATGGGAATGAAGGGCGGCGCCACCGGCGGCGGCTACAGCCAGATCGTGCCAGCCGACCGCATCAACCTGCACTTCACCGGGGACTTTCACGCGGTGACCACTGCGCACAACCTGCTCGCGGCGCTTCTCGACAACCATGTGTACTTCAGCAATCAGCTGCGCATTGATCCACGCCGCGTCCTGTGGCGCCGCGTCATCGATATGAACGACCGCGCCCTGCGCAACGTCATCGTCGGCCTGGGCGGCCCGGCGCAGGGGGTCCCGAGGGAGACCGGCTTCGACATCACCGCGGCCTCGGAGGTCATGGCCATGCTGTGTCTGGCCACGGGCATTGACGACCTGCGGGCGCGACTCGACCGTACTCTCGTCGCATTCACCTACGACGGTGAACCGGTGACGGCGGGCAGGCTCTCCGCTTCCGGCGCCATGCTTGCCCTGCTCCGCGACGCCCTGCAGCCCAACCTCGTCCAGACCCTCGAGGGCACGCCGGTGCTCGTTCATGGCGGGCCGTTCGCCAACATCGCCCACGGCTGCAACAGTGTCGTGGCCACGCGCATGGCCCTGCAGCTGGCCGACTGGGCCATCACCGAAGCCGGCTTCGGGTTCGATCTGGGGGCGGAGAAGTTCTTCGACATCAAGTGTGTCGGCGCCGGTCTCGACACCGCGGCGGTCGTGTTGGTAGCAACCGTGCGCGCTCTCAAGATGCACGGCGGGCGGAAACTCAACGAGCTCGCGCAGCCCGATCCGCGCGCGGTCCAGCGCGGGCTCCCCAATCTCGAGAAGCACGTCGAGAGCATCCGTCAGTTCGGCGAGGTTCCCGTGGTCGCCCTCAATCGCTTTGCGGGCGACACCGAGGAGGAGATCGCGATCGTGCGCGCCCGCTGTGCCGAACTCGGGGCCCCCTTCGCGGTGTCGGATCATCATGCCCGCGGCGGCGTCGGGGCGGTTGAGTTGGCCCGGACACTCATGGCGCACGCGGAACGGCGGCACAAACCGTTCACGCCGCTCTACGACTGGCGGCAGCCCATCACCGACAAGATCCTCGCCGTGGCCCGCAAGATGTACGGCGCTCGGGACGTCGTCTTCACCAAGACGGCGCAGCGCGACTTGGAGGACATTCGCCGGCTCGGCTACGAGCAGCTTCCGGTGTGTATCGCCAAGACGCAGAACTCGCTATCCGACGATCCCAACCTGCGCGGCCGGCCCACGGACTTCGAGGTCACGGTCCGCGGCATCCAGATCAACGCCGGCGCGGGGTTCCTCGTCGTGTTGACCGGCGACATCCTGCGCATGCCAGGGCTCCCCCGCAAGCCACTGGCCGAGTCGATCGATCTGCAGGGGGACATCATCGTCGGGCTGGCGTGATCAGGCGACGGCCCGTTCCACCTCGACGCGCGTGTCGCGGTCGTTCTGGCTCGGCTGCATGCAGATCTGGATCGGGCGCAGGTGCCCTTCCCCACCGGCCAGCTCCACCGGGTTGATCGGGCTCGGGATGAGATTCTGGAATCCCTTGCCGTCGGCGAACTGGTAGTTCTCCCAGGCGTGATAGACGATCAGCTGCCCCGGACGGACGGACGGGGAGACCTTCACGTGGATGCGAAACTGGTCGATATCGTTGCGCACGGTCACCAGCTCTCCGTCGCTGATCCCGCGCGCCTGCGCATCGGTCACGCTCATGTACATCACCGGCCGGCCACGCTGCAGCCGCAGCATGCGCGCGTCGTCGCGCCATGCCCCATGGATCGACCAGCGCGTATGCCCGCCGTTCAGGGTGAGTGGGTAGTTGCCGCCCGCCTTCGGTGGGTCTTTGTGCACCGGCAGGACCTCGCCCAGTTCCTGGTAGAATGGATGATCGATGTAGAACTGGATGCGGCGCGTCTGCGTCGGGTACGGCTTCTGCTTCTCGACGTGCTCGGTGAAGGGGCTGACCGTGTCGTCGGGCTTGATCTCGCACTGGTTCCCGATCGAGACACCGCTACCCCCCGGGCTCGTGAAGCGCGCGTAGCCTTTGCTCTTGAGCTGCTCCCAGTCGACGCCGCTGAGGTTGCTCGACATCTTGATCAACTCGGCCGCCACCTTCTCCTCGTCGTTCTCCGTGAACGTCCCCCCCATGGTGAAGTCGTCGTACAGACTGGTCAGCGGCCGCTCGTTTCCGTGACGGTCCTTGAACGTCGTGATGCTGCGCGCGACGGCGCGTTCCTGAATCGCCTTGGCCAGCAAGGCGCAGATGTCCCAGTCGGGCTTGGCCTCGTGGAAAGTCGCCGCCTTCGAACCCGCGTGAATGTACGGCATCAGTGGGGTGCCCCACTTGTGCTCGTTCTTTTCGTACCAGCCGGCGCACGGCAGCACGTAGTCGGAGAACATCGCCGTCGAGGTCATCCGCCAGTCGATGGTCACATACGCCCTGAGCTTCGGGTACAGGTTCTTCAGCACGAACGGGTAGCCGCGCAGCCGCCGCAAAATGTTGCTGCCATACTCGAAAATGATCCGCGGGTCGTTGCCGGGTTTGGGCCACACGTACTGGTAGTTCTTGTCGAGCGACTCCTTCAGGTACGCCGCCACCGGCCGTTTCAGATGCGGGTCCCACTCCTGCGATCGGCCGCTCACCTCCAGCAGTCCGCCGTGCACGTTCCAGAACATCACGCCCGACACCATGGCGCCCTCGCGGAACTGCCAGTTGCCGATCTCGTAACGGACCATCTCGTCGGTGTAGCCGGGCTTCTGGAAGTCGCGCATGAGCGGATACATCTGCGCGAAGAGACGGATCTTGCCCATCCAGCCGGGCCGCTTCATCAACGTGAACATCTCGATCCCGTCCTGCGTGAGGAACGGGAACGCGCTGAAGCCGCTCCCTTTCTTTCCCATGTGTCCGCACAGGGACAACACCAGAATCTGCGACCGCTCCATCAGGTTGCCGTGGTAGAACTTGGCGAAGTTGCTGGAGGTCACGTTGGCGACGGCGCGCGCCTTGGCGATGCGCCGCGCGAGATCGCGAACGACGTCCGGCGTCACGCCCGTCACCGCTGCCGTCTGCTCCGGCCGGTAGTTACGCTCCAACGACTCGCGCAAAACCACGAACACCGGCCGGACCTTCACCGCCCCCTTCAGCGTCTTCACCTCGAAAGTTCCCTCGAGCGCGGGTTCGATGGCGCCCAGCGTGAGCGTGTCGCGCGGGGCCTCGACGACGCGCTGGCTGCGCTGGTCGTACACGTAGAGGACGTCGACCGAACCGTCCGCCACCATGTCGCTCTGCCGCAGGAAGCGGCCATTGTCCGCCCGCACGAGAAAGGGCATGTCGGTCTGCTCGCGCAGGAACGCCTCGTTGTGGAGCTTCTCGCTGACGATCACCTGCGCCAGCGACAGCGCGAACGCCGCGTCGGTGCCGGTATTGACCGGAATCCACTGGTCGGCGTGAATCGCCGACGCGTTGTAGTCCGGCGCGATGGTAACCACGTTGGCGCCCTTGTAGCGCGCTTCGGTGAAGAAGTGCGCGTTCGGGATTTGCGTGTACAGCGGGTTGCAGCCCCAGACCAGGATGATGTCCGAGAAGAAGTAGTCGTCGGCGGAGCGCTCGGCGACGATCTTTCCGAAGGTGACGGCGGCGCCGGGATGGCCGTCGCCGATTTCCGTATTCATGTCCAGGCTGCAGTTGTCGAGCAGAAACGAGAGCCGCATCTGGCCGGCGGCAAAGGTGCCGAACGTGTACAAGGGGCCGAGCGACCAGATGATGCGATCGGTCCCCTCCTTCGTCACCGTATCGATCATCAGATCGGCGATCTCGTTCAGCGCCTGCTCCCACGAGATGCGCTGCCACTGGCCCGACCCACGTTCGCCCACGCGTTTGAGCGGATACTTGACTCGCGTCGGGTCGTACATGCGCGCGCTGTAGCAGGCCCCCTTCTGGCACCCTCGCGGGTTGAAGTCCGGGGTGTCCGAGCGCACCCTCGGGTAGTCCGCCGCCTGCTCCTCGCGCCACACGACGCCGTCTTTCACGAAGACATCCCAGGCGCAGTGCGCCTGGTACCAGCAGTTCACGAAGTGTGAGCTGCGCACGACTCTGTCCCACACCCATTTCTGGCGGTACACGTCCTCCCAGGTTCGGTAGGGCGGAATGGCGGGCGCCCCCTGCGCCGCAGCCGCTCCACAACCGCCGGGTCCAAACCCGAGTCGATCGAGCGACAGCAACAGCGTCGCCGCCCCAGCGGCACGGAGGAAATTACGTCGGCTCAGCTTCATAGTCACCCTCCCGCGTGGCAACCCCACGCCCACGGTGCGCCTGGCCCCCTTCCTACCGTTCGGTAGGGAACGGATGAATGCGCTCTGACAGCAAACAAGCTGAGCTATGTCAGTTCACTCTAGGGGTATCGAAGCGGTACGCGACGCTGATGCTGACGCCTGGGCTGCTTTCGATCTGGTAACGGCCGGGATAGAGCGCCTGGTCGGTCGGCGAGACCAACCGATCCTCCATGACCGCGAACCCTACGCTGGCGTCGATCGTCCATCGACCGTGCGCAACGCCGAGCCCCAGCATGAGCATGGAGTCCGACGTATCGTAGAGCAGCGGGCTGAGAGCGGAGGCTTCCATCATCCACTCTTCGCGCGAGAATCCGGTCCGCAGCCAGAGCCAGTCGCTGACCGCATACTCCAGCCCGAGCCCGTAGCGGACAGTGCTGCGTGCGTCGCTCACGAACTTCGGCCGTAGTTGGGGGAAATCCTCAAACTCGAATTCCCCGTTCTCGAAGTTCGGATAGTCGGTCCACGTGGCCTGCGCGGTGACCAGCAGCCGCGTGCCGAGACGGTGCGCGATCCCGGTCACGATGCTCTGGGGAATGTGGAAGTCGATGGACACGTCCTGGTCCTGACCGGCCACCTCCCCGTCGCCCTTCATGAAGACGATCCCCGGACCGCGATAAGATACCCCGAGCGTCGTGCCCTCGATCGGGTCGTAGAGCACGCCAGCGGACCCGGTGATGCCGAAACCGTTGATGTCGAAGTGAATCGCGCCCAGCGGACTCGACGTGCGCGTGCGCATTCTTCCCCATGTCGGCGCCGCCTGGAGTCCAACGCGCAAACCCGGCACGATCTCCCGCCCGACGACGAGTCCGAGCTGCATGAATCCAAACTCGGAGAGATATTGCTCCGGAACCCCAACCGAGGGCTCGGCCGGAAAATTGAACGCGGAACCAACAGTCCCATAGACCCCGGCGCCGACGTACCAGGGGCTCAACCAATCGCTTGCCACCCAGAGCACGGGCGCGAACGGGGTTTCGCTGCTTTTCTGATCGTACCCGGTTTCCGAATTGGTGTAGCGACCGCTGACACCGCTACCGATGATGCTCGCGTTGACCTCGGTGCCGTGGCGGTCAACTACACCGGCGGCGTTGAACAACAGGATGCTGGAGCCATCGGTTGGGGTTGCGACCACGTTGCCCGACAACCCCGCGTCGCGCCCGCCGAGATGCGGGACTTGTAAACCGCTCGCGCGCGCGGTGCACGGACAGAGGCACGCCGCGACGACGAACCCGGCAAGCCATAGCCTCAGTACTCGCGGCACGATTTGTTACTCTTCCGGCAACGAGACTGGGCAGCTAGTACTTGTACGCCAGTTCGACGTACCCGTAGTCCGCGTCGGCGTTCTCGAACGTGGTCTCGATCACGCCGTTACCGATCGCGTGCCCGTAGTAGGCGTAGGCGCTCAGTTGTTTGAGGATCGCGACGGTAACGCTCACATCGATGAGGTTGCTGAGCTTCCGCTGACCGCCGGTCGGCAGGCCGGCGAAGCCGAACACCGTGGAGTTGGTTGCACCGCCACCCGAGTACCACTGGTCCGCTTTCTCCGTGAGCACCAGCCAGTGGTAATCCGTTCGCACGGTCACCTTGCTGTGCGGCTTGAGAATGAGTTGCCCGAAGAAGTCCTGGTTGTTCATCAGGTTGAAGAACGGAAACTGCGCGTAGACCCGCGCCGTCGGCAACATCTGGAAGAAGGTCGCGTGCGTCCCGTTTCTGTTGTCGTCATCGCCCGACGATCGGCTGTATCCGAAGCGCAGCCACGGCTGGGCGAACAGTTTTGGAACCTGATAGCCGCCCTCCACCGCCCAGGCCCATCCTGAGTGATCGAGGTCACCCCAGTCGCCCGTTTGCACCGCCCCCCAGAGCAGACCGTCGAGCTTGCCAGGTCCGGCGTCGACGACGCTCACCGCGTGCGCCCCCCAGGTGTGTATACCGATCGCCCTCGTGTCCGCCTTCCGCAGGTCCAGCGGCCGGTTGTCCACCTTGACGGCATCGTCGCGGCCGTCCCGGTAGTAGAGATAGAAGAGCCGCGCGTCGAGCGGCGCCAGATTCTCGATCTTCTTCAGCGTGAGCGCGAGGCCCGCGAGCCAGATGTCCAACTCCTTGTTCGCGCTGACCTCGAAGCCGCCCTGCGTCGGCCGACTGCCGAGCGCGGTCACGTTCAGATCGGGCGTGTCGTAGGCCAAGCGCGCGCCGTCCATGCTGCGGGTGACATGAGTGTAGCCGAACGGTCCGACCAACCGTTGGGAGATGCGTGCCTGTTTCAACCACGCCAACGCCGGGTCGGCCGGCATCGTTTCCAGGCCGTCGCCGTACTCGAAGCGTCCGAGCGTCGCGCTCACACCGGTCACATTGGGAATATCCGACAACGTCAGATTTCCCTGCTTGAGAAACACCTCGCCCTGGTCGCGATCGCGCGTGTTGAGGAAGTACAGCCCGCCGGGACCGAGCGTTCCCGGATTCGGGCTCCAGGTGGCGTCGTCTGGCAGATTGACGAGGCGCGTGTCCTGTCCCTCCAGCGTGAACAGCACGTGAGGGAAGGACAGCTTCACGCCGACGCGCAGTTGGTTGGCAAAGAAGTTGTAGCGCTCCGCGCCCTCCGGGATGGCCGTACCGCTCGGTGTCTTGCTGCGCGGATCGAACCAGTCGACGAATTCGCCGCGGACGCGGTCACTGAGGGTCAGCGTGACGTGATCGCGCCAGTCCTTGCCGCCCGACGCTGATGTCTCCGTGGCCCCGACCGGACCGGCCGCGCCCACAAGGAGGAAGTTGACCAGGACAATCAAGTGTACCCAGACGCCCCCACGACCGTGAGATTTTCTCGACTTCGCAGAACTCGGTTGCCGACCGCTGCCCATGTCTGTCTCCCTTCTGCTACCAGATCACCCGCGCGGAATGGCTAACCCCAATCCGAAAATAAATCTCGCGCAAAGACGCCAAGCCGCCAAGAAGAAAGCCAAGAAATGCTCCGCCGGAGCCGTTTCCTGAACCGCATTCCTGTGGGCTTCACCCCATTCGGTGAAATCCTCTTTGCGCCGTGCTGCTTTGCGTCTTGGCGTCTTTGCGCGAGCCATTCTTTTCTCGGATCAGGGCTAGCGGCCCTAACACTATGTTGGGCGGGAGCTGCGCCAATATGATTTGCGTCAGAATCCTCATGGTTCACCGCAACCGATGAGCCGCGGGACGAACGTGCGGCCGAATCACGTGGCGACCAGTTCGATCTCGACCCGCGTGTCCCGGTCGATCTGGTTCGGCTCCCAGTGGGCGTAGTTCCAGTGCAGGTGGCCATAGTCCCCAACCAGCATGGTCGGCTTGAGTGGACTGGGGATGATGGCGTGGTCGCTGCGCCCGTTGGGAAACTGGTACGGCTCCCAGGCGTGGTAGACGAAGACCATCCCGGGACGCACATACCGGGCGATCTTGGCGCGCAGCACGAACGCCCCGAGGTCGTTGCGAACGCGAACGAGGTCGTGGTCCTTGATGCCACGATCGGCAGCGTCGCGATCGTTCAGGTACGCGACCGGTTCTCCCCGCTGCAGCCGGAGCAACGGGCGCTGATCACGCCACTGTGAGTGAATGCTCCAGCGCGTGTGCCCGCCGCTGAGGACGAGCGGATACTCGCCGCCTGCGGCCGGTGGTGGCTTGTGGGTTGGCAGGGCTTCGCCACACTCGAGGAACCAGGGATGGTCGATGTAGAACTGCTGGCGGCCGGTCAGGGTCGGCCAGCGCTGTTTCTTCTCGACAAACCACCGGTGCGGCACCAGCGGTTCGTCAGGCGAGTAGTCGCTGAAGTACCCCGCCGCGCCGCCCGGCGGCCCGGCGCCGCGGAAGCGGACAGCGCCGGCGCTGCGCAGCTCGGCCAGCGACACGCCCTTCGTCTGCGAGGAATAAGTGAGCACGAATTCCAGCGCCTTGTCTTCGTCGCCGGGGCCAAAGCGGCCTTCATCGGTGAACACCGCGCCGAGTTGTCGCGCGTCGCGTTCCTGGCCGCCGACATCCGTATACGGTTTCAGATCTCGCTTCTGCGCCTCGCGCGCCACGGCATCGGCGAGCAACGCGAAGATCTCCCATTCGGGCTTGGCTTCGCCCAGCGGCGCCGCGGCCCGGTCGCCGATATGCACGTACGGAACGAAGGAGACGAGGTACTTGAGATCAGCCTTCTCGTACCAGTACGCCGCCGGCAGCACGATGTCCGCCCAGCGGCTGGTCTCGTTCATGCGGAAGTTCACATCGACCGTGAGCTTGACCTTCGGCCACAAGGCCTCGAGCAGGCGCGTGTTGTTGCGGGAGTGACGGAGAATATTGCTGAAGATGGACAGGATCACCCGTGGCGACTTCCCCGGCCGCGGGTGGACCGGGAACCACTTCTTCTCCACCGCCTCGCGCAGATACTCCAGCGTCGGCCGCGGCGCGCTCTTGTCCCCGTAGCGCTGGTCACACGAGACGGTATCGAGCCCGCCGTGCACCGCATGCCAGATCGTGCCCGGGACGAAGTAGCTGGCGAAGAATTTCTCCGTTCCCGCCGGATCGAAATAGTTCCGCGCCGCAAACGTCGCCAGGTTGACGAGGCCGAGGCGGTCCTGGATCGCGAGCAGCGCGAACCCTTCCGGCGCGAAGAAGCCGCCGGCGCGCCAGCCACCACCGGCGCGGCCGACGTTGCCGGTGAGCGCGGCGAGGAGAATCTGCGCTCGCTGCGCGAGATCGGCGTGGAGAAACTTGCACTGGCCCCATTGCGAAAGGATGAGCGCCGAGGGGGCTTTGGCAAAGCCGCGCGCGAACTGCCGCACGGTCTCCGGTGCCACGTCCGTGATCTTCGCCACCTGCTCCGGTGTGTAGTCGCGATCGAGGTGCTGGCGGAGCAGCGAGAACACCGTGCGCACCGGAACCGACTTGCCACCGACCGTGACCGAGCCGCTGAAGTTCAGATCCACCTGCAGATCGCCGACGTCCAGCTGTTCCTGTTTTCCGCTGCCCGGCGCCGGCGCCGGCTCGCGGCGCTTCGCATCCCATACGAGAAACGCCGTGTCCGACCCACCGCGGCGCAGATCCGACTCGCGCAGGAAGCGGTTGGTATCGGTGCGGACGAGCAGCGAGAGGTCCGTCTGCTCGCCCACGTATGCGGCGTTGTACAGGTTCTCCGCCATGATCACCTGCGCCGCGCCCAGCGCCAGCGCCGCATCCGTGCCCGGCCGTGGGTTCAACCAGAGGTCGGCGTGGATGGCGCTGTTGTTCAGATCGGGAGCCACGACGACGACCTGGGCGCCGCGGTAGCGGGCCTCGTAGAGAAAGTGCGCGTCGGGGATGCGCGTGGCCGATGGGTTGAACGCCCACAGGACGAGATACGACGAGCGCCACCAATCATCCGAGGACCCGCACGGATGTGGGTTACCGAAGGTGATCGTCGCCCCAAGGGAGAGGTCGCCGATCTGCGCCATCGAATCCGTCGACGGCGATCCGAGCAAACGGAAGAACCGCAGCGGCGCGGCGCTGTTCGGTCCCGCCCCGATGTTTGGCCCGAGCTCGCACAGGATCGATGCGGGGCCTTCTTCCTGAAGCGCGTCGACGACGGCTTTCGCGACCGTCGACAGCGCCTCATCCCACGAAACGCGTTCCCAGCGTCCCGCGCCACGCTCGCCCACGCGCCGCAGCGGGTAGCGCACGCGCGACGGCGAATGCATCAGCGTCGCCGCGCACGCGCCCTTCTGACAGCCGCGCGGGTTGAAGTCCGGCAGCCCGGGCGCCGAGGCCTGGTACGGCGACTGCTGTTCCTCGCGCCAGACGGTGTTGTCCTTGACGTACAGGTTCCAGGCGCAGCCCGACACGCAGTTCGTCATCGTGTGCGTGCCGTGGGCAATGCGGTCCCAGGTCCACTTCTGCCGGTAGATATCCTCCCACGTGCGGTAGTCGACCTGTGCCCCCTCGGTGGCCGCCAGCGCCGCCGATCCCAGTCCCGCACGGGCGAAATCGAGGTTGGCGAGACCGAGTGTGAGTGTCGCAGCCCCCGTCAGGCGGAGGAAGTCGCGCCGCGTGACATCCTTGGCCATGCTCCCCTCTCTACCGTCCGGTTGGTCGGGAGAGAATGATCTAGATCATTTGTTCCGATGATCTGAAGTTAGCGATTGCGGGGGCTGCAAGAACCCCTGCCCATCTTTCGACCAGTTCAAGGTAGACGGAAAAGGGGCTTGGCGTTCCATTTGCCGGTTCCGAATTTCCTGTTCTCCGTTCGCGGTTTTCCATTTTCCTCTCCTCGCTTGGGGTTCGACCCGGTTACGAGCACCCGTTCAGAGCCTTGTTCACCGCCAGGATCAGTTCGTCGATGCTCACGCGTTCGTCGTCGTTCCGATCCAACGCCTGACAGCGGTCGATCAAGGCATCTCCCAGCGCAATCCGCACACCGAGCACGAGATCCGCGATGCTGACGTGTTCGTTCCCGTCGCAGTCGCCGGGGCAGGAAGCCGGTGAGGTTGCCGTCGGCGTCGGCGTCATCGGCGGCGGCCCGCCCGTCGCCGTCCGCGTCCGCGTGGGCGTGACCGAGGCCGTCACGCTCGGTGTCACCGAAGCTGTTGCCGTGCGCGTCGCCGTCGGGCTGACCGGTGATGGCGTCATGGTCGCCGTCCGCGTGCGCGTGGGCGTGGGCGTGATCGAAGCGGTCGCGCTCGGTGTCACCACCGGCGACGCAGTTGGCGTCACTGTCGGCGGAGGCGTGGTGGTGGCGGTGAGCGTCGACGTCACGGTTGCGGTTGACGTGACCGTCGGGCTCGGCGTCGGGGATTGGACGGCCAGTGGAGCGGAAAACTGTGAGGTGTTCCCCGCCAGGTCGGTTGCGGTTGCCGTCACGTACGGCCCGGCAACGCCCGCGGGTTTGCTGATCAGCCAGTTGCCCGCGCCATCTGCGGCGATCATATCCTCGTAGATGGCGCCCTGACCGCCGTCGTCGGAAAAGAGCTCGACGACACAGCCGGCGCAGGCGCTGCCGGAGACGTGCGTTGGCGTGGCAACGGTCAGCTCCGGAGCGAACAGTTCGGCATTCCCCCCATCGAGCAGCGAGATGCCGAACACGGCGTTGCTGTGAATGCGATTCGCCGTCACCGTGTTGCCGACCGTACCGGGGCCGGTGATCCACACGCCGATTCCGTTGTACGCAATCAGGTTGTCCGGGCCGACCACGTTGCCGTGCGCCCCGTCATTGATCCACACCGCGCCGCAGCTCGTCCCGGGCGTGCAGTTTCCGTGTGGCTGGGTGCCGCTGGCATCGGTGCCGAGGAGGTTGCCCTCGATGTGATTCCCGGTCGCCGCCACGCCGCCGATGTCGATAGCGGTGAACGGGGTGAAGCGCTGGATCACCAGGCCGCGGATGACGTTGTTGGCGCCGCGGATGGCCAGGCCGGAGAACTGGCCGTTGTTGTATCCGTTCAGCACGATCTTGAGCACCCTCGGATTCCCATTGCTGGCACCCGGCTGCGTGTAGCCATCGATGATCGTCGCGTCGTCCAGGACGAAGGGCAGCAGCGACTGCGGCTCGATCGTGCAGACGCCGGCAAGGTCGCAGCCGGAGGCCGGAATGTTGAACGCAATCGTGTCCGGACCGACGTGCGTGTTGGTGGCGGCAATGGCCTCGCGCAGTGAGCAGTGCATCGTATCGCAGCTGCCGTCGTCCGCATCATCGGTGGAGTTGATCACCCACAGCATCGGCCCGGCGCTGTCCCCGGCAGCCGTCGCCACCGGCGCCGGGGCCAAGAGCCAGGGGATGAGGGTCAACGCTGGAAGGCACTTCATCACGTCAGCTGATACCCGAACGCGCACGCGGAGCAAAGCCGCCGGGCCCGCACGGCGCATCACTGTTCGAACTCGCGGTCGTAGACGAAACCACACCATCACGGGCAGTGGTCTTACCGGTGCCAGCTCCGGCGTCCACACGTTCAGGTAGAGGCAGTTCTCTTCCACGCTCGGCGTGGTCGACCCCACCTGGGGACATGCCGCGCCGAACTGCGTCGCGTCTCGAACGCCCTCCCACGGGATCGGCGGCCCGGGCGGCCGCCAGCGCAGCTCACCGACCGGCGGCGCGGCAAACGGGATGCCGAGAAAGCGCCGCGTCCCGCCGTCGACCTCACCCTGCACCATGCCATCGGCCAGACGGATCAACGTCCCCTGCTGGATCGCCTCCTCGTCGCCGCCGTCGTCGCCACACCCGGCGGTGCAGAGCGCCAGAGCAGCGAAAATCAACACGAAGCTGTAACAGCCGGCCCTACTCTTTGTCTTGGAGGTCGCCGCCAATTTCCG
>Ga0316622_100000450_pt1 | contig 23850 bp, 25 predicted proteins | sample OWC_Aug_OW2_C1_D_FD_207646 | JGI IMG/M metagenome (GOLD analysis project Ga0316622, IMG submission 207646) | Wetland soil microbial communities from Old Woman Creek delta, Ohio, United States - OWC_Aug_OW2_C1_D5_C | ecosystem: Environmental > Terrestrial > Soil > Wetlands | place: USA: Ohio... | reverse complement strand
TGCGTCCGTGCACACCTCGCGGCGTGATGACGATGCTGTACCGTGCCGGCGTGCAGCTGGAGGGCCTCGACGCCGTGATCATCGGCCAGTCGAACATCGTCGGCCGGCCGATGGCGCTGGAGCTGCTGGCCGCGCGCTGCACGATCACGGTCTGCCACAGCCGCACGAAGGACCTTGCCGCCAAGGCGCGCGGTGCCGACGTGCTGGTCGCGGCGATCGGCAAGGCGCGATTCGTGCCCGGCGACTGGGTCAAGCCGGGCGCGGTGGTGATCGACGTGGGCATCAACCGGCTGCCCGACGGCTCGCTGTGCGGCGACGTCGATTTCGAGGCAGCCTCGGAGAATGCGTCGTGGATCACGCCCGTGCCGGGCGGCGTGGGGCCCATGACGGTGGCGACGCTGCTCGAGAACACGCTGCAGGCCGCGGAGATGCACGCCCAGCGCTAGGCGAGCGGCGGGCACGGCCGGCCCTATAATGCCGGCCCGCTTCCAGGCGCACCCCAGGTCCGACCGAATGGCCCAGTACATCTACACGATGAGCCGCGTGGCGAAGATCGTCCCGCCCAAGCGGTTCATCCTGCGCGACATCTCCCTGTCCTTCTTCCCCGGCGCCAAGATCGGCGTGCTCGGCCTCAATGGCTCCGGCAAGTCGACCCTGCTGCGCATCATGGCGGGCGTCGACAGCGAGATCGAGGGCGAGGCGCGCCCGCAGCCGGGCATCCGCATCGGTTTCCTGCCGCAGGAGCCGCGCCTCGACCCCGCCAAGGACGTTCGCGGCAACGTCGAGGAGGCGGTGGCCGAGACCAAGGCCGCACTCGCCCGCCTCGACGAGGTCTACGCCGCCTACGCCGATCCGGACGCCGACTTCGACGCCCTGGCAAAGGAGCAGGCCGAGCTCGAGAACCTGATCCAGGCGCAGGACGCGCACAACCTCGACCGCACGCTGGAGATCGCGGCCGACGCCCTGCGGCTGCCGCCCTGGGAGACCGACGTCAGCAAGCTGTCGGGCGGCGAGAAGCGCCGCGTGGCGCTGTGCCGTTTGCTGCTGTCGAAGCCGGACATGCTGCTGCTCGACGAGCCGACCAACCACCTCGATGCGGAATCGGTCGCCTGGCTCGAGCACTTCCTGCAGGACTATCCGGGCACTGTGATCGCAGTCACCCACGACCGCTACTTCCTCGACAACGTCGCCGGCTGGATCCTCGAGCTCGACCGCGGCCACGGCATCCCCTGGCAGGGCAACTACACCTCGTGGCTGGAACAGAAGGAGCAGCGCCTCGAGCTCGAGGAGAAACAGGAGCAGGCCCACATCCGCACCATGAAGCAGGAGCTGGAGTGGGTGCGCTCGAACCCGAGGGGCCGCCATGCCAAGGCCAAGGCGCGGCTGCAACGCTTCGACGAGCTCGCCTCGCAGGAATTCCAGAAGCGCAACGAAACCAACGAGATCTACATCCCCCCAGGCGAGCGGCTCGGCGACCAGGTGATCGAGGCGAAGGGCCTCCGCAAGGCCTACGGCGACCGCGTGCTGTTCGACGCACTGAGCTTCAACCTGCCGAAAGGCGGGATCGTCGGCGTGATCGGCCCGAACGGCGCCGGCAAGACCACGCTGTTTCGCATCATTACGGGGCAGGAGCAGCCGGACGGCGGCGAGCTGCGCGTCGGCGAGACCGTGCAGATCGCGTACGTCGACCAGAGCCGCGACGCCTTGGACGGCAGCAGGACGGTCTGGGAGGAGATCTCCGAGGGCCAGGACCTGATCACGGTCGGCAGGTTCCAGATGCCCTCGCGCGCCTATCTGAGCCGCTTCAACTTCAAGGGCACGGACCAGCAGAAGCGCATCGGCGACCTGTCCGGTGGCGAGCGCAACCGCGTGCACCTCGCCAAGCTGCTGAAGTCCGGCGGCAACCTCCTGCTGCTCGACGAGCCGACCAACGACCTCGACGTCGAGACCCTGCGCGCGCTCGAGGAGGCGCTGCTCGCGTTCCCCGGCTGCATCGTGGTCATCTCCCACGACCGCTGGTTCCTCGACCGCATCGCCACGCACATCCTCGCCTTCGAGGGCGACTCGTCGGTCACCTGGTTCGAGGGCAACTTCGCGGACTACGAGGAGGACAAGAAGCGCCGCCTCGGCGAGGACGCCGTGCAGCCGCACCGCATCAAGTACCGCCGCATCGAGCGCTGATGCCCTCGCTGAAGAAGCTCATCGGCCGCGTCGACCGACTGCTCGACCGCGTCGAGCCGCTGCTGCCGACGGCGGCGCAACCCGCCGACTTCACCGCCCTCGCCTACCGCTGGCGGCGGTCGGGCGACGGCGGCGCGCTGCGGCCCGTGCATCACCCGCACGTCGTCGGCCTGGACGACCTGCTCTGCCTGGATCGCCAGAAGGCCGAGGTCGTGCGCAACACCCGGCAATTCGTCGGCGGACGGCCGGCCAACAACGTGCTGCTGTGGGGCGCGCGCGGCACCGGCAAGTCGACGCTGATCAAGGCGGTGTTCAACGCCTTCGCGGCGGAGGGACTGAGGCTGGTCGAGGTCGACAAGCACGACCTCGTCGACCTGCCCGACATCGTCGACCAGCTGCGCGGCCGGCCGGAGCGGTTCGTCCTGTACTGCGACGACTTGTCGTTCGAGGCCGACGACCCGAGTTACAAGGCGCTGAAGGCAGTGCTTGAGGGCTCGATCGTCGCCCCGCCGGACAACGTGCTCGTCTACGCGACCTCGAACCGCCGACACCTGCTCCCGGAGTTCTACCGTGAGAACCTCGAGGCGAGGATGGTGGACGGCGAGATCCACCAGGACGAGGCCGTGGAGGAGAAGATCTCGCTGTCGGAGCGCTTCGGCCTCTGGCTGTCGTTCTACCCGTTCACGCAGGACGAGTTCCTGCAGATCGTCGATCATTGGCTAGGCCAGCTGAACACGACCGACACGGCCGATGCGGCCGTCCGTGCGGCGGCGTTGCAGTGGGCGCTTGGCCGCGGCTCGCGCAGCGGCCGCGTGGCGCGCCAGTTCGCGCTCGACTGGGCGGGCAGGATTTTCGCGTAACAGCAGTACCACCGGGAAGCGCACAGGGTCGCGCGCCGTAGCGAGTGCATCACCACCCTTCGATATGCCCGCCCGTGGCGGGCTACTCAGGGCTAACGGTTGTCAAACGCGAGCGGCAACCCGTTCGTGGTGAGCAGCCGCACAGCGGCGTATCGCACCACGGGCGGCGAGCCGCGCAACGACGCCTCGCCGCCGCCCCGAGGTAGACCGAGAAATCCTCCCACGCCTGTAGAGGGTTAGGAGTCCTCGCCCGGCTTGCGCCGCGAGATCTGAGTGATCGGCACGACCCGGCTGGCCACCGCCGCGGGATCGTCCGTGTAATGGGGCCGTTCCTGGGCGACCCCAGCGGCATCCGCGAGTTCCCGCTCACGCGCGGCGATCAGCGCCAGGCAGCCCCGAATGTCCTCGATCGTGCCGTCGGTCAGCGGATGCTTCAGCGCCCGGCTGGGCGGCGTGGTGTCCTTGATCACCGCTGCCAGCACCTTGCGCATCACCATCAGTATCTGCCGTTCCTTGCTGCTCTCGTCGGTCATGGGATCTCGTCCATCGTGCGTTGAAAGGCGTCGCGCCAGGGGACGCGCACCCTAGCGCCCGAATTCGCCGGTGATTCCCTGTGAAATACGCGGCCATTGTGGGCCAGACGCAGCGTGCGGCCCAGCGACTTCGGCGCCCCGGCGAAGACGGCACGTTCCCTGCTCAAGTCCGAGCGGCCAGGTCCGAAAACAACAGGTGAGCCCCCCATAGGCCGCACCGAGGGTCCGTGCACCGGCACATCCACCAGCGTCCGCAGCAATGGTCCGTCCAACCGCAACCTCGTGATGACGGGATTGTGGCGCCGGATTATTGGCGTTCGTCAACTTTTTGGCGGCCCACCGGAGTCCGTCAATGCCGACCGTCCTGATCGTCGACGACCAGCTGGTCAGCCGGATGATTCTCGATCACCTGGTGCGGTCCATCGCCGACGACGTCCATGCGGTCGCCTTCGCGGACCCCGTCGAGGCCCTGGCCTGGGCCACCGAGAATCCCTTCGACCTCGTGCTCGCGGACTACAAGATGCCGCGGATGGACGGCATCCAGTTCACCCAGGCCATCCGCGAGCTGCCCGGCGGAGCCGATGCGCCGCTGGTGATGGTCACCTGCATGGACGACAAGCCCATCCGTTATCAGGCCCTGGAGGCTGGCGCGACCGACTTCCTCGGCAAGCCGATCGACCACTACGAGTGCCGGGCGAGATGCCGGAACCTGCTCACCCTGCGCCGACAGCAGGTGATCATCCGCGACCGGGCGCGCTGGCTGGAGCGCGAGGTCCGCAAGGTCACTCTCGAGATCGTGCACCGCGAGAAGGAGACGCTGCTGCGCCTGGCCAAGGCGGGCGAATTCCGCGACCTGGAAACCGGCAACCACGTCGTCCGCATGGCCCGCTACAGCCGGATCCTCGCCGACGCGCTGGGCATGGACACCCCCTTCTGCGACCGGCTAGAGCTCGCCGCGCCCATGCACGACATCGGCAAGATCGGCATCCCCGACGACGTGCTGCTCAAGCCCGGCAGGCTCTCGCCGGCCGAGTGGGAGACGATGAAGCAGCACACCTGGATCGGCTTCGACATCCTCAAGGGCAGCCCCTCGCCTTACCTGCAGACGGGCGCGACGATCGCCCTGCACCACCACGAGCGCTACGACGGCACGGGCTACCCGCGCGGCGTTCGCGGCGAGGAGATCCCGCTGGAAGCCCGCATCGTCGCCGTCGCGGATGTCTTCGACGCACTGCTCAGCCGTCGGCCCTACAAGACCGCCTGGCCGCTCGAAGACGTCAACAGGTACTTCCGCAAGCAGGGTGGCACCCAGTTCGACCCCGACTGCGTCGATGCGTTGTTCCGCCGCCTCGACACCGTCGTGTCCGTCCACCAGGACATCTCTGACAAGAACGAGGCGGCCTCGTGATGAAGTCCCTGGCAGCCCGCCTGGTCTCCCTGATCGCGCAACTGCGCGCCCGCCTCGCGCAATGCCCTGACACCGAGGCCGAGCAGGCGCTCGTCCGCCTGACCATCGGACTTTTGGCCGGCGCCTATCTGCTCGCCTCGTACTTGAGCAGCGGCTGGGACCCCGAGGTCGGGATGGGAACGGCCGTGTTCGTCATCTTCATGGTGGCGAGCATCGCCGTGGTGTGCTGGATCGTCGCCGAGCCGAGGAAGATCGTGGTCCGGCGCGCCGTCGGCATCGTGATCGACGTGGGAGCGGCAACGGCCATGCTCAAGCTCAGTGGAGAGCTCGGCTCGCCGTTCTACGTCGTCTATCTCTGGGTCGTCTTCGGCAACGGCTTCCGCTATGGCCGTGCCTACCTGATGAGCGCGGCCCTGCTGAGCCTCGCCGGCTTCCTCTGGACCGCCATGAGCAGCCCGTTCTGGTCGGACAAGCCCCATCTGGTCTGGGGCCTCGCGCTGGGGCTCATCGTGCTTCCCGCGTACGTCGCCCTTCTCCTCAAGCGCCTGCACGAGGCGAAGCACGCTGCGGAGACCGCCAGCGTCGCCAAGAGCCGGTTCCTCGCCAACGTGAGCCATGAAATCCGCACGCCGCTGAATGGCGTAATCGGCATGGCGGAAGTCCTGCTCGACACGAAGCTGAACGAAGAGCAGGAAGACTACGTGCGAACCATCAACGCGTCCGCCGCGACGCTGCTGACTCTGATCGAGAACCTGCTCGACATCGCCAGGATCGAGGCAGGCAAGATGGTGGTTCAGCACGCCGACTTCGACCTGCACAGGCTGGTCAACAGCACCGTCAAGCTGCTCGCGCCACAGGCACAGAAGAAGGGCATCTACCTCGAATCGCACGTCGCCCCCGACGTCCCGTTCCTGCTGAGAGGTGACGAGTTCCTGCTGCGCCAGGTACTCACCAACCTGCTGGGCAATGCCATCAAGTTCACTCACGAGGGCGGTGTGCAGCTGCGCGTTCAGCGAAAGAGCGGAGGCACCACCTCGAAGCAGCCCGTGAGACTGCAATTCTTCGTCATCGACAGTGGCATCGGCATCGCGCAGGAAGCACAGGGGAGGATCTTCGAGAGCTTCACGCAGGCGGACAGCTCGACCACCCGCCGCTACGGTGGCACCGGCCTGGGAATCACGATCAGCAAGCAGCTGGTCGAGCTGCTGGGCGGGCGCATCGGGCTCGAGAGCAAGCCGGGCGAAGGCAGCACGTTCTGGTTCGAGCTGTCCCTCGAGGCACAGCCCGCCGTGCCAACCACCGCCGAAGAGAGACCGGAGCTGGCCGCCAGCCGCACGCTGCTGATCTGCGGCGAAGGCGAGAACTGCGCCTTCATCGAGCGCTCTGTCCGCAGCTGGGGAACGCAGATCACCACGGTCGCCAATACCGTCACGGCCTTCGCGGAGCTGGTCGCCGCGGTGCAGCGCAGCGCCGCCTATCACGTCGTCATCGCCGACGAGCACGCGCTCGACATCGAGGCCCGCCAGTTCGCGGCAGCGGCACGCGCCGAACGCTCGCTGCGCTCGCCGGCGCTGGTGCTGATCAGCCATGACGTGGAGAACGGCCGCGAGGACGAACTGCTGAGCGCTGGCTTTGCCTCCGTCCTGCGCGCCCCGGTCGACAAGACGCTGCTATTCAACGCGCTGCACGCAATCAATGCCCGCGGCGCCGATGACGCCGGCGTCGTGCGCCTCATAGACCGCTATCAGGAAGAGCGTGGATCGCCGCCGCTGCAGATTCTCGTCGCGGAGGACAACGCCACCAATCAGAAGGTGCTGCGTACCGTGCTGGAGCGTGCCGGACACCGGGTGACGACGGTGCCGAACGGCGAGCAGGCGCTCGATGCGCTGGAGGCGCGACACTTCGACCTCGCGATCGTCGACATGCAGATGCCCGTCATGGGCGGCGCGGAGGCGATCAAGCTCTATCGCTTTGCGCTGAACGGTGGCCAGCCGGTCCCCTTCATCATGTTGACCGCCGATGCCACCGAGGACGCCCGTCGCACGGCTGCAGAGGCGCGCGTCGACGCCTTCCTCACCAAGCCGGTGCAGGCGCGTGTCCTGCTAGACACCGTCCACGAGGTGGCGACCCAGCACGGCCGCAGGGCCGCCGTGGCCGCGACCACGGACAGGAGCACCGAGACATCAGCCACCGAGCCGCCGCGTCGCGAAACACTCGACCTGAATACCCTGTCGGAGCTCGAGCGGTTGAGCAGCGGACCGGCCTTCCTGCGCGATCTCGTCGACGGCTTCCTGCGGGACGGCGAAGAGCTGCTCGACGAGATGCGAACCGCGCTCGAGACGGGACAGTGCCACCGCTACCGTGACGCGGCTCATGCCCTCAAGGGCAGCGCAGGCGGTGTCGGCGCCCGCGCCCTCTTCGAGATCAGCTCGCGCGCCTGCAAGCTGTCCGATCAGCAGGTGCCGCTGCACGGCGCCGCGCTGCTCGAGGACATGCACGACGCCTTCGAGACCACTGGCCAAGAGCTGCTGGGTTACCTCAGACGACGCCCGCAGCACACGCCCGCCCCGGCGAGCCGCTGACGCGACGGCCCCCTGTTCGGGTCGACCGCCGGTCAGAGCGAGAGCGACACCACGTTCGAGGGCAGCTTGGCGGGCTCCTCCTCCGCCACCTGCGACAGCCGGCTCTGGGCGCGCACCAGACGATCCATCACGCGCAGATCCTTGTCCGTCAGTCGCATTGCAGCCTCCACCCAGATGAGCGCAACCTCGGACAGCTCCTCGTAGGTGATGGGGGTCACACGCTGACGCGCCTTGAGCAGGGCCGCCGTGCCGTTGCCGAACCGCTGCTGGCGATGGACGTAGGCCCTGACCGCGTCTTCCCCGGCCCCGGGCTCTGCCAGGACGTCGACCACGGCTTTTTGGTAGAGCTGCTCGGCGGTCCACAGATCACCGCTGAGAATGATTCGTTCCGCCTCGATCGCGGGCATCCGCCTGGTCAGAAAGCTGTACGCCCCCATCCCGGGAAACAGATTGAACATGATCTCCGGCAGGCCCATCTGCGCGCGCTTCTCGGCGATGACCACGCTGCTCGATATCGCGGCCTCGAAGCCGCCGCCGAGCGCGGTCCCCTGCACCATTGCGATCGTCGTCAGAGGCGAGTCGAGGTTGACGGAGTTCGGGTACACGACATCGATGCAGGCGACCGCGTAATGCCGGAGATCCTCCCAATTCCGGGAGCGGATCAGCCCGGCGAAGAAACCCAGGTCGCCCCCCAGGTTGTAGACGCCCGGTATGCGCGACCCCCACACCACGAAGCGCACGGGCGTCGTCGTCTCGTCATGCCCGCGACAGGCGGCAATCACCGCCAGCTGAAACCGCCGAATCTCACGCAGCAGTGCGATGTTGAAACAGGGCCGAAAGCGCGGCTTGTAGAAGCACCAGGCGAGGCGCTCGGCCTCGTCATAGCGGATCTCGAGCTGGTCGTAACGGTCTGCCAAGAAGCGAAGACTCGCCTTTGACACACGGTCCTCCTTTTCCCTGACGCGACAGGGGTATTGGCATCGCCCGCCTACGAAAATGCAGCCTCGCGGCGAATCTATTGCCCATGCAATTCAAGGCGATCTTGTAGGCCCATTCAGGGCGCGGCGCAAGAGGGAAAAAGGCTTTTTTGATCATGCCCTTACGCGCCGGATTGGAGACAGAGCCGACTTCTTGACTTCCGTTCGTTGCGGCGCAACAAGATCTAGTATCCCAAAGATCGGGGCTACACGATCCCTTGTGCGAATCCGACGCCGCTGACAGATCAGGAACGGCGCCCGGCGCGCGCCGTGGGCGGCGCATTCAAGGGATCCTCCGGCCAGGGATGCTTGGGGTAGCGGCCACGCAGCTCCTTGCGGACCTCGGGATAGCCGCGGGCCCAGAAGCCCGACAGGTCCTGCGTGACCTGGACCGGCCGGTGTGCCGGCGAGAGCAGATGCAGCATGACGGGCACACGGCCGGCGCATAGGCGCGGCGTATCCGCCAGTCCGAACATCTCCTGCAGCTTCACTGCGAGGACTGGCGGATCGGCGGCATAGTCGATCCGCTTCCGCGAGCCGCTGGGCACCGTCAGGTGCTCGGGCGCCAGCTCGTCCAGCCGCTGGCGCTGCTTCCAATCGAGCCGACCGAGGAGGATCGCGGCAAGATCGAGCCGCCGCGCGTCGTCGAGGCGATTCAGGCCGGCGAGCCAGGGCCCGAACCAGTCCTCGAGGGTCGCCGTCAGGTGGTCGTCCCGAAGGTCGGGCCAGCCGCCTTCCGGGTCGTGACGCGCAAGGAAGGCCACCCGGGCCTGCAGCTGTCGGGCTTGGTCGGTCCAGCCGAGGGAACCCATGCCGGCGGCACGTATCGCCCGGCACAGCGTGGCGGCCACGGCCGCCGGATCGGGCTCGGACAACGGGGCGCTGGCCAGCACGATGGCGCCCAGCCGTTCCGCCCGCTCGGCCCGCACGAGGCCGCGCTCGCCATCCCAGCTGACGCGGTCTTCGCGCGCGATCCGCGCCGCGTGGAGCTCCCGCAGCTCTGTCAACGGCACGGCGGCAGCGAGATGGACCCGTCCCTCGGCCCGACCGGCGTCGAGGTCGGCGGCAACGATGAACTCGGCCGCAGCGAGCGGGTCGGCCTCGGGCAGCGTCGCCCCCCGCCCCGACGCCAGCAGGTAACGGCCACCGGATCCCGCCCGCCGCCGGGCGATGCGGTCGGGAAAGGCAAGGGAAAGCAGGCCGCCGACACTTGGCGGTCGACCCTCCCCCGCCCCTGCGGCCAGACGCGACGCCACTGCCGCCCAGTGGCGGGCGGCGCGCTCAAGGCGCCGCAGCGCCGCCGCATCGACCTGGGCGACCAGCCCCCCGCCGCGCGCCGCATCCAGGGCGTGCAGCCGCAGCTCGATGTCGGTCGGAGGGGGCTCTCCGCGCCGGCCGCGCAGTGGGTCCCGTTCCTCCAGCAGCGCCACCAGATCCGCGGCGAGCGACGCCCCGCCACAGGCCGCGCCGCGGACCAGCAGCACGCCGAGCCGCGGCTCGGTGCCGAGCGCGCCGACCTTGCCACCGGCGGTGGTGAGCCGCCCCGCTGTATCGACAAGGTCGAGCTGCCGCAGTCCGTCCAGGGCCTGCGCCCAGTGACCCGCCGGTGGCGGGTCCAGCCAGGCGAGCCGGGTGGGGTCCGAGACCCCCCAGCGCAGCAGCTCGAGGGCGAGCGGCCCCAGGTCGACGACGCGGATCTCGGGCTCGGGGCGCTCGATCAGCTCGCGCTGCTGGGCCTCTGTCCACAACCGGTAGCAGGCCCCGGGGCCCTGCCGGCCGGCTCGCCCCGCCCGCTGCTCGGCCGACGCCCGGGAGATCCGCAGCGTTTCCAGCCGGCTAAGGCCGCGGTTGGGGTCGAAGCGCGGCTGGCGGCAGTACCCGCCGTCGACCACGGTCGAGACGCCGTCGATGGTGAGGCTGGTCTCGGCGATGTCGGTCGCCAGCACGACGCGCCGCCGGCCGTCGGGGTGCGGCCGGATCGCCGCGTCCTGCGCCGGCTTCGGAAGGTCACCGTAGAGCGGCGTGACGACGACGTCGCCTGGCGGATCGGCCGCGAGCCGCTCCGCGAAGGCGCGGATCTCGCCGCCGCCCGGCAGGAACACCAGCAGGTCGCCGGCCTGCTCGGCGAGCGCGCGGCGCGTCGCCCGCTCCACGATCAGCAGCAGCGGGCCGTCCACGCGACGCTCCAGATAGCGCAGCTCGACCGGGTATTGGCGACCCTCGCCGCGCACGACGGTCGCGCCGCCGAGCAGCGCCGCGACCGGGCCCGTGTCCAGGGTGGCCGACATGACCAGGAGCCGCAGGTCGTCACGCAGGCTGCGAGTGACGTCGAGGCAGAGCGCGAGGGCGAGGTCGGCGTGGATGCTGCGCTCGTGGAACTCGTCGAAGATGACGAGGCCCACCCCGCGCAGCTCGGGGTCGCCCTGCAGCCGACGCGTGAGGATGCCCTCCGTCAGTACCTCGATGCGCGTGCGCGCGGAGATCCGCCGATCGAACCGCACCTGATAGCCAACGGTGTCGCCGACAGCCGTGCCGTCGAGCTCCGCCATCCGCGCGGCCGCTGCGCGCGCGGCCAGCCGCCGCGGCTCGAGCATGACGATCCTTCCGCCCCCGAGCCACGCCTCGTCGAGCAATGCCAGCGGGACGACAGTCGTCTTGCCGGATCCCGGCGGTGCCGCGAGCACGGCGTGCCCGCGTGCGAGCGCGGCGCGCAGCTCGGGCAGGACATCGCGAATGGGCAGCTCTGGAAGCACGTGTCGTCGGGCTGATGGCCCTGGCGGGGGACGTCCTGATTGTCCGGGTCGGGCCGTACATTGCCCAGCGCCAGGCGATGGCGCGCCGGTGGAGCGGCGCGGCACGAGGACAGCCGAGGCTGCGCCAGCGAGAATCGGGCGTGCCTGTTAGAGTTCCCGGCAGGTGAACAACGGAGGGCGTCATGCGCGGACTGCCTCGCCTCATCGTCCTGGGCGCTGCGCTGGGTCTGATTGTGTGGTTCCTGTTCCGCCTCAGCCCGGACCGACCGACCAGGGTTCAGGCGCCGGCCGCGACCAGCGGCCAGGACGCGCGCGAAACGCCCGAGGCCACGCCGCGGACCCCGGAGGATCGCGCGATATGGCGCGAGACGATCGATCGCAGGCTCAGGTAGTGACCGAACGGCGCCCGGCCGTGCCCGCCTGAAAGCCAATGCGCAGGCCGGCGACAGCAGCCTGGCGCGGCGACGCCGGCGCTCCGCCTGCGCGTGCGTGCCGCCGGCAGGCGTAAACCGACATCTCAGGAGATGACCGATGGTTCTCGATCTCGCGCAGCTCTGCACCATGCTTCAGTCTGAGCTTCCTCCCTCCAGCTCCGCGGCGGCGCTGCAGATTCGCGGGGTCAACACCCTCGAGCTCGCCGGCGAGTCCGATCTCTGCTTTGCGGAAGGGACCGAGCACGTCGACGCCGTTCGGGCCACCCGCGCCGGCGCCGTCATCGTGCCGATGGATTTCGCGGAGGTCAGCGGGCCAGTCCTGCTTCGATCACCGGCTCCGCGCCAGGCGTTCTTCCGCCTGGCCGGGTCTTTCGTTTCGCCGTCCGAGATCCAGGGCATCCACCCGAGCGCGGTGATCGACCCTGCTGCGGTCCTCGGGCAGGGCGTGGCCGTCGGGGCATGCGCCGTCATCGCCGCCGACGCCCGGGTCGGCGAGCGCTGCATCATCGGCCCCGGCTGCTATCTCGGCCCCGGCGTGGCCCTCGGGGCGGACTGTGTGATCGAGGCCAACGTCACGATCCACAGGGACAGCGAGCTGGGCAACCGCTGCATCGTCCACTCGGGCGTCGTGATCGGCGGCGACGGGTTCGGCTTCAGCTGGGACGGCAGCGGCCATCGCAAGATCCCCCAGCTCGGACGCGTGCGGATCGAGGACGACGTCGACATCGGCTGCAACTCCTGTGTGGACCGCGCCACGCTCGGCGAAACACGGATCCGGCGCGGGACGAAGATCGACAACCTGGTGCAGGTGGCCCACAACACCGATATAGGCGCGCACGTGATACTGGTCAGCCAGGCCGGTGTCGCGGGCAGCAGCACGGTCGGCACCGGGACCGTCGTTGCCGGCCAGGTCGCGATCTCCGACCACATCAACGTCGGCGCCGGAGCGCGCATTGGCGGCCAGTCCGGCGTCACCAAGGACGTGCCCGCCGGGGCCACCGTCTTCGGGACGCCGGCCAGGCCGATGAAGGACACCCTGCGCGAGCTCGCCGCGCTGTCCCAGCTGCCGGCGCTGCTCAAGGAGGTCAAGAGTCAGCGGCAGGAGCTGGCCAGCCTGCGCGAACGCCTCGAGACCCTGGCGCAGGGTCGATCGGAATAGTGCCGGCGACGACGCGGCGTGCAGCGCGCGGCTAGCGGCGCATCGACTCGTTCTCCAGGCCGAGGTAGACCGCGTAGGCATTGCGGCGGTTCGCTGACTCGAAGGCCGGCAGGTCCTTGTAGCGCGACCAGTCGACCGCGGCGTAGGCCTCGTCGAACGGCTGCATCTCGTCGACCGCCCTGCGCATCGCCTCCCGCAGGAAGGCGAGGTAGTCCCGGGTGAGCGCGAGCGTCGACTGCGGGGTGCGGGACGCCGCGCCGTGGCCGGGGACGAGAACGCCGAGCTCGCCTTTGAGCAGGCCGTCGAGCGCCTCGAGCCAGCGCCGCGTGTCGGCGTCGCCCACGAAGGGCACGCGCCCCTCGAAGATCAGGTCGCCGGAGAACAGCACCCCGCCTGGCTGCACGAGCATCGTCATGTCGCCGTCGGAGTGGACCGGGCCGAACGGCTGGAGCGTGAAGGTGTGGCCACCGAGGGCAAACGTGCTGTCGCGATCGACGAGCACGTCCGGATAGACCAGGCGCGTGCGCCCGTCGACGAAGGGCGCAAGGGATTGACGCCGCTCGGCCAGCCGCTCCGCGGCCTGTGGGCCGTTCAGGTAGGCCAGCGCCTCGCTCGGCGCGATGATCTCGGCGCCCTCGTCCTTGTAGACCTGCAGCCCGTAGATGTGGTCCGCGTGGTAGTGGGTGACCACCACCTTCACGACGGGCCGGTCGGTGACGTTGCGGATGAGCTCGCGCATCCGCGACGCCAGCGCGGGTGAGCCGAGCGCATCCAGCACCACCACACCTTCCGCGGTGACGACGAACCCGGCGTTCGAGATGAACCCCTCGTGCTCGGTCGCGCCGCCGGCCAAGCCCTGCACCAGGTAGACGTTCGGGCCGACGGACTGCACGGCCATCGGCACACTGACGGGTGGATAGGGCGGCGCCTCGGCCCCTGCCGTGATCGTCGACGTTGCCAGCAGAGCCGCGCAGACCCAGCGCAGATATCGGTTCATGGTCATTGCCTCGCGTTGTCGCCATCGACCCCGCTTCGGGGTCGGCCTATGTCCTCGATCCGGACGGTCGCCGCGCGCGGTGTGGCAGCGACGTCGCGGGTCATCGGGAAGATGCGGTAGCCGCTGATCAGCGCCGAGGTGTCCGAGCCCTCACCGCGCCAGTCGTGCAGGATCGCCGCTGCGACGTGGAAGACGCACCAGACGACGATCCATTCCATCAGCCGGGCGTGCAGCGCCAGGGCGGCCGGCTCCTCGACGTGGGCAACGCTGCGCAGGAATGGAAACTCTAGCGCGAGGCCGGTTGCCGTGGCCACCGTCAGCAGCACGAAGAAGACGAGGTACAGCGGCGCCCAGAACGGGTTGTGTGCATAGTAGGCCGGCAGCCGCCCGCGCCCGAGTGCCGAATAGAAGCGGAGCGCCTCCCGCATCGCCGCGAGCTGCGGCCCCGAGGGCACGAGCGCGCGCCAGCCGCTCACGCTCCTGCCCCCGATCACGAGGTGGACGAGCCGCACCGCCAGAGCGACCGCGAGCACGTGACCCGCCGGCTCGTGCAGCCGGTGCCGCAACAGCTCGTACAGCTCGTCGCTGGCGACGAGCCCGGTCGTCAGCAGCCAGCCCGTCGGCATCAGCACCAGCAGGCTCGCGGCCATCGCCCAGTGCGTCACCCGGACCACGCCGGGCCAGACCCGCACGCGTCGAACCTCAGTCGTCATCGGTCGCCACCTCGTTCCGGGATGCCATGCCCTCCCCCGCCGCCACCGCGCCGCGCCGGGCACGGAAGAACGCGCGCAGCCGGTCGCCGCATTCCTCCGCCAGCACGCCGCCCTCGCAGAGGGTGCGGTGATTGAAGCGCTGATCCGACGGCAGCAGGTCGAAGACGCTGCCCGCCGCGCCGGTACGCGGATCGCGCGCCCCGAATACGACCCGCGCCACCCGGGCATGGACGATGGCGCCGGCGCACATCGGGCAGGGCTCGAGGGTGACGTACAGCGTGGTGCCCGGCAGACGGTAATTGGCGGCGTGCCGGGCCGCGTCGCGCAGCGCGCCGATCTCGGCGTGCGCCGTGGGATCGTGACCGCCGATCGGCCGGTTCCAGCCGCGGCCGATGACCGCGCCGTCGCGCACCACCACCGCCCCGACCGGCACCTCGCCCTCGGCCGCGGCACGCTCCGCGAGGGCGAGGGCTTCGCGCATGAAATCGGCGTCCGCAGGCTCGGTCATCGAAAACCCCTAACTGCAGACATACCGCCACTCCGCAAAGGTCGCCGCCTGCCCGCGATAGCCACCGGCCGCGTCGACGAGATTCCACACCGTGGCGCGTTCGATCCGGAAGCGCCGGCCGTCACGCGAAATCCGAACGCCGGAATAGTCGTCGATGAAGCCCTTCGCGCTGACCTGAGCCAGCAGCCGCGCTCGCTCGTCGCGATCCGGCGCCTCCGCGGTGAGCCGCGATGGCATGCGAACCAGCTCGGCCCACGACAGCTCGAACAGATCGAGGGCAACGAGGTTGCCGTAGGTGAGGATCGGATCGCCGTCCGGGCTGTGCGACAGGACCACGAAGGGCGCGTGGTAGATCTGCCGCGCCGCCTCGGCCGGCGACAGCTGATCGGCGATCAGGTCGCGGCCGGCCCAATGCCGCAGGCTGGACCGCAGCAGATCGACGTGATCCGCCAGGTAGGCATTGCCGGCACACGGCTCGCGCAGCACGTTCATCCTGCCGACCTCGGACTGAGCCGCAGAGGCGCAGGGAAAGACAAGGATCAGGGCCTCCGCGGTGAGCAATCCGGGTTCAGCGCGGAAGCCTACCGCCCCCGAGTCCCGGAGTCAGCCGTCCCACGGTCGGGCGGCGCCACGCGGCTGCAGCGGCCCGTGGGCTTGCCGTCCGCGCCGGAGTGCACCGCATCACGGACCGCATCGAACTCGGACAGCGCGTGGGGGATCTGTGGCGACGCCGTGGCTTCGCCATGCGGGGCCCGCCGGGATTGCTGTTGGCCGCCAGTCACGGCCACGAGGTCATGCAGGCCGGCCGACGGGTGCGACCTTTGCGGCGCAAAGGGTGATGAGGTCGCTCGGCGCGAGCTCGATCTCGAGCCCGCGGCGCCCCGCGCTCACGAAGATGGTCGGGTAGCGCAGCGCGCCGGCATCGACCACGGTCGACAGGCGCTGACGCTGGCCGAGCGGGCTGATGCCGCCCACCACGTAGCCCGTCGCCCGCTCGGCGGCCTTCGGCTCGGCCATCACCGCCCGCTTCGCCCCAGCCGCCTGGGCGAGCGCCTTGAGGTCGAGGAGACCCGCCACCGGCACCACCGCGACCCAGAGGCCCTTCCCCTCCGGCGCGGCCACCAGCGTCTTGAAGACGCGGGCGACATCGAGACCGAGTGCCTCGGCAGCCTCGAGCCCGTAGGACGCGGCCCGGGGATCGTGACGGTACTCGTGGAGGACGAAAGCAATGCCGGCCTGGCGCGCGGCGTGGACGGCCGGAGTCACCCTCGATCCACCCGTTCGAGCCCCGGAACGAGAAAGGCCTGCCGAAGCCCTTCGCTCCGACAGGCCCGTGGAGCCATGGACCCGGTCAGTAGCGGTGACCGCCGCCGCCACCGCCGCCGCCGTACCCACCGCCACCGCCCCCGCCGTACCCGCCGCCACCACCGCCACGGCCGCCCGACGGCCGGTCGCGCTGAGGCTGTGCCTGGTTCACCTTCAGCTTGCGGCCGCCAACCATGCGGTCGTTGAGCGACTTGATCGCCGTATCAGCCTCGGCATTCTTGGGCATCTCGACGAAGCCGAAGCCCTTGGACTGCCCGGTGAACCGGTCCTTGATGACCGTGACGCTGTCGACAGTGCCGAACTCGCTGAAGATCTGCTTCAGCTCGTCCTCGGTGGTGCTGTAGGCAAGGTTGCCAACGTAAAGTTTCATCCGTATCTCCCGGCTGGTCGCGTTGATGAGGAATGAGGCCAACGGCCAATCAACACGGAATCAGCCGAGGACTGCCCGCCGGTCCCGGCGGGCGACCGGCCCGCGAGCAGGCTCCGGACCGGCCCACAGTATACAGAGCGGCACGCCTGACCGCGCGGCCGTCGTGACGACGTGCCTCAGGCCCCGTCCGGCGCCCGGACACTGAACAGCCACCAGCGCGCCGCACCGCGCCGCCCGCGCGGCTGCCGGTCGAAATAGACCTTCAGCGTCGCGCCGGCCCGGGTCGTCACCTCGAACCAGTGCTTGCGGACATAGGACTCGGGGCTGCCGTGCCGGCACGGACCCGTCTCGCGCCAGGTGCGCAGGACGGCCGCGATCTGGAGGATCTCCCCGCGCCAGACGAACGCCCCCGGCAGACCCGGCTCACCCGTGGCCATCCGGCTGGTGTCGAAGGTATCGGCTACCGGCTCGATGGCCTCGCTGACGAAGCGCTCGGCCTGCTCGGCATTCATGACATCCCCCTGTCAGGGTGCGCGGCGCCAGCACCTGACGGCGACGGCAACGCTTGCGCGGCGCCCGGCGGAGTATAGGTTGCATAAATGCCCATTTCCCTCATGGTCGGAACGACCATCGTTGAGTCATCAGCGTCGCCAGCTGTTGGCCAAATTCCGACCTACACCGTGAAAGGCGAGAGGGCGTTCCATCCCGAACTCGGCCTTTGGGGCCGAGTGCGCCGGGCGGAGCCTTCGCCGTGATGCCCAACGCACCGGTATGGAGGAGCATCGGGATGAGCTGGAAAGAGCAACTGGACAAAGCTGTAGCTTCGATCAAGGAGGCGGCGGGCAGCGAGCAGGCGCGCGACATGGCCGCCAAGGCAAAGGCGACCGCCACGGTCCTGGCCCGCAAGGTCAAGGAGGGCGCCGTGGGCGCGGCCGATGCGTTGGTGGAAGCCAATCGTGACCCGTCAGCGCTGACGGTGCGCTTCCTGAACGCCAACCTGACCGTGCTGTCGCCCTCCGAGGGTGTCTCCGTCACCCGGCCCGATGCGGCCACGCTCGTCGTCGCGGACGGCCAGGGCAACGGGCTGGTCATCAACGCCGTGGCCGATCCCGCCTACGTGGTCGAGATGATCGGCAACGTGGGGCGGTTGAGTGGCAACACCTTCGATCTCGGCCCCGAGGACGGGATCAACGTCGTGGTCACCGATTTCTGAGTAGGGCACCTGCGACCAGCGTGCCCGGAATTTCGGTCGGCGCCGAGCTGAGCCGGCGCCGTTGTCCTCACTGCCGTTTCATTGCGTTCACTTCCGGGTCGGCGAATCGCTGTCCGGAGCGCGTCAGTGCTTCGCAGACGCCGCGATCCGGTCCATCAACGCCAGCAGCACCCCCGACACCACCAGCATCCCGTGAATGCCCACCTTCCACGCCAGGTCCGTGTTGCTGTAGCCACCGGTATTTACGAACGCCTTCAGCAGCTCGATGCCGGAGATGGCGACGATGCTGGCGACGAGCTTGAGCTTGAGTCCCGAGAAGTCGACCTTGCCCATCCATTCCGGCCGATCCTCGTGGGCGTCGGTGTGGATCTTGGAGACAAAGTTCTCGTAGCCACTGAAGATCACGATGAGCAGCAGGTTCGCGACCAGGGACAGGTCCACCAGCGTCAATACCGCCAGGATCACGTCGCCCTCGGATGAGGTGAACATCCGCGCGACAATGTGGACGAACTCCTGAACGAACTTGACGAGCAGCAACAGCACGCTGAGCACCAGGCCGACGTAGATCGGCGCGAGCAGCCAGCGGCTGTTGAAGATCAGCAGTTCGAGTCCGTGCTCGAGTCTTTTCATGATGCGCTCCTCGGTTCCAGCCAGCGTGAAGAGGGCAGGCTCAGCCGGGTCGCGCCGCGTCTTCGGGCGCGGCGGTGGCAGCGTCGTGCTGCGAATCGTGCCCGCCGCCTTCCCGGCCCGCACGCTTCACCAGGTAGTAGCCGATGGTGAGCGCGAGCGCCATGGCGGCGAGACCCAGCACCGCTGCGGGAGCGAGCTCCTTCGGCTCGAACACGATGACCTTCCGGGCCACTGCGACCAGGGCAACGACGAGCATTGCCTCGAGGTGGATCTCACGGCGCTTGATGAAGATCTTCACCGAGTGCATCAGCTCGATGCCGATGAGCACCAGCAGGAACAGGCCGAACAGCTCGAGAATTTCCTCGATCTCCAGCAGGAACACGGGTGGCGTCAACACGTCTTTGACGAGGATCCAAGCGAGCTCGATGGTCGTCAGCAGCACCACGGCCGCCATCATGAGCAGCAGAGCCCGGCTGATGGCCTCCTCAAATTTCTCCAGGTAGCGGAACACCGGTCCTCTCCCTCTCATTGCGTTGACAGCACTGGTTGAATGGGCCACTCAGCGTTGATGTCGACGACACAGCCAGATTCAGCCGGGTGGATCGCTGGCAGGTTGGTGTTGGCGCGCCCCGTCGTGTGAACTGGCGCGAGGCCTGCTGCGACGGTGAGTGGCAGCGTCAGGCCGACGGCCACGGCCCGGCCCAGAATCGGCTGATCTCCACGGCCAGGACCACGAGCCAGACGAAGATGCTGATCCCCACGGCGGCCGCCGCGATGTCCTTGATGACCTTGATCTTCTCGTTGTGCCGGGTCTCCACGAAGTCGCAGAGCGCCTCGATCGCGCTGTTGAAGATCTCGGCAGCGAGCACGAAGGCGGTGACGACCAGGATCAACAGGAAGTCGATCCAGGCCCGCAGCAAGAAGGCGGCGACCAGGACGATTGTCGACAGGATCAGCTTGTAGGCGACCGAGAAGTCGTAGATCACTGCGTAGCGAAGGCCGGAGAACACCGTCCGCAGCTTGCGCAGCGGGTGGTAGCCCGGCTCGCCGGTACCGAGAAACTTGTGTCTCACGCCGCCTCCGTCGCCCCGCCGAGCCTCATGGTTCGAGCGTATGCCTTGGTAGAGCGCCCCGAACGATGATGCTGCCGTGACGGCCTCAACGCCACCACCCGTTGCGTCCTGAGGATAGGTCGCATGAATGCCCATTTTCCTCTGGTCGAACGACCATCCCTGAGTCATCAGGGTCGCCAGCTGGCTGTCAGCTGTCGATTTGGCAATCGACGCGGCGGTGGCCCTGAATCCCCGCCTCCTGAGCCGGGCGACCGCCCGCTCCCCAGTGCACTTTTCCGACCCGGCACGACCGTCAGGTCGACCGCCACCAAAACCGTGCCGTTCGGCGTCACCCGCCCACGGTGGTTGCTGTTCGGTGCAAACACCCCGTGGAAACGGGTCACCCGAGTTCGACACTTTTTGTCGTAAGTGACCGATTTATCTTGATGCAGGGTGCCGGATTTGGCACTAAAGGGCAGCGGCAGTGGCGGTGCCTGATGGATGGTGCCGATGCGCGAGCGCAGACGCCGAAGCGCCGCGCGAGGGAGCGCCCAGGGATCGACGCTGTCGAGCACCAGGCTGCCGGGCGTCGGCCGCATGGCTGTTCCGACGACCCGAAGAATGCTGGTCTTGCCGGCCCCCGAGGGCCCGATGATGGCGACCCGCTCGCCGCTGACGACTTCCAGCGACAACCGATCGATCGCGCGCTGCCCGCCAGGATGCGTCAGCGCGACATCGGCGAGCCGCACCTGCACCGCCGCCGATAGGTCGCCCGTCGCTCACGAGAATGGGCGAGAATCCCCACGTCGCAGCGGACGGCTGACTGGCACCGTCGCGCTGGTTTCGGAGATCGCGCGAACGGCTGGCCCCAGCCTGCTCACCCTCATCGACGGCATCGCCACCGTCCTCGACGATATCTCCGTCATGACCAAGGTCGCCGCCCGCAAAACCGCGGGTGTCCTCGGCGACGACCTCGCCCTGGAGGCGCCGCTGACGGCCTCGGCCACGCCCTGAGCCCGCTGTGCGCGCCCAGGGCCAGTGGGTCAGAAGGCTTCCTTCAGCTCTTTCGCGAGCGGCGCATCGAACTGCACATCGATCTTCGGTCCGCCGGAATCGCTGTCGTCGATGGTCAGCTTGCCCGCCAGGCGGTTGGGCTGCTCCGCGGTGGCGGTGAGCGCGACGGGCTTGGCCGTGCCCGAGTACTGCACCATGCCGCCTTTCAGCGCCACCCAGTAGCCGAAGCGCGGGCCGCCGTCCATGTCGACCGAGAGGCCGTCACCCATCTCGCCCTGCGTGCAGCTCATGCTCTTGCAGGCCTCGAGCTTCTTGCCCGGGTCCTGCGTCACGAGGATGAGCCGGCGGATCACCTTGTCCTTCTCCACCACGTCCGGCCCCTTGAACAGGTAGGCGTGCTTGACGTTCAGCGTCTGCCCCTTGTAGGTGACGGTCCCGGACGCCGTTCCGCCAGCCGCCAGCGCGCTGCCGGTGCCGAGCGTCAGCGCCGCCACGAGGGTGAGCATCGTCGGCCCGCGCCCTCGCGGCACTGAGCGGTGTCCCTTCGAATCGTTCCCATGGTCTGAGCGCATGCGTCCAGTCTCCTTTGGTCTGGTGCGTCGCCGTCGTGCCCCGCGACGCCTCGGGCGCGGGCGGGCCACCGTCTGCCCCACACTGCGCCCGGAGAGCATAGACAAAGTCAGCCCAGCTTTAGTCCCACGTTTTACGCGTTAAAATGCGGCTCTCTCCCGGCGACCGGCGGTGTATGGCTGCGGCTTCTCGCCGATCTGCGCCGAGCTGCGCCGGGTCTGGCGCAATGGCGTGCTGGGGGTCGTGGCCTGCGGCAACGAAGGCCAGCTCCAGGTACAGACGCACGATGGCGAGGTCGAGATCAACTCGCCGATGTCGGTCGGCGACCCGGCCAACCTCGAGGAGTGCATCGCGGTCGGCTCGGTCAACGCCGACCGGCCCTACTTGTACGGCATCTCGCCGTTCTCGTCGCGCGGGCCCACGGCCGACGGCCGCGCCAAGCCCGACGTGGTGGCACCGGGCGAGCGGATGCTTTCGTGCAACTCGCACTGGCGTGCGGGCGATGCCGGCCACTATCTCTTCGAGAGCGGCACCAGCATGGCGGCGCCGCACGTGTCGGGGCTGCTCGCGGCCTTCCTGTCGGTGCGGCGCGAATTCCGCGGCCGGCCGGACGAGGTCAAGTGCAATCTTCTCGACTGCTGCATCGAACTCGGCCGCGATCGCTACCGCTACCACCAGGGCCGCGGGATGCCGAATCTGATGCAGATGCTGCTGAGCGTCTGACACTCACCGCACAAAGGATCAGGCCATGGGCGTGGGCGATTGGCTGCTGTAGACGACCTTGACCACGCTCTCGGCGCTGAGCAACACGAGCGCCGGGAATCAGCTCGAGGCCGCGCTCAAGCGCCTGTGCAGTGGGCCCAAGAAATCGTGGAGCACGCAGCGCAGCGAACTCATCGCGGCCCATCGCGCCGAGAATCGCGTCTTCGTGCTCGGTGCCAGGATCTCGATCGACTACGGGCTGCCGTCGTGGACGGTGCTGCTGTAGGAACTGCTGATGCGCACCCTGGGCGACCCGGCGGTTGTTGGTAACCGATGGCTATCATGTTCCTTCTTTGGGGTAGGGGGGATAGTCGCTATAGCCTTGCGCATTACCGCCGAACAGCTTCGTTGGATCGAAGTCGGCGAGGGGCAGTCCCTGCGCATAGCGGCGCGGCAGGTCGGGGTTGGCGATGAAGGGCCGGCCGAAGGCCACCAGATCGGCGAGTCCGGCTGCCAGGATGGCCTGCGCGCGCGACGGGTCGTAGCGGCCGGCGACGATGAGCGCGCCCTTGAAGGCGCGGCGCAGTTCGCGGCGAAAGTCTTCGGGCACTTGCGGCGCATCGTCCCAGTCGGCCTCGGACAGGTGCAGGTACGCGATGCCCATGGCATCGAGGCGGCGCACCGCCTCGATGATGGCAGGGATGATCTCGGGGCAGGCCATGCCGCGCGCGGTGATGAAGGGCGCCAGGCGGATGCTGGTGCGCTTGGGCCCGACCTCGGCGGCGACGGCTCGCACCACCTCGTCGAGGAAGCGCACCCGGTTGTCGATGCTGCCGCCATAGGCGTCGGTCCGCCGGTTCGAAGTGCTGCGCAGGAACTGGTCGATCAGGTAGCCGTTGGCGCCGTGGATCTCGACGCCATCGACGCCGGCCGCCATGGCATTGGCCGCGCCACGCCGGAAATCCTCGACGATGCCGGAAATCTCGGCGGCATCGAGCGCGCGCGGCGTCGGGCAGTCGACCATGCCGCCGATACCGTTCGAGTCGACTATCCACACCTGGGCCTCGGGCGCCAGCGCCGAGGGCGCCACCGGCGGCGCACCGTCATGGAAGCTCGCGTGGGACATGCGGCCGACATGCCACAGCTGCAGGAAGATGCGCCCGCCGGCGGCGTGCACGGCATCGGTGACGAGGCGCCAGCCGGCGATCTGCGCTGGCGAGTAGATGCCCGGCGTGAAGCTGTAGCCCTGGCCCTGGCGCGAAATCTGCGTCGCCTCGCTGACGATGAGTCCGGCCGAGGCGCGCTGCGCGTAGTACTCCGCCATCAGCGCATTCGGAATATCGCCGGGCTGGGTCGTCCGGCAGCGGGTCATCGGCGCCATCACGATGCGGTTGGGCAATTCGAGCGGGCCGAGCCGGTAGGGCTGGAACAGGTGTTCGGGCGTCATGGTCTCAGCTCCTGGGGGCGTCGTCGGAGTGGTGGTATTCGGCAATCGCCGCGTCGTCTGCAGCGAGTGGCACATCGAGTTCGATAGTCAGCCCTGACGACACGCCGACGAAAACCTGCGCCACGGCGCGGTCGGGAAGGCGGACCACGCGGTGCGGGAGTCCCGTCGCCGCGACCTTCGGCAAGACCTCGTCCAGACGGGCCTCGCTGCGGAACGCGATGTGGTTGATGCGCGGCTGCGGCGTGGCGTGGGCGGACGTCTCGATGACATGCAGCAGCGCGTCCCCGTCGCGGTACAGCCACGGGCCGGGAAAGGGAAACGGGGGCCGATCTCCGGGCGACAGGCCAAGCAGCCGCGTCAGGGCCGCCACGACAGGATCTTCCGTCGCCGCATCCAGCCCCGATGGCCACTGCAACTTCCC
>Ga0316622_100000449_pt1 | contig 23858 bp, 22 predicted proteins | sample OWC_Aug_OW2_C1_D_FD_207646 | JGI IMG/M metagenome (GOLD analysis project Ga0316622, IMG submission 207646) | Wetland soil microbial communities from Old Woman Creek delta, Ohio, United States - OWC_Aug_OW2_C1_D5_C | ecosystem: Environmental > Terrestrial > Soil > Wetlands | place: USA: Ohio... | reverse complement strand
ATCTACAACGCCACGATTCCCTCGCGGCTGGTGACCGCCGACCTCGAGCCGGTCAGTGTCGCGCAACGCCTGCCGTGGTTCGAGGCCCACGTCCCCACGAAGCGGCCGCTTTGGGTGGTGGAACGCCAAGACGTGGTTGTAGCCTGGTTGAGCTTTTCGTCCTTCTACGGCCGGCCCGCTTACGACAAGACCGCGGAACTGAGCGTGTACGTGGATGAGGCGCATCGGCGCGCCGGGCTCGGGCACTATCTTCTGCGGCAGGCGATCGCGCATGCGCCCGGGATCGGAGTCGACCGACTGCTCGGCTTCATCTTCGGCCACAACACGCCCAGCCTCACGTTGTTCGAGGGCTTCGGGTTCGAGCGCTGGGCCCTGTTGCCCGGCGTGGCCCGCCTGGACAGCGTCGAGCGCGACTTGGTGATCCTCGGCCTGGCGCTGCCCTGAGCAGACTTCAGGGTTTTCCGGACAGGAAATCCACTGCCAGGGCGCTCAGAGCGCGCACGCCATGCACGAGCGCCGACTCGTCAACAAAGAAGTGGGGCGAGTGATTGGGCGCGGCTTGCGCCATGTCCTGGTCGCGCGGCGTGATGCCGAGGAAGAAGAACAGGCCGGGCACCTTCTGCTGGAAGTAGGAGAAATCCTCTGCCACCATCACGCGCTGCTGCAGCTTCAGCCCGCCCTCTGCACCCACCCGGCGCAGCGTCGGCAGCATGCGCTCGGTCAGCGCGTCGTCGTTGGCAGTGACCGCCACCGCCTTCTCGATCCCCACTTCGGCGTGCGCATGATTGGCCTGCGCGATGTTCTCGGCGACGTGCCGGATTCGGGCGTGGATGTCGGCGCGCATGTCCTCGTCGAAGCTGCGGATCGTCCCTGACATCTCGACGCTGTCGGGGATGATGTTCTTGCGCGTGCCGCCGTTGATCGTGGCGATGGTGACGACCGCCGGCTCCTTGCTCACGTCGATCTGGCGACTGACGATGTTTTGCAGGCCGATCACGATCTGCGAGGCGGTCACGACCGGGTCGATGCCGCGCCACGGCCACGCGCCGTGCGTCTGGCGGCCACGCACGCTGATGGTCACCCAGTCGGCGCTGGCCATCAGCGGGCCGGCCCGGTAGGTCAGTTGGCTGGCCGGGATGCCGGCGATCACATGCAACCCGAAAATCGCATCCGGGCGCGGGTTGTCGAGCACGCCCTGCTCGATCATGTACAGGGCGCCGCCCTTCTCGCCAGCCGGCGGACCTTCCTCCGCCGGCTGAAAGATGAACTTGACCGTGCCCGGCAGCTGATCCCGCATGCCGGCCAGGACCTGGGCCACGCCCATCATGATGGCCACGTGCGCGTCATGACCGCAGGCGTGCATCACGCCGACTTCCTGGCCGTTGTACTGGCCCTTCGCCCGGGATCGGAACGGGACATCGACTTCCTCGGTGACAGGCAGCGCGTCCATGTCTGCCCGCAGGGCGACCACTGGTCCCGGCTTGCCGCCCTCGAGCAGGCCGACCACTCCAGTGTGCGCGACGTTGGTCTGCACTTTCATTCCGAGCGCGCGCAGGTGCTCTGCCACGATCCGCGCCGTGCGCGTTTCGCGATTGGACAATTCCGGATTCTGGTGAAGGTCTCTACGCCACTCGATCACGCGCGGCTCGAGTTTGCGCGCCGCCGCGTCGATGGCATCGGACTGCGCGTATGCCAGCGAGCCCATTGTGCCCGCCAACAGCGCGAGCCATGCAAGAACTGTCGTTCTCATTCGATGTCTTCCTGGATTGAGTCCCGTTGTCGTCCGCGCCCGAGCTTGCGTGCGATCGCCCAGCCGACGATGTACCACCATCCACTACCCACGATTGCATGATAGGCGAGCGGCCACCAGAAGTTCGAGAGATCCCACAGCGGACCGTCCGGCGACTGCGGCACCAGCCAGGCGACGGGGATCACGCCCAGGCTGACGGGGAAGTCCAGGGCGAGGAAGATGAACCAGTGCTGCGTCCACGAACCTTCGCTGCTCCCCAGGATGAGGGACACGGTCATGCCGAGCAGGATCAGGTGCAGCGCGACTGCCGCCACACCGGCACGGGACACGCGCGGCATGTGCAGCTGATTCAAGGTATCCGCTAGCCTTTTTTGCCCGCGCGCTCGGCGATGAACTCCCGCACCAGGCTCTTGTGCTCCTCGCTGGCGGTGATCACCGCGTAGTGCGACGAGATCATGTCGAGATTGGTGCGCAGATCGTTTCGCATACCCTGATAGATCGCGCGCTTGGTCATGCGCAGCGTGAGCGACGGCGCACGGCACATGCGCCGAGCGATCTTCTCCGCTTCCTGCATCAGGGTGGCGTCCGGAAACACGCGATTGACGATACCGATTCGCTGCGCTTCGTCCGCATCGATGAAATCGCCGGTGAAGAACATCTCCAGCGCGCGCGCGGTACCAATCAGTCTGGGAAGGAAGTGCGCGCCGCCGGCGCCTGGCACCAAGCCGACTTTGACGTAGGTCTCGGCGAAGCGGGCGCTCTGCGCCGCGTAGCGGATGTCGCACATCAAGGCCATGTCCATGCCTGCACCGGTGGCGACTCCGTTCACCACTGCGATCACCGGTTTATCCAGATCCTCCAGCGTGAGCGGGATGCGCTCGATGCGCTGAAACAACTCATTCTTGCGCTGTTCGGGCGTCTGCTCCAGGCGATCGCCCATCTCGACGATGTCGCCGCCGCTGCAGAACGCCTCGCCTGCGCCCGTAACCATCACGACCTTCACCGCGTCGTCGGTGCGGCAGCGATCCAGCGCGCTGACCCACGCGTCGATCATCGCGAAATTGAACGCGTTCAAGCGCTCGGGGCGATTGAGGACGATCCTGGCGATGCCCTCGTTCACGGAGAATTGCAGTTGGTCGGTCATGGAAGTCCCGTAGGATGGGTCATTCGCCGGCGAGCGCCGGCCACAAGGCGACGCCGCCTGCCCCGCACACGAGACGGCCGATGCGCTCCTGCCAATATGCCTCGCTGCCGAACTCGTCGCGCCACGACCACAGGCGGCGGGTCGAGAAGTGCAGCGGATGCTCCTGCGTGAATCCCATCGCGCCGTGCACCTGATGGACGATGGCGGCGACCTTGCCGGCGGATTCCCCGACGCGGGCCTTGGCGATCGCGCTGTCAAACTCGAACCGCGGCGTGCGCCACGCATCGGCGGCCAGATCGGCTGCGGCGACGGCGGCGGCGTAATGGCCTGCGGCCTCGGCCAGCATGTGCTGAATAGCCTGGAACTTCGCGATGGGGCGGCCGAACTGCTGGCGCTCCATCGCGTAGGCGAGCGCGTAGTCGAGGCAGCGCTCCATCGCGCCGGCCATCTGCTGCGCGCGCATGAGTGCGCCGAGCACCAACAGCGATCCCGCTTGTTCGCTCGGCACGCAGCGGGTCATCGAAGCGTCTACCTCGATGCCGTCGAAATGCAGCGTATCGCGCGGTTCGAAGGCGAGATTGCGCACCGGCTCGCCGCGCACGAGCGCGTGCGGCAGCAGGGCCAGGCGCAGCTCACCGGCTTCGTCGCTCGCCTGCAGCAGGACGTGTCCGGCGCTCGCCCCCCAGGGCACGCGCAACGCGTGTCCGCTCAGCGTGAAGCGCGCGCCGGCGGGGCGCAGCGTAAGCCCCTCGTCTGCAACCAGCGTCACGCTGCCCGCAACCGGTGCGCCACCGGCTTCGCACCAGCACATCAGGGCCAGTATGGTCTCGGGCAGTGGCAGCGGTGCGGCGTGGTAGCCGAGATGGCGAATCAGACGCAGGCCCTGCGCGAGCCCGAGGCCCACGCCGCCGCTGTCCTCGCGCACAAGCGCAAGCGGCAGCCCGGCGTCCTCGCACGCTCGCCACAGCGCGGCGGGAAACTCGCCGCCGTCGGCGCGCGAGAGCACGTCGCGCGTCACCTCGCCGCGCAACAGCCTGTCCGCCTGCTCGAGCAGCATACTGGTCAGTTCGACGTCCGCGGCGGTCATGGTCATCGGTCGATATTGCTCTAGCGCAATCCGAGACCGCGCGCGATGATGCCGCGTAAGATCTCGCGCGTGCCGCCGCGGATGGTGAATGAGGGGGCATGCAGCACCACGTGCGCGAGCGTCTCCGACAGACGCTGCGTGCGATCATCCAGGCTCGGCTGCAAGGGCAGCAGCAGCCGAGCGATTTCCGGCACTTCACGCTCGAATGCGGTACCCACGTCCTTCACCAGTGCGGCCTCGGTGTTGGGGCTGCGACCCTCGTCAAGCAGCGCTGCGACGGAGGTGGACATGCGCAACAGCGCGGCGAGGTGCGCTACCAGCCGCCCGATCTCGACCGCTTGGCGCGTGTCGGGCTTCGGGCCGACCGCCTCGATCAGCTCCGCCAGCAGGCGGTAATCGGACAGAAAGCGGTCGGGGCCGGAGCGCTCAAAGGCGAGTTCGCCGGTGACCATGTCCCAGCCCGCACCTTCTTCGCCCAGGCGCATGTCGTCCTGCACGTAGTAATCCCGGAAGAACACCTCGTTGAACTCATGCCCGCCGGAGAGATTGTGGATGGGCCGAACGGTGACGCCGGGCGCGGAGAGGTCGACGATGAATTGCGTCAGGCCGCCGTGACGATCGGCGCCGCCGTCTCCGCTGCGCGCCAGTACGATCAGGTAGTGCACGCGATGCGCCTGCGACGTCCAGATCTTGCTGCCGTTGATGAGCCAGCCATCGCCATCGCGCTGTGCGCGGGTGCGCACCGCCGCGAGGTCGGAACCGGAATCCGGCTCGCTCATGCCGATGCCGAAAAAGCATTCGCCCCTGCACACGCGCGGCAGGATCTCGCGCCGCGCCCGCTCGCTGCCGTGGCGCAGGATCTGCGGCCCGGATTGACGGTCGGCGACCCAGTGCGCGCCGCACGGCGCACCCGCGGCGAGCATCTCCTCGGTGATGACGAAACGCACCAAGCTCGGCAGGGCTTGTCCGCCGTACTCGCGCGGCCAGGTCACGCCGATGAAGCCGGCTTGGCCGGCACGCTGGCTGAACTGCGCGTCGAAGGTGCTCCATGAGCAGCGGTGGGGCACGTAGCGGCCGTCGCCGCCCTCGGCGGCAAGGAAGGCGCGCACGCGCTTGCGCGCTTCGATGGCCTCGGGGGGTAACGCTGGCGCATCGAACTTGAACGCGTGCATAGACGGAACAGGCCCAGCTTGCGCCGGGGTGCAAAGGAAGACCCAGCCGATTCTAGCCGATTGCGGGGCAACGACTCAGTCGCGCTCGCGCGAGGGAATCCGGTACATGTACACGGCCAGGGCAATGCCGAGCAGGGTGAGTGCGATTTGCAACCGGGCGTCCTTCACGAAGAAGACGATCGAGGTGGTGAGCGAGACCGCCATCATGCCGATCGCGATGAGCTTGGTGCGGTAGCGGATGCTGCGATGGCGCTGCCATTCGAGGATGGTGGGACCGAACCAGCGATTGTTCAGCAGCCAATTGTAGAAGCGGCGCGAAGCGCGTGCGTAGCAGGCGGCTGCCAGCAGGAGAAACGGAGTGGTCGGCAGGACGGGCAGGAAGATGCCGGCGACGCCGAGCGCGACGAAGCCACTGCCAACCAGCACGAGCGCCATGCGCACCGTGGGGGAAGCGTGCTTGCGCACGTGCGCGCTGAAGTCCTGCCCTGGCTGTGCCAATTGCTCCTGCTGGTCGTGGCGTGCGTGGCGTCGCGGGCCCGGAACGCAAGCGTTCCCGCGAACTGCGATGCTACACTGCAGCGACCGATTCAATCAGAATCTGCATGCCGATCAGACCCGCTTGAGCCGACCCCAGCCCATCGCATCTGCACCCCGCTTGGCGCGCGCGCGCCTGCTGTGCACCGCGGCAATGCTTGCGTTCCTATGCGCTGCGCACACGCATGCGCAGGACGACGAGCGCGACGGCGGCTTGCCGCCTTCGACCTATCCCGGCATGCCGAGCGGCGAGAACGAGGCCAACCATCAGCGTTTTGCACAGTTGCGCCGGGACGAGGCGCTGCAGGCCATCGCGCGGGCGGAGCGCATCGCCGAGCGCGCTGCGGCCGGGGAGTGCGGTTTGAGTGAACAGCGCCGCGCGCAAGGCTATCGCGACGTCCTCGATTCAGTGCACGAGGCCGCGGCCCGTGCCGAGCAGGTCTTCGAGAACACCCCGTCGATGGCGGCGGGCAGCTACCAGCGCGTCGGGCGCATGGCGCAGCGGGTGCTCGATGCGGCCGCGACCGGCGGTTGCACGCCATGAAGTAAGTGCGCGAATCAACGCGCGACGCTCCCCATCACCGCGCAGCGCGGGCCCAGCCAGCCGATGTGCACGTCGGACTCGTCCAACACCTTGGCCGGCTGGCCGCAGGAATTCGCCGGCGACGCCGAGCCGGGGTAGAACAGCGGACCGTCGGCGACCACATCTTCCTGATCGCCGAGGTCATACCAGGCCAGCACTTCCAGCCCATTGCGGCGTGCCGTACATAGCCAGGCATGCCGGTCCGGGCCATGCAGCTTCATCGCCACGGCATCGACGTACGTCGTGTCATCCCAGGCGTTGCCCACCCAGCGCACCTGCGCGGGCGCCTTCGGCAGGCAGGCGCGGATCGCTTTGACGTAGCGCGATAGCGATTTCGACCAGCCCTCGCCGACTGCGGACAGCGGTTCGGGTGGCAACTCGACGCTGCGCACCGGCCACTCGGCGCTGTAGTCCGGACGCGCCTTGAGTTCGGCGATGCGTTGGGCATAACGTTGGTCCAGGCAGTCGATGCCAGTGGATTGCTTGCGGCATTCGTCGCGGCTGCTCCACCAGCGTTGTTGGGAGACGGTCAGCGCCGGCTCGCTCTTCGGCGTCGCGGTGCGCAGCAGGTTCGCGTAAACGGAAGCGAGTTCGAGGTCGAGCGCGGACAGGCGCGTGCTGGCGCAGATGGTCTTCTCAACCCAGGTCGTGGCCTTGCTGCACAGGAAGCTCGGTGTGCCGGCCTGGGCGTCTGCACTGTGCGCAGGATCAGCCGCCACCGCCACCGCCATCGCCACCGCCGCGATCGCGGCTGGTGTGAGAGGCCGAAGCCAAATCGGCAAGGTGTTCATGGCGCGCTCCTTCGAAGGACGACGCCAGCACCATGCAATATCCGGGCTAGTTGGCCGGCCCCCCGCGGATCAGTGGCAGGATGACCTCCTGATAGTGGCGCGGCGTCTTTGCGCCGGTTACCTTCTGCCGAAGGATGCCGTCGCGATCCACGATGAAGGCGGTCGGCGTGGGATAGCGGCGGCCGAACCCATTTTGCGTCAGCGTTGCCGCCATCGTGCCCGGGAGGTTGTAGATCGCCAGATTGCGCTCCACGCGCTCGCGATCCCCGGCACTGTCGACTCCCAGCGCGATGACCTCGAAACCCTCGGCGCGGTGCGCCTCGTAGAAGGATTCGAGCAGCCCGATCTCGTAAGCGCAGAACTTGCAGTAGCTGGAATAGAAATTCACCAGTACCACCTTACCGCGCATGGCGGACAGGTCGAACGTCTCGCCCGAGAACAGTACGCCGGCAAGCGGCGGGGCGGGCGCGTCGATCTCCGGCGCGGCGTGCGCCTCAATGCGTGCCAGGAGCAGCGCAGCGGCGAGCAGGGCGGCGAGGAGCGTTCGGCGCATGGATGCCTCAGCGGATGAAGTTTCGGCTGATCTCGCGGAATACATCGGTCCCCGCCCGCGCCAGCCACTCGAATGCGACCATCTCGCGCGACACGATCTGCGCACCGGCATCGCGCATGCGCGCGATGCCCAGGTCGCGGTCGGCGGCACGCCGCGATCCCACGGCGTCCGCCACCACGAACACGTCCTTGCCTTCGGCCAGCAGGCCGAGCACGCTCTGCAGCACGCACACATGGGTTTCCGTTCCGGCGACCACGAACTGGCCGCGCGCCCATGTCGGATGCACCGCCAGGCAACCTTGGGCGACGCAGGAAAAGTGCACCTTCTCGACGATCTCCTCGGGCTGCAGCAGTTCGCGCAGCGGCGCGGCGGTCGGTCCCAGGCCGTGCGGATACTGCTCCGAGGCCACGATGGGCACGCCCAGGCGCCGGGCGATGCGCGCCAGCCAGATGCCGTGCTCGAGCGCCATGCCACCTTCGTGGATGTGCGGGAGCAGGCGCTCCTGCAGGTCGATCAGCAGCAGCGTGCTGCGCTCGGCGGAGACCAAGGCTGTACGCGGCATCGGGCGTGTCTTAGACGATACTGCTTGCACTCAACTGCCCCTTGGCGAGCAGGACGCGGAACGCGTCGTAGGTCGCGCGGATACCGGCTTCGAGCGGCACCGAGCCATAGTCGCCAAGGTGCGCGCGCACTGGCGCATCGGACAGGGCCATCGGAAATGGCAGGGCGGCGCCGGAGCAGGAGATCTTCGCGCCGGGCGCGATCTTGCCCAACACGGCGAGAGAGCTCTCCACGTCCGAGGCGATGCCGTTGATGTCGAATACCGGTGCGCCCTCGCGCACCTTGGAAACCGCCTTGAGGAAGGCGCTGGCAACTTCGCCCGCATGCAGCCACGAAATCGGACCGGTAAAGGGGACGGTGTAGGGCTGACCAGCGGCCGCCGCGAGCACCGCCACTGTGGTCTTGGACGTCATGCCCTGGTCGCGCCCCACGCCATAGACCACGCCCGGCCGCAGACCCACGCTGTGCACGCCCCAATCCTGCGAATACACCTTGGAGGTTTCCTCGTTGCAGAATTTGTATGCACCATACAGCGTGGGCAGCGTGCCGTGCCCTTCCATCGCCCCATGCGCGGCGATAGAGCTGGCGTAGGTGATGCGCCTGATCCCGAACTTGCGCGCGGCTTCGAACATGTTGATGGTGCCGACCACGTTCACCTTCGCGCCCGCCACCGGATCTGCCTTGCAGAACGGGACCTGTAGCGCGGCAAGGTGCACGATCGCGCTTGCACGGCTCGTCTCCACCGCTTTCATCACGACGTCGTGGTCGGACACATCGCCCGTCAGCCATGGAATCGAGGCGAGTTCTTCGTTGGACATCAGCAGGCCTGGGCGCCGCTTGTCCTGCGTCAGGTCGAAGGCCACCACCGGAACGCCGGCCCTGGTGAGCAGCGCCATTGCCCAGCTGCCGATGCAACCGCCCGCGCCGGTGATCAGAACCGGGCCATCGTAATCGGCGCGGTTGATCGGGAAATACTCGTACACGGTCTCCTCCTGCTGGTGTGGGGTCGAGCGCAGCGCTCAGGCGCCGGTCTGCATCGGCAGCGCTGGGTCGGCCGCCCATTCGGTTAGCGAATTGTCGTACACCTTGACCTTGTCGTAGCCGAGCATCGCCAGCACCAATGCGACACTGGTGGCCGCGATGCCGCCGCCGCAATAGGTGATCACCTGCGACGCGGAAAGCGCCGGGGCGAACATCTCACGCAGTTCGTCGGCGCTCTTGAAGGTGTTGTCGGCGCGCACGTGCTGGGCTGCCGGTATGTTGGTGCTGCCGGTGATGTGGCCGCGCCGACCGTAGTGAACGCCGCCGGTGCCCGCATGCTGTTCCGCGCGCAGTGCGTTGACGGTGCACACGCCGGCCTTGCCCACGGCTGCCAGGACGTCGCCGCGGTCGGCGACCAGGTCCGACCGCATCTTCGCCGTGAAGCGCTTGGCCGGCCGCGGCGCCGCGGCTGGTCCGCTCTCGGTGGGCCGGCCCTCGCTTTGCCACTTCTGGAATCCGCCGTCGAGCACCGCGGTGCGGTCGTGACCGAACACGCGCAGCATCCACCACATGCGCGTGGCCCACCAGTGACTGGCGGTGGAGTAGGTGATCACCAGGGTGTCGTCGTCCACCCCCAGCGCTTGCATCGCGCGCGCGAACTTCTCTGCCGAGGGCAGCATGAAGTGCAGGCGCGGATGCGGCGTGGACACCTCGTGTTCGATGTCCACGAAAGCAGCGCCGGGAATGTGCGCCTTCTCGAAATCGGCGCGGCCCGGCACGACTTCGTACAGGGAATAGTCCGGCAGGGGCGGCAAGTGCGTGGTGCAGTCGAGCGCGCGGACGTCGGCGTCGCGCAGGTGATCGGCGAGCCACTGGGTGCTGACCAGATACTCGGGATGTGCGAATCCGTGTGCCATGATCGATGCGCGTTGCGCGCTGAATGCGCCCGAGGCGCGAGTATTTTGGATGGTAGCACGCGTGCGTTCGGGCCCGCCTTGCCGCTATGCGCACGGGCATGGATGCTGCTCTTAGGGCCGGCGCGAACCGGGGAGGCAGAGCGCAGGTGATCAGGAAGGTCATAGGTGTGTCGATCGGCGCGCTGGCTGTCGCCGCGGCCATACCTTGGGGCGTGGGACGCCTCGCAGAGCATCGTTTCGTCGCCGCACTGGAGAACGCGGCAGGAGGCGCCAACGCCGTGATGCGCGTGCACTTGGTCCGATACGAGCGCGGATGGCTGTCTTCCTCGGCAGTGCATCGCGTCGAACTGACCGACGACGCGGCCGGTGCGTTCGAGATCCATCACCGCATCGATCATCTGCCGCGTCTGGGCGAAGGGCTGGCGCGGGTGCATTCCAGTCCCGAGTGGACAGGTGAGATGGGCGATGCGGTGGCCTATTACTTCGGCGCCGACGCTCCGTTGTCGGCCGACACGGTGGTCGGCTTCGACGGCACTCTCGCGATGACGCTGCACTCACCCGCATTCAGCAACGTGCTCGCGGAGGAGCCCGGGGTGAAGGTTACCTGGGGTGGCGCGCAGGGCAGTCTGCACATCGACGCAGCCGGCAAAGCGGACATGCGGCTGAATGTGCCGGGGCTGGCGATGCACGGACAGGGCGTCGTCGCAACATTTGCCGACATGCGTCTAGAGGGCCGGTGGCTGGGGACAGCGGATCCGGGCGGTTGGTCCGGCAAGACCGTTCTGAAAGTGTCCGCCATCGGCATTTCCAGCCCGGAGGGCGGGGCACGTCTGCGGCATGTCGAGACCGCCATCGACCGGCGCGATCAAGGCGAGACCATCCGCCTCGCGTATCGCCTGCGCATCGGTGAAGGCAACACGCTCGGGAGCGAGGACGTGAATTCATTCCGCGAGGGTGTGATCGAACTGGAACTCGACGGGCTCGACAAGAAGGCGCTGGCGGCCTATGCGCACCGTGTGGGGCAGACTCCGCGCCCCCTTCCCGAGGCACAACAGGCGCGGGTGAACGCCCGGCTCGCACTGGCCCTGCTCGGCGATCTGCTGCAGGGCGCGCCCGAATTGCGCATCCGGCGGCTGGGATTGATCACACCGCAAGGCAGCTTCACCGCCTCCGGGGTGCTCGGCATCGAGCCGGAACAACCCGGTGCATCCGGCGCGGATCTGCTGTCGCGCCTGCGACTGGAGGGGCGCATCGACGTGTCCGTGGCGTTGCTCGAGGGCTGGCTCGCGCGCGACACCTATCGTGGCGTCGAGGCAGCCCTCATGCAACGCGGCGGTGAAGTGGACAAGGCGCTGGCGCGCGAACTGACGCAGCGCTTCGTGCGCGAACGCATCGAGTCGTGGGCTTCGGCCGGAATCCTCGCCGCCGATCGCGACCGCTACAAGGTGCAGGTGAAGCTCTCGGCTGGACACCTGAGCGTCAATGGTGTTCCCAGCGACGAACTGCTGCCGTCGCAAAGCCCGAACGAGCTGCTCGACAGCCTAGAGGAAACGGCGACCGCGGGTCCGGGCGCAACGCGCCCCCGGGTTTCTGGTGAAATACCGCCTGTGCATAACCGGAGACCACGAGGAGAGCATGCCGATGGCGATGAGCCCGCAGGATCACGAAGCCCACTACAACCCGCGCTTGGCGGTGCCTGAGTTCGCGCAGCACTTCGAACGCTGGACGCGCCTGTCGGCGGAGGCGCGCGCTAACATGGAGGGCTACCTTGACGTGCCGTACGGGCCGCACGCGATGGAGAAAATGGACGTGTTCCGTGCGCGCGGGGCCAGCCGCGGAATGCTCATGTTCATCCACGGCGGCTATTGGCGGGCGCTCGACAAGAGCCAGCACAGTTTCGTGGCGCTGCCCTTCGTCAAGGCGGGGGTGAGCGTGGCCATGGTCAACTATGCGCTGTGCCCGACGGTGAGCGTCGAGGACATCGTGCGCCAGATTCTGCAGGCCTCCGCCTGGCTGTACCGCAATGCGGGCAATTTCGGCGCTCCGGGCGGGCGTTTGTACGTGGCGGGGCATTCCGCCGGAGGCCATCTCACCGCGATGATGCTCGCGGCCCAGTGGCCGCGCTTCGCTGCCGACCTGCCGCCGAAGGTATTCCGTGCCGGCCTGTCCATCAGCGGGATCTTCGACGTCGCGCCGGTGATGAAGACGCCTTCGGTCAACGTCGACGTGCGCCTGGACGCCAAGTCCGCGAAGCGCCTGAGTCCGGCGTTCATGCCGCCGGCGACCGACGCGCCGCTGTATGTCGCGGTGGGCGGCCGGGAACAGCCGGGATTTCACGCGCAGCACGCGCTGATCAAGGCCAGCTGGGGGCGGAGCGTCGCCGCCGATATCCCGTGCCCGGGCGACAACCACTTCACTATCCTGGAGCGGCTGGCTGCTTCCGACAGTGCGTTGTTCCGCTCCGCGCTGGAGATGACCACGCGCTAACGGCGTTTCCCCCGCATTTCTGTATATTAGTACAGGGTATCGCGGAGAGATCGGCATGGGGCTCAAGACGGTGAACGGCGCGCCGGCGCAGGCGCTCAAGGGGCGTGGCGCGCCGGCCAATCCGGAGGGGCGCTTCGAGAGCGTGCAGCGCAGCGCCGAATACGACGGCTGGGACGGGCCGCCTGAGGAGGATCCCGCCAGACCGCGCACCACGGTGAGCACGGAGCATGCGCGCGGCATCGTGACGCGCAACCAGTCGCCCGACGTTCCCTTCGACGCGTCCATCAATCCCTATCGCGGCTGCGAGCACGGCTGCATCTACTGCTACGCGCGCCCGTCGCACGCCTATCTAGAACTCTCCCCTGGGTTGGATTTCGAGACCCGGCTGTTTGCGAAGGAGAACGCCGCGCAGGTGCTGCGCGAGGAGCTGGCCAGACCCGGCTACCGTGTCGAGCCGATCGCCATCGGGGTGAACACCGATGCATACCAGCCGATCGAGCGGGAACGCCGTATCACCCGACAGATACTGCAAGTGCTGGCCGAGTGCGAGCATCCCTGCACGCTGGTGACGAAGAACGCGCTGATCGAGCGCGATATCGATCTCCTGGCGCCCATGGCGCGCAAGAACCTGGTGCAGGCCTTCGTCAGCGTAACCACGCTCGATCACTCGCTGGCCCGGCGTATGGAGCCGCGCGCGTCATCGCCGAGCCGACGGCTGGAGGCGATTCGGCAGCTATCGCAGGCCGGTGTGCCGGTGGGGGTGATGGTCGCGCCGGTGATCCCCTTCCTGACCGATGCCGAATTGGAGTCCATTCTCGCGGCCGCCCGGGAGCGCGGTGCGCGCTCCGCGGGCTATGTCCTGCTGCGCCTGCCCTGGGAGGTGAAGGGCTTGTTCCAGGATTGGCTGGCGCATCACTACCCGCTGAAGGCTGCGCATGTGATGAGTCGGGTGCGGCAGATGCGCGGTGGCAAGGACAACGACCCGCAATTCGGCTCGCGCATGCGCGGAGACGGTCTGTTCGCGCAATTGCTGGCCAAACGCTTCGACGTGGCATGCAACCGTATGGCCTTGAATTCGGAGCGGCGGATGACATTGAATTGCACGCGTTTCCGACCGCCGTCCGCCGGACCGCAGCTTCGGTTGTTCTGAGTCGCAGCCATTGAGCGGACGAGCATTGCGCGAGGCCCGCTTCGGCGGGCTCCTCATTGTTTATTGCACAAGCGCCCGGCTGCGTTCGCCGCGCGCGATCGGGTCGCCCGCTGGGCTATGATCGAGGCGTCCGATGCATCGGTGGCAAAGAGCATGAAGCGTCTATGTCGCGCCTCCAACTTGCCTGAAGCCCATATCCTGCGCGCGGTGCTGGAGCAATCCGGCATTCAGAGCAGGATCTTCAACGAGCACGCGCAAAGCGGCGTGGGCCAGCTGCCCGTTATGGAGGCCTACCCGGAGTTGTGGGTCAATGAGGAGGACGAGGCGCGCGCCTCGTCCGTGGTCGATGCCTTCCAGCGGGCGCCCAGCGAGAACGTGGTCCGGGCGTGCCCTGCGTGTGGCGAAGAGAGTCCAGGCAATTTCCAGGTGTGCTGGAACTGTGGCGCGGGATTGTGAGCACATGCGCATCGATCGCGGACGACGGCAGGCATTGCTGGTTCTTGCCTGCAGCGTCCTGGGCATGCCGGGGTTGGCACGCGGCGACCCGATGACGGCCAAGCTGCACGTATTCGCCGACGACGCGTTGCGCCGTTACGGTTTTCCGGCCGGGCATCCGCTGGGCGTGGACCGCCAGGGGGCCTTTCTTGCGGAGTTCGTCGCGCAGGGGATGGACCGGCGCACGGTCATGAGCCAGTCGCGACTGGCGACCAAAGACGAGCTGCAGCGCTTCCACACTCATGATTACATTGAGAAAGTTATGCATGTGGAGCGTGACGGCGTGGAGTTGCTCGACAACGGCGACACGCCGGTCTTCCCCGGCGTGTTCGAGGCAAGTGCGAGCGTCGTCGGTGCGGCGTTGGAGGGACTGGGGCTGGTCATGCGCGGCGAGTGCCGCGGCACGATGCAGCCGATCGGCGGCCTGCATCACGCGCGCCGCGAGCGTGCGGCGGGCTTCTGCGTGTTCAGCGACCTTGGTGTGGTGATCGAGACGCTTCGGCGAGAGTACGGCATCCGGCGCGTGGCCTACGTGGACATCGATGTGCATCACGGCGACGGCGTGTTCTATCCGTTCGAGGACGATCCGGATCTGATCTTTGCCGACGTGCATGAGGATTACCGCTCGCTCTATCCGGGCACCGGACGGCCAGATGAAACTGGTGCCGGCTCTGCGCGCGGGACCAAGCTCAATATCAATCTCCCGGCGGGTGCCGGAGATGCCCAGTTCATGGCCGCTTGGCCCGATGTGCTGCGGCACCTGCGCCGGTTCGCCCCGCAGTTCGTGTTGCTTCAGTGCGGGGCCGACGGCATGGAGGGGGACGCGCTAGGACATCTGCGCTACAGCGCGCAGGTATACGCGCATGCCGCGCGCAGTCTGCGGCATTTCGCGGATGATCTGTGCGGTGGTCGCATCATGGCTTTTGGCGGAGGCGGCTACAACCGGCGGAACTTGGCCGCGGCGTGGTGTGCGGTTGTGCGTGAACTGTCCCAGCGCCGGGCATAGCTACGCTGGAAAGAGCGCCTGACCTTTCGGAGGAATGGCAGGGTTTTGACAATCGTGCCTATGCCGGGCGCCCTGTCGTCAGCGGCTGCCTTGGGTTGACGTCGTCGGGGTGGCGCATGTGATGCATCGTCGGTCCTTCGCGAGCCAAGCCTGGGCGGACGAGCATCAGCGTTGCAGAATTGCAACACTATGGCGCCTAGAGGTTGAATTGGAAGGGCCGCTGCGTGATTATTCAGTTGCATAAGCGTATTTTGAGATAAAGGGATTTGGGGATTTGGAGGGAGGGATCATATTGACCCTATCTTGAGATATAGGCAGTTAGGGCTTGTATTTGCTTAAAATCTTGTGCTCTAATTACGCGCGCGCCGAAGGGACGCTGCCTGTGCTTAACAATCAATTGAACATATCGTCACTTCACTTCAGCTTAGGACCACTAGGAGAGGAACCAAAGAATGGCTAGCAGCTATGACGACTTTAAAGTCGGCACCGTAGAAAACGACGAACTCAACGGTACCATCCAGAACGAGCTGTTCTATGGCTACGACACTCTCGCGGGCGACCTCGTCCTCACGGACGAAGACGTGGTGTATGGCGGTGGGGGCGAAGACACGGTCTATGCCGGTGGTGGTGACGACTACGTCTACCTTGGCGGTAGCGATCATGCGTTCGTGGACGCCGCTGCCGGCGACGACGAGGTAGGCATCGATGCCGCGCAAGCCGGATACAGCACGATCCTCGGTGGTCAAGGGCAGGATTATCTCTGGAGTAATGGCGATTACTCCTATGTCGACGGGGGCGAGGGGTCGGACGACATCTGGGTCGACTACTACGACGTCGGGCAACATACCGTAATCGGTGGCGGTGGCAATGATTACATCGAGGTTTACGGTGACCGCAATGTAATCCAAGGCGGCACCGGAAACGATACGGTCTATACCGACTACAACTACACCGGTGAGTCCACGATCACCACCGGCGCCGGCAACGACTCGGTCGAGGCTTATGGCGATCGGTTGAACATCAATCTGGGAGAGGGCAACGACACCGTCTATGCGGATAGTGCAGACGCCGGGCGATTCACGGTCGTGGGCGGTGCCGGTAACGACTCGATCGAAGTCTATGGGGTTCGGAGCACGATCGACGCCGGTGAAGGCGATGACACGATCTACTCTGGGTACGCTGGCACGACAGTCACCGCCGGCGCTGGCGACGACAGCGTCTATGTGTACAGCTACGCTACGAACGTCGACGCAGGGGAGGGCAACGACACCATTTACGTCAACTCCTGGGGGGCGAACGTCACCACGGGGGCTGGCGACGATTCGGTGTACGTGAACTCGGAAAGCGCGGTTGTCGACCTTGGCGAAGGGAACGACACGATCAACGTGGAGTCTAGTGGTGCCTCGGTGCTGGGCGGTGTGGGCGACGACTCGATTTACATCGACAGTTACTCCGCCGTCGTCGACGCCGGTCAGGGCAACGACACGGTGATCGTCGACTCCAGCGCGGCCAATGTGATCGGCGGCGCCGGTGATGATTCCATTTACGGCGACGATGGCACGGGCAATAGCATTCTGCGCGGCGGTGAAGGTAACGACACCATCAATGTCCACTCGGATTGGGGACTGTCCGTTCTGCAGGCCGGTGCCGGCAACGACTGGATTCAGAATTCAGGTAACGGCGACGTCGTGATTCGCGGTGGCCAGAACAACGACACCTTGCTCGGTGGCGGCGGTAACGACAGCCTCTTCAACGGCGCCGGCGCGGACATCGTCGATGCGGGTGCGGGCTGGGACACGATCGCTGCCGGTCTGGATAATGACAGCATGGTCGGCGGTTTCGGAGTCGACGTCGTCGATTTCACTGGTGTCGCGTCCGGCATCAATCTCGCCCTGGCCGGTTACGGCTCTTCCACCAGCATCAATACGAGCGAGTTCGGTGCCGATGTGTTGGTGAGCGTGGAGGGTGCGATCGGCGGGGACGGCAACGATACCCTGACCGGCTTCAATACCGGGGTAACGGAAAGCGGCAACTGGTTCCTCGGCGGCTTGGGCAACGACCTGGTCACCGGTGATGATGGGCACGATACGTTGCGTGGTGGCCAGGGTGCAGACACCCTAGTCGGTCAATTGGGTGACGACGAGGTCTGGGGTGGCCAGGGTGGCGACGCCATTCAACTAGGTGGCGGCAACGACGCTGCGTACGGCGGCAACGGTCTGGACAACATCCACGCAGGCAACGGTGACGATTATGTGAGTGGTGGCGCAGGCGGTGACACGATTGATGGAGACGCCGGAGCCGATTACCTCGAGGGCGACAACGGTCTCGACGTCATCACAGCCGGTACCGGGGCGGATACCATCGTCGGTGGCGCTGGCAACGACGTAATGTCGGATGGTGACGATACCGCGACTGCGGAGGTCGACTGGTTCTTGTATGGATCCGATACCGTTGGTACCAGTGACGTGGTCGCCGGCGGCGCCGACACCATCACCGCAAGCGATGATGACTTCCTGCGGCTGGACGGGTTGCTCGATGAACTGCTCTACAACGGTTCGATCCTTGGCGGTCTCGGCGACGTGACGTTGAACAACGCGATCGACTCGCTGAACAGCATCGCTTACGACGACACGGTCCACCAGTTGCAGGTCGACGTGAACGGTGATGGCGCCTTCGTAGCGGAGGAGGACTTCATGGTCCAGTTCTCGACCAATGTCAGCGATGTAGCGTTCCTGGGCGGTACTACGGACGCGTTCGACTTGGTGTAACGAATAAGCTCATTCTAAGTAACTCCTAAGCTTCACGGCCGCCGCAAGGCGGCCGTTTTTTTTGGTCGGCGGGTAAGCCGAAGCAGATCCAACTAAACCGGTTTGGCTAGGTAGAAGAGAGAGTTGACACGCTGTCGCCCGTACGTAGCGACCACAGAAGCCGAGCTCGGAGCTTCGGCCTGCTGGCGCAGTCTGCTCTCGGTCTAAGCGGTGGCAGCACTAAATTGGAGCGCGGCCGATACGCGTCAATACGGCGCGGGAAGGCGGTGCGCCGCATACGCTTCCAGCACGTTGTCGCCGATCGCCGAGCGAAGCGGGCCGAGGAAGCGCTCGTAAGCTTGATGCCGTCCGATGGCTTGCGCGTAGATCGGCTTGCGCACCTGGTGATAGCTCAGCGTCCCGACATAGCGCTGAGACTGGTGGAAGCGCAGACAGTCGTCGTGCCATTCGACGCCACAGAAGCGCACCAGCTCTCGCGACCAAGTCTCGGGATCCCGGATCATGTCTTCGTAGCGCAATTCCAAGACTGGCACGCGCAGGACAGTGCGCCAGTGCGCCATCAACTCCCAGTAGCGCCGATAGTAGGCACCGAGTGTTGGCAGGCTACGGTCCTCTGGCATATTATTGATTTCGTTGAAGTAGATCGACAGGCAGGTATCCAGGGGATCGCGCATGCAGTGAATTACGCGCGCTTGTGGGAACAAGATCTCGATCAGCCCGAGGTGCTGGAAATTCGTCGGCATTTTGTCGGTGATGCGACCGGCCGACGGAGCCAGGCTGCGGATGTTGCGCAGATAGATGTCCGCCAACTGGTTGGCTCGTGCCGGCGTCAGCATGTCTAGGCAGGCCGGGTAGCCGACCGTGCCGGGCAGCACCTCAGCTGCGATGCGCGGAATGAGCTTGAGCTCGCCCGCGCCGTGAACCAAGGGGTGGCTGGACAGAATCTGCTCGGTGAGGGACGTGCCCGAGCGTGGCATGCCGACGATGAAGACCGGAAGATCGGAGCCGTGCGAAGCGCGCGGGAGTCGCGCGAGACGATCGCGCGTATAGATCGACCCCGCTTCCCATGCAAGACGTTGTACGTCTACGCGGCGTCCACTCAGTTCCCGGTTCGTGTCGCGAAGCGCCTTGGATTGCTCGAGATAGGCGAACGCCTCGTCCACGCGTCCGAGCCGATCACACAGCTCCGCAGTTCGCTTCAATACGGTGCGTCGCTGCTCGGGTGCAAGATCGTCGCGCGCCAGGCAGCGCTGTGCAACGGCCACGCCGTCCGCGCGTGGCGGCGAGAGGCGTTGGCACGCGAGCAGGTAGGCGGCGGCAAGCGCGAAGCTGTCGTCTCCCTGCGTGACCAGCGGTGCGAGCAGCGCAAACGCGCCATCGACGTCTCCCTTACGTTCCAGGCAATCGGCCAGGCTCACCACTGCGTTCGCGTTGCCAGGCGCCAACTCCAGCCGCCGACGGCACGCCTGCTCGCATTCATCCAAGCGGCCGGCGGCGAAATACAGAGCCGAGAGATTCCGTAACGCCGGCTCGCACCTCGGATCCCGCGCCGCTGCTGCCTCGTACTCGCGTAGCGCGGCCTCGCGATCGCCTTGTTCCCGATACGTCTTCCCCAGATTCAGGTGCGCGGCCACGAGTTTCGGTTCGAGCGTCAATGCGCGACGCCAAGCCTCCACGGCTTCCTGCACGCGTTTGTGCTCGTAAAGCGCGGCACCCATGCGCAAGTAAAGGGTGGCCGCCTCGCGGCTTCGGCCGAGCTGTGCATATGCGGCCCCAAGCGCGCTTAGTGCAGCGGGGTCATTGGGCCGCTGGCGCGCTTGTGCTTCGAGCGTGTGCAACATCTGAGAATGGGGGGGGAGGGATTCGGTTGCCATGCGATTCGACGTAGGCTGTCAGCTGCAGCTCGTTGTTCAGGTGGCCGCCATTGTAGCCACGCGCAAACACCGCTAGATCCTGCGCGCTCAGCGCCGCCACATGGAGAGGTCGCGCTCGAGGATTTCTTCCATGCGGGAGATGTCGTCGCGGAAGCGATGATACAGAGCGTGTGCGACCTCGGGTGAAAGCTGTCGGGTCAGATTCCGGTGCAGCGTTGCGAAGAACGCCCTCAAGCCCTCCGATGGTTGCGCAATCACCCTGTCCAGCCCAGCATTCCCAGTCTTGAAGACGATGGCGCCAAGGGGCAGGGGGAAGCGGGTGCCGTCGGTTTGCTGCACCACGATCTGTCCTTGCCGCTCCACGAACGTAACCGTAGGGGGCGGCAGAGAGGTGTCTAAGACGTTCAACTCTACGTCGGGATCCCTGTCCACGCCCAAGAACGACATCAGACGATCCACCGTTTGCGCCCGGTTTCGTTGAAAGTCCTCCTCGAGCAGCATGAAGAAGAGGTTCTCGCGCGGGAAAAACTGGAGAAAACGCGCTACCTGTGTGGCGTACAAGCTGCCGCCGACATAGGACTGACGGATGCCATGAAAGTAACTCGCCGATAACCGCTGCGGCTCGAGTTCGATTGCCTGCTCGAACGATTCGCTCTCCACCAAGATTCGCGTGCACTGGAGGTACTGCGAGAAGGCGCGCGCCACTGGGTCGCGCAGGCAGAAGATCAGCTTCACGTCATCGCCGAGTGCGGCCAGGATGCGGCCGGGGACTTCGGGATGGCGCATATAATCGGGTGTGAGTTCGCCCACTGCGCGCTGTCCGCGATGCCCCTGAAAAAAGCGCGACTCGTAAAAGACCAGATTCTCCCGATCGAAGTGCCGGCTGAAGTAGTGGGTCTCTTTCTGCGGGGACACGAAGACGTCCCGATGCTGGCCGAGGATACGTGCCAGGGGCGTCGTGCCGCCTTTTTCCGCGCCGACGCAGAGAAATGTGGGGAGAGCCATCGTGAATGCGGTCGAAATAAACGCGCACCTTGACACGGTTTGCACTCGGCAACAAGGTGTCTCGGTCCGACCTGGACGAGACGGTCCGTTGAGAGAATCGGATGACTCGTCAAGCGGACGGTCCCGCGCGGAACAGGCGCCGCATGATTTGCGCTGCGGGAGAGATAGTTTGGCATGCAGGGTGAGAAAAACGGCGTGCGTGTGGGCGCTGATGCTGCTCGGTACGCCACTGCTGGCGGCGCAGGCTCTGCCCGGGGCGCCGCTGCTCGGCCTGCCGCTGCAGTGCATGCCTGGCGTGGACTGCTGGATCGCCAATCTGATGGACCTGGATCCAGGAGCGGGCGTGCGTGATTACGCCTGCGGCCGCCTCACCTACGACAAGCACGACGGGATCGACTTTGCCCTGCGCGACGACCGCGCCATGCAGGAAGGTGTTCCTGTCGTGGCTGCAGCAGCAGGGGTCGTACGAGCGGTTCGCGATGAAGAGCCGGATGTCAGCGTGCGTGATCGCACGCTGAGTGCGGTGGCGGGCCGCGAGTGCGGCAATGGATTGCGCATCGACCACGGCAGCGATCTTCAGACGCAATACTGTCATCTTCGACGTGGCAGCCTGCGCGTGCGCAGGGGCGAACGCGTGGAGGCAGGCCAGCCCCTGGGTCTCGTCGGCCTGTCCGGTCAGACCGAGTATCCGCACCTGCATTTCGTCGTGCGCCGCTCGGGCCGTCCCATCGACCCGTTCACGAGGGTAGATAGCGCTTCGGCTTGTCCGGTGACGCGGCACCCACTCTGGAACGCTCAGGCGCTACAGCAGCTGTCCTATGCCACCCGAATCCTCTACAACTTCGGCGTCGCCGATGGCTCGCCCAAGGCTGCCGACGTCCGATCCGGCCGGTATCGAAGTCGGTCGCTGTCACCGCAGGCTCCCGTTCTTGCAGTCTGGCTGGAGGCGTTTGGTGTCTCGGCCGGCGACGTGGTCGACATCGAAGTCCTCGCGCCAGACGGCGCTGCCTTGCTGCATCATCGATCGGCCATCGAGCGCGATCAGGCGCGGATCTTCCGCTTGGCTGGCAGGAAGCGCAAGGCGTCGGGCTGGCCGAGCGGACTCTATCGCATTAGAATCTCGATCTCGCCGCGGGCAGGCTCTCCGGGAGAAGCAACCCGCGTGAATTTCACGGCAGAGGTTGGATCGTAGGTGCGCGGCCTTGCTTCCTGCCGCCTCGAGCAGTACCCCAAGACCGGCTGCCTTGTCCGGCCGTAATATACGATGCGAATACTGTTCACCTTTGCTCACTACTACAACGCGCAGGGCGGCGGGGCATACGGTTCCCTGAAGTCCGATCCGCGACCACGCATCGGCGCGCTGGCGAGCGCGATCGTTGCGCTGCACAGCACCTTCGGGCGACGCCAGGGATTGCTGCTTAAGCCGGTGTCCCCGGCGAACACGACGCACTGTGCGGATATCGATGTCGTCGTGTGCACCACCGGAACCAATCACCTGCTCGACCAGCTGCGCTTACCCCCACGTCTGTTTCACCATCACGCCACGCAGGCCTCGCCGATGTTTCTCGGCTTCGAGTGCCACGCGCTGCTGCGGGATAGGCTGGGCAAGTACGATTATTACTGCTTCCTCGAGGACGACATACTCGTCAGCGATCCGCTGTTCTTCGACAAGCTGCAGTGGTTCAACACGCTGTTCGGTGACGAGGCCGTGCTGCAACCGAATCGCTTCGAGGTGGCGGTCGGGCAGCCGCTGCACAAGCTGTACGTGGACGGAGACCTGCGCGATCGCAGCATCAGCGAGCGGCTGCAGGACGTCAACGACCGGCCCGAACTGGAGGCTGAGGCGTTCGGGAAGCAGCTCGTATTCCGCCGCGTGAACAACCCGCATTCCGGGTGCTTCTTCCTCAACGCGCGGCAGATGCAGCACTGGGTGGAGCAGCCCGACTTCTTGAATCGCGACCCATCCTTCGCAGGACCGCTGGAGAGTGCGGCCACCCTGGGCATCATGCGCTTCTTCCGGGCGTACAAGCCGGCCCGTGAGAATGCGGGCTTTCTCGAAGTCCGACATCTGGATAACCGCTATCTGGGTGCGCGAGCCAAGCCCACCGGGCCCGCAACAGCTCAGGCGCAGAAATGAAGCTGCTATTCGTACATCAGAACTTTCCCGGGCAGTACAAGCACCTCGCCCCCTATTTCGCGTCCAACCCGCACAATCAGGTGGTGTCGATCGGCGAGGAAAGGGAAGACCGGAAGGTCAACATCAAAGGGCTTCGGCACGTCACTTACAAGAAGCCGCGCGGTGCCAGCGCGACCACGCACCACTATCTGCATGCGATGGAAGCGTCCGTGCGTCGTGGGCAGGCCGTGGCAAAGTTGGCACTGGACCTGCGCCGGGAAGGGTTCGTCCCGGATGTGATATGCGCGCACCCGGGCTGGGGCGAGGCCTTGTATCTGAAGGAAGTCTTCGGCGAAGCGCAACTACTCAACTACTACGAGTTCTACTATCGCTTCAAAGGCGCGGATGTGGGCTTCGATCCGGAGTTCCCGGTCAATTTCGACGACATGTTCCGAACGCCTACCAAGAACGCGACGCATCTGTTGAGCCTGGCGGCCTCCGATTGGGGAATCAGCCCGACGTTCTGGCAGCGCGATCAGTTTCCACCGGCATGGCGCGGGCTCATATCGGTCATTCACGACGGGGTCGATACGCAGATCATCAGACCCAATCCGCAGGCCGTACTCAAGCTCGAGGCACAGGGTCTGGAACTGACGCGCGCGGACGAAGTCATCACGTACGTTTCGCGCAATCTGGAGCCCTATCGCGGGTTCCACGTGTTCATGCGCGCGTTGCCGGGCATTCTGCGCCGGCGGCCGAAGGCGCGCGTGTTGATCGTGGGGGGCGACGATGTCAGCTACGGCAAGAAGCTTTCGGAGGGCAAGACCTACCGCCAGCAGATGATGGACGAGGTGGGTAAGGATTTGGACATGTCCCGCGTGCAT
>Ga0316622_100000448_pt1 | contig 23871 bp, 26 predicted proteins | sample OWC_Aug_OW2_C1_D_FD_207646 | JGI IMG/M metagenome (GOLD analysis project Ga0316622, IMG submission 207646) | Wetland soil microbial communities from Old Woman Creek delta, Ohio, United States - OWC_Aug_OW2_C1_D5_C | ecosystem: Environmental > Terrestrial > Soil > Wetlands | place: USA: Ohio... | reverse complement strand
TAGGGTGGCCTTGGGCGCGTACGTGCTCGTCCTTGCGCTCAAACTTGTGGTTTACTTCCTGTCGGGGGTCATGGCGTTGCTGGCAGAGGCCATGCATACGCTGAGCGACATCCTGGTGACGGGTTTCCTGCTGTTCGCGACGTACTACTCGCGCCGGCGCGCCGACCAGGTTCACATGTTCGGTTACGGCCGCGCGCAGAACGTCGCCGCGCTTGTCGCCGCCACACTGTTCATTTCGTTCACCAGCTACAGCCTCTTCGAGGAAGCGATTCCGCGGCTCTGGCGCTCCGGGGAGGCCGAATATCAGAACCTGTCGCTTGCTGTGGGCGTTGTCGTCCTGTCGATGATGATTGCCGCGATCCCACTATGGCAGCTGGGACGTCAGAAGAAACGTGGCTCAGCCGCGAAGGCGCAGCTGCTCGAGTCGATCAACGACGAATTCGGCCTGCTGGCCGCGCTGCTCGGGACGCTGTTCATCATGTGGGGCATGCCCATCGCCGACCCGATCGCCTCGCTCGTGGTGGCGGTCATCATCGCGTACAACGGCGTGAAGCTCTTTCGAGAGAACTTCAGCTACCTGCTCGGCCGTTCACCCGGTCCGGAATACCTGAGGCGCTTGGAGCAGGTGGCGCGGTCGGTGCCCGGTGTTCTGGGCGTCCATGATCTGCGCGCCGAGTTCATCGGTCCCGAAACCGTTCACGCCGGCCTTCACATCGAAGTGCAGCCGGGCCTGTCCATCGAGGAGGCGAACCGCATCGCCGACGAGGTCGACCGCCGCCTGCACACCGAAGCCAATTCCGGCTACTGTGTCATCCACGTGGACGGGGCGCCCATGGTCCCGTCAGCCGTCGAAACTGCATCACCTGAAAAAGAAGGAGCACAGCCATGAAGTTCGAAATCCCCCGACCGATGAAGGAAGAGCACGAAGAGCTTCACAACAACCTGACCAGGGCCATCCAGGCGGGCGGCGCGGTGGGCAAGGCCGCGCAGGGCGTCGCGGATGCCCTCCACGCTCACTTCGAGAGCGAGGAGGCGTTCGCACTGCCGCCCCTCGGCCTGCTGCCCTCGCTGGCGGATGGCAACGTCACGCCCGACATGGCAGAGGTCTTTCGAATGACAGACACGCTGAAGGCCGAGCTGCCGAAGATGCTTGCTGAGCATCGGACGATCGTGGCGGCGCTCAACCAGCTGATCGCAGCGGCCGAGCAGGAGAAGCTGCCCGAGCACGTGAAATTCGCGCATGCCCTCATGCTGCACGCGCAGACGGAGGAGCAGGTCTCGTATCCCACTGCGATTCTGATCGGCGAGTACCTCAAGTTGAAGCTGGGAAAAAACTAGCCGCCTGCTCACGGGCGCGCTCGAACGCCATGCGTGGAGTGTAGGCCCAATGGGCCTCGCAAGCAAGCTGACGCTCGTCGCCTGCGGCATCTACTTCCTGGTGGGCCTGCTGACAGGCGTCTGGCGGTATTTGGCCACACGACGGAACCCGAAGTCGGAAGCGCCGCGTTACGTGAACGTCGCGCACAGCGCGTCGCTGCAATACGCCTTCGCGTCCCTCGTCCTGCTGCAGTTGCTGCAGCTGAGCCCGTACCCGGAAATTGTCAACCTTGCCGCGGCTGGCGTGCCGCTGTTCTTTTTCGGCGCGTCGATCATCAGCTACCTGATCCATGCTGCCCTGCGCGACACCGACAACCAGTTTCGGCAGCCCCATGCCCTCGGCCGCCTGCGCATCAGTCCGCCTCTCTTTCACTCTTTCGTCTGGTTGCTCATCGTGGGTGAGGTCGGCGGATTTGTAGTTCTGTTCGTGGGCGCGCTGCGAACGCTGTTCGGCGCTGGCCGCTAGGCCGAACGGTATGGGGAGCAGAAAAGAGACCCCGCCGAAAGGCGGGGTCTTGTTCGGTGGTCCTTGCTGATGGCGGAACGCTTCCGCGAATCCCTAGAATGGAGACGGGGCTCTACTGCCACGCTCCCAGGATGAGGCCGAACAGGACGAGCACCACGAGATGATTGCCTGTCTCGATGGCCCACACCTTCAGCCCATGCTGCGCGAACAGCTTGTTCGTCAGGAACGTGGGCGCGACGAAGCCGAGCCAAAGCATGAAGCCCGTGAGCGCGCCGTTGGCCGCGGTGATGCCGCCCATGAGCCCGCCCATGGCATTCACCATGAACGCCATCGCGACGGCCTCGACGATGGAAGCCAGCGCTGTCAGCACCCAGGTCATGGCCATGCCTTCGCCGCTTGGTGTGCCCTTCTTTCCGATGCCCTTCCACCAGGTGTCGAAGAATACTTTCGGGCTGTACCAGACGAACCCGACCCCGAAGCTCACGATGACACAGACGATCACAGCCAGCCAGTTGATTGCGGAAAAGTCCACGAAATCCTCCTCTAAGTTGAAGAATCGATGCAGCAGGATAACACCGATGGATGCGATACGTCACGCCCGCCTGAGCAGCACCTCCGCCACGTCGGCCGTGCTCTTCAGGATGATGTCCGCCCCGAGCCGGCGCAGTTCCGCCTCTTCGCCGAATCCGCACAGGACGCCGATCGTCTGAGTGCCGGCGGCACGGCCGGCGTGAATGTCCACCGTCGTGTCGCCGATCATCACGCACTGGTCCGGCTGCACGCCGAGTTGCCGGGCCGCCAGCAGCACGGGGTCTGGATACGGTTTGGTGTGCTCGGTCGAGAGTCCTGTGACGACGACATCGAAGTACTTTCTCAGGTCGAAGCGGTCGAGGAATGCCCGCGTCGGCCCCTCGTGCCGGGTGCTCACGACGGCCATCGGAAAGCGGCCGTGGAGCTTCCGGAGCATGTCGTCCACCCCGGGCACGAGCAGGAACTCCTTCCAGGGCCGCTGGTGGCGGTGATACATCCAGTTGATGAGGACCGTGATCTCGTCGTCGATGCCAAGGCGATCGGCCAGGCTCATCAGCCCATTACCCGGCGACTCGACCCACATGACGATGCGCCGCGCGGAGGACGCAGGGTTGCGGAACAGGAAGCGGGGCAGAATGTGCTGCAAACGCCGAGCGTAGAGGTCGTCTGTATCGCTCAGCGTGCCGTCGACATCGAAACAAAGGGCGTGCACGCGGCTCAGGTCCAGCGGCATCGCCCCATTCTAATAGATGGAGGACGTGTACCAAGGTCGGATTGCCGTCTGCGGGCGCTTCCAGTTCAATTAGGCTGGAGGAGTGTCCCCACCATGCCTGGTGAAAACATTCACGCACCAGAAGATCGCAACCGCGCCCTGCTGGAACTGCTCATGGCGGTCAGCCGCGACGTGGTCAGCGCCCTCGACCTGCGGACCGTGCTGCAGCGGCTGCTGCTGGCTGCGCTCAGGCATATCGGCGGGCTGCGCGGCAGCATTGTTGTGCTCGACGAGCAGGGCCGCCCGGTCGATGCCACCATCGTGAATGATGGGCACATTCACGAGCAGACGGTGCAGCAGCTGCGAGAGCCGCTTGAGCGCGGGCTGGCTGGCTGGGTGGTGAAGCACCGGAAGTCGGTCCTGCTTCCCGACACCTGGAAAGATGACCGCTGGCTCCGCCGGCTCGACGATGGCGCAGATCAATCCGGTGCCAAGTCCGCCGTCTGCGTCCCGCTCCTCGCGCGTGACCGGCTAATCGGCGTGCTCACGCTCGTGCATCCGGCGCCTAACGGCTTCACCGCCGATCATCTGCACTTGGCCCAGGCGCTGGCGGACCAGGCGAGCGTGGCCGTGCTGAACGCGCGTCTCTACACCGAGAGCCAGCGCACCGCGCGCATCATGTCCGTGCTGGCCGAGGCCGCAGTGACGATCAACGCTACACTGGAACTGCCCGAGCTGTGGAGGCGCATCCTCGCGCAGACGATGCGGGCCCTGCAGGTCGAGACCGCGGCGCTCGCGCTCGTTGAACCGCTGACGCCGGATACCCAGCACGAAGCCGAACTTGTCTACATAGCCGCGGACGGGCGCAACGCCGGGCACATCGTCGGCCGCCGGGTTCCAGCCACCGTGGGCCTCGCCGGCCAGGTGATGCATGAGCGCCGCGCGGTCCTCGTGCAGGATACGACGCGCGATCGCCGCTTCGGAGAGGCGGACCGCATCGGCGGCCTGAACATTCGCGCGCTGATCATCTCGCCCATCATGGCGGACGGGCAGCTCATCGGCGTGCTGGAGGCCATCAATCCAGCCTCAGGCAGCTTCGACTCTGATGCCACGATGGTCATGGTGGGGCTCGCCAGTCTTGCCGGCAGCAATATTCAGCATGCGCGCTTCCTCGAACAGGTGCGGCAGAGCCAGCGCCTGTATCGCGAACTGTTCGAAGAGAGCATCGACCCGATCCTGATCACGGACTGGGAGGGCAATGTGCTCGAGGCGAACCGCCAGGCGCTTGGGCTGGCAGGTTTCAAGCCCGACCAGATCCGCGAGGTCAGCATCGACCAGCTGCATGACGTCAACTGGAACCGCACCGGCCTCAACTTCGAGGCGCTTCGCGTCCACGACATCTGCGTCTACGAGTCGGTGCTCTTCCGCCAGGACGGCCACATCATCCCGGTCGAGGTGAACGCGCGGCGCGTGCAGTTCGAACAATCCGAGGCGCTGCAGTGGACGCTGCGCGACATCAGCGTGCGCAGGGAGCTGAGCTCTCTGCGTGATGACATGACCGGCATGATCTACCAGGACCTGCGCTCGCCGCTGGGCAACATCATCTCGAGCCTCGACATCCTGGCCGGCATGCTGCCGCCAGAGCGGACCCTGCGTTCCCTGCTCGAGATCGCGCAGGGCTCGGCGGCGCGCATCCAGCGCATGCTCAGTTCGCTGCTCGATATCACCCGCTTCGAGGCCGGCGGTCACGTGACCACCCAGAAGGCGGCCGACCCGCTGGCGCTGATTGCCGAGGCGCGCCGCGATGTGGAGGGCATGTTCCAGAGCCGCCGGCAGCACTTCGAGGTCTCCCTGCCGGCCGCGCTGCCGCTGGTGTGGGTGGATGTGGACATGATCCATCGGGTTCTGGTCAACGTGCTGGAGAACGCCAGCAAGTACACGCAGCTGGAGGGACATATCACCCTCGAGGCGCAGGCAACCGGCGTGTTCGTTCGTCTGGCGGTGCGCGACAACGGCCCCGGCATCGCAGAGCCCGATCACGCGCGCGTCTTCGAGAAGTTCGCGCGCGTCCGGAGCAAGGAGCAAGCCGGCATGGGTATCGGACTGGCCTTCTCCAAGCTGGCGGTTGAAGGCCACGGCGGCGAGATGCATCTGGAAAGCGAACTTGGCAAAGGAAGCACGTTCTGGTTTACACTTCCGGTGGCCCGGCAAAAAACCACCAGCGCCAGGCTGGAGCGCCGCACAGGCGGCCTCCGCATGGTCGAAGAGAAAGGGCCCACCGAGTCAGCATGAATGCCATCCTCAAGAATGTCTTCATCGAAGACGCCTTTCCCGGAGCCGCGTTGGCGGTCATTTCCACGCCGCGCGGCCTGGTCCTCATCGATGCCCCGCCTTCGCCGGAGGATGCGCGCGCCTGGCGCGCCTCGCTGATGCACGTCAGCGGCGGGATGCAGCGCGCCCTCGTCAACCTGGACGCCCATCCCGATCGCACCATCGGTGCGCGCGCCATGGACTGCACAATCATTGCCCAGGAGCGCACCGCGCAGATCTTCCGCACGCGGCCGCTCACGTTCAAGGCGCAGGGCGATGAAACCGGCTCGGATTGGGAGGCCATCCCCGGGCTTGGCAGCATCCGCTGGGCACCGCCCGAGATCACGTTCACCGATCGCCTCGTCCTGCACTGGAGCGAGTCGCCGATCGTGCTGGAGCACCGCCCCGGTCCGGCGGCGGGCGCGATTTGGGCCGTGCTGCCCGACGAAAAGGTCGTCTTCGTCGGTGACGCGGTGATGAAGAACCAGCCGCCCTTCTTTGCGGGCGCCAACCTGCCCAAGTGGATCGAGATGGTGAACCTGCTGCTCGGCCCGCACTTCAAGGGCTACACGGTTGTGAGCAGCCGCGGCGGCGTCGTCAGCCCCGCCGTCATCAAGGCGCAGCTTGATTTCCTCAAGTATGCACGCGAGCGCCTTGACAAGCTCGGCGCACGCAAGGCGCGTCCCGAGCAGACAGAGAAACTGATCGAGCCCATGCTCAAGAAGCTGAAGTTCCCCGCCTCGCGGCACAAGCAGTTCGCGCAACGCCTGCGCTACGGCCTGCAGCACTTCTACGCTCGTCGCTACCACGCCGGCGGCCGCCGCGAAGATGACTAGCGCGGGGCCCGCTCAGCCTCGGGCACCTCGATCATGACCGAACCTCTGCCTCTCTTCGAACTCACGCGCGGCCGCATCGTGGAGTCGATCCACTACGGTTCCATCGTTGTGGTGGATGCCGGCGGCGCGCTGCTCGCATCCTATGGCGACCCACATGAGGTCGCCTTTTTGCGCTCCTCGGCCAAGCCCTTCCAGGCGCTGCCCTTCGTGGAGCGTGCGGGCGTCGAGCACTTCAAACTGGAACCCCGCGAGCTCGCGCTGGCGTGCGCTTCCCACGAGGGCTCCGAGGAACATGTGCAGGTCGCGGCCGGCATGCAGAAGAAGATCGGCGTGAAGGAATCGGACCTGCAGTGCGGCGTGCACATGCCGGGCGACGCGTCTGCCTACAAGTGGCTGCTCGAACACAGAAGCCGGCCCACGCCCAATCGCAACAACTGTTCCGGCAAGCACACAGCCATGCTCGCCCACGCGAAGATGCGCAACCTGCCTATCAAGGATTACCTCAACGTCGAGCACCCGATCCAGCAGGACATCCTTGCCGCGCTGGCAGAGATGTGCGGCGTCTCGAAGGAGGAGGTGGAGGTCGGTATCGATGGCTGTTCCGCGCCGACGTTCGCCGTCCGCCTGCGGGCTGCGGCGCTGGCGTACGCGCGGCTGTGTGATCCCGGCTCGCTGCACGAGGCGCGGCGGACTGCCTGTGCGCGCATCACGTCCGCGATGACCTCGCATCCTGAGATGATCAGCGGCCGCACCGAATTTGACTGTCGACTCATGCAGGTGGGGAAGGGGCGCATCGTCTGCAAACGCGGCGCGGAAGGCTACCAGGCCATTGGGCTCGCGCCCGGCGTGCTCGCGCCCAACTCGCCTGGGGTCGGCATCACCTTCAAGGTTTCTGACGGCGACCTGCTTTTCCGAACCGTGGACATCGAACCCCTCAACCGGGTTCGGCCGGCCGTCACACTCGAGATCCTCAGTCAGCTCGGCGCGCTGAGCGAACGCCAACTGCGTGAGCTGGCTGCTTTCGGACCCTCACTGCCGGTCAAGAACCATCGCGGCCTCATCGTGGGCGAATCCCGCCCTGCCTTCACGCTGCTGACGACGTCCGTCTAGAGCGACCCTCGCGCTTCGGCGTTCACGACCGCCGGCGCTCGGCGGACGATCCAGCGATGACCGATCTCTCTGCCAGTGCCCGCCGAAATGCATGGCTGTGCATCGCGCTGCTCACGGCGGGCGCCCTCGCCTTCTGTGCCACGGCGATCGCGTCCCCCTTTTTGGGGGAGAACGACACGTGGTCCAACCTCTTGCCCGTCGTCCATCTTCGTCAGGCCGTCCTGATCGACTATCGCCTGCCTCTGCATTCCGACCTGTGGTACGGCGGCTGGGACGAGTGGCGCAATCCGCTCTGGAGTTTCCTCTACCTTCCCTCCACGCTCGCGTGGCTCGCGCTTCCGCTGGACTGGGGAATGCGGCTCATCTTCACAGGGCATCTCATCTTCTCGCTGCTGGCGGGCCGCAAGCTGGCCAGCCTGTTCGTCCCGCGAGAGATCGAGCGCATGGCGGCCGCCATCCTGCTCACCTCGCCGATGCTGCCCGCCTTGATCGCGGGTCATGTCGAACGCGCGCTGGGCTGGGGCTGGCTGCTTTTCGCGCTGATCTTCCTGCTGGATGAAAGCCTTTCGCCTTCGCGCCGCGGTTTGTGGTCAGGACTGTGCTGGGGCGTGATGGCGCTCGCGGGCTCGAACTATCACGTGTTCTACGCGGGCCTGCTGCTTGTTCCGCTGGTCCTCAGCTTCAAAGACGGGCGGCTGCTGCGGTTCTTCGCTGCGGGGGCCTCGCTTGGCTTGCTGCATCTTCCTAGCGTCTGGCACCTCATCGGCGTCTCCAGGGTACTTCCGGGGCAAAGCATCGGGGATTGGACGACCGACGTCTTCGGGCTCTTCCAGGCGCTCGCGATCGGCCTCGGGCCTCCCATGTGGTGGGAGCACTGGGCGCTCATCGGTATACCTGTTGTGTATCTCTTCGCGCGGTCGCTCGTCCGCTCCGGCCTCGCATTGGCCTCGACGTACCGGCTCCATGTTGCGCCGCAGCGGATCGCGCTGATCGCCTCGATCATCGCCCTGGGCCTGCTCGCCACGGGCGCCCTCTACCAGGGCCATCATCTACTGGATTCATTTCGCATCGCGGTCCGCGCCGTCGCGGTCATCGCTGTGGCGATCATGCTTTTTGTGCTCATCGAGCTTGGCCGCGGACATGAAGCCGCCGAAGGCGCGCCTCGAACCGCATGGCCTCGACTCTTCCTGTTGACCTCAGCACTGCAGGTGGCCGTCATGGCCTGGGTCATTCGTCCCGAGGGCACGCTGCGCTCGCCCTACTCAGACGAGGCCGCGCGGCTGGTTGAGGTTCTCAACGCGGACGGCGCACAGAGCGTGTGGTTTTCGCTGGGGGATTTCTCCGACAGCTATCTTCAGCTCGTGCTGAACCTTAACGGATTCGCGCTGCCGAACGCGTACTACGGTGATATGGGCCAGAGCGTGCCAGTCAGCGGGCCGCACTGTGGCTACTCCTTCGACCACCTGATCGACCGGCTCGATGACGAGCGGAGTGCCACGGTGCTCGTGGATGACGTCAGGCTGCGAAAGGCCGGCGAGCTTGCACCGGAGCAGCTGCAGTCGGTCGGCGAGGTCTCGATATACGGTCGGGCGTACGGCGTCTATCGCGTGCGTTGCTAGCGAGGCTCAACCATGCAGGATGTTTCGATTGACCCCGATGGTGGATGTAGCGCGACATGGCAAGAGCCGTGAACAGATTCACGATGTGGCTCGCCAACCGGTCTGTGAAGCTCTATGCGCTCGCCAGGGGCTGGGTTGTACTCGCCGCGTTCGCGGTCATCTACCTCTACCTGGCACTAACGTTCCCCGCGCTGCAATCAGCGCCCGGCGGCGAGATCGTCTCGCTGGATGCCGGCTTCTTCTACACGCCCGCGCAAGCCTTCTCGAAGATCGCCTCCTACGGGGAGGCACGCATCTTCTGGATTGTCATGTACCTGACATGGGACGTGCTGAATCCCGTTCTCTACTCCGTTGGTCTCAGTCTTTTCGTCTCGTGGGTGCTCGCTCGCGCACTGGATTCGGGAAACCCGTGGCGTCTGCTCAACCTGCTGCCTCTTGCTGGAGGCCTCGCGGATCTGTTGGAGAATCTCAGCATCGTGGTTCTTATGGCCGTGCATCCCATGCAGCCCTTGGCCGTTGCCTGGATGGCGACGCTCTTCACCATGCTCAAGATGAGCCTGCTGGCGCTCAGCGTGCTGCCCGTAGTTCCAGGCGTGATCGCCGCAGCGTGGCATGGATTCAAGGTTCAGTAGGCAGGCGGCCGCACGGACCTGCGTTGCGCGATGCTCAAGCAGCGGCGCGTGCCGCGGCGAGGCCGGGGCGAGGCTGGCCCGTCTGCTGCCTTTGTCTCTGTGCTGTGAGGAGGTTGTAACGGGGCGCCCTACTCACGCCAGGCCGGCTCGATGAGATCCCACAGGTTGCCGTACAGGTCTTCGAACACGGCCACGGTTCCGTAGGGCTCCACCTTCGGCTCGCGCCGGAAGCGAATGCCCTCAGCCTTCATGGCCTGATAGTCACGCTGAAAGTCATCGGTCTGCAGGAACAGGAAGACCCGCCCGCCGGTCTGGTTGCCGACGGCGGCGCGCTGCGCCTCCGTTGTGGCGCGGGCCAGGAGCAGGTTGGTGCCGGCCCCGCCAGGCGGGGCGACGAGCACCCAGCGTTTGTCCTGCTCAGGCTGGTACGTGTCCTCCACCAGCGTGAAGTGCAGCTTGATACAGAAGAAGTCGATGGCCTCGTCGTAGTCGCTCACGACGAGGGCCACATGCGCGAGGCGCTGCTTCATGTCTCACCAGGTCCGGGCGCGGCCTTGATGTTCCGCCGCGCTTGACGCACGGTCTCGGTGATGCGCTTCTTGCGCGTCTCCTCGCGCTTTGCCGAGGCGATCCAGAAGAGGATCATCTTCCTGGCTGAAGCGCTGAAAGCCTCGAAGTTGCGCGAGGCGCGCGCGTCGGCGTTCAGCGCCCGCTTTAGGTCCGCGGGGACGATGAGCCTCTCGATGTCGTCATACATCGACCATGAGCCGTCCTTCTTTGCAGCCTCGATGAGCTTTATGCCGGCCGGCGTCATCCGCCCTTCCTTGATGAGCCGCTTCACCCGTTGCTTGTTGGAGGGCGCCCACACGCTGCCCGGCTTGCGCGGTCCCATGTACTGCCGAAAGCGCTGCTCATCGAGGCGATCGCCGCGGCTGTCGATCCATCCGAAACACAGCGCCTCCTCCACGGCTTCTTCATAACTGACACCGGGAATCGTCGCATCCTTCTTCACCAGGATCAGCGAGACGCCGGGCGCGCTGGCGTGATTCTTCTCCAGCCATTTGCGCCACTGGAGCCGGTTCTTCGGCTGCACGGATGGGACGGGCGGTTTGGCGGTCTTCGCGGGCACGCGCAATTCCTCCAGAGCACGTTGATTATAATGATGAACCCATGACCGCCGTTCAACGACCCGCTCAGCACGCAGCGCCCATGGCATCGCTGCTGCATTCGTTCGCATTGCGCGTGATCCAGCCGGACGTCGTGGGAGTAACGTGCTCAGGCAGTCAGGCGCGCGGCGAGGCAGGCGCGCACAGCGACGTGGACCTGCAGATCTACGTGCGCGCGCTGCCGGCGTCGCCCTATGACCGCTATACCATGCGCAACTGGGACGGGCACCTGGTGAGCCTGAAGACCTTGACGGTCGAGGCGCAGAGCATGGAATTGAGCGAACCTTCAGCAGCCATCTGGGCCGTGCCGGGCCTGCGACAGGCACTCATCCTTCACGATCCGCAGGGCGAAGTGCGCGCCCTGAAGCAGGTTGCCATCGATTTCCAGTGGGAACCGCTGCAACCGCGCGCCGATGAGTACGCGGCCGAAGAGCTGATGGCCTGCTCGGAGGAAGCCCATAAGATTCTCGCCGGCCTGCAGGCCGCAGACGAATCAAAGGTGCTCTACGGTGTCTGGGGGCTGATGAAGGGACTCACCGCGGCTGTCGCGACGCAGCGCGCTGTCATGATCGAGACCGAGAACCGCTACTTCGATCTCGTCCAGGAGTCCGTCGGCGCCTCCAGCGAGTGGACGCGCCACTTCCGCGTCGCCCTCGGCGCCGACGCGGCAGGCCTGGCCAGCATCCGGCCCTTTGTTTCACGCGGGCGGGCCGCATTGCGGCTCTACCGTCTCACCGCGGACCTGTTCGCGGCCATCATCCCAGGGAAGCATCGCCTCGTGATCGAGACGACCCTGCAGCTGCTCGCTGAGGCCGGGTTCTGACATGACCCGCCTCTCAGCCCGTGCCCTGAAGGTTCACGCACGGCTCCTCGAAGCCTTCGGCGATCCTGTTTGGCGCGACCCGCTGCCTGCGGTCGATGAGCTCGTGAGCACGATCCTGTCGCAGAACACGAACGACCTCAACCGCGATCGCGCCTTCCATGCACTGCGAGAGCGCTTTCCATCCTGGGAAGCCGTGCGGGATGCGAAGCGGGGTGAGGTCATCCAGGCCATTCGGCCTGCGGGACTCGCCAATCAGAAGGGGCCGCGCATCCAGCAGGTGCTCCAGTCCATCACGAACGAACGCGGCTCGCTGGACCTCGGATTCCTGCGCGAGCTGCCCCTCGACGAGGCGCGCGCGTGGCTGACGCGCTTCAAGGGCGTCGGGCCGAAGACCGCGGCCATCGTGTTGCTGTTCTCGTTGGGGCGCCCCGCGTTCCCGGTGGACACGCACATTTTCCGCGTCACGGGGCGATTGGGTCTGCGCCCGCCCAGGATGACGGTGGAGCAGTCGCACGTCTATCTTGAGCGATTGCTGCCTGCAGAGACCTACTATGCCGGGCATCTGAATTTGATCCGCCTTGGCCGCGAGGTCTGCCACGCGCGCAAGCCGGCCTGCCCGGAATGCCCCGTGCGGAGGCTGTGCACCTATGACCAGAAGACGGCTGCCGTCGTTGCAAAGCCGCGGCGGAGGCGCGCCGGATGAAACCGTTTGAGGAGCAGGTCCCATGACCAGGATCGTGTGCGAAGAAGACTGCGGAAACGCGCCGAGAAAGCTTCAGGTCAGGGAGTTACTGACCGCCATCGCCAAGGCCAGCGCCCGCAGCGTTCTGAAGCACTTCACCGAGGATGTGGTGCTCGAGGCGGTCGGCGTGGGGCGCATCGAGGGCATGGCGGCGGCGGCCGCGCACTTCACGTCTGAAAAGCGGCGCCCCGCGGCTCAGCTCGTCATCCGCAACATTCTGACCCACGGACCCACGGCCGCCGCCAACGGCGTGATCACGTCTGCGGATGGAAAGCGCTACGGGTTCTCCGAGTTTTATCATTTCGCCGGCAGCGCCAGGGGTGCAAAGATTCGCAGGGTTACCTCGTACACGATTCCGCTTTGAGTGAGCCTCGGCCGGCACGGTCGGATGGCGAGCCCGGGCCGCGAGGCCTGCTGATCGCAGCGTGACGAACGGGCACAGAGCGGGTATAGTTCCAGTCTCGCACCCGCGCCGATGACCTCTCTGCAGCCGCTGCGGCATTCCGATTAGAGGAGGACACGATGGACGACTACGTCGACGAAGCCACTCTGCCTCGCAAGGCCGCGCGCTGGCTGAAGGAGATCGAAGGCTTCAATACCCATGACATGCCGATCGTCCCGGAGAAGACGGCGCTGCTGGTCATCGACATGCAGTACTTTTTTCTCGACCCGGCCTCGCCTTCGTTCACGTGCGGTGGGCTGGCGATCCTGCCAGTGTTGCAGCGCCTGATCCGTGAGTTTCGCGCTGCCCGCCTTCCCGTCATATACACCCGGCACGTCCATCACCCCGACCACATCGACAGCGGACTGATGGGGACCTGGTGGCGCGGGATGTGCATTGAGGGCACGCCCGAAAGCGAGGTCCATCGGGATCTGGCGCCGCAGCCGGGTGAAAAGGTTGTGCTCAAGCATCGCTATTCCGCGTTCTACAACACCGATCTGGAGACCATCCTGCGCTGCCAGGGCATCCAGCACCTGGTGATCACGGGCATCATGACCAACATGTGCTGTGAATCCACGGCTCGTGATGCCTATTTCCGCGATTACCGGGTCTCGTTCCTGGCGGACGGAACCGGCAGCATCACCGAGGAGATGCAGCAAGCCAGTCTCCTCAATCTGTGCTTCGGCTTTGCCCACGTGACCCTCGCAGAGAACGTAATCGAGCAGCTCCGGCAGACGAGCAGGGAAGCGTCCCCTGCCGGCGCGTCTGCGGCATAGTGCGGGCGCGCCGCGGGGACCCGGTGCATCGCAACTTGGACTCATGAGCGGGCCATCCGCCAGCCTCGCCCTCCAGACCCTTGGCATTCCGCACACCGTGTTCCCACATGCCGGTGAGGTGACCTCGCTCGAGCAAGCGGCTCGTGAGCGCGGCCAGCGACCGGAACAGGTGGTACGCAGTATCCTGTTCAGGCTCGCGGCTGACGAATACGTTCTTGTGCTCGTCGCTGGGCCGGTGCAGATTCCATGGAAGGCGCTGCGTCGCCACTTCGGGCAGTCGCGCCTCACCATGGCAACCGAAGACGAGGTCTTCGATGTGACTGGTTTCCGTGTGGGGACGGTTTCACCGTTCGGGCTGCGCCGGCCTGTGCCGGTGCTCATCGATCAAGGTGTCCTTCACGAAGCGGACATCTCCCTTGGATCAGGCGAGCGGAACGTGGCGCTCCTGATGAAAAGCGCCGATCTGCGCCTCGCGCTTGCCGACGCAACGATGGTAGACTTGTTCTAACAGCAACGCGTTCATTCATTGGGCTCGGCTATGTACGAGCGGCGGCCTTGCCGTCGGGGAGGAACGATGAAACGGGTGGGGTATTGTTTCTTTGGCAGCCTCGCGCTCCTGACCATCCTGGCGGCATGCAACGTACCGACGTCGGCGCAGAACGTCGCACCGGCCGCATCCACATTGCTCGTCACCATGGACTCTCAAGCCCAGTACTATGCAGCCCCTGATGCCGGCGCTCCGCCCGCAGGTTTGCTCAACGCGGGCCAGCAGATCACCGTCGTCGGCCGCAGTGAGGACGGCGCGTACCTCCTCTTCCTCGATCTGGCCAATCCGGCGGTCTCTTGGTGGTTGAAGGCGGGGGACGTGCCTCAAGTCGCCGGGCTCGCGGCCCTGCCGATCTCGTTGGCGCCCGGCCTGGCCGGTGCCTGCCCCAGCCCTGTTGGCGGCGGGCCGACCCCAGTGGGCTGTGGAACGCCAGTTGCCACCGCGGGGAGCGGCTGTCCGACACCTCTTGGTGGTGGTCCCACCCCTGTCAATTGCGGGCCGGTTGCGCAGGGCAGCGGATGCCCGACGCCCGTTGGCGGCGGGCCGACCCCGGTCAACTGCGCGACGCCGGTCGCTCTCGCGGGGAGCGGCTGTCCCACGCCCATCGGCGGTGGTCCAACCCCGGTTTCCTGCGGGCCAGTTGAGCAGGGCAGTGGTTGCCCGACGCCCATTGGTGGTGGTCCAACCCCGGTGTATTGCGGGCCGGTTGCGCAGGGCAGTGGCTGTCCGACGCCCATCGGCGGCGGCCCGACGCCGGTGTACTGCGGACCCGTGGTCGAATCGCAGGGCAGCGGATGCCCAACGCCCGTCGGTGGAGGGCCCACGCCTGTTTCGTGCGGCGGGCCGCTCGCCCCACCTGCCCGGCGGCTCATCAGTTCGCCGACGCCGCTTGGCCCCAGCCGCCAATACCGGGCTCCCGTGCTGCAACTGCAGCCCACAGCCGTCAAATAGCGCACCCGGTTCATTGAACACTCTCCGGCCGCCGCGGTAAGCGGCGGCTCCTCTTTCAGGGGTCGACTCTTGGCGGCGGTGACGCGGCCGCGCATATCGCGCGGCCCCGCGCGGGGTTGTACATGCAGGCGGGTCCACACGCCTCCACCCGCAGCATCGGTTTCATGATGGGAGGCGCACGAGAAACATGAACAGAGCTGCAGCATCGTGGTCAGCCTGAGAGAACTCCTTCGCTCCGCAAGCCGAACGTTCGCCATCGGCATCGAACGACTGCCGGGCGTGCTCAGCGAGTCCGCCATGGTCGCCTACCTGCTGCTGCGCGTCTCTGACTATCTGGAGGACACACCCGACCTTGAACCGCCGCGCAAGGTCGAGCTGCTTCATCTGTGGGTAGAGATTCTCCGCGGCCGCCGCCCCGCCGCATCGCTGACCGCGCACATCACGGGCGCGGATACCATGAATCCGGATGCGGTGGTCGCGCAGCACGCCAGCGACCTGCTGCTGCGCCTGCGGACCCTGCCGCTTGAGGTTCAGGACATCATCGAGCGGCATGTCGTCGCCAGCACGCAGGGCATGGCGCGCTGGGTGGAGCGCGGGCCGCGCGTCGATGATGAGGCCGATCTCGATGACTACATGTTCGAGGTGGCGGGCCGCGTCGGATACCTCGTTGCGCATCTGTACGCGTGGTATTCGTTCATGTTCAGGCGAAGGCAGCAGGAGATGATGCCGCTGGCACGTGAATTCGGGCTCGGCCTGCAGACCGTCAACGTGATTCGCGGGCTGCGCGAGGACTACGGCCGCGGTTGGATGTATGTGCCGCGCAAATTCCTGCAGGCCCTCGATCTGACGCCCGAGCAGTTCTTCCAGCCCGAGTACCAGGGCGAGGCGCTGAAAGTCCTCGACATGCTGGCTGACAAGGCCGAGCGTCACCTGCGTCTGGCGCTGCGCCTGGTGAAGGCCGTGCCGCCCTGGCAGCACGGCATGCGGCTGGCCTGCATCTTCCCCTTGATGTTCGCCATCCGCACGCTTGCGATCAGCCGCAACAACGCGCAGTCACTGCGCAGCGAAGCGAAGATCTCGCGCGAGGAAGTGCGTCGCATTGTGCAGGATGCGACGGTGTGGGGGTGGTCCAACCGCTGGCTCGATCAGTACTGCCAGAAACTGAGCGCCGCAACCGAGTAGGTGACCGGGGCCCTAGCCGCCGGGTCTCCCTATGCTCTCCATCCCCGTGTCCCACGCGCGAATCTAGCCCGGTCGGGAGGGGCCTTGACAGGGCTCGTGAAAACTCTTACAATGTCTATTAGTCCGGTAGACATATGCGACTTTCAAAGCGTGGGGAGTACGGCCTGCGGGCCATGATTGATCTGGCGAACGCCCACAAACGCTCGCCGTTCGCGGTCGTGCAGATCAGGGATATCTCGACCCGGGAGAAGATTCCCCCGAAGTTCCTCGAGCAGATCCTGCTGGCGCTGAAGAATGCCGGGATGCTGCAAAGCAAGATGGGCGTGGGTGGGGGATACCACCTGGCTCGGCCTCCGGAGGAAATCAGCCTCGGCCAGATCTTCCGGACGCTGGACGGGCCGGTGGCGCCAATCCGTTGCGTTTCGCAAATGGCCTACGAGCCCTGCGGATGCCCGGACGAGGAGCGCTGCGGCCTGCGGATGGTCATGGGCGACGTCCGCAATGCCATCGCCGGCATTCTGGATGAAACCAGCCTGTCGGACGTGACCAGGCGGCAGGAAGCTGGCCAACACGGAGAGAGACCGTGACACGTACGGCTCTCACGCGGCGGCCTTTTTTTCGACCGAAAGCATATTAGAACTATGGACTTTATCAACATTGTCCAGGATCCAACCTCAACCAGGCAAGGAGTAAGGAGAATATGGAACTCGGAATTTTGACTTTCGTGCTCGTCGGTTTCATCGCTCAAAGCATCGACGGAGCCCTGGGCATGGCCTATGGCGTGAGTTCGAACGCGTTCCTGCTGGGCATCGGCCTGCCGCCTGCCCTCGCGAGCGCAAGCGTTCACATTGCCGAAACCTTCACGACCGCGGTCTCGGGTATCTCGCACTGGCGCTTTGGCAACGTGCGCACTGACCTGTTCAAGCGCCTGATCATCCCCGGCGTGCTGGGCGCGGTCCTCGGCGCCTACATCCTCACGAACATCGATGGCAACGTCGTCAAGCCGTGGATCGCAGGGTACCTGCTCATCATGGGGCTCATGATCCTGTGGAAGTCCTTCCGCAAGATCGAGCCGAAGGAAACCACCGGCGCACAGGTCAGCGTGCTCGGCGGGGTGGGCGGTCTCTGCGATGCGATCGGCGGCGGCGGATGGGGACCCATCGTGACCTCCACGCTGGTGGCCCGCGGCGATCACCCGCGCTACACCATCGGCTCGGTGAACTCCTCGGAGTTCTTCATCACGTTTTCCCAGTCGATCGTCTTCCTGCTCTCGCTGTCGAGCGAATTGCTCAGCAACTGGCAGATCATTGTCGGCCTGCTGGTGGGTGGCATGCTCGCTGCGCCGCTTGCCGCGCATGTTACGCGCCGGCTGCCCGTGCGGATTCTGATGCCGCTGGTCGGTGCGCTCGTAGTCTTCCTCAACCTGCGGACCCTCTATCTGACCTTCTTCGGCTAGACATGATCTCAGCGTCAGGCTGCGGAGGAAAGGAATCTCGATGAAAAGAACGAAGTTGGCATTCGTCGCCGGGGCGCTTCTCGGCTCGGTGATACTCGGGAGCTGCGCCGGTGTGCCTTCAAGCGGCGGCGCCATTCGGATCGCCGGGGCCTACGCCCTCTCACCGATGGTGACGCGCTGGGCTGCTGAATACCAGCGGGTGAGGCCCGGCGTGATCTTCGAGATCTCGCAGGTCGGAGCGGGCAGGGGAATGGACGAAGTGCTCGCCGGCGAGGTCGATCTCGGAATGGTGTCGCGCAGCGTGACGGCCGACGAAAAGTCGCAGGGCGCCTACGCGGTTCCCGTCGTGCGCGATGCAGTGCTGCCCACCCTCAACTCAGAGAACCCGGTGATGGCCGAGGTCATGGCGCAGGGCCTCTCGCAGGAAATCCTAGCCGGCATTTTCCTGACCGGCGAAGTCACGACGTGGGGTGAGGTCGTTGGCAAGCCCGAGGTCACGGATGAAGTTCATGTTCTCACACGTTCCGATGTGTCGGGCGCGGCAGAGCTGTGGGCGCTGTACCTGGGCGGCGCGGCGCAGAGCGACCTCCTGGGAATCGGTGCGATGGGCGACACCGGCTTGATCGAAGCCGTTCAGCGCGACCCGCTTGCCATCGGCTACAACAACCTGGGCTACGCGTTTGATCAGGCGAGCGGGAACCCGGTTGCGGGCACGCTGGTGGCGCCGATCGACGCCAATGGAAATGGATCTGCGGACCCCGACGAGCTGGTTCCAACACGCCACACGGCCGCCGCGCTGATCGCCGACGGCAAGTATCCATCGCCGCCTGCCCGCGACCTTCTGCTTGTCACACTTGGCAAGCCCGACGGGCTGGTGCAGGAGTTCATCCTGTGGATCCTGACCGACGGGCAGCCGTACGTGGGCGAGATCGGTTACGTGACGCTTACGCCGGAGCAGGTGGAGGCGTCCCTCGATTTGGTTCGCTGAGGCCACCGCTCATCGAGTCGTCGCGGCGCAAGTCCAACGCGAATAGGCCGGCAGGCTTGCCCTGCCGGCATTGATTCGCGGCTGCCTGATCGATCACCAGATGCCCGGCAGCAAACGAAAGCGGGTGCGCTGCGCGTACTCGGCGTAGCCGGGCAGCTCCGCGTGCAGCATCCGATCCTCGAGCGCCGTGCGCGTGGTCATCAAGGCGATCAGCGCGGCCGCCGGCAGCAGGCCCCAGCTGGAGCCGAGGAACAGCGGGATGCCCAGGTAGCCGAGCAGTGCCCCGGCGTAGCCCGGGTGACGAACCACGCGGTAGGGGCCCGTGTCCACCACGTACTGCCCGCGATCCTGCTGGATCCGGACAGTGCCGGTGAAAAATCGGTTCACCACCGGCGCCCACGAGGAGATCGAGTACCCGATGATGAGCAAGGCCAGCCCTATCCACTGCCAGGCGGCTGGCCAGGCCTGTGTCCATCCAATGCGGTGATCGAGGGCCGGTACGACCAGCTGAACAAGCGAGAGGACGCCGATCCAGGGCACCAGCGTCTTGTCCCATGACTTGGTCCCGGGCTGTGCCATGAAACGGGCGCGCTCGGCGAGGAGGTCGGGATGGCGTCGCGCCATGATGATTCGACTGATGGCGAAGCTCGATACATACAGCGCAAGCACGACCCAGGCCTGCCACCATCGCCAGTCGCCCGAGATGAGTTGCAGCAGCAGCGGCATGCCCAGCACGAACACGCTGACCAGGATGATCCCGCGAATCGACTCACGGCTGTTCAGTTTAAAGGGCGCGAGTTTCTGCTCAGCGGACATAGACCCTCCTCGCGACCGGCTCACCAGATTCCGGAAAGCCGTCGGTAGCGCGTGCGCCGCGCGTATTCGTCTTGCCCGGGCCGCTAGGCGTGCAGGAAACTTTCCTCAGGGCTCGTCCGGCTGATCAGCCCCACGACAGGCGGGACGGCCATCCGCGCCCACGCCTGCCCAGTCCCAATGCCCTGAAATGAGCATCGGCAGGACAGAAGTTCCGATCAGGATGCCGAGGGGCATGAAGAGCGTTCGAATCCATCCCCGCGTGTCGAGACCGAGCAGCGTTCCCTCCCGGGCTGTAGGCGGGATGGAACTCTAGGCTTTGCGTTCCATTGCCCGCTTGATGAGCCTCTTCAGCAGCGCTGTATCTATCTTATCGCGTATCCGGAAGTTGACGCTGCCGCGCCCGACCTTCACCTCCGGGTGGGCGCGTCGGTAGGCCGCCGCGTCGAGGGCGTGGACCGAGACGCCCTCCTTCCAATAGCCCAGCCAGACGCCGCCTTTGCCGGTGGCGTACCTGACAAGGGTGTAGGAGATGGAGGCCTGCGCGGCGGGATACGCGGAGTAGATCAGCTTCTCAAGCCTGTCATACAGCTTCCTGCGCTCGTCCTTCACTGAGGAGATGTACTTGCTGACTGCCGTATCCATGATCTTCTCCACTTCTAAGGCGGTGCTATCTCGTTTGCTGCCCGATTGCCGCAGTATAGCATCGGATGGGCCCGGCCCCCCGCGGCGAAGGTTATAATCCGTCTGGATGAAGAAACTCGGAATTCTGCTGATTGCTCTGGCTGCGATAACCATCTGGCTGCAGCCTGCGAAGGCGCAGGGCGATTCACCGCTGGCGCTCGTGTTGACGGCCGAAGGTCCTATCACGCCGCCGATGTACGAGTACTTCCGACGGGGAATCAATGCCGCCGAACGTCGCGGCGCGCAGGTGCTGGTTATTGAGCTCAACACTCCGGGCGGCAGCCTCGACACCACCGTCGACATCATCCAGGATATGCGCGCCAGCACAGTGCCCATCGTGGTCTTCGTGACACCGAACGGTGGCATGGCGGGCAGCGCCGGAGCGATCATCACCATGGCCGCGCACGCCTCGGCCATGTCGCCCGAAACAGCCATCGGCGCGGCGAGCCCGATTTCGAGCTCGGGCGAGGACCTCACGGAAACGCTCGAGGCCAAGGCCAAGGAGATCATGCGCGCGCAGGTGCGGCCGCTGGTGGAGCCGCGCGGGCCGAAGGCCGTGGCACTGGCGCAGGCCATGATCGAGGAGGCCAAGGCCGCCTCCGCCCAGGAAGCGCTCGATGTCAACCTGATCGATTTCATCGCCGTCGACACCCATGACCTGCTCTCGCAACTGGATGGCTTCACGGTCACGCTCGGCGGCCGCGAGCAGAAACTGGCGACTGCGAACGCGGTGACAGAGCCCTTCAGCATGAGCTTCATTGAGACCTTCCTGCTCATGCTCACCGATCCCAACATCGCGTTCCTGCTCCTGGCCATCGGCGTGCAGGCCATCCTCATCGAGATCTCCAGCCCCGGCGGCTGGGTGGCCGGCTTTATCGGTGTCGTTTGCCTCACGCTGGCCATCTACGGCGCGGGCGTGCTGCCCGTGAACTGGTTTGGCATCATCTTCATACTCACGGCGTTCGTCCTGTTCATACTGGATATTAAAGCGCCCACGCACGGCGCGCTGACCGCGGCTGGCGTGGCCTCGTTCATCGTAGGCGCGCTGGTGCTGTTCAACTCGCCGGGCACGCCATCGTTCCAGCGGGTCTCGGTGCCGCTGGTCGTCTCCGTTGGCGTCTTCCTCGGCCTCATATTCTTCATCATTATCGGCTTCGCTCTGCGCGCGCAGCGCGCGCCCATCCGCATCGGGGTCGAGTCGCTGCCGGGTCGCATCGGCAGCGCGCGCACAGACGTGGGCGAGACAGGGCAGATCCAGGTGGGCGCGGAGCTGTGGACCGCGGAGCGGGCACCGGATAGCCCGGCCATCCGGCGCGGCGACCGCGTCGTCGTGGTGGCGATCGAAGGCTTGCGTCTCAAGGTGCGCAAGCTCACACAGAAATGAGCACGAAGTGACCGTTACGCCTCGTGGGGAGCTCGGAAGTCAACATGCCGGTTGAGCCCACGCGTGACCGAGTGCGAACGGCGACCGAGGCCCGACCCCTGCGGCGGCCCGAGTGGATCAAGGTGCGCGCGCCGTCAGGCGAAACGTACCAGTGGCTGCACGGGTTGATGCGCTCGAAGGAGCTGCACACGGTCTGCGAAGAAGCCATGTGCCCGAACCTCGGCGAGTGCTGGGGCTCCGGCACAGCGACGTTCCTGATGCTGGGCGACGTGTGCACGCGCACCTGCGGGTTCTGCGATATCAAGCACGGCAAGCCGGCGCTGCTCGACTGGGGCGAAGCCGAACGCGTGGCCCAGGCCGTGAAATCCATGAACTTGAAGCACGCGGTGATCACATCGGTCAACCGTGATGACCGCCGCGACGGCGGCGCGCCGATCTTCGCGATGGTCATCCGCCGGATCCGTGAACTTCTGCCGGGATGCTCTGTTGAAGTACTGATCCCGGATTTCAAGGGTTCGCTGGAGGCGCTCAAGATCGTCATGGAGGCGCGGCCCGAGATCCTCAACCACAACGTGGAGACCGTACCGCGCCTGTTCAAGAAGGTGCAGCCACAGGACAACTACGAGTGGGCTGCGGCCACGCTTTCCAACGCCAAGAGCCTCGACCCGGACGTGCTCACAAAATCCGGCATCATGGTGGGCCTGGGCGAGCGCATGGACGAGGTCAAGGCGGTCATGCGCGACCAGCGAAGCTGGGGCGTGGACATCCTGACGATCGGGCAGTACCTCCAGCCCAGCAAGAAGCACTTGCCCATCGCCCGTTACTACACCATGGAGGAGTTTGCCGAGCTGCGTGATTATGGAAAGAGCATTGGTTTCCAGTGGGTCGAATCGAATCCGCTCGTGCGCTCGTCGTATCATGCCGGCGAGCAAGTTCGCCTCCTCAGCATCGTCCACCGCAAGCTCTACGGTGAGCTGCCTGCCTCCGACTGAGCGGTTCACGACCGGTCTGGCCGCGCAAACGCATGCCCCCGCAGCAACTTCCTGAGTCTCAGTCCGGCTCGTTGATCCGGAAACGATTCGCGGGCCGCGGGCTCACGTGGACGCCGGTCTGGCTTTTTCTTCCCGGTCGCTTCGTCTTCGGTTTCATCGCGCAGGGCGTCGCCGCCGGCGTGTTGGCCGCGTTGGGCCGAGCAGATGCCTGGCGCGCGGCTGCCGGCTGGTGGATGGTCTGGTTGACCATGACCGATATCCTGTGTCTGCTGGCGCTGCGCTGGCTCCTGCGCCGGGAAGGCGTTTCCCTCGGCAGTCTTTTCGGGGTGGCACGCGCCGATGCCCTGCGGCAACTGGCATGGACCCCCGCGTACCTGTTGGTCCTCGCTCCCCTCGCGCTGCTCCCGACCTTCATCACGCGCGCGTTCTACGGTTCCGCACCGTCGCCTATGTTCACGGGGATCGAACTCCCGCTCGGTTGGGCACTCTACGCCGTCGTGGTCTGGCCGCTTGTTTGGGCCATCACCGAAGAGCTGGTGTACCTCGGTTACCTGCTGCCGCGCCTGGAGGCCGCGACCGGCAGCACGTGGCTCGCCGTCGTGATTGTGGCCTTCTTCTGGGGCCTCCAGCACTTCGCCATGCCGTTCATCGCCGACACAACCTATCTCGTCTCGCGGGTGCTGGCGGCGACCGCCGCCTCGACCGGTATGACGCTCGTATTCGTCCTCTGGCGCCGCCGGCTGGTATCGATGATCGGCGTACACTATCTCCTTGATCTGGCAACCGCGATCGGATTCGGACTGTTGCCGGCCCTGGCGAGATAGCCGGACGCGATGCGCTGGCACCCAAGCTCCGCCCCAGACCTCAAAGGAGTGACATGACATCGCCCGCAAGCACATCCGGGCTTGTACCCCTGAACGGCGTGCAGCTGTACTACGAGACTGCGGGCGGCGGCACTCCCTTTCTGATGCTGCACGCCGGCGTCGCCGATCACCGGCAGTGGAATAACGAGTTTCCCTACCTCGCGCAGCGCTATCGCGCCCTGCGATACGACATGCGCGGCTACGGCCGCAGCCAGCCAGTGGCTGGGGAGTTCAGCCACATGGCCGACCTGCTCGCGCTGATGGACATGCTCGGCTTGACGGAGCCGGCCATCCTGATGGGCTGTTCGATGGGCGGCCAGCTTGCGATGGACCTCGCCATCATGCACCCCGAGCGCGTCAAGGGGCTCATCATGGTGGGCTCGGGGCCCAAGGGGTTGGAACTGGATGTCCCGGATCCGGCCCTCGCAGCGGCGGCAGAGGAGGCCTACAAAGCCGGCGACCTCGACCG
>Ga0316622_100000447_pt1 | contig 23871 bp, 15 predicted proteins | sample OWC_Aug_OW2_C1_D_FD_207646 | JGI IMG/M metagenome (GOLD analysis project Ga0316622, IMG submission 207646) | Wetland soil microbial communities from Old Woman Creek delta, Ohio, United States - OWC_Aug_OW2_C1_D5_C | ecosystem: Environmental > Terrestrial > Soil > Wetlands | place: USA: Ohio... | reverse complement strand
GGGACTCGACGAACCAGGAAGTATAGCACCCGCGCCGGCGGCCGCAAGCGAGCCGTCGGCGTGGTCGGTGCTCGCAAGCCCGGTCGAGATCACGGCTTGGGCACCGAGCGGAGCGGGCCCTGGACGCGGGTACTGCCGGGCCGGCTTCGTTGCACGCACCGCCACGGACGCGCCATGCGGACCCGCCCGGCATGTGGTACCCTTGTCTGGGGTTTAGGCGCCTTCGCTCCATCGTGCCCGGCATTTCGCAGGGGAGGATTCGACGATCATGAGACGCGGCAGCATCTCGCATCCGGCCTTTCGGTTCACCATCGCCCTCTTGGCCGCCTGGGCCGCTTCGTCCGGCATGGCCTTGGCCGAGGAGCTGAGCTTCCATTACAGCTTCGCGCCGGCGACCTGGGACCCGGCGGCCTTCATGCCCGGATACGAGATCCCGGCGATCGCGGGCACGCGCGCGATCGGACAGGCGGGCGAACCGCTCCTGCCGGTGGGTGCCGCCCGGATCCTGCTGCCCCCCGGGGAGACAATCACGGAGCTTCGGGTGGTGGCCGAATCGCCGGCGGAGACGACGGGGCATCTGCCCGTTCCGGCCCAGCAGGAGCATCGTCTCTCGTTCGAAGGTCCGGTCGCCCCCACTCCGCCGAACGCGGAGATCTACGCAGCCGACGAGCTCTTCCCCGCCCAGGCGGGCAGGCTGGCCCGCGTCGAAACGTACCGCGGCCACCAGATCGCCTACGTCGAGCTCTTCCCCGTGCGCGTGCGGCCCGCCCTGAGCCGGGTCGAGTTCGTCGCGCGCTTGCGGCTCGAGATCACGACCGCGCCCGATCCGCAGGCGCTCGCCCGCTCAGCGGCGACGATCCGCACCGACGGCGCCACGCGCGCCTGGCTCGAGCGGCATTGCGACAATCCGGAGATGGCCGAGGCCTATGCCGGCGCGGCGGCCAGGGGGCTCCTCGACCGCCCGGCCCGCGGCGGCCGCACCCTGGTCGATCCCGCCGACACCTACCTCCATGTGATCATCACGGACCCTACGCTCGAGCCCGTGTATGCGGCACTCTCCGCGGACCGGACGGCCAAGGGACTCCCCTCGACGGTCGTCCTCGTGAGCGAGATCCTCGCCGCGTACCCCGGCCGCGACAGTCAGGAGCGCATCCGCAACTTCCTCCTGGACGCGTTCCAGAACTGGGAGACTGAGTACGTCCTCTTCGGCGGTGACGTCGCCGTGATCCCGGATCGCGATTGCTACGTCTATGTGATCGACGAAGGCACGCCGATGGAGACCAACAATCTCTGCTGCGAGCTCTACTACGGCGGCCTGGACGGAACCTGGAACGACGACGGCGACGACCGCTGGGGAGAGGTCGAAGAGGCGGACCTCGTGCCCGACATCCACGTCGGCCGCGTGTGCGCGGACACTCCGGCCGAGGCGCAGAACTACGTGACCAAGGTCCTGCGCTACGAGCGCCAGCCGGTGGTCGCCGAGGTGGAATCGGCCAGCTTCTACGGCGAGTACCTCTGGGAGGGCACCTACGGCGACTGGTACATGGAGGAGATCCGCCTGGGCGCGAGCACCTGGGGCTACACCACGGCCGGCGTTCCGCTCGCCTGGAACACGGCGACCTACTACGAGGAGAACGGTTCCTGGAGCGGGACGAACTACATCAACGAGATGTCGACCGGCTGTCACCTGGCCCATCACCTCGGGCACGCGAACGAAACCTACAACTGCAAGGTCTACAGCTCAGACATTCCCAGCTTCACCGCGAACGGAGTCGCGCACACCTACAACGTCGGCTACTCGCAAGGCTGCTACTCGGGGGCCTTCGACACCGCCGAGTGCATCCACGAGGATTTCGTCCACGCGCCGAACGGGTACGTCGCCTGGATCGGCAACACGCGCTACGGCTACGGCGTGCACTACACGACCAACGGCTCTTCCCAGTACTACCACCGCCAGTTCGTCGACGCGCTCTTCGGAGAGGGAGTGAACGAGTTCGCGGCGGCCAACGACGATTCGCGCGCCGACAACGTTCCCTACATCAACTATGAGACGAACCGGTGGGTGCACTACGAAGTGACCGCCTTCGGCGATCCGGCGATGCCCGTCTGGACGGCGACGCCGCGCCTGCCCGCCTGCGCGCATGCCGGCGTCTTCGTCCTCGGCATGCCGAGCTACGCCGTAGCCGTCTCCGCGGAAGGCTCGCCGGTCGCCGGCGCGCGGGTCTGCCTGCGGGACGAGCTCGGCACCTGCTACGGCTTCGGCGTGACGGACGCCAACGGAGAAGTGACCGTGGCCGTCGCGCCCGCTCAGCCCGGCACGATGCAGCTCGTCGTTTCCGACGCCGATCTCCTGGTCACCGAGACGAGTTTTCCGATCGTTCCCACTGGGCCGTACGTCGTGCTGGCCGGGCAGGCGATCGACGACGGGCCGGGCGGCAACGGCGATGGGGACTGCGACGCCGGCGAAACGATCGCCCTCGCCGTTCAGCTGGAGAACGTCTGGAGCGAGCCGATCGACGGAGTCCAGGCGACCCTTTCCTGCACGGATCCCGCGGTCGAGATCACCGATGGCGTCGCGCAGTTCGGCACCATTCCCGGGGGCGCGACCGCCGGCGGCCTGGCCGGCGACCACTACACGTTCCGGATCGACGGCAGCTGCGCCGACCAACGCTCGCTCGCCTTCACGCTCGAGATCCGCGACGACGGCGATGGCCTGTGGAGCGGCGCCGTCGCCTACCCGGTCGACGCGCCGGTGCTCGCCCTCGCCACGCTGGACATCGACGATGCGGCCGGCGGCGACGGAGATCATCTCCTCGATCCGGGCGAGAGCGCGACCGTGACCGTGCGCCTGGGCAATGCGGGCCATCGCGAGGCCGCGGACCTGGACGTCCGGCTGCTCTGCACCGCGGAGCTCGTGGTGACGCAGCCGGCGGCCGGCGCAGCCTTGATTCCGGCGGGCGGGGAAGATCTGCTGGTGCCGCCGTTCGAAGTCCACGTCGACGCCGGAGCCCCCTCGCCTGGGACCATCGACTGTTGGCTGCAGATCTCGGCCGACTGGGACCTGGCCGTCCATCTGCTTGCCCCGATCGGCATCGGTGGGTTCGCCGACGACATGGAGGCGGACGCCGGAACCTGGACTCACGGGGTCGTGACGGCGGGTTTCAACGACCAGTGGCATCTGTCGACCTCGCGCAATCACACCGCCGCCGGCGGCTCGAGCTGGAAGTTCGGCGACATGAGCAGCGGCACCTATGCGAATCTCGCCGACGGCGCCCTGATGACGGAGGAGATCGAGATCGCCTCGACGACGCAGCTCATCTTCTGGCACTGGATCGACGCAGAGGTGAGCTCCGCCTATCCGGGCCGCTGCTACGACGGCGGTCTCGTCGAAATGTCGCTGGACGGCGGCGCGTGGACGCGCATCGATCCCGACGGCGGCTACCCCTATCTCATCCGCGCGGGCGGCACTCCCGGCCCGTTCCCGGCCGATACGCCGGTCTTCTCCGGTTCGCACGACTGGCAGCAAGAAACCTTCACCATCCTGGGTCCCGGCGGACTCGCGCGCTTCCGCTTCCGCTTCGGCAGCGACGGGGCCGACGCGCAGGAAGGCTGGTACGTCGACGACGTGCGCCTGCAGTCCGGATCCGAGGCGAGCGCGACCGGAGAGCCCGAGCAGGCGCTCGAGCTGCGACCGGTCCTGCTGGCCAATCGCCCGAATCCGTTCGCGCCCGAGACGCGGATCGCGTTCCAGCTGCCGGACAAGGGACATGTGCGCCTGACGGTGATCGATCTCGAGGGCCGCGTCGTCCGGACCCTGATCGACGGCGTGCTTGCGCCCGGCCGTCACGATGTCGGGTGGGACGGAGCCGATGCGACCGGGCAGGCGATGCCTTCCGGCGTGTACTTCTATCGCTTCGAGAACGGCGACGTGCGGGAGGCCAGGAGGATGACGCTGCTCCGCTAGCTTCGGGGCCGACTGCGACCGCGCTATTCGATCGCGTAGCGCTTCAGCTTCTCGTACAGCGTCCGCACGCCGATGCCCAGGCGTTTCGCCGCCAGGCGGCGGTTGCCCTGGAATTCGGCCAGCGCATGGCGGATCGCCTGCTCTTCGATCTCGGCCATCGTGCGGCCCGCGGCCGTGCCGGCAGGCGATTGCCGCGCGGCCGCCCCTTTCGCCGCGGACACCGGGCGGCCGAGCCCCAGGCCCTCGGCCGTGATGCGTTCACCCTCGGCCAGGATCGCCGCCCGCTCGAGCACGTTGGCCAACTCACGGATGTTGCCCGGCCACACGGCCTCCTGAATGCGCTGCTGAGCGCTCTCTTCGAGGCGCAAGACCGCCCGGCCGAGTTCGAGGCAGATGCGCGCGAGCAGCGCGTTGGCGAGCGGCAGGATGTCGCGCGGGCGCTCGCGCAACGGTGGCAGGCGGATCGGGAAGACGGCCAGGCGATGGTAGAGGTCTTCGCGGAACTCGCCCGCCTCGACCATCGCCTCGAGGTCGCGGTTGCTGGCCGCGATCCAGCGCACGTCGACCTCGATCGTGCGCGTCCCGCCCACGCGCTCGAAGCGCCGATCCTGGAGCACGCGCAGCAGTTTCGCCTGCAGCTCGGGCTTCAGCTCCCCGATCTCGTCGAGGAAGAGCGTGCCTCCATCGGCCAGCTCCAGCCGCCCCCGCCTGGCGCTCGTCGCCCCGGTGAAGGCGCCCTTCTCGTGGCCGAAGACCTCGCTCTCCATCAGATTCGCCGAGATGGCCGCGCAGTTGACCGGCACGAAAGGCCCGTCGCGGCGCGGGCTGAGGTTGTGGACGGTGCGCGCGGCCACCTCCTTGCCCGTCCCGCTCTCGCCCAGGAGCAGGACCGTGCTCTGGGTGCGGGCCACGCGCTCGAGGGCGTGCAGCACCGGCGCCATCACCGGATCTCCGTAGCTGAGCGGCGGCAGGGGAGGCGCCTCGCGGCTCGAGCGGTCCTTGAACGCGAGCAGGCTGCGGTGCTCGAGAGCGCGGGAGACGAGCAGGGTGAGCTCGCGCGGACTCGCGAGAGGCTTCTGCAGGTAGTCGTAGGCACCGAGCTTGATCGCCTCGACCGCCGTCTCGATCGTGCCGTAGGCGGTGAGCACGATCACTTCCATCTCCGGCTGATCGACGCGCACGCGGCGCAGCAGGGCCATTCCGTCGATCTCGCCCGGCATGCGGAGATCGGTGATCAGCACATCGAACGCGCGGGTGCGCAGCAGTTCGAGCGCGGCCGGGCCGTCGGCCGCCTCGGCCGTCTCGTGGCCGGCGTCGGAAAGCGCTTCGCCGAGGAACTCGCGGATCCCGCGCTCGTCGTCGACGATGAGAATGCGTGCCATGGCGGAACCGTCACTCCTTCCCTGCGGGCAGGACGGCGCGAAAGACCGCCCCGCCGGCGGGATGATTGCCCGCCGTGAGCGTCCCGCCGTGCAGCTCGACGATGCGCCGCGCGACGGCGAGCCCGAGCCCCGTCCCCGTCACCCGGGTGGTGAAGAAAGGCTCGAAGATGCGATCCTCCTGCCCGGCCGGCAGCCCGCCTCCGTGATCGCGCAGTGCGATCACCAGATGATCTCCCTCCACGCCGATGGCGAGCGCGGGCCGGGGCCCGCCGGCCGGTGAGGCCTGCAGCGCGTTGCGCAGCAGGTTCGTGAACACCTGCCGCATGCGCGGTCCGTCCATGGGCCATCGTTCCGGCGCGCGGGCGAGATCGAGCGCGAAGCCATCCGGGGCCACTTCCTCCACCGAGGCGCGGGCGAGCTCGGCCGGATCGACCGGACTGCGGTCGATCGGCCCGCTGCGCACGAAATCGAGCAGGTCGCCGGTCAGCGCTTCCAGCCGCCCGGCTTCGAGGATCACGCGGTCCGCCTTGCGCCGGTCGGGCGATTCCGTCTCCAGCCGCTCGGCGAGAAGCTGCGCGTGACCCTTGAGCGACGCGAGGGGGTTGCGGATCTCGTGCGCCAGCACCGCCGACATCTGCCCGAGCAGGCTCAGGCGCCGCTCTTGCTCGAGATTGAGCTTGGCGCGCTCATAACGGCGCGACATCACCCACGACACCGAGGCGACCAGCAGCATGCCGAGGGCGGCGACGAGGCCGAAGACGAGGAGTTGCCCGGCCCGGTCGACGAGGCGGGTCGCGATCATGGGCTCGAATTCGAGGATGATCCCGGTGTAGCGTGGACGCGCCCCCCGATCGCCCCCGCGGCCCGCGGGCGGCGGGTCGCTGGCCACCGGCGCGGGCGGTCGCCCAGGTTGCGCCTCCCCGGCCGGCTCCCCGCCGGGCGCATGCTCGCCGGACTGCGGGGCGGCGCGCGAGCGGATGAACGACATGCGCACGCGCGCATCGATGACGGTGAGGGTGAAGCCTCGACCGCTGTCGCTCGGCGCGGATCCGAATTCCGCGCCGCCTCCGGCCGGAGCGGTGGGAAGACCGGCGCTCACGAGGATGCCGCCCTCGCCGTCCGGCACCGCGACGTACCGCAGGCCATTCTCGCTCTGTTCCGCGAGAACGCTGTCGATCGCCGCCTGCATCGCGGCGGGGGCGTAGCGATCGGGATTGCGGCGAATCGCGCCCATCACTTCGCGCTCGAAGATGCGCGCCTGCCCGAGGTGGAGCGCCGTGGTCGCCGCGCGCGCGCTCCGGTAGTTGGACCAGGAGGCGACGATCAGGACGACCGCGAGCACGAACGCGCTCGCCAGCAGTCCAGCGCGCCCCCAGACGCCTTCCGCAAACCCGGTCTTCATCCCCGGCCTCCCAGCAAGCCCAGGGCGGGATCGAGATCGCCGACGTAGTAGTCGAGCAGGCGCCCCTGCCAGAGCAGGTTGTAGCGCGCGTTCACGCGCGTGCTCGTCGCCGAAACGACGTCCGCCCGGGCGAGGGTCACCTCGTAGAGCGTGGCCGCGCCCACCTCGTAGCGCTCGCGGACGGCGTCGAGCGCCTGCTGCGCCGCGCGCACCTGCGCCTCGGCGGCCTGCAGCTGCTCCTCGGCCGCGTTCCAGTCGAGGAGCGCCTGGCGCACCTGCAGGGCGACCTGCTGGCGAAGATCGGCGACGGCGAGTTGCGCCTCGTCGGTCGCGATCCCCGTGCGCTGGATATCGGCGCTCGTCGCCTGGCGGTCGAAGAGCGGGAGCGAGAGCGAAAGTCCGACCGAACCGGACTGGCGGTCGTTGAACTGCTCGCCGAAATCGCCGCCCCCTTCCGCGATGCGCGTGCCGTAGTCGGCCGAAAGCGAGACGCGCGGCAGGCGCCCCGCCCGGGCGACCCGTTCGTTCTCGCGCGCTGCCTGCCGGTTGCGTTCGAGCGCGGCCAGATCCGGACGCTGCTCGAACGCGCGGACGATCAGCTGCCGCGCATCGAGCGGCTGCACACCGGGGAGCGTCTCGGGCAGCGCGGGGATCTCGAAGACGTACTCACCCTGCGGATCGAGCTGCAAAGCCTGCACGAGATCAAGCCGGCTCAGCTGGAGCGAGCGCTCCGCCTCGACGAGCGCCAGACGGGCGGAGGCGACGTTGGCCTGCTGCTGGTAGAGGTCGGAGATGGGCTTCTCGCCGGCGTCGACGAGCGCGCTCACCAGGCGTTCCTGTTCCTCCTGGGCGATCCTGTTCTCCCGGCGCACGCGCTCCTGCTCGGTCGCCGCGATCAGGCCCAGATAGCCGGTGATCACGTCGATCACGACCGTCTGGCGCGTGCGCTCCATGTCGAGCTCGCCCGCCTCGGCCTGCCGGCGGGCCGCGCGCAGCTCGGCCGCGTTCGCGAAGCCGTTGAAGAGGACCACGCTCGACGAGAGCGTCGCTCCCGCGGACCCGTGCCAGCGCGAGGTCTCCGCACTGTCCGCCGCCTCGGGCGAGCGCGTGTAGCTCTCGCTGCCGGAGACGCCCAGGCGCAGGTCGGGGAGGAAGGCCATCCGCGCCTGCGAGACGGCCACCCGGTCGCGTGCGGTCGCGTTGCGCGCGCGCGCGAGGGTCGTGTTACCGTCGAGCGCGATCCCGACCGCTTCGTCGAAGGCGATGCGCCGGGCCGCGGGCGCAGCTGCGGCCGCGCACCCGGCCTGCGCGCCGGAGGCCGCCCCGCCGGGCGAGACTGCCACCGCGAGGGCCAGCAGCACGCCCGCGATGGCAGCCGCCGGCGACCGCGCGATCGACCGTGGAATTGCCGCAAGGATCATCGTACTCGTTCTTCCTTCTCGTTCCGGCGCGCTCATCCGCGGACCGCGAGACCCGGAGGCGCGCCGCGATCCGCCGCCCACGGGCTACTCGTAGCGCAGCGCTTCGATCGGATCGAGCGCCGCGGCCCGGCGCGCCGGGTAGTAGCCGAAGAAGATGCCCACCGAAGCGGCAAAGCCCAGAGCGAGCAGCACCGTTGCGGGGGAGATCACCGTGCGCCAGCCGGTGAAGAGGCCCAGCAGCGCCCCGCCCCCGGATCCCAGCGCGACCCCGATCAGACCGCCCGTCAGGCTCATGACCACGCTCTCGACGAGGAACTGCACGAGGACATCGCTGCTCCGCGCGCCGAGAGCGAGCCTGAGCCCGATCTCGCGCGTGCGCTCGGTGACCGAGACGAGCATGATGTTCATGATCCCGATGCCCCCGACGAGGAGCGAGATGCTCGCGATGGCCGAGAGGAGCAGCGTCATCACCTCCGTCGTCTCTTGCGCGGCAGTGGCGAGATCGCTCTGGTTGCGCACGGTGAAGTCGTCCGCTTCGTTCACGCTCAAGCCGTGCGAGTCGCGCATGATCTGGCGCACCTCTTCCTGAGCGGCGGGGATCTCCCCCGGCGAGAAGGCGCTGGCCAGGATCTGCGCGATGAACGAATGCCCCGCGAGGCGCGTCTGCGCGGTCGTGTAGGGAACGAGAATCACGTCGTCCTGGTCGTTGCCCTCGGCCGTCTGCCCCTTGCTTCCCAGGACCCCGCCGATCTTGAAGGGCACGTGCCGGATCTGGATCTGCTGCCCGACCGGATCCTCGCCGGGAAAGAGGTTGTCGGCGACGGTCTTGCCGATGAGGGCCACCTTGCGTGTCGCGCGCAGGTCGGCCTGGTCGAAGAAGACCCCGGAGGAGACCGGCCAGTCGCGGATCGTCTGGTAGTCGGGATGCACGCCGAAGACGAAGGTCCGCCAGTTGCCCTGTCCCCCGATCACCTGGCCGCGCGTGACGACCACCGGCGAAACCGCCGAGAGGAGGAAGCTCTGCGCGCGCAGATGGTCGGCGTCCTCGATCGTCAGGTGGTTGAAGCTCTGCGCGCCCTGGCTCACCCCGCCCTGGGTCGTCGCGCCCGGCGTGATCACCATCATGTTCGTGCCGAGGGTCAGGATGCGTTCCTCGATCTGCCGCTTGGCTCCAGAGCCGATCGACACCATGAGGATCACGGCGCTCACCCCGATGATGATGCCGAGCATGGTGAGGAGGGTGCGCATCTTGTTCTTCAAGATGCTCTTGCCGGCGATGCGGACCAGGGATTTCGCTTTCATCGCGTGCCTGCCGGTTGCGGGGTGCCGTTCCATTGCCGCAGGTCCTCGACGGCCCGGCGGCGTTCCTTGACCGCTTCGTCATGGATGATCTTGCCGTCGCGCAGGGTGACGATGCGGCGCGCGTAGTGCGCGATGTCGTGTTCGTGCGTGACGAGGAACATGGTGACGCCCTCGGCGTTCAATTCCTGGAAGAGCGCCATCACTTCGATGGAACGGCGCGTGTCCAGGTTGCCGGTGGGCTCGTCGGCGAGGACGAGCGCCGGCTGGGTGACGAGCGCGCGGGCGATGGCGACGCGCTGCTGCTCCCCGCCCGACAGCTCGCCCGGCTCGTGGCGTGCCCGTTCGCTCAACCCGACCCGCGCCAACGCCGCGGTCGCCAGAGCGAGCGTCTCCAGGTGACGGCCGGAGCGGTCGTACAGCAGCGGGATCTCGACGTTCTCGAGCGCGCTCGTGCGCGGGAGCAGGTTGTAGGTCTGGAAGACGAAACCGATCTTCCGATTGCGGATGTCGGCCAACTGGTTCTTGTTCAAGCGCTCGACCTGCGTGCCGTCCAGCGCGTACGCTCCCGAGGTGGGACGATCCAGGCAGCCGAGGATGTTCATCAACGTCGACTTGCCCGAACCCGACGCCCCCATGATGGCGATCATCTCGCCCTGCTCGACCGAAAGCGAAACGCCGCGCAGGGCGTGCACCTCGGTCTTGCCCATGCGATAGACCTTGGTCAGGTCGTGCGCCTCGATCAGCCGCGTCTTCATGCGCCTGCCCCTCTTCTCGCGCCCGCTGCGCCGCGCGCCCGGTCCCCGGCCGGTCCTCGCGCGCGGCGCCCGCTGCCCCGCGCGCCCTCGCTCTAGAAGAATCGCGGCGGGCCGCCGGGGCCCCGCTGCTGTTGCCGGTTGTCGAAGGGATTGGTCGCCGAGGAAGCGGCGGCACCCGAGGCGACCGCAGCGATGATCTGCAGGCCTTCCTTCAGTTCCGGGCCGCTCACTTCGGTCGCCTGGTCGTCGGTGATTCCCGTCTTGACGCGCATGGCGACCGGCTTGCCGCCGTCGAGATACCAGAGCAGCGCGCGGTCGGCCCCACGCTCTCCGCTCTCCGTCCGGCTCTGCGTCGCGCCGGAGGCCGCGCCCTGCGCATTCGCCGCGTCCCGGCCCTCGCCCGGCGCGCGCGCCCCGTCCGCTCCCATGCGCGCGCGCCACTGCTCGCGCAGCGCCGCCTGCATCTCCTCGGTCGGGCGGAAACGCAGCGCCGCATTCGGCACCTTGAGCACGTCGGTCGCGCGGGAGATGATGAACTCGACCGTCGCGGTCATCCCGGGAAGGAGGCGCCCGTCGGGATTCTCGACCGAGACGACCACCGTGTAGTTGACCACGTTCTCCTGCGAGGTCGACTTCAGCCGGATCTGCTGCACGCTGCCCGTGAACTTCTCCTCCGGATAGGCCTGCACGGTGAACTCCACCACCTGACCCTGCTCGATCTGCCCGATGTCGCTCTCGTCGACGGCCGCGAGGATCTCCATCGCGGAGAGGTCCTGCGCGATCAGGAAGAGCTGCGGCGCAGAGAAGCTCGCGGCGACGGTCTGGCCCACGTCGACCGTGCGGTCGACGATCACGCCGTCGATGGGCGCGCGGATCTCGGTATAGGCGAGGTTCTGGCGGGCGCGCTCGAGGCTGATCCGGGACGACTTCAACGACGCCTGCGCCACCTGGTACTTGTACTGGGCCGTGTTGTATTCGGTCTCGGTCGAGACCTTGCGCTCGTAGAGCCGCGAGATGCGGTCGAAGTCGCGCCTCGCCTGATCCAGCTCCGCCTGGCTGCGCTCGACGTCCGCCTGGGCGGAGCTCACGGCCTGCTGCAGCAGGAGCGGATCGATGCGGGCGATCAGTTGGTCCCTCTTCACGTGATCGTTGAAGTCGGCGTAGATCTCCGCAATCTTGCCCGAAACCTGCGTTCCGACTTCGACGGTCGTCGTCGCCTGCAGCGTTCCCGTGCTCGAGACGACCGACTGCAGGTCACCCCGGGTGACTTCGACGAACCGATACTCGGTCTTGGCTCCCCGTCCCTGGCTGACCACTGCCCATGCGACCAGGGCGGCCGCCACGACGAGCGCTGGCACGATCCACTTCTTCACCGCGATTCCTCCCCGCGCGAAGCCTGACTGCGGCCAAGCGGCGCTATCGTACACGCAGGACGGTGCAAGAGGGGTGCCAAGATGCAACTCATTGCTCAACAAGCAGTTATGAGTCTACCGATCCATCCGCCGGCATGCAGAGACTGCACGCCCCTGCTGAATCCGCAGTTCCGGCAGGGGGAGGCGGGGCTAGTAATCGCGGCCGGTCACCGCCCATTCCAGGGCGAGGGTCATGGCCGACTTCACGGCCATGCGTTCGAAATAGTAGGGATGGAAGGCGAAGACCACGATGCGCCCGGGCGAGATGCCCATCGCCCGGTCCTCGCTCGTCGCCGAGGTGCGCCAGGCGATGGGGCGATCGTCCAGCCGCGACCCGGGCGCGTAGGTTCGCGAGCGATAGAGGACCTCGAGACCGTCCTCGCGCTCATACCACGGCCGCACGTCGGGATCGGCCAGATCGTCCCACAGCACTTCATACTGCATGATGCCGCCCGGCTGACTCGCGCCGGTGCAGTCCCACAGGTCCCAGTCGAGATCCAGGTCGGGGTAGATGCTCCGTTCCGCCCGCGCGCCGATGAGGGTGGCCTCGCGAAAACGCCACCAGTCCTGCGGCAGCACGCTGCCGCGCGGCTTGTCGACGCAGGCGCGTAGATGGAATTGCTGATAGAGCAGGCTGTAGTGATCCCAGATCTCGGACAGCGAGAAGGTCTCGCTCGGACACTTCTCCTCGGTGTCCCCCAGCCCGAAGTTCTGCCCGATCGCGCTCACCGGCCCCTCGTAGCAGAGCAGGAGGAGATTGCCGCCGGCCCCGACGTAATGGGCGAGCTCGCGCGAGCGGCCGAGCAGCATCAAGCCGTTCTCGACGCCCGGATACGCGGCCGACCAGATGAGCGTCTGATACTGTCCGAGCGTGTCGAGATAGCTCTCGTTCCCGAGGATTCCGTTGCGCACGTCTCCCGGCCCGAACATGTCCAGGTGCTCCGGACGATCGCCCGGCGCCAAGTGGTCGTTCATCGCGGCGAAGACATCCGTGTGCCAGGCGTCGAGCTGCGCGTCGGACGGCGACCAGCTTCCGCAGCTCTTCGGCGTCGCTCCGCCCTCGACCGGCCCCCAGATGTCGTCCACCAGCAGGAACTTCCTGTGGAAGCTGAACCGCGCGACGCGCAGCTGCACGTGACCGCTCGTCTCCGTGCCTTCGACACCCGACACATCCCGCATCTTCAGGTAGAAGTGATGGGTGCTCCCCTCCTCGGAACGCGGGAAGTACATGGCCCGCTCCAGGCGACGCCGCTCCCCCCAGCCGATCCAGCCGCCGATCCCGTCGAACGCCTGTTCGTCCTCGCTCTCGGGATGCGGAATGTCGAATCCGTAGTTCGACGGCCCCGGCTCCGTGCCCGCGCCGCTCGCGTCGCCGTGCCACTCGAAGCGAAAGCGCTGCTCGGGCGCGACCGAGACGTCCCACGTGGTGTACTCCGCGGTGGTGAAGAGATGCCAGCCGAGATAAGGCTCGCTGAGATAGACGAGGATGTTCTGGTCGCGGGTGGTGAAGATCGTCCAGTTGTCCCAGTTCAGATTCGGCTCCACGGCGCCCGCCTCGTCGACCGCGCGCACGACGAAGCCGTACTTGTGGTCGGGAATCATGTCCTCCAGCCAGGTCTCGGTCGTCGTCCCGGGAACGCGCACCCATTGCTTCAAGGCGGCGGCGAAATATTCCGGATGACCCGGCGGGAAATCGGAGGCGTGCAGGCTGTCGAGCAGGAACTCGTTGGGCGCTTCCGCGAAGATGCGCCGGATCTGCGGGAGATTCGTGCGGTCGAAGGCCTCTTCGATGCGTACCCACTTGTACTCGAACCAGGCGGGCAGCCGGTCGGGCCGGGAAGCGTCGAGATCATCCCCCTTCCAGGTGATCTTGACCGTGCGCGACCACTGGAGGTTCTGTCCGCTGTGCTGCAGCGGCAGGATGATCTCGGCATCGGGCGCGATCGTGTGCGCGCTGAAGAAGCGCGCGTCCGGCCGCGAGCGGGAGAACTCGTTGTCGACCGCGCGCACGAAGAAGGTGTGCCACTCGGCGAAGTCGCTCCCCGCCTGCTGCCGCACGGCCGGAAAGGGAATCGTCTCGTCGTACTGCTCGGAGCGCTTCCAGGCGTCCGCGCTGATCGTGTCGTCGATCGCCCATTCGAAGTACCGGATGAGCCCGTCGTCGTCGGAGCCGAACCAGTAGAAGTGCACGCGCGCCGGCTCGTGCGCGGCCTGCGCGGGGTCGTCAGTGTCGATCAGCACGCCCCCCGTGATGCGGCAGAAGGGCGGGTGGTTGGGGGTCGGCTCCCCGATCAGGCCGGACTCGGGAACGAGCAGGCAACCGGGCAGGAGCAGCGCGGCCAGGCAGGCGGCCGCCCCGACGGCCGGACCGCGCGCGCGCGCAGCGCCGCCCGCAACCAGCCGGCCGAGGCGCCGCCGCCCGGCTTGCACGGTCGGGGGCAGCCCGCCGAGGTCCCGCACGCAATCTGCGGCCCGTCCCATCGGTTCGCCCTCGCTCGACTCGGTGGATGACCGGCTCTTGGTAGCATAGATGAATCGGCAGGCGCCATGAAAAAGCCTCTGGCTGGAGGGTGGCCGGCCGGGAGAAAAGCCGGGAAGGCGTTCGCTCGCGAAGCGGCGTCGGCTCGCCGAGTCGTCAGGCGCGGGCGAAACGGCGGCCGCGCGTCGCGGACCCTCGTCAGGAGGGAACCCGTCCGCCTTCGATCCATGTCCGCAGCTGCTCGACCGCGGCCGCTCGGTCGATCCAGGGGAGCCCGCAGCGCGCCAGCAGCTCGCCCGCCTTCTCCCCGCTGAAATCCTGGCTGTGGGCCACATGGTGCAGGCTGTAGAGCGACGGGTCGAAGAGCGGCCGCTTGCAGCCCAACAACGTCGACAGCGCCGTGCTGAGCGCCGCGACCGGCCAGGCCGCGAAGAAGGGCACGGTCACGCTGCGCATGCCGCCCCGCTCAGGCAGGCAGAGGCTCAGCAGGAGCCGGTAGTAGTCCTCCATCGTCGTCCGCTCCGGGTCGACGACGTTGTACGCCTGCCCGCGCGCCGCGTCATCGGTCGCCGCCGCGTATGCGACGCGCGCCACGTTCCCCACGTAGGCGAGCGGCCAGACGTTTCGCCCGCGCCACCGCCCGAAGTGCACGATCGCGGGCGATGAGCGCAGGAAGGCGACCGCGCGCGGCAGCACGGTCTCATCTCCCGGGCCCCAGACGAGCGCCGGGCGCAACAGCACAAAACGGTCGGACGGCAACTTCGCGCGGATCGCGTCTTCCGCCAGGATCTTGTACTTCGGATACGGATTGCGACGGTTGTTCTCGCGCGGGGTGCTCTCGTCCGCGCGGGTGAAGTCGCGCACCCCGTAGACGTCGGTCGTCGACATGTGCACCAGCCGCCCGATGTCCAGTTGGTGTACGGCCCGGCTCACATTCTCGACCCCGCGCAGGTTGACCGCGCGGAAGAGCCGATCCCTGCCGACATCCGTCGCGCGCCCGGCGCAATGGACGAGGGCGGCGCAGCGGCCGCCCATTGCGGCCACGCGGGCGGAGAGGACTCCGAGAAACTCCTCGCTGTCGGTGATCGATGCCGAGGCGAAGGTCAGGCGCCCGCCGCCGGCCAGTCCGCGCAGCCTGCCGGGCACCTCACGCGCTCCCGCCCGTCCGCGGACGAGCGCGGTGACGCGCCGGCCGCGGGCGAGGAACTCGCGTACGCAGGCGGAGCCGATGAAGCCTCCGGCGCCCGTCACGATGATGTGCTCGCCGTCCATCCGCTGCTCTCCCGGCCGGGTCAGCGCCCCCCGCCGGCCTACGCGATGATCCCGTGCCGCCGCCCGAGAACCGCGAACGTCTCGATCACCGTGTCCAGGTCTCCCCGCGTGTGCTGCGCCATCACGCCGAGCCGCAGGCGGCAGCGGCGCTTCGGCACGGCCGGGTAGGCGACGAAATTGGCGAAGATGCCCGCCTCCATCAGATCCCGCAGCAGCGCCTTCAGCCGCTCCTCATCGCGCACGATGACCGGAATGATCGCCGAGTTCGTGGGGCCGAGATCGAATCCCAGAGCGAGGAGGCCCGCCTTGAGATGGTGGATGTTCTCCCACAGGGCCGCATGCAGGCTGAGGTCGCTCTCGAGAATGTGGAAGGCCTCGATCAGCCCTGCGACCACCGGGGCCGGCAGCGACGTGGAGAAGAAGAAGGTCCGCGCGTAGTAGCGCAGGTAGTCGATCAACTCCCTCGATCCGGCCACGTAGCCGCCGATGCCGCCCGGCACCTTGCTGCACGTCCCCACCGTGACGTCGATCTCCCCGGCGAGCCCGAACTCCTCGGCGGTGCCCCGCCCGGTCGGTCCGATGACGCCCGTGGCATGGGCCTCGTCGATCATCACCCGCGCGCCATAGCCGCGCGCGAGGGCCACGATGCGGTCGAGAGGCGCCACGCTCCCCTCCATCGAGAAGACTCCGTCGGTCACGACCAGCGTTCCATGATCGGGGCCCGTCGCCTGCGCGAGCGCCCGTTCGAGGCGGGTCATGTTCGCGTGGGCGTAGGTGTGGATGCGCGCGCCCGACAGGGTGCACCCGTCATAGATCGAGGCGTGGTTGAAGAGGTCGTTCACCACGGCATCGCGCGGCCGGAGCAGCGCCGAGAGGGCCCCGATGTTGGCCGCGTAGCCGGTCGGGAAGAGGATCGCGTCCTCGCATCGATAGAAGCGCGCGATCGTCCGCTCGAGCTCGAGGTGGAGATCGGTCGTCCCCGCGTAGAGCGAGACCGACCCGCTGCCGTAGCCGTAGCGCCGTGTCGCCTCGAGGGCGGCGGCGACCACGCGCGGGTCGGCGTTCAAGCCCAGGTAGGAGTTCGAGCCGAGCATGATCACCTCGCGCAGGCGTCCCGTGCGCGGATCGCGGATGCGCGCGTGGGCGCGGTTCGCTCCGGCGACGGCCCGGCGGAAGAAATGATTCCCCGCCGCCTCCTCGCGGGCGATCAGGGATTGGAAGGCATGCGCCTTGGCGAAGAGATCGCCGCCCCCGGGGTCGTAGCAGTCCTCCCAGGCGCGCGGGCCCTCTTCGTCCGGCAGGCCGGCGGGGGCCCGCGAGCCGGCGGGGGCCGCCTCCGCGCTCGCCGGCCCGATCGCGGTCTCCTGAAGTCCGATCGTGGTTCTCATCGGCGCCTTCCTTTCACTCTTGCCGGCGCGATTCTCCTTGCCCTTCGACACCCGCCGGCGCGGCGCGATAGCAGCGCAGCCCGAACGGACGGTCGCAGAGAATCGCGCAGACGTTGCAGTTCTCGCAGGCGGATCGATCCGCCGCGCCGGCTTTCATGCGCGCGGGCAGATCCGGTTCGCGGATGAGCGGGCGGCAGAGGGCGATCGCATCGGCGTCGCCCGAGGCGAGGACATCTTCCATCATCGTCCGGGTGCGCAGCCCGCCGACGAGGAGGAGCGGGATGCGCGAGCGCTCGCGGATCGCGCGGGCGGCAGGCCGGTTATATGCCTCCGCGAACGGCATGAGCGCCCGGCGCAGCCGCGGCGCCGCGAAACGCTTCCAGAGGGCCCTCTGCCACGCCGGGCGCGAGGCGAGGAACGGATTGTGGGCGCAGGCCGCTGCGACCGGCAGGCCGCCGCGGAAGATGGCGAGGGCGAGATCCATGGTCCCGCAGCTCACCTCGACCGCCGCAACGCCGAGACCCTCGAGGCGCGCCGCGTACTCGGCCGCGAGCCGCTCGTCGAGTCCGCCCGGATGGAAGTCCCCCGCGCTGATCTTGACCAACACCGGGAACCGGTCTCCGCAGCGCGCGCGGATGCCGCCCAGGATCTCGGCCAGAAACGCCAGGCGATCGCGGCCCCAGCGGTCGGAGCGGTCGTTGACGTACGGCGACAGGAACTGGTGGATCAGGTACCCGTGCGCCGCATGCAGCTCCACCCCGTCGAAGCCCGCCCGCCGCGCGCGATCGGCCGCGGCGGCGAAAGCCCCGCTGGCCGCGTGGATCTCCGTGTCGTTCATCACGACCGGACGGGATCGGAAGTAGGACGATCGCTTCGCGGAGGGGGCGAGCACGCGTCCGCCGGTCGCGCGGGCGAGCGTCTGGCGGCCCGCATGCGCCAGCTGCATGAAGAGCAGCGTTCCCCTCCCCGTTGCGCGCACCGCCGAGACGATGCGTTCCCACTCCGCGATCCTCCCGTCGCGCTCGACGCCGCACTGGCGCGGCTGCATGGCCCGGCCTTCGGGAGCGACGAAACAGAAGCCGGTCACGATCGCCCCCACTCCCCCGCGGGCCAGCCGCTCGTACAAGCGGGCGAGCTTCTCCGTGGGCCGGCCGTCCGGCTCGGCCAATCCCTCGTACGTGGCCGCGCGCCAGAGGCGATTGGGAGCTTCGCAGCCACCCAGCTTCCAGGGGTCGAACAACACGCGCGTCACCTCGATTCCGGCGTGTCCGCGGGACCGGTTTACGAACGAGATCTCCGGGTGAAGGACTCGCCTCCTCTTCAACCGCCGAACACCTTCCGCGCGAGCGTGATCAACGCCGTGCGGTACTCTTCCAGAGAACCGGCTGCGCGCGGATCGGGCAGCCCGGCATGAGCCCGCAGATCGTCGCCCTGGCGAAAGTGGATTCCCGGATCGCCGGCATGCGCGAAGCGGCCGATCGCGCGCAAGCCATGCGCGGGTCCCGGGGAATCGCGCTCCGTCGCATCGGCGGTCGCCCCCGCGAGCGCAACCAACTCGTACTCGCCCGCCGATCCCATGAGAAAGATCTCTCGCGGCAACCCGAGCGCCCGCGCGGCCGCGTCGATGCCGGTCGCGTAGGGAACGGCCGCGCGATCGATCTCGATCCGCAACGACGGATCGCACAGGCAGAACGCCTCGAGCGCGGCCACGAGGCCGTCGCTCGTGTCGATGCACGCGCCCCCGGCCCCGCGGATCGCCGCCGCCAGCCGCCGAGATTCCGGAACCCGGATCTCGAGCCGCGGCGCGGGGGCCCCGTTCGAGGCCGCGAGGTTCGCGTCGCCGAAGGTGCCGCTCACGATCACGCGCCCGGCCCGTGCATCCGCGACCCGGCTGAGGGGACGGCTTCCGGCCGGGAAGCCGCCCAGGGCGACTCCCGTGAAGCGCCACTCGGCGCCCATGCCCACGTCGCCGCCCAGCATGTGGGCGCCGCATGCGCCCAATGCCTCGTCCATGCCGCGGGACAACATGCGCAGCCAGCCTTCGTCCATGCGCGCGGTCGCGATGAACGAATTCAGCATGAAGCGCGGCGCCGCACCGACGGCGAGGAGATCGCTCATCGTGGCGGCCACGAGATTCCAGCCGAGGGTGAAGGGGTCAGCGGTGTCCCAGCGATCCTCGGCCGAGTAGTCGTCCACGGTGATCGCCCAGAGAGATCCGCCGAGATCCACGATCTCCGCATCCGCGGCGAAGGGTTTGTTCCGCTGGGCGGGGCTTCGCCGGAATGCCGAGATCAGGGCCGCGATCGCGTCGCGCTCCTTCATGGCCGGCCTCCGATCAATTGCACCGCGCGCGGCAGCACGCGGATCTCGGCCGGACACCAGCCGGCCGGATCGCCGTCGAATTCGGTGGGCCACGAAGGTGCCGGCGCCCCCGCCGGTCCGCGGCCGGCCTCGGCCGCGTCCCTCGCCCGGCCGCCCGCCCATCGCCGGGCACCCTCCGCCGGCTCGACCCGCACGCGTTCCGCGCGCGTCAGCAGGAAGCGGGGATCGCGCGCGATCGCGCCCGAGTAGATCCGCGGCAGCGCGGCGAGCAGGCCCAGGCGCCCGATGCCGCAGACGGCGAAGACGAACAGGCGCCCGTCATCCGGAGACGCGGGAAGGTCGAGCTTGAGCCCGCCCGCGAGATAGGGATTCTTCCCGACCGTGAGATTGAGGAGGGCCGGAATCTCGCGCGGCCGGCCGTCGAGAAGGAGGCGCACGCGTTGCGGCCGGCGCCCGGCGATCGTGAGCACGCTCGCGAGCGCGGTCCCGGCCGCGTCGCCGAGGCGCGGGCGCAGGCGATTTGCGCGCGAGGCGATGCCCGCTCCGAGGCCGATGTTGCTGCTCGAGGCGAAGAAGGCCGCGCGGATGGCGCCCTGCGCATCGCAATGCTCGCTGCGGCACACGTCGATCGCGCGGCTCTCGCCCTGGCGCAGCCGCGCGACCGCGTTCTCGGGGTCGGTGGGCAGGCCGTGGAAGCGGCAGAAGTCGGGGCTCGTGCCGGCGTAGAGGACGCCGAGGCGCGGCGCCGCCGAGCCGGCGGGAAGACGCCCCGCGTGTTCCATGAGGGCGTTCAGGACCCGGTTGATCGTCCCGTCCCCGCCGATCGCGACGATCGGGTCGTGGCCTGCCGCAAGCGCCCGCAGGGCGATCATGCGCGCGTCGTCGAGATCGCGGGTGTACTCGTGGGCCGGGCGGCGATCTCCCGCCCGGCCGCGCCCGCGCGGCGCGGATCGCGAACCCGGGCGCGGCCCGTAGGCCTCTCCCGCGAGCAAGGCCAGGTAGCGCGCGGCCGTTTCCGCGGCCGTCCCGCCGCACGATCCCGGATTGATGACCAGGAAGGCGCGGGCGAGCGAACGGCTGGCGGAATCACGCGCCGGGGGCGCCGGAAGCGCCACGCGGGCCGCGCCCGCGAGCGCTTCCCAGCCGCACCCGCCACCCGCAGCGCGAACCTCGCGGGCAGACGCCCCCCCTGCCTCGCGCACGGCGGTCATCGGTAGATCCCCAATCTCTTGTAGAGTCCCGTCTCACTGCCCCGGTCCCAGGACGCAACGAGTCCGCGAGTCACCTCCCAGGGCAGCGGAGTGCGCGCGGGTTCGCGCTCGCCCACGGCGCGCGCGATCGATTCCGCCTGCGTGCAGCACAGCCAGTTCGTGCCCGGGCGGGGAAAGAAGGAGCGCATGCGCGCGAAGATCTCGGTGAACGGTTCTTCCCGGATGTTGCCGAAGGAGACGTTCAGGAACTCGCAGGGCTGCACTTCCCCGCTCGCGCCCACATAGAAGCGATCGATGCCGCCCGCCGTGCAGCCGAACAGGTGCGCCTGCTCGTCGAAGACCTGCGCGGCGCAGCTCGGATGCCCGCGGAACGCGCGCGTTTCGTTGCAGGCGAGATGGAACGCCCGGAGCAGGGCGAGGGTGCCCGCCGGGTCGCGGCCTTCGTCCGTCTCACCGGGCGCGACGGCAGCGCGGCTCTCGGCCGCCCGCCCGAGCCAGCCGCCCGCCGGCTTCTCGTGGATCACCTGAATGAAGGCGCAGCGCAGCTCGCGGCCGAGCGCGAAGAGGCGCGCCAGCCCCCCGCCATGGATGAGCGCCGGGCTGGCGCAGCAGTTGATCGCCGTGAAGGCGCCCATCCGGGCGAAGGTCTCGAGCGCGCGGCAGGCGGTCGCGAAGGAGCCGGGGACGCCGGTGAAGCGGTCGTGCTCCTCCGCATCCGGCGTGTGCAGCGAGACCATGACGCCGGCGAGTCCCGCCTCACGCAGCCGCCGGGCGAGATCGTCATCCAGCCGCGCCCCGGTCGTGTTGACCCAGATCTCCCCCCGCTCGTCGATCGCGCGCAGGAGGGCGAGCAGCCGCTCGGGCCGCTCGAGCGGCTCGCCGCCCTCGATGTTGAAGAAACTCACGCCGAGCGCCTGCATCTCGCGCGCCGTGGCGATCACGAGCGGCAGCTCCGCGTCCGCTCCGCCATCCTTCCGCTGGTAGCAATGCGGGCAGTGGTAGCGGCAGGCGCGGGTCATCGAGAGGACGACCGAAACGGGACCGGGCTCGGCCCGATGGAGCTTCGCGAGCGCGTGGAAGAAAGCCGGCGAGGGATAGGCGGGCAGGTAGAGCTGCAGCTTGTAGAGGCGTCCGAGGCGGACGACCTTGTCGTGGCGGAGCGCGCGGAGGAAGACGAAGGCGCGCCGGAGGAAGCGCGGATAGACGCGCAGCGGCAGGCGCCCGCGCAGTACCTCTCCCGCATAGCGCAGGGCGACGTGCGCGGCGATGCGCGCATAGAGTGCGCGCCGGGCCCAGGGGCCCAGGAAGACGGGGCTTTCCTTGGCGCGCATCCCGCACCTCCTACGCTTGATGGTCCGCGTGCAGCCCGAAGAGGAAGCCGATGAACACGTAGGCTGCCACGTAGAGGTAGAGGGCCAGCTCCGAGTTGAACAGGGCGATCAGCATGACCTGCCCGCAGACGCAGGCGCGGAAGTTCGTCACGAGCGAGAAGTAGGCGCGCGGGCCGCTCGGGTGGCGATAGTAGAGCACCCCCGTCCAGATCTGCAGGAACAGCGTGACGACGAAAAGGAAGAGAAAGGTGGGCGTGATCTTCGACTCGAAGGCCCCCGCCGCGACGAGCGCCCAGAGGATGACCGAGGGAAGGAAGCTCCCCGCGATCGCCGTCGTGCGCGAGCGCTGGATGCCTTGCAGCACGACCGCGGTGACCTTGCCCGCGGCGCGGTCGCCGGCGTAGTCCTTGAAGTAGGTGTAGTAGGTCATCAGGCCGTTCATGATCGCGACGAGCAGGAGCACGCTCAGGCGTCCGGTCGTCCAGACGACCGGGTAGCCGTCGTTCGTCATGAGAAAGCCGTAGGTCGTGCACATCGAGATCATCAGGCCGAAGACGGCGTTGCCCAGAAACGGGGTCCCCTTCGCGAATTCATAGAGCAGGTTGAGAACGATTCCGGCGAACAGGGGGATCAGCGCCCAGGGGGAGATACGCCAAGTGACCACGGCGGCGAGAGCCAGCAGGCCGCACGAGAACGCGAGGGCCGCCCGCGGATCGAGTTCGCCCGTCACCATCGGGCGATGCGGCGCGTTCACGCGATCTTCGGCGCGCCCCAGGTAGTCGTTGAGGATCTGGTTGATCCCCCAGCCGAGGAAGAGGATCGCGAGGGTGACGGCGGCGAGGGGCAGAGAGGCCGTGTCGGGGTGCAGGAAGCGGGCGTAGGCGACGCCGATCCAACCGGCGATTCCGGTGACGAACGCGTAGTAGAGCCGCATCGAGCGCAGATAAGCGCGGAGGAATCGGCCGATCGAGTTCGGCGGGGCAGTTCTGATCTCGATGGTCGCCACCTCAGTCTCCTCCCGTGAATTTCTCAAGCTCCTCTCACGCATGCCTCCCGGCCCGAGAAGTCAAACCGAGTGCCAGCACACGGCCCCGAGGACCTCGTCTCTATTCCTTTATCAGGCCATGGCTTACGGATCCCCTGCTCGATCCGTTCCGCTCCCGCGAACCACCGCGTTGTACACTAAAACATACGACCGCTCAGTCTTCTATATGACGCCGGGCACACCGAGCCCGGGCGCCTCGCGCTCCGCTGCCCGAACGCGCGCGATCCCTGGCAGGATTGCACCACTTCCGGGCAGTTGGGTGGGCGAAAGCGGGCGAATCGCCCGAAATCGGGCGGGCCAGCGCTCAGCCGGACAGCTGCCCGGGCGCCTCAAACCGGCCGATCGGACGGCGGACCAGCCTCCCTGATAGGCAGCCGCCCAGCGGCACGACTATACTCGATTCCTCGCGGCCGATCCGGCACGGCCTTCTGGAGGCGCACCCTACATGATCCCCGAGTTGGATGCGCGCTACCGAACCACGAGGATCCTCGCCCAGCGCAAGGACCGCCTGGTCTGCGAGGCCGTCGATCGCCTGACGCGCCGGGCCGTCGTGCTGAAGCAGTCGGCCGCCGCCGCGATCCTGCATGAAGCCCGCGTTCTGCTCGCGCTCCCGCCCGGCATCGGTCCCGCTCCCCTCGATCTCCTCCGCTCGGCAGACGATCGGGCGGTTCTCGTGATCGAGCGGCTCGCGGGCTGTTCTCTCGACGCGGCCGGGGATCTCTCGGCCGCATGCTTGCCCGGCCTGATCCAGGCGCTTGCCCAGGGCCTGGCGCATCTCCATCGCGGCGGCGTCGTACATCTGGACCTGAAGCCGAGCAATGTGTTTCTCCTGGAAGGGAAAGAGGGTCCGCAGGTGCGCCTGCTGGATTTCGGCTTCGCCTGGCATTCGGCGGCAGAGCCGGAAGGCGACCAGCAGCTGGGCGGAACGGCGAGCTATCTCGCGCCCGAGGTGCGGCGCGGCTGGGCCTTCGACCATCGCGCGGACCAGTTCTCGATCGGCGTCACGGTGCAGAGCCTGTGTCCCTGGGCGAGCGCCGACTCGCGCTGGGCCCCGATCCTCGAACGGCTGACCGATCCCTCCCCCGATCGTCGCTACCCGCACATGGCCGCGTTGCGCGACGAAGTGTCCCGCGCGTTCACGCTGCCGCAGCGCAGGGATCGCTTCCCCCGGCTCGGCGGCGGACC
>Ga0316622_100000446_pt1 | contig 23883 bp, 20 predicted proteins | sample OWC_Aug_OW2_C1_D_FD_207646 | JGI IMG/M metagenome (GOLD analysis project Ga0316622, IMG submission 207646) | Wetland soil microbial communities from Old Woman Creek delta, Ohio, United States - OWC_Aug_OW2_C1_D5_C | ecosystem: Environmental > Terrestrial > Soil > Wetlands | place: USA: Ohio... | reverse complement strand
GCCGTCCGGGCCTTTTTTTCTTTTTCATCCAGCTCCTCGAACTGCTCCTCGACCACCTGCTTGAGTTTCCCCAGCTCCGGGCCCCTGATGGCGTTTCGGATCGATACGAGAACTTCCTGGCCGCGTTTCACGAGGGTGCCGCCGTCAACGGCAAGAAAATGATCCTGGCCTTGCGATTCGTAGGACAGGACTCCCGGCACCAGGGCGGCGACGAAATCGACGTGGTGGGGCAGGAGGCAGAAATAGCCGTTTTCCGCCTCGGCGTTTATTTTCGTCACGTCGTGGTCGAGTAATATTTCCGCCGGGAGCAGGATCTTAAGATTCATCGGATTTCTTCGCCTCGTCAATGGTGCCGATCATGTAAAGGGCGCTTTCCGGGAAATCGGCGAACTCGTCGTTGAGAATTCGCTCACAGCCTTCCAGCGTCTGTTCCCGGGTGACCATCCGCCCCTCCTTGCCGATAAACTGTTCCGTTGTGAAGAAAGGCTGGGTGAAGAATCTTTCGAGGCGGCGGGCGCGGTATACGATCCTCTGGTCCTCCCTCGAGAGTTCGTTGATGCCGAGCATGGCGATGATGTCTTTCAGTTCCTCGTAAATGGTCAGGTTCCTCCGCACCTCCTGGGCGATTCGGTAGTGCCTCTCGCCGGCGATGTTCGGCATGAGCATCTTGGAACCCGACTGCAGGAGGTCGACGGCCGGATAGAAGCCCTCGCTCGCCCTCTTGCGGGAAAGCACGATGGAGGCTGTCAGGTGGCCGAAGGTGTGAGTGGCCGACGGGTCGGTGAAATCGTCGGCGGGGACGTAAACGGCCTGGATCGAGGTGATGGCGCCTGTCGTGGTATTGCAGATGCGCTCCTCCAGTTCGGCGAGGTCCGAGGCCAGTGTCGGCTGGTAGCCGAGACGGGAGGGGAGGAGCCCCATGAGTCCGGACACCTCCTGCCCCGCCTGGATGAAGCGGAAGATGTTGTCAATCATGAGCAGCACATCCTGCCGCTCGTCGTCCCGGAAGTACTCGGCCATCGTGAGGGCCGTGTGTCCGACGCGGAATCGGGCTCCGGGCGGCTCGTTCATCTGCCCGAAAACCATGACGGTATTCCGGAGAACGCCGGCCTCTTTCATCTCCCGGTAGAGCTCCTCGCCTTCACGGCATCGTTCGCCGACACCGCAGAAGATGCTGATACCCTCGTGACCGCTCACGACGTTGTGGATAAGCTCCGTCAGGAGAACCGTCTTCCCCACGCCAGCTCCCCCGAAAAGCCCGGCCTTGCCGCCTCTCTCCAGCGGGGCCAGGACGTCGATGCCTTTGATGCCCGTCTCGAAGATTTCCGAGACCGTGGATTGCCGGGTAATGGGGACGCGCTCCCCGTGTATGGGCCGGTATTCTCCGGCCTCGATATTGTCCAGGTGGTCAATCGTCTCACCGAATATGTTGAAGACCCGCCCCATGAGTTCCTTGCCCACGGGAACCATGAAGGGCTTTCCCGTATCGGTGACGGTAGAGCCTCTGGCCAGCCCCTGGGTGGGTGTCATGGCCACGCCCCGGACAACTTCCGTGTTGATCTGTGCCATGACCTCGATCCGAATTCTGCCGTCGTCCCCCGCCTTTAGAACGTGCCGGATGCCCGGGAGCTTCTGAGCAAACAGGGCGTCCACAACGCTTCCTCGAATCGATATCACTGTTCCCTGGTTGACTGTGCTGTCCATTTCGATCTCCTGTGAATGGAGAAGTTCATTGGCAATTAAGACCGACTTGCCCTGATTCAAAGCGGATCAATCAGGCTTCACTCTTCCGGAAGGGCGCCACGATCTTGTAGAGCCCCTCTGTCAGCGTGGCGATGATCACCGAGATGATAATGAACATGACGGCACGGATCAAATCGTCGATGATCGGGGCTCCGCTGAGGAAGATCATGTGGCTGATGATGACGAATACGCCCAGGAGCACGGCGACCAGGACCCCTTTCCGCCGGTACCAGATGGCCGCGAGGGCGATGGGGATGTAGAAGAGGTGCGTGAAGATAACGTCGGTTTTCAAGGCGGCGTGGTAGTACCAGGTTACGAGGGCCGCAACGAAGACCAGGACCGTCATGATGGCCGTTTTGTATGCCGGTACGGGGCCCCCCGAGATGACGCCCAGCGCACCAACCTTCAAATCCACCTCGTGACGGAGGAGTTCCTGGTATTTCTCCGTGATGATATAGGTGGCGTAGTCAAACATCAGGATCGTTCGGTTGAGACCGGCGGAAGCCTGCTGGTAATCCACGGCCGATGTCCAGACGGCCTGGAATTCGGCGTAGAGCCACATGTGGCGTCTCATCATGACGAGCGAATAGATGGCCTCGTGAAGCGGTATGCCCTCGCGGTAACGGTCCTCGGCGTATTTCGAGAAGAACCTTTTGGCTGCCTCGGAGGGCTTGTCGCTCATGAAGACTTCCCGGAAGTGGCTGTAGAATTCGATGGCCTGAGGGATGGCCCTGTCCTCAGTGATGTTGTGGTAAGACGGTGTCCTTGGGTTTTTCCTGACGTCGTTATACCACTGTTTCGCGATGGTCTTGGCGTGAAGCTCGGTGACTTCAATGAGTCTGGTGGTGAATGCTTGCATCGCCTGTACCCCCTTTCTGATGATCGATGATCTGTTTATTGTGACCCCCCGCGTTTATTGGGACGTGTGTTTTTTTAAGGGACCTCCCGGACATGATAACTTGATACGGTAGATGAAGAGTCACTGTGATATTTTGTCCTTCTTTCATGCTTTTCCGGATGAGTCGGGATAATGATAATTTTAATTTGTTTCTTCTTTGTGATTATTCAGTACTCGATAAACCGGAGAATTACAATAGGAAGAGATTTATAGGAAAGTAATAGGATAAACCTATTGGTCAAAGATTGTATCAGGTTTTAACTTATACTACAGGAAAGAGGAGAGGTGGGATCGCAAGTTAGCCTTTTTGTTACGTAAACCGATTTTTCTCCGTATGTTGCTCCGGTGAAATTCTACGGCGGCGAGGGACATATTCAGAAGCTCGGAGATGTCTTTGCTCGTCTTGCCTTCCTTGATGAGGGTGGCGACCTGAGTCTCACGGGGTGTCAGGTTGAGGTACTTGGACTTCAGGCTCCTCAGGAAGGGCGAGATGATGTTGTTGAGGTTGGACTCGACAACTTCAAGGTGTGACACCTGGCTGTCGTTCAACGGGCTTTTCCTGAGGTTCTCGATGTATGGCTGGATCAGTTCCTTGACATTCCCCAGGATGTTTTCCTCCAGTTCTTTTCGGTCCTGGTCCCTCTGCTCCAGAAGCACCTTGAGGGCCGTGTTCATCTCCTCGAGACGCTCCGATTTGATCTTGAGCTCTTTCTCTCGGTCCTTCAAGTCCTTTTCTTTCTGCTGACGTTCCATGACCTCGGCCTGGAGAGCCCGGGAAGACTCGCTGAGTTCCCGGGTCCTTTCCTGCACGCGGATTTCAAGCCCATCATAGGCCTTCTGAAGCGACTCTTCGGCGCGTTTGCGATCGGTGACGTCTTCGAGCGTCTCGAGGGCGCCGATTACTTTCCCCTGCAGGTTCCGGATCAGCGCCGCCGTGAAACGAAGCCATCGACCGTCTTTACCCAGTGCGGGGAAGAAATCTGTGGCCTCATAGGCGTCTCCGATAAGACTCGATTTCACGAATTTCCCCTCGTACCATTGCGGGATCCTGTCCTGCGCGCCGTCCACGAGCAGGTCGGCCATGCAGGGTCTATCATGGTCGTAGAAGGCGCGCCAGTGCTTATTCGTACCGACAATGTCGCCGGCCCTGATGCCCGAGAGTTCCTCCAGTGCGCGGTTCCAGAAAAGGACCCGGTGGTCGTTCCCGATGACGAAGGCCGGGATGGGAGACCCCTCGATGAGGGAGTGGAGTTTCTGCTCGCTATCACGGAGGGCCTCCTCGGCAACCTTCCTTTCCGTGATGTCTTCCAGCGTCTCGATAGCGCCGATGGGCTCCCCCGTGGTATCCCGGAGTGCCGACGACGTGAAGCGGAGCCAGCGGCCTTTCTCCCCGAGATAGGGGAAGAAGTCCGTCGCCTCATAGGCGTCCTCGATGAGGTTGCTTTTCCGGCACTTCCCTTCGTACCATTTCTCGATCCCCTCCTTGGCCTCCGCCACGAGCAGGTCGGCCATGCAGGGGCGCTTCGATTCGTAGAAGGCCCGCCAGTGCTGTCGGGTCCCGATGACATTCTCGGCCTTGATCCCGCTCAGTTCTTCAAGGGCGCGGTTCCAGTAGATGACCTTGTGATCCCTTCCGATGACAAAGGCCGGGATGGGATAGCCGTCGATGACGCTTCGAAGAAGTTCGCTCTCCCGGAGCGTTCCTTCGGAGAGGTCAAGGGCGGAAGCTATGCCTCCCTTTTTCGTTTCTGCCTCACTCTGGAGCCTGTCGTCTTTTTCCTTGGGAGCCACTGAACCACCCCTAGTTTTATCCTATTGTTTTTGAGGTCGAGGTTCTTTGAATAAATATCTTTAATTTTCTTATAGACTTAGAGGCCAAGATTTGTCAACGTCAATGTTGCCCTTGTGAGTCCATCGCAGCGCGTCCATGTCCTTTTTCCCTTGCGAAAATTCCAAAAACTGACTGATTTCGCAGCGGTATGCTTCTTGCAAAATTCCCCTGTACGGCCGGCCCGGCGGTGAGCCGGAGAGGTCTAAGTGCGCTAAGTTGCAATATTATTTAACAAGACGATCAGGACGAAAAACGAGAGGTAGAAAAGGCATATCATGAAGCTGATGCGAACGCCGAAGAAGATAGACATCGACATCACGAACCGTTGCAACCTGCGGTGCCGTTACTGCTACCATTACGAAAGCGCAGGCGACGCCGGCGGCGACCTTCCGACGGAAGAGTGGCTCCGCTTTTTCGAGGAACTGAACCGCTGCGCCGTAACGGAAGTGTGCATCGCAGGCGGGGAGGCCTTCATACGTGAGGACCTGAAAGAAATCATCGATGGCGTGGTCCGGAACCGCATGCGCTTCACGATCCTGAGCAACGGCACGCTCATCACCGATGACATGGCGGCCTATCTCGCCTCAACAGGGCGCTGCAATTACGTCCAGGTCTCTATCGACGGTTCCATGCCCGAAAGTCACGATTCTATGCGGGGAAAGGGGAGTTTTGTGAAGGCTCTCCAGGGCCTCCTGACCCTCCGCCGTCGGGGTGTTCATACTGCGGTGCGGGTGACGATCCACCGCAAAAACGTCCATGACCTGGATGGCATCGCCCGATTGCTGCTGGATGAGATTGGCCTTTCAGGGTTCGGGACCAATTCGGCGGGTGCGATGGGGCTCTGCCGGAAAAACGCCGAGGTGGTTCAGCTCACAACAGAAGAGAGAATGATCGCCATGGAGACCCTCCTTCGCTTGACGAAGAAGTACAACGGCCGGATTCAGGCCATGGCGGGACCGCTGGCCGAGGCAAGGGGCTGGCTTGAAATGGAAGAGGCTAGGCTTGAAGGGCGCCCCTCTATGCCGAACCGCGGGGCGCTCACCGGCTGCGGTTGTTACAAATCGGGTCTCGCCGTGCGGGCAGACGGGGTCATCACCCCCTGCACCATGCTATCCCAGATTGAACTGGGCCGGATCAACCGCGACGACCTCGGAGAGCTCTGGAGGAAAAACGACGCATTGAATGCCCTCAGGCAGAGGCACCACATTCCGCTTTCGAGTTTTTCCTTCTGCGAGGGGTGCTCTTATGTAAATTATTGCACGGGCAGTTGCCCGGGCCTGTCCTATACGCTGGTCGGCGTGGTCAACCACCCGAGTCCGGATTCCTGCCTTAGGTTGTTCTTGACAGAGGGAGGAAAACTGCCCGACCGGGCCCTGCTTTGCTGAGAAGGGAGATAGTGAAATGACAAAAAGCACCGGTGAAAATATCTTTCTCGTCGTTGTCCTCGCGGCACTTACGGGATTTCTCCTCGTACTGGCACCCCCGGGGCTATCCTCCAACGATGAAGCCGTCCAGTACGTCCAGATGAAAAACTTCGTCCTGAATGGGTCACTCGAGATCGACTCGCCGGCTTTCGGCCTCGACTTCAGGGCGGACGACCTTGCGGGTCCGCATGGTCTCTTCCAATCCCGTGACGGCAGGCTCTACGCCATTGCACCTCCTATCTTCCCCTGGATCGCGAGTCTTTTCTACCCGCTTTTCGGCGAAAAAGCCGTCGATTTCATGCCGGTCCTGTTCCTGTTCCTTTCGGTGCTGGTCCTGAGCCTTATCCTGGATCGGCTGATGCAGAGAGGTTTTCTCTACTACCTTCTGCTTGCGGCCTTTCTGCTGGGCTCTCCCGTCTTCCTGCAGGGCCTGCTTTTTTCGGGGATGACCCTTGCCCTGTTCCTGATTGTCTCGGCCCTCTGGCTCCTTGTGAACCATTTCGGGGACCATCCTGCAAAAGCGAGACTGTTCGGTGCATCCATCCTGATGGGGGCTTCCGTGCTCGTAAGAATGGAATGCCTGCCTATTGTTTTATCTTTTTATCTCTGCGCCGCGATCGTCCTTGCGGCTCAAAGGCGGATGAAAGAACTCCAGGTGGTCCTGGCGGGCTTTGTTTTCAGCATCGCAATGCTCGTCCTGCACGATCTGATTCTCCACGGCCGTTTCCCCAATCCTTATCTCCAACGGATTCTGCCGTTCTATGCCCTATCGCCGATCCGCGTTGCCGTTTTTGGCGGAGCCCTTGTTGCTTTATGCGCCCTGTTTTTCCTCAGCCTGCGTGAAGGGATCGCCCCGGGCCTGCGGGCGGTCCTGACGGTCCTCCCGGTCGTCATCATCCTCGTCGCGATTTCGGCGACGGCTGCCCGGATTACAGTGTACCATCTCCTGGCCCTTTTCCCGGCCGTGCTCTTTGTTTTCTACGGCGTCTCGGGGCGCCTCGAGCGGCTGAAGAGGCGGGAAGGGACCCTCGAAGGAATCATTACAGCTGCAATCGTCCTCTGTCTTGTCCTCGGCGCTGCGATTCTCCGTCCCGGCGAATGGGTCGTCTTTACGGTATGGCTGCCCATGATCCCTTTGGTCGTCCTGCTGACCGCCATGGAGGGAAAGATTATCTTCGCCCCCCGCGGCATGTACCTTGTGCTGGCCTTCTTTTGCGGAGCCGCCTTTGTGAACGGGATCCAGGAGTTGCAGGATTCTTTCGTGAAATACAAGAACTACAATGCCGCGCGAATCGCATTCCTGGAGAAACACACTTTGAAAGGTGACGCCATTTTATTCCGCGACATCGGGAATATGGAACACGCGGGGCCGCTGTTCTTCGACAGGGTTTTCCTCCTGGCAAAGAGCCCCGGCGATGAGGAGAGATTGGTCCGGCAGCTCCGCGAGCGAGGGATCGAAAGAATCTACGAATGGACAACCAATCCGTTGAATGTCAGGGGTTTTAATCCTTACGGGATGGAGCGCCCGCCGGCATTTCCGTTCCCGGCGGAAACAAAATCCTGCTGCAGCGGCTCCTGCAGGGAAGGAAGCTATTACCTGGTAAGACTGAACACACGGGCTGAGCTCTCCGCCGCGTCTAGCCTGGGGGGATCATGATCATGAGTTCGAGTCATACATCGCTTGAACCCGGGAGCAACGATAGGGCCGGCGGGCAGGTTCCGTCTCTGCAGACAATCTATTTCTATCTCACTGAAGGCTGCAACCTCCGGTGCCGCCACTGCTGGATCGAGCCGCCCCATCAGTCGGAAAAAAGTCAGTACGCCGCCCTGGACCCAGAGCTATTCCGTCACATCCTGCGGCAGGCAAAGCCCCTCGGTCTCACGTCCGTGAAGCTCACCGGCGGGGAACCCCTGATGCACCCCCGCATCGGGGAACTCCTGGGGATCCTTCGGGACGAGAATATCCGATTCAACGTTGAGACCAACGGTGTTCTCTGCACGCCGGCCCTTGCCGGTGACCTTGTCCGCTCCGGGATATGCCACATTTCCGTGAGCCTCGACGGTGCCGACGCGGAAACCCACGAATGGGTCCGGGGTGTCGAGGGCTGCTTCGATGCCGCTGTGCAGGGTATTCGGAATCTCGTTTCGGCCGGGCTCCGGCCCCAGGTTATCATGACCCTTATGCGAAGAAATGCCGATCAGATCGGGGCACTGATATGTCTCGCCGAATCCATCGGCGCGGGCTCAATCAAGTTCAACCACGTCCAGCCCACGGCACGAGGTGCGAAGATGCACCAGGCCGGAGAGACCCTCTCCATGGAGGAACTGGTGAATATCGGGTCCTGGGTGGAAAATGGACTTTCCCTGACCACAAAATTGCCCCTGCATTATTCTCATCCTTTGGCTTTCCGCCCTATGGGAAAGATGTACGGAAGGGCAGGGACAGGCTGCGGGGTCTGCGGTATCAAGGGCATCATCGGCGTCCTTGCCGACGGCAACTATGCGATCTGCGGGATCGGTGAAACGGTGCCGGAGTTGGTCTTCGGCGATGCCGCAAAGGACGCCCTCGCCGATGTCTGGGGGGGTCATCCCGTTCTCCGGGAGATCCGGGAGGGCCTGCCGCGCCGCCTGGGCGGTATCTGCAGCAATTGCCTGATGAAAAGCGTATGCCTCGGGACCTGCATAGCCCAGAATTATTACATCAGCCGCAGTCTCTGGGCGTCCAACTGGTACTGCGAAGAAGCGCAGAGTCTGGGCCTGTTCCCCCGGACAAGGGTTGCAATGCGGAAGGAACACACTAGAGAGGCAGCGTGGAAAGCATGACAATCATCTGCCGGAGGGTGCCGGGAAGCCTTTTGATGAGGTCATCCGGGCTCATGCCGTCTTAAATAAAGGCAGGGGCAGAGATATTCCGTGCCCCTGCGAAGCGATTAGTGGATCGGACAGGAAAGAAGCAGAAGAACTGTGGTATCGAGATTGAAGTACGAAAAACCCAGGCTGATCAACCTCGATGAAAACCCCGCCACCGGGGCGCGAAACACTGTCTGTTCGGCGGGATTCACGGATAACTGCGGCAATGGGAGCTGTAACGACGGATCGACTTGCAGCACTGGCAGTTACGCCAACCGCTGCCAACCAGGCGGCGGTGCCTGCAGCCTCACAAAAAACGCCGCCTGTTGCCTGGGTTCCTCGGTAACAGCGGACAAGCAATATGCCTGCAGCTGTACCTGTTTAGACGGGGCGGAGGATTATGGCGACGCACTCTATTGTAACAATGGCGAGATCGCATGCCTTAGCTGCAGCGCTCATGGGTATGGGACGGTAAAAAACGCAACCAGTTGCTGGTTCGGGAATGCAAACTGATGCCCGATAGCGGGAAAACATACTCGGTGAGACTCTCTTCCGGGCGGCGATGGCGGTATCAGCCGGTCCAGGGAACGGAACGGTGGGTCGAACGGTTCTCTTCTTTTCTGGGGATCGACGCCGGGGAGGATATTTCTTCACCGACGATCACCATCCTGCCATCCCCGGACGGAGTCGGACAGGACATTCAGCCCAAGCCCGGAGCCGGGCGGGTGCCACCGGACGGTATTTCAAGACAGAGGTTACTGAGGCGCTGGCTTCCCGGTATTAATCTCTATTGGCAGCCCGGATCGCAGGATATCCTCTGTGTGCTTCGGAGTTCGGCGGGCCCCGACTCCGAACTGGAACAGATGCGCTATGCCCTTTACCCGATTCTGGACGGCGCGGTGTGCGACGGAGGCCTGCCTCTCCATGCTGCCCTCGTGGAGCGCGAGGGGGTAGGGATTTTAATCGCCGCAGCGAGCGGGGTCGGGAAATCGACGTGCTGCAAGCGTCTGCCCGCACCATGGAACGTCCTTTCGGATGACATGTCTCTCGTCGTCCCGGCGGCGGATGGCATCTGGCAGGCTCATCCCCTGCCGACGTGGAGCGCGATAAAGGCCAGGGAGGCGACATGGCCTTGCCGCCTCAATGAAAGCGTCCCCGTCGCGGCCCTGTTTTTCCTGATCCGCTCGGAGACGGATGGTGTGGAGAGGCTGGGGCGCGGCGTTTCTGCCATTGGGATTAAGGACAATGCATCGATCTGCTTCCATTATCTTGACAGGTATTTCCACGAGGCGCATCACCGGCCGCTGCGAAAGAAGATATTCGATAATGCGGTTCTCCTGACGGAGCGACTCCCGGTCTATGCCCTCCGGGCGAGTCTGCAGGGACGCTTCTGGGAAAAGATCGAAGAGGTGCTGGGGCAGGAGGCTCCATTGCAAGGCGGGATTTACCCAGAGACCGGCGGCAGAACATATGCCTGATCGCGGCAAAAGGAGCATTACCGGCATGAATGTGAAGTTCGAATACGAAAAACCTTTGTTTGTGGACCTGAGCGAGGAAAGCGCGGTGGGGACAACGTGCGCCGATTACGGAAATAATGCAAGTGACTTCTACTGTAATGCAGGAAGCTGTCCCCCGCTTTCCCAGTGCGCCACGGGAACCAGGGCGCAAACGTGCTATGTTTATGGATACACCGCATGCAACCCGTCAAGCAATACTAAATGCTACAGCTGCTGTCAAACCGGGAATTCTGTATATTCGGGACTTACGAAGTGCTGGTGCGATTATGGCGGGACTACCGGCTTTACCTGCATAACGGGCAACAAGGCAGATGGTTCTGGTGATTGCTCAACCGGAGGGTATTACGACTGGTGCTATTGAGTTTTTACCTTTCTCTTGATCACGGTGTCGTATGGGCCTTCGAGGCCGACGGGCCCGCGGCGGGCTTTCTCGAGAGCTTTGCCCGTGCCATGGGCCTTTCTCCGGCTGTAGGGAAGGCGCACAGGCATGTCCATTTCGAGGTCATGCCCCGGGAACCGGTCAAATTCTTCGGGCCACGCCTGCTTCGATATGTGAGGGGCCTTCCGGGCCGGGAGTGGAAGGTCAAGGAGCATCACGACCTGATTTTTTTCGAGCATCCGGCGATCCATGAAATAATCTGCGAGTTGGATCCCGATGTGGACCGGCCGGCCCGGGTTGACCAGATGCGACGGTCGCTGCTTCCGGTTTATACCGATGCATTGCTCGCAGGCGGGCTTCCCATACACGGTGCCCTCGTTGAGATCGATGGGGCGGGCGTAATTCTGGCCGGGCGGAGCGGGGAAGGAAAATCCACGGCCTGCAGGAGGCTTCCAGCTCCATGGCGGGTGTTGGGCGACGATCTTTGCCTAGTGGTACGTGACGTTTTCGGGGAATATCGCGTTCATCCGCTGCCGACCTGGAGTGCCTTCGGGGAGAACGGCGGATCGGGGGTGTGTCGGTCGGGCTCATCGGTCCCCCTCCGGGCTGTCTTCTTCCTTGAACAGTCCGCCGGGGACGAGTGCCTTGCTTTAAAGAAGAGCAAGGCGGCGATTTCCCTGGCCGCATCAGCCCTTCAGGTATTTCGATCGATAGACTTCGCGTTCCCGCGTGGGGAAGAAGCAAGCGTGAAAAAGGCACTCTATGACAACGCAGCCTCCCTCGCCGTAGTGGTTCCATCCTACCTTCTCCAGCTGAGTCTCCACGGCCGCTTCTGGGAGAAGATCGAGGAGGTATTGGAACAGGTGAAACAGTCACAGAGAGGGCTCTTATGGGAGACCAACGCAGGGGAAGAGACCACTTTAAGCCTTGATCCTGTTGGTTCGATGCATGGTGACAATCCTCTTTTTCGGGCAGAAGAGTTATGAAAACAAAATTCCGCTACGAGCAACCGCTGCTGCATGACCTGACCAATAATCGGGCCTGCGAGGGGGCATCCTGCGGCAGCGGCAACTTCACCGCGCCCGGCGACGACTGCGGGGCCGGCAGTTGCGCTGCATTGAGCTCATGCCTGAATGGAACGATGACCCGGGCCTGTGCAAAGGGGGTAGGCGCCTGCCAGGGCGACTACTCTTTCACCTGCTGCGTCTACGGTGCCGGAGTCAGTGGCAGTAAGACGATGAGCACTTGGACCTGTTCGGCCACCGGAAGCCAGGCATGCGACACTTGTAATATTGGCTCGCTGGCGATGTGGTGCGGCGGCGGCAGTACACCGGTGTAATATGGGATATTTGTTATCGTTATCCGATGGAAAAGCATGGAAGATCGGGACTTGCCGAGATGCCGGTCCAGGGGTGACGGCATGGGTGGAGAAGTTTGCCGCGCATCTGGGTCTGCAAAACTGTCCAGGTGAATCCGACCGGTGCCTCCGGTTCGGGAGGCTGGAAACAGATGTTGGTTCCCATGGATTTCCCCACTTCATCCCGGGCCTGCCCGGAGAATACCCAGCAGGGGGGTGGCAGACTTGGGGCGTTGCTGGTCTGGTTTTTTTTCAGCACCCGGAGACTACGGATATCTTCTGCGCTCTCATGACCGGCAATCGCACCCTCATCCTTCGACAGTTTCGGCATGCACTGCTGCCGGTATTTGATGAAGTGATCAAAACGGGGGGGCTGGTCATTCATGGGGCCCTTCTTGAGCAGAAAGGATCGGGTGTGCTCCTACTGGGGAAAAGCGGTGTAGGCAAGACAACCTGCTGCCGGAGACTGCCTTCCGGCTGGCGGGTACTCGGAGATGACCTCGCACTTGTCGCGAGGGATAGAGAGGGACGTTTCCTGGTCCACCCTTTGCCGACATGGAGCGTCGTTGAATCGGGCCGTCCCGAGTGGCCCTGCCGCTTTAATGAACCCGTCACCCTCGAGGCCCTTTTTGTCCTCGGGCAGTCGTCGGCGGACAGTATTGAAAAGCTCCGAGGGGCCGAAGCTGCCGTTGCCATCAATCAGGCATCCGATGAAGCCCTGATGCCCCTGGATATCGCTCATTCCCGCCGGGGTCTCCCGGGGAGGAAAACTTTGTTCCTTAATGCGGTGGCTCTTTCCGCGGTGATACCGACCTTCAGGCTGCACGTGAGTCTTCAGGGCCGCTTCTGGGAGAAGATCGAGGAGGTGATCGAAAAAGGTGAAATGCAAATCGAAAAGGGAGAAAGGGGACGGTCCCCACTTCCCCCGTAAAATCTTCCGTGGATGAAGAGCATTATCCACTTAGTCAACAAATGCAAATATCGAGCATGACTCAAACTCATAAACATGTTGATGCGGATAAGATGATGCAGAAAAAAGTGAGTGTCTGCATCCCATCCTATAACGCCGCACGATTCATCGGGAAGACGATTCAAAGCGTTTTAGATTCTGAATATCGGAACTTTGAAATTATCATCAGCGATGATGCCTCGACGGACGGGACCACCAACATCGTTGAATCGCTGCACGATAGCAGGATCCGGTTCTACCCAAATAGGCGAAATGAGGGTCCGGTCAGAAACTGGAATCGGGCGATCACCAAAGCTACGGGCGAATATGTCAGCCTGCTCAATCATGACGATCTGTACAGTCCGTTCTGGCTCATGTTTGCAGTACGTCATCTGGAAAAAAGTCCCGATATCGGCTGGGTTGCCACTGCATATCGGGTCATCGATGCAGCGGGAGAAATCCTGCGAAGAATATCGCATTTCCGAACAACAGGTGAGATTCCCAAAGACGTGGCGTTCCTTGAAATGGCGAAACTCAATGGATTGGGTCCCGGTTTTGTTGTCAGGAGGAAAATTCTTGAGGAGATCGGATACTATGACGAGAGCGTTGGCCCCGGGGCCGATACTGACCTTTGTCTGCGTTTGGCTGCAAGATATCCCCTCTATTATAGTGCCGGGTATGCACACACGTCATGGCGGCTTCATCAGCATAATCTGACTCATCGATACGGCTGGTTGGAGCAGACTAGGGACGGCATTCGAATACTTGAAAAGATATTTAGCGATCCTTGCCTGCCGCCGGAACTGGCCCGGTACAAAAAGCGGGTGTTCGAGAACTTCGTTCACAAAGGTAAGGAATATGACGAGGAAATTTTACAACACGGGGATGAAGAGGCATATCGAGAACTGCGCACGATTCTGGAACGAATCAAGTATGGAGCAGAAGGGGACTGGACCCATATTCCGGAGAGTATGCGAGCACATGGAGTGCCACGAGCAATCGTGCATCGAATGAAAGCAAATTATGAGTACTAAACTTCGCTATGCACCGCCCCGTCTCGTCGGCCTTCAGGACGATCTGTCCTGCAGGGGTGCGCAGTGCAAAAACGGGTTCGATATCTGCTTGAGTTTCTGCTGCAATGGGAGCTGTGTTGAATGGAGCATGTGCGGCACAGGAACTAAGGCCGAAGGGTGCTGCTCCGGAACGAGTGCCTGCAGCGTTTATTACTATGGCAGCTGCGAGTCTGGCAACCTCGTCAGCGGCGCGTGCAGCTCAGGGGACGCCGGGACGGCAAGCACGAAATGCGTTTGCACTGCAACCGGTTCATACGCGGGCTATCTCTGCGAAGCTTTTGGGGCTAACACCTTGGCTGACGGTGGTAGCGGCGGGTGCGGATGCGGTGGTAATCACGGGACATGACGGACGGGAAGGGCGCACGGATGGCTGTAACGACGGTCGGCAGGATTTCCAGGGGTCCAGAGATTCGAAAGTAAACTAACTGGATCGGCTTTTCAAACATTCCAAAGGTCCGGTTCGGGTGCGCATCCGTCAGGGGATTCTAGATGTCGGAAACGAGTAATAATCATGCTTATTCGCTTGTTCTTTCAAGCGGCTCCGTGTGGGACATCGGACCCTGCGAGGGCACCGATGCAGGCGTCCGTGCGTGGGTCGATGAGTTCGCTTCGTACCTCGGCCTGGAACGCGCGGCGGGAGACCCCGCACGAGGGATCCGGTTCGGCAGGGTTCTCGACGACAACGGGCGGTTTGGCGACACCTATTCCAGTTTCGTTCCCCCCTTGGATGGGACGTTTCCTGCTCACGGCTGGCAGGTGCGTGGCTGTGCCGGAGCCGTTCTTATGCGCCACCCGACAAGCAGGGATGTCTTCTGCGGCCTTTACCGCACCCGAGCCCCGATCGCCGATCAAATGCGTCATGCCCTGAGTCCCGTCATCGAGGAGGCCATGGCCCGAGGAGGGCTTCCGATCCACGGGGCCCTCGCCGAGAAACATGGTATCGGCGTGATCCTTGCGGGAAGGAGCGGCGCCGGGAAGACGACATGCTGCAGACGGCTTCCGCCGCCCTGGCGCGTGCTCGGTGACGACCTGGCGCTTGTCGTGCGAGACGCCACCGGCAATTTCGTAGCCCACCCCTTGCCTACCTGGAGCGCCGTGAAATCGGGGGAGATCCGGTGGTCCTGCCGCGTGAACCAGGCGGTTTCCCTGCGGGCCCTGTTCATTCTGGAACAGGCGGCACAGGACAGGGTCGAACCACTGGCGGGAGCAAAAAGCACCGTCATGATCGCAGCCGCCGGCGGAGAGGCCCTCGCCCCTCTGAATTACCTTCCCATCCGGCAAGTGAGCCCCGTGAGAAAATGCATCTTCGATAGAGCCGCAAACCTCGCAGCTGCGATCCCCGCTTACAGGCTCCATATAAGCCTTGGAGGTTGCTTCTGGGAAAAGATCGAAGAAGTCGTCGAGGAAGCGGGGTGCGAAGTACCGGGAGCGCGGATCCTGCGGGAAGAGCGGTGGAAAAACGCTGCTGCTGTGGCTAGCGGGATATCGGGGAACGGGCGAATAGCTTGATGCACGACGGGACGAACGGATCAGAATTCTATCCGCTGAGGATGCTCAACTGTCATCTGACCGGGAACTGCAACCTCCGATGCCGTCACTGCATGGTGGGTGCGAAATTCTGGGCGGAAACGGGTCAAGACCCGGAGCTTGTGCCGGATCTTTACCTGCATGTCGTCCGGCAGGCTCGATCGCTGGGGCTTTTTTCGGTGAAGCTTGGCGGCGGCGAACCCTTCCTTCATTCACGGATTGGGGAGATCCTGGAGATCAGCCGCCGGGAAAAGGTGATCCTGAATGTGGAGACAAACGCTGTTTTGTGCACGGCTTCCCTGGCGAAAGACCTCGGCCGCTGCCGGTTGCTCAATTTTTCGGTGAGTCTCGACGGGGCCGACGCGGAAACCCACGAGTGGATGCGGTGCGTGGCGGGATGCTTCGAGAATGCAATCCGGGGAATCAAAAACCTCGTCGCGGAGGGTATCCGCCTTCAGATCATCATGTCGGTCGTGCGAAGGAATGCCGGGCAGATGGAGGCCCTGGTGCGACTGGCCGAATCTCTGGGGGCATGTGCGGTGCAGTTCAACTTCGTTCGGCCCCAGGGCCGGGGAGAGAAGATGCTTGCAGGCGGGGAATTGTTGACAGTTAGGGAGTTGGTTCGACTGGGTGTCTGGGTGGAAAACGAACTTTCCCGCAGGACGAAACTCCCCGTGTATTTTACCCAGCCTCTCGCCTTCCGACCGCTCGATAAAGTGTTCGGCGTACAGGGAACGGGCGCGGGTGGATGCGGTATTCTTAAGCTTATAGGGGTTCTCGCTGATGGGTCTTATTCCCTCTGCGGAATGGGGGCAACGCTGCCGGACCTCGTCTTCGGCCATGCGGGCCAGGACACCCTGGAAGAGGTCTGGCATGAAAATCCCGTGCTGAAAGAGATACGTGAAGGTCTTCCCCAACGATTCAAAGGGATCTGCGGAGAATGCCTGATGAAAGGAATCTGCCAGGGGCACTGCCTCGCCCAGAATTACAGTCGAAGCCGGGATATCTGGAGCCCCTACTGGTTCTGTGAAGAGGCCGATAAGCAGGGCCTCTTCCCGGCATTCCGGAAGCAGGACGGGCACGTCCGCACAGAAAAAGGGGACAGGCTACTTTATCGAGAGAGTAATGCTCATGTCCGCAGAGAGACGGAGAGCATAACGTGTGCCGACAAAGGGTAGAAGAAGGCATGACCGGAATGGATGCAAAAAACGAAAACGCGGTCTTCTGCCGTGGCGAAAGCATGCTTCCGCTCTTTCGGCCCGGGGACCGGATTCTTTTCGAGCCCTGCCGAATCGAAGGCCTGCGCCGGGGGGACGTAATCATCTTCAACGCTCCGGGACAGGAAGAGCGCGTCGTCCACCGTGTTATTACGAAAGACTCCGCCGGTATCCGGACAAAAGGAGACGCGAATCTCAGTCGCGATTCCTGGGAAATCCGTCAGAAAGATATCATTGGCCGTGCAGTGTGCGTGGAGCGAGGCGACAGGACAATCTCCGTTGCGGGCGGTCTCACCGGGCATTTCGTGGCCCGGGTTCTGGGGTTGCTCCGAAAGCTGGACCACCGGTCCTCATGGGTACTCCATCCCGTGTACCACTGTCTGTCGCGTAGGGGCATTGCGAGAATATTTGTTCCGGTGTCTATGGCCCCGAGAATCATAACTCTCACGAGACAGAATGGGACGGAGAGACAACTTCTCATGGGGAAAAAGGTGATCGGGCGGTGTTTGCCCGGTGAAACGGCCTGGCGGATCCGGCGCCCTTTCCGACTCTTCGTCGACGAACGGATGCTACCCTGAAGAGATGAAATGACTGAATTATGAAAACCTGGATAGAGTATTTAAGGAGTGGGCTTAAACGGAAGGCGCCCGAAGACCGGATCGCCGAGGGGAAGACCTATACCGGCATCGGTGTGAACCTGCGCCGGCATTTGCCGTTCTTCCGACGGCACTGGAAGAAAGCCCTCTTCGGCTCCGCTCTCATCCTGACGGGATCGCTCCTTGCCTTCCCCATGCCGCTCGTCTCGCGCTTTGTCATCGACGATGTCATCCTGGCCGGGAAGCTTGTGCTTCTTCCCTGGGTGCTCCTTCTCATGGTGGCGCTTGCCATCTTCTCGAGGGCCCTCGGTCTTTTCCAGGGCTGGTTCTTCCTGCGCTACAGCCAGGAAATCACCCTCGATATCCAGAAGCAGGTGCTCGATCATTCCCTGCGCCTCCCGAAAACCTTCTACGACAAGAACCAGACGGGTTACCTGATGGCCCGCATCACAGGGGACATCGGCGGCGTGACCTGGTTCCTCTCCGGAAGCCTTGTCGGGATCGTGGAGAACGTGCTTCGCTTTGCCGGCGGGATTGCCATCCTTTTCTATCTCGAATGGCGGCTTGCCCTGGCGGCCCTTGCCGCCGTGCCGGTCTTCCTTCTCGCGCTTCGATACTTTTCAGACCGGATGCACGCCCTCAACCACGCTGGAAACGAAGAGCAGGCCCGTTACATGAGCCGATTTCAGGAGACACTCTCCTCCATGCCGCTCGTCAAGGCCTTCGCAGCGGAAGAAAGAGCCGTGGGGGGGATCATGGCAGGACTCAGGGAAGTATTCCGAGTGTCGGCGGAACGGTCCGTTGTGGGGTCCCTCACGGGGCTTGCGCTCTCCTCGACGCCGAGTCTCGTGAATTTTGCCGTCTTTGCCCTCGGTGCCTACTGGGTCATCACGGGGCACTGGAGCCTGGGCACCCTCTTTGCGTTCCAGGCCTACCTGGGATATGTCTTCGGCCCAGCCCAGTCGCTGACATCAACAGGCTTTCAGATCCAGAATATCCGCGCTTCGCTGGAGCGGCTGACGGCTCTGCTCGACGTGATTCCCGAAGAAAACGCAGGGACTGGCGATAAGGTCAGCAGGCTGGAAGGTAAAATCGAGTTCAGAAATGTCTCTTTTGCCTACGATCCCGCAAACCCTGTCCTGGAGGATGTGTCATTCCATGTCAGGCCGGGCGAGAAAACGGCCGTTGTGGGGCCGAGTGGTGTCGGCAAGACGACGCTTTTGAGCCTCCTGATGAGATTCTACAGATCGTCTGAGGGGGAGATCTACTTCGACGGGAAATCCGCCGGCGATTATGATGTCCGCTCCCTGAGGCAGCGGATCGGCTATGTCGCTCAGAGCCCGATTCTCCTTTCGGGCACCATGATGGAGAATCTCCGCTACGGGAACCCCGATGCCGCCGATGAGCAAGTCGTGCGGGCCTGCAGGGTGGCGGGGATTCACGACTTCATCGCGAGCCTCCCCGAAGGGTACGAAAGCGAGGTGGGCGAAAAGGGCGTCAACCTCTCGGAGGGCCAGAAGCAGCGGCTCGCCATCGCCCGGGCCCTCGTAAAGGACCCCGACATCCTCATCCTCGATGAGCCCACTGCATCCCTGGACAGCCTGACTGAAAAATCGATCTTTGAAGCACTTCCGGGGGAGACGCGGGGAAAGACCCTCTTCGTCGTGGCTCACAGGCTCTCGACCGTCGTCGACGCCGACAGGATCCTCCTTCTCAACGAAAACCGTCTCGTGGCCGAGGGAAGGCACGAGGAGCTCCTGCGATCGAACGACTACTACCGGGAACTCGTGGACTGCCAGCTGATCCCCGATGACCGGGAGAAAAAAGGCAAGATCATCCCCTATGAGAATATCCGTCGTCATACCCGTTCGTAACGGGGAGAAATACCTGGCGCACGCTATTGAAAGCGTTCTGGCACAGACGTTGCGGGACCTCGAACTCCTGATCGTTGATGACGGTTCGACGGACGGGACGGCCGCGATAATTGAACGTTACGCAGAAAGGGATCGGCGTGTCCATTGCCTGTCACAGGAAAAACGCGGCGTGGCCGCTGCGGGAAACCGGGGTCTCCAGGAAGCGAGATGCGAATGGGTTGCGCGGTTGGATGCGGACGACGTTTTTCTACCGGAAAAACTTGAGCGGCAGATGGCCTTTCTCGACCGAAATCCCGATACTAAGATCGTCGGGGCGCTCGCAGGCTTCATCAACCAGGCGGGGAAATCCCTCGGTCCCGTAGGAACGGAAGGCCCGTTTACGCCTGCCGAGTATCACTGGTTCGTACGTGAAAACCGCCCGATCTACTTCGTCAACTCCTCCACCCTGATGCACCGGGAGACCGTCCTTTCCATCGGAGGCTACCGGGAGCCCTTCGCTCCGGCCGAGGATGTGGACCTGTGGATCCGCATGGCGGAGAAAAGGCACCTGATGCTCAAGGTTCCCGGTCTGCTGCTTCTCTACAGAATGCACGGGGAGTCTCTCACGATGACGCAAAATGCCAGGCAACGGCTGCTTCACCGGTGGGCGATTGCATGTGGTGAGGCGAGGGTAAAGGGCCTGCAGGAGCCGTCATACGGCGAATTTGTCAAAGGGGAAAAGAGCCGTCCCGTTGTTGAACGGGCCCGTATATTCCGCATGGAAACGGGCGAGCGCCTCTTCCAACGTTCGGCCCTTCATTATGCCTGCGGGGACTACCTGCGTCTTTTGGTTTTTCTGTTGATGGCAGTCACCCTTCATCCCCGTCATGTGATCGCGCGGCTCTATGCTCGCAAGATGGCCCCGCTGCTCGGGAGTTTTCCCGTCGTCGAAATGGACAGGTACACGCCGATGGTCCACGGAAAGGAGGTTTGCCGGTATGCGCCCGGAAAATGACCTCCTGCTTTCCTGTGTAAGTGTCGCATTCGGAAAAGACCGGATAGACCCGCCACCGGCCTTGCCCGAGACCTTTGACTGGAACCGTTTCATCAGGCTCTGCAACTGGCACAACATAGCGCCCGTCGTATACAGGGTGCTTCCCGCCTCATGCCCGGGAAAGATACCCGCGGCGGTCATGAACAGTCTGCGGGGCCTCTGTTACGTCAACACGGCCCTGGCGCTTTCCCTTGCATCGGAACTCGACCGGATACTTAAAGCCCTTGAGTCACAGGGCGTCCCGGCATACCCCTTCAAGGGTCCCGCTTTGTCCGTTATGCTCTACGGAGATCCTGCCCGAAGGAAGTCGAGGGACTTGGACATCTTGGTCCCGAGGGAAAAACTTCGAAAGGCCATGAGGGTCCTCGATACACTTGGGTACAATGCCGGGAGCGAATTGAACGGGACCCGTCTTGCTGCCCACCGTTGCACCGAGTACGAGACGGCCTTTTTGCGCCGCGATGGGGAAATCAAAGTCGAGATTCAGTGGGCCCTCGTCCCGGGCTTTTTCGGCTTCGACCACAAAAAGCTCGGCATCTGGTCCATCCTGGAGGAACAGGCCTGGAACGGCTTCTCCTTTCCTGTACTCCCGCCGGAGGAGACGCTACTTCTGCTTTCCGTCCATGGTGCAAAGCACCTCTGGTGCAAGCTGGGATGGGTCAGCGACGTGGCGGGCCTGCTCACCGCGGAGACGCCACCGGACCTCAATCGCAGTTTCGAACTTGCCCGGCGATGCGGCGCGACGAGACTCCTCGGCCTGGCTCTCCTCCTGGCGGAACGCCTGGCGGGGGTGCGTCTTCCGGAGGGGGTATCGACCCGAATCAATTCCGACCTCATGGCATCCAGCCTGATGCGGGAGGTTCTGGCCGTCATCGCGGCGACACCGGTGAACCCCGACGTGGACCCCCGGAGGTATCTCTTCTACCTGAAAGCGAGGGAGCGACGTCGGGACCAGATCCTGTATGCCGGGAAGCTCATGGCCACACTCGCTGCCGGCGAGTGGAAGCCGGCGCCGCTGCCGGACAGCCTTTTCCCCGTTTCTTATTGCTTCAGGCCATTCCGACTGATGTTACGGCATGGGCGAACGTGGCTGAAACGTTTTGCGTCAGCCTGAAATTTTAGACATTAGGTATCAGCTCTCTCCATCTTGCATCGACCTCAATGCCGTGACCCTTACACGACTCCTCGCATCGGGACAGCATCTGGCGGGAAAAGGGATAGCAGGAAAGAAATGGTGTGTATTTTTCAGAGTGAATGTACTAATAATTAACAGGATTCAGCCGATACATATCCTGTCAGATCGTGAAGATGTCGTCGAAATAGTAAAATGTGTGCGTTTCAAGAAAAACCGGGAGGATGCATGATGAAAACATTTAGAATATTGGTCGCAGTTTCGATGCTGCTTTTGGCCCTTTCGTCCGTGGCCGTTGCGAAAGACTTTGGCTGGGTAGACGATTTTAACATCAGGGCCCAGGCGGATCCCTCTGGATTCAGGGCGCAACTTGCAACACGTTTTCATATAGGGGATGCGCAGATCAGCGCGGTGCTTGGAAACGTTTCGAGTCCCGCGGACGCCTACATTGTTTTCCGGCTGGGGGAAATGTCGGGGTATCCGACGGACAGGGTGATGAGAGAATACCAATCCGGCAAGGGCAAAGGCTGGGGCGTGACCGCGAAAAGCCTGGGCATCAAACCGGGTTCGAAGGAGTTCCATGCGCTGAAAAGAGGCCATGACCTCTACAATGGCCAGGGGACAGGGAAGTCGAAGAAAAAGGGGAAAAAATAAAACCTGATATCCCTAATTCCCGGACACAAGCAAAGCCTTCAAATTGTTGTCGGATTATTTTTAAAAAGCTGCCAATCCAAAGGGGGAGGTGTCTTTCCAATGACAACCGTCCCGTGTTCTTCTGAAATCTGATGGCTTTTCGCCATCGTCCCTGATAAATATACCCCCACTGTTCAATCCGCCCGATGGATGGAATTAAGTCCCGTGTTAACAATCAGCTGCATGCCATCACCGTGATCGAACAGAGGACCGCGGAACCGGCGCGGATATTCTTGTATCCAGAGTAGACGTGATGGAAAATGTGTTTTTATTTTCAATGGATGATGCAAAGGCAAAATCCGGCATCGCGACTCAAAAAGGTTGTGAACTTGAAACCCTATTGCCGTTTATTCGCGATGATACTCAGATTGAAAAATTAAGGAATTTTTACCCCGACGGTCAATGTCACATTTTGGGGGCGCAGGAAAGAGGTGACAACCTTTCGATCTGGAATATGATGGCTGAAGGCGATCTTGTTCTCGGCTATTGCAATCGCTCGATCTTATACGCCTCATACGTTTTGATGAAGACGGATAATCCTTCTCTGGCAGCCATGTTGTGGAGCAAACACGCGGATGAGTCTTTTAGACTGATGTGTTTTACGGATAAACCGCATTCGGGTGAGGTTCCGATTGTTCATCAGATGCTGATATATCTCGAACAGGACTGCGGGGATTTCACAAAACTCAGCTCGAACAAGCGCGATAACATACTACGTGACTATGGATCTTTCGAAATATTTGTTCAACTGGGTTTAGGATATGATTTTCCTTTCAACCTCCGCCATACGGAATAAGCGATTTCCCCCCATCGAGTGATTCAAGAGTCGTGAAAGCAAAAGAGGCCACAGGCCCGTGGCAGGGCCCTTGACCTCCTAAAATGCCTGGAGCCGGAGAGGAGATTCGAACTCCTGACCTGCTGATTACGAATCAGCTGCTCTACCGACTGAGCTACTCCGGCTTGTTTTGACGGGAAGTGATATTAATCTGCCCTTTTTTCTTTGTCAAGCGCAATCCAAGCATCGGAAATCTTCGAGGAAATCCTTTACCTTGACTTTCATTATCAGTCTGGTAATATCTGCGCGACCTTCAAAGGAAATGCGGTCCCCGGGATGAAAAATAGCGGTAACGCCAGGGCTAAAAAGGCAGCGGAACAGGAGCAACAGTACCGGAGCTGGGTGGAGGTGGACTTGGGAAACCTCACCCACAACTGGCGCGAAATCCGGCGACTCGTGGGCCCGCAGGTCAAGATCCTGCAGGTCGTCAAGGCCGACGCATACGGCCACGGCGCCATCGAGGTGTCCAACGTCGCCCTTCAGAACGGGGCCACTCACCTGGGTGTGGCCAACGCCGACGAGGGCGTTCAGCTTCGAGTCAGCGGCATCGAAGTACCCATCATTATTCTGAGCCCTTCCATCGATTCGGAAATCCCCGATATCATCAAGTACAACCTCACACCCTCCGTCTCGGACATTGGTTTCGCCCGGGAGATCAGCAGACGGCTGAAGAAGGCCGGGATGAAGCTCCCCGTCCACATCGAGGCGGACACCGGCATGGGAAGAGGGGGGACGCTTTACAGCGAAGCCTTTGACATGATCCGGGAAGTGAGCAGCCTTCCGAATATCACCATTGAGGGCATCTTCACCCACCTTTCCTCGAGTGAGGTTGAAAACGACGAATACAACCGGAGGCAATGGTCACTCTTCAAGGAACTCATCGAAAAGCTCGAGGGAAGCGGCATCTCAATTCCCATAAAGCACATGGCCAACAGCGGCGGCGTGCTCAACTTCC
>Ga0316622_100000445_pt1 | contig 23890 bp, 21 predicted proteins | sample OWC_Aug_OW2_C1_D_FD_207646 | JGI IMG/M metagenome (GOLD analysis project Ga0316622, IMG submission 207646) | Wetland soil microbial communities from Old Woman Creek delta, Ohio, United States - OWC_Aug_OW2_C1_D5_C | ecosystem: Environmental > Terrestrial > Soil > Wetlands | place: USA: Ohio... | reverse complement strand
GAGGCCTTCCTCGACGAGCGCCTTGAGCCGGTGGCCCGTCCCGGGTCCGTACGCTTTGTCGAGCAGACGCGCCACCGACCTGGCCGGCGCGCAGACCACGTCGACCGGCATCAGCGCGAGGCGCTGGATCTCGTCGATCGCGACGACGTCGAACGGATTGGATTGGGCGACGAGGAGCCGCCCGGCTGCTCTGGGCGAGACCGCCACGCACATGCCGCGGCGAGCGAGGTCTTCCGGAATCAGGGCCGCGGCATCAGGGTCTGGCGTGACGCCCTCGAGCGAGGAGAACGGGACGCGCGCCTCGTGCGCGAGGGCATTCGCCAGTTCGTCTCCGGAAATGGCGCCCATCGACACCAGCACTTCTCCCAGGAACCCGCCGGAACGGCGCTGCACCTGGAGCGCCTCGTCGAGTTGAGCCTGCGTGATGGCGCGCGCGGCCATGAGCATATCGCCCAGCATGGGTCCGCCTCAGGCGCCAGCCGCCTGGGACCGCTCCTTGATCTTGTCCACCTCGATGCGGTGCTTCTTCACGAGGTGCCACATGCTGCGTTCGGTGATCCCGAGCATCCGCGCGCCTTGCGCCTGGACGCCGCTCGAGCGCGAGAGGGCCTCGATGACGAAGGCGCGCTCGAGCTGCGCCATCTTCTCGTCGAGCGAGAGCGTGCCGGGCCCGTCCCACTGCGCGCTTGCGACGCCGGCCACGAGCCCGACGCCGGCGGGTCTGATAGGGGGCGGGAGGCTTGCGAGCGTCACGACGTCGCCGTCGGTCACCACGGCTGCGCGCTCGATGGCGTTCTTCAGTTCGCGGATGTTTCCGGGCCAGTCGTACGACATCAGCGCTGCCATGGCGTCCGAGGACGCGCGCTTGATCGACCGGCCGAGGCGCCTGTTGGCTTCCGCCAGGAAGTGGTCGACGAGCCCCGGGATCTCTTCCCGCCGCTCCCGCAGCGCGGGCACGTGGAGCGTGATCACGTTGAGGCGGAAGTAGAGGTCGTCGCGGAACGAGCCTTCACGCACGCTGCGCAGCAGGTCCTTGTTCGTCGAGGCGATGATGCGCACGTCGACGCGCACCGTCGTGGTGCCGCCCACGCGCTCGACCTCGCGGCTCTGCAGGACGCGGAGGATCTTGGCCTGCGTGGCCAGGGTCATGTCACCGATCTCGTCGAGCAGCAGCGTGCCGCCGTCGGCCAGCTCGAACTTGCCAGGCTTGCGCTGCTGGGCGCCCGTGAAGGCGCCGCGCTCGTAGCCGAACAGCTCCGATTCGAGCAGCGTCTCGGGAATCGCCGCGCAATTCAGGCGGACGAACGGCCGGTGCTTGCGCGCGGATCGCTCGTGGATCCACTCCGCCACCAACTCCTTGCCCACGCCGCTCTCGCCGAGGATGAGCACCGTGGAGTCGGTGGGAGCCGCCCGCTCGATGAGGTGTGTGACCTCGCTCATCGCGCGGCTGCCTGCGCTCGCCCACTCGTGCCCGGGCGCGTTGGCCAACTCCTCCCGGAGGCGCTCGATCTCGAAGTAGAGCTTGCGCTTGTCGAGGGCCCGGCGGATGACGATCTCCATCTCCTCCAGGCGGAAGGGTTTGGTGAAGTAGTCGTAGGCGCCGCGGCGGATGGCGTCGATCGCGCTGTCGCGCGTCCCATGGGCCGTCATCATGATGATCGGCACGCGCGGGTCGATCTTGAGGACTTCCTCGACCGCGTCGAGGCCGCTCATGCCCGGGAGCCGGATGTCGAGCAGCACGAGATCCGCCGCGTCCGACTTCAACACCTGGAGGCCCTCTTCGGCCGTCTTCCGGAGCGTGACGGCATAGCCCTGCCGGCGCAGCGCCTCGTTGAGGAAGAACTGCATCTGCTCGTCGTCGTCGATCACGAGGACATGGAACATAGGCGTACAGTCAAATGCATCGGGTCCCTGCCGTCAACGCGCCACGTCGTCGGCTGCCGTTGGGTGAACGGGCACGCGAAGGCGCTCGCCCGACGGCGCCGTGAACACCACGGCGCCCTTCTCGATGTCGACGACCGTGTAGTCACCGACCGCATCACCAACGCCCACGATTCGGCCATCGACGATCGCGAGGCGTCGGTCTGCCGAGTAGAGAATCGTGCGCACGCTCGGCCGGATCGGCGCCGGCGCCTGAACGATCGGGCGCGCGACGGCGCGGGTCTCGTCTCCGAACAGGAACGGGTCGCGCCGCCACGACGGCACCGACGCGAGGTCAACTGCCGGCGGCGCCGGAATGGCAAGCGGGTCCCGCGCCCCGCCGACGCTGTCGGCAGGGCCCGTTGGCCCGACAAGCGGCCGCTCCTCGGCGGGGCGGGAAGCGGCCGGAAACGCCGGCCGGAGGAGAAAGTACCAGACGTTGTAGAGCACGGCCGCCGCGAGCGCCGCGAGAGCAAGCGTGAGGTGGGAGCGGCGGATGGTCATCGCATCACCCCCAGATCGGCGGCGGACGGCACAAGCCTCGGTGCGGTCGGGCCCGCAACGGCCGGACCCGCGGCGGGCGGCCCCGCGGGACTCGGGACGTCAATCGTGTCCCCGCGCTGCAGCACGCGGACGAGCAGTTCGATCTTCATCAGCGGCAGGCCGCGGGTCAGCGTGGCCGAGCCGACCTCGACGGTGGTCGGCAGGTCGCGCAACTGCCACATGACGTTGCCCGCCGCTTCGAACGTCGATTCGAACGAGGCCCGCAGCGGCGTGTAGCTCACAGCGTACGGAAAGAGGGCCAGGCGCGGGTCCGTGCCGCCGATGCTGCCGGCGCCGGGGCGGCCCGCCGCTTCTCCCGTTCCGCCTCGCGACGGCGACGACACTCTGTCGCCGGACTCGATGACGAACGAGCGAAGCGTGCCGGCCGGCGCGCTCGCCAGCACCGCGTGCGCAAGGGCCTCGGCAACGTCGGCCACCTTGTTGTCGGCGGACACGCGCGCCTCGAATTCGCGCTGCGCGCGCTCGAGGTCGGCTGGCGGCTGCGGCCGGAGGCGGCCGGACGCCTGCCGGAGCGTGCGCACCCGTTCCTCGAGCGCGGCCGCATCCGTGCGCGCTCGAAGATAGGCGACAAAACGCGGCTGGACGAACCAGAACCAGCCGGCCGTGACAACCGCCACGATCGTGAGAAACGGAATCAGCCGCTCCACCGTTTCGGCGAGCCCGCCCGTGCGCGGCTTCACTTGGCTACCTCGTATCGCAGCGTGAACTCGACCACGCTCGCGGGATGACGGCCGCCCGTGCCAGAGGCGACCGCGCCGGACGGCGCCAGTGACGTTGCCGCCGCCTGGGATGCGAGCGCGGCCTCCTGCAGCCGGCGGGACTCTTCAGCCCGTCGGCTGGCTTCGAGGTTGCCCGGGCTCCGCCGCAGTGGGATGCGGTAGAGCCGTCCGTCACGCGCGACTTCGATGTACGACGGGCCCGACGCGGCCGGCCGCGGGGTTGCGACGGGTTGCACCGGGCGCGCGGCTTCCTCGCGCGGAGCGTCGACCGGAGACCGATCGACGGCGCCGGCTGGGTCCGATGTCCGGGCGCGAAGCGACGGGGGCGCGAGCGGGCGGCCCAACAGCGGCGACGCTTCGAGAGCTTTGACGAACTGGCTGAATGTCGCGTGGGCCGCCCCTGCGTCGGCCCCCTCTGCCAGGCCTTCGACCACGAGGCGCCAGTTGGCGCCGACAGGCTCGATGTGAAGCACCGACAGCGCGACATCAGGGGGCGCCGCCAGGCTGACGGCCTCCATGACCTTCGCAAGGCGCGGGCCTTGCGAGGCAAAGGCCCCCAGTGCGGCTTCGCGAGCGGCCGCCATCACGACGCGTCGCTGCTCGGCGTCCTGGCGCTGCAACTCGGGCTCGAGTACGCCGATGGTCCGCCTCAGGCGCTCCTGCCTTGCCGTCACGCCCGCGGAGAAGTATCCGAGAGCCCCCCAGCCTGCCGCTACAACGAGCACGCCGGCCACCGCGGCCGCCGTGACGCGCCGGGGGAGTGCAGGCGAGACGGTTGCCAGCTTCGCGTCCTGGCTGCTGAGGCCGGTCAGCGGTCCTGCCTCGGCGGCAAGCGCCAGCACGGTCCTCCACGCACCAAGGCGCGAACGGAAGCGGTCGGAGGGCTCGGGCAGTTTCGAGAGGTCGAGGTCCCCGCCAACGTCCAGAGTTTCAACGTCCAACGCCAGCTCGTTCACGAGCGGCCCGGTCAGCGACCGTATGTCGGACAGGTCGCCGCAGACGAGCAGGCAGCTGACGTCGACTTTCTGGCTCTGTCGCACGTAGACCAGCGAGCGCCTGAGTTCGTCCGCGATGCGCGACTCGACCACTGCGCGGGACGCTCCTTCCAGTTCGCCGTCCTCCCCCTTGGCCTGTCCCCCCCACGGCAACTCGCGGGCGAACAGCACGACGTTTCCGTGAACAACGGTGATGGCCGTCGACTGCACGTTGACCGAAAGGACGGCGACCACGGCGTCGGGCAGCAGGGCCCTGCGCTGTTTGACGAGAGACGCATGCGCGAGGGCCGGCGTCACCGCCGACTCGACCTTGACACCAGCGTCGATGAGCGGCTGAATCCGGGCCCGGAGTTCCTCGGCGGACACGGCGACATATCCGGTCTGGCGCCGCCCCCCGCGCAGGGCACCCGCGACGACCGCGTCGGCCACGGGAGGCGCCGGGAGGCCGCCCCCGGCGGTGCGGGCCTCGCGGCGGGCGATGGCTTCGAGGTCGGCAGACGCGGCCGGTGGCAACAGCAGCGCCTGGTGCATGCTTCGGAGGCCCCACACAGCCACCGAGGCCCGGTGTTCGAGCCCCTTCAAGGCCTTGCGCAGTTCTGCGGTCAGCGATTCGGGATCGGCGGGCGAGTACGGGATCTCGCGGAACGCCCGCACGCGGAGATCAGCAGGCCTGCCGCCGCCGGACAGGCGGGCACGCGATGCCACCTCCACGATCCGGCAGGCATGGGGAAGCAGTTCGATCCCTGTACGGTTCGCCATACGTTACCAACCCCGGGGCCCGCTTCGGTCGATGAGGCTCGCCCCGGCCCACGAAGGCTGAAGCCTGCGGGCTTCATCCCGGCGCGCATTCAACTCAAGTGAGCGCCGGTCCAGGACCGTCACCTGCGCACGGCAGACTCCATCGACACCGCAAGAACGGGCGGCACAGCCGCTTCTAGGATTGTCGGCAGAAACGACGCCCAACCGTAGGATGACGTGTCGCTGGCCCCGTGCAGCGGTGGGAAGGCGCAGGCAATACTCAGGCGGCTTCAGGACCCGCTGGTGCGTCGCGGGCAGGCCGCCGCTGGCAGGCGATGAGATCGCTTCTACTGAACTCTGGTGCCGATGTCGTCGCCGCCTGGCCTGACGGCCGTGAGGATGGACGACGCAAAGGGGGTTTCGATGATGCCGTTCGGGCCCGCCGACAGCACCCATACCGCCATCTTGGCCTGGCCGCTTGCCGTCGCCGCGCCGGGCGACAGGTCGATGAGCGCGACGTTGACGGCGTAGCGGTTGCCCCACGGGTCGGCCATCAGCTGTGATGAGAAATACGGGCCGTTCCAGCCGAACTGCGAGGTAGACGATCGGAGCGCATAGCCGGGGGTGTTGACGACAAGCTGATCGGCAAGGCTGCCCGCCACGCCGGTGGTCCACAGTGACGCCACGTCCTCGAGCGGCACGCTGCCCTGGCTCACGAGCACCTGCAGCCGGTTGGCTGGCGTGCCGGGGCCCCCGTTCTGGGAGATCTTCCAGACTGGGAAGAAACCGGCGTCGCGGTAGAACTGATACATCCCGCTCGCGATGGTCTGGCAGTCGTTGCGGGCCCGCGCGACGCGGGCCTCGCTGATGGAGTTGGCGATGGACGGCGCAATGATCAAGGCGAGCGTCACGATGACCGCGAGCACCACGGTGAGCTCGATGAGCGTGAAGCCCATCCGGCCCCGAGCATCGGTGCGGCGGTCACTGGTGACGCAAGTCACTAGCGCGTGCCCCCCTGGATCACGTACGTGAAGTCGTCGCCTTCGCGGCACGTGCCGAACTGCGTGACGCCAAGGCAGCCGCCGAAGTAGGTCTCGTACTGGCGGTTGGGCCCCGCCGACAGGCAGAAAACGTCACGGTTCCAGCTCGTGCCGTTGCGCCCTTCGGCCGCGGCATTCGCGTCGGTGGCAGCCGACAGGAACGCCGCGTTGACCATGTAGGCATTGCCCCAAGGGTCGGGGCCGACGGGCGCCGACAAGTACGCCCCGCGCCAGCCGATGCCCGTTTGTGGGCCGACCGGCACCGTCAGCGGGAAGAGAACATGGGGCAGCGGGTACGGCACGAGGATGTCGTTGCGCACCATGTGCTGCTCCATGCTGCCATCCTGGGCCGTGATGTTCGTGTCCCAGTTCAGCGGGCCGTTGGCGTTCCCGCCGGCGAGAGTGTAGTTTGTCGCGGCCGGCGAGGCGGGGTTGATGGCGCCGGCAGTCGTCCCGTCGCTCCACAGGAGATCGACGCGATTGTCCACCGTGCAGGCGTCGGTGCCGACAAGCCTGAAGCACGGGGGAACGTCGCGCATCATGCGCACGACGGAAACCCCGATCGCCTCGCAGTCCTCTTTGACCTTTACCCACTGGGCGTCACGGACAAAGTCCATGATCGACGGCGCGAGCACGCCCGTGAGCAGCATCAGGACCAGAAGCATGATCGTGACCTCGACCAGCGAGAGTCCTGCCCGGTTCCTGAGTCTTCGCATTGCTGGTGTCCTCCAGTTTTGAGGGTCCAATCGAGCCGGTGCCACCTGCGCCGGCTCATAGCTCGGTGTTCGCCGTCTGCGGCGACGCCTACTCCCGGCAGCAACCGCCGTGCCTTCCACCGCGGCATCGCCGGCCGGATACCCTCACGCGAAAACGCCTCTATTTATGACACTTGCCCTCGGCAATCTCCAGTTCAAACCGAGCCGAGTTCACGTTCACGCTACAGATCGTGTAGCCGTCGAACGGCCTATTCCAGGGTGCCCATGGACGCCCAAGTCAAGTCCAAGCTGCGGACATTCACGCTAACACTCACGCAGACAACGCCTTACGCGAAGGCAAGGAACGACCGGCGACGACATCCAGCAATTCTTGTAGCTCATCGGATGCCAACTCTACAGAAACTGTCGTGCCCACTCTGGCTTCGCGCCTGTCTGAGACCGGGCCGGGCTGCCGCACCCGCTGATGCTCGAACTCCTGGCGAGCCCTTCAGCCGTGCCGGGGGCGCGGCGTGGGTGTCTGCACGTTCAGCGCGTGTCGCCCGAGATGATGAAGATCAAATCGTCACCGCGGCGGTACACGCCATGCGTGGCGTTGCCGCCGAAGGGCGTTTCGTATTGGCCGTTCGGGCCGGCCGAAATGCAGAAGGTGTCGTGCGACCAGCCGCCGCTTCGCTGTCCCTCGCCGGTGCCGACCTCCGCGTCGCGGGCAACCGCGAGAAACACGGTATTCACCAGGTAACGGTGTCCCCAGGGATCGGGGCCGATGGGCGGCGACAGGTAGGCGCCGCGCCAGCCCAGGCCCGCGCCAGGGCCGGCGAAGTTGTCGGTTCCCAGGTCCGCCGGCGCGGGGTAGTCCGGCCCGCCGCCGTTGTCGACGAACTGGTGCTCCATGGAGTCGCCGCGGGTGCTGTCGGTGTGCCAGTTCAGCAGGCCAGCGGTATTGCCGCCGCCGTTGAACCCGGCCGCGGCTTCGCCGCCGACGTCTCCGGGACCGACGTCGGGGCCGTCGCTGTAGAGCAGGTCTGCGCGGTTGCTCTTGGTGCAGCTTCCCGTGCCGTTGAACTTGAGGCATGGCCCGACGTCGCGCATCAGCCGCGCGACGCTGACGCCGATGGCCTCGCAGTCCTCCTTGGCCTTCACCCACTGCGCGTCGCGGACGAAGTCCATGATCGACGGGGCCAGCACGCCGGTGAGGGTCATCAGCACCAGCAGCATGATCGTCACTTCGACAAGCGACAAGCCGCGTGCGTTTCTGAGTCTGTTCCGCATGTGCTTCACTCCTTCGCGGTGTGACCGGATTCAAGAGGCTGTCTCATGACCCGTGCTCGCTGTGCGGATGGAAACCGCCATGCGCAGGTCATGAGACCGGTCCTTCAGCGCGTGTCGCCGGAGATGATGTAGATGAAGTCGTCGCCGCGGCGGTACACACCGTGCGTGGCGTTGCCGCCAAAGGCGGTCTCGTACAGGCCGTTGGGGCCGGGCGAGATGCAGAAGGTGTCGTTCGACCAACCGGGCCGGGTGGGCACGATCACCGTCTGTGGCGCCATCGTGGTGGCCGCCGCGGTGCCCGCGTCAGTCGCTACCGCGAGGAACACGGTGTTGACCAGGTAGCGGTGTCCCCACGGATCCGGGCCGATTGGCGGCGACAGGTAGGCGCCGCGCCAGCCCAAGCCGAACGAGGGGCCGGGAGTGGTGTAGGTGTTCAGATCAGCGGGCGACGGGTAGTAGGGTCCGGTGCCGTTGTCGACGAACTGGTGCTCCATCGAGTCGCCGCGCGAGTCGTCCTTGTGCCAGTTCAGGTCGGTGGCGACGGCGGCGCCTCCATAGAAGTCGGTGGTCGCGTCGCCCGACATGTCGGCCGGAGTGACGCCGGGACCGTCGCTGTAGAGGACGTCCACGCGGTTCGTCTTCGTGCAGGGGTCTCTGCCGTCGAACTTGAGGCACGGGCCGATGTCGCGCGTCAGCCGCGCGACGCTCACGCCGATGGCCTCGCAGTCTTCCTTCACCTTCACCCACTGGGCGTCCCGGACGAAGTCCATGATGGACGGCGCCAACACGCCGGTGAGGAGCATCAGCACGAACAGCATGATGGTCACTTCAACCAGCGACAGGCCGCGTGCGGTCGTAACCCTGTTTCTCATGTCCACTCCTCCGCGTCTCCAGAGCTCCAAAGGGCCTCTGCGCTGTGTTGGTCGCGGGTCCTCGAGCCACGAAATTGAGATCCGCCGACCTCAGCTCGAGCAAGGGGTGTGCCCTGCGCGGAAATGCGCGGGCGATCGCGCAACTGCGTTGATTGGCCGGAGGAATCAGGCCGTTTCCCGCTCTGCCTGGCAAGCGCTCACAACGGCCCGGATCTGCACATTCCGTGGGAGAGAGGTTTCAGGCCCTACAAAAGAGGTGGGATTCCCGCCGGGCCGGGGATGGGAGGGCCGGCGGTGCGAAAAGCGGCTTCCTCACTCGTACCTGCGGGGTGAGCGGGACCGCAGCGCGCAGGTGATGCAGCCGGTCCTATTGGAGCTTGGCGCGCAGCGTCTGGACGCGCGTCCTGACGTCCACGGTCAGGGCCGCGCTCTCAGACCCGGCGTTGGCCAGAAACTGCTCGAAGTGCTCGATCGCGCGCTGGAACTCTGCGCGCTCCTCGTAGATCAGCGCGAGGTTATAGTGCGCCTGCGCATACCGCCCGTTGATGGTCAGCGCCCGCTGCAACGTCTCGCGCGCCTCCTCGGCGCGGCCGGCGGTCTTGAGCGCAAGTGCAAGGTTGGTGAGCGCCTCGACGTTCCTCGCGTCGCGCGACACGATGCCGCGGAACTCGAAGATGGCCGCGTCGGTCTTGCCCGATCGCAGGAGGGCGACGCCAAGGTTGTTGTGCGCCTTGTCGTAGCGGGGATCGATGTACGTCGCCCGCTGGAATTCACGGATCGCCTCGTCGTAGAGGCCCTTGCCCTGGTAGAGCACGCCGAGGTTGTTGTGGGCCTCGGCATTGAGTTCATCCGCGGCAATCACCGCGCGGTAGTGGATCAGGGCGTTCTCGAAGTCGCCGACGCGCTGGTAGTAGAGCGCGAGCGTGAAGTGGTCCGTCTCCCCTGCCGGCCTGGACGGTGGGACCGTCGACCGGGCCCCGTTCTTCACGATTGCGCTGGCCGCGGCCGAGGGTGCGGCAGCCTGCCGCCAGGCCTGCGCCGGCGGCGAGGAGGCGTTCTCCGCGCGCATCGCGGCAGGCGTTGGCGCCAGGGGCTTTGCGTCCGCAGGAGTTGGTACTGGAGCCGGAGCCGGCGCTGCCGCCAGCCCGGCCGAACCGGACGGCCGGTGTGCCTTCCCGGCTCCGCGAGTCTCCGTCGCGTCGGTGGCCGCAGGCGGCGGGGACGCCGGTTCCGGCGGTGAGGCAGCCGTTGCCGGCGTGAGGCTCTGCCCGGAAGCCAGCGTGTCGCGTGAGGTCGGCCTGGGCGCGGGCGACGGCTGGGCGCGCCCGGCGGCCTCGGGCCGGAGGAGTCTCGACAGCGGCCCCGCAGGGAGGAGGCCGTTCGTCGCGGCGACCTGCCACACAAGCAGAGCCGTCACCGCGACCAGCACAAGGGCCAGAGCGAGGCCCTTTCCCGTGCCGGCGCGTTCTCTCCGCGCCTCCTGGCCGAATGCCTGCGCGAGCGGTGCGGGCACGTCGTGCCCGGCTGCACCACGGTTCGGCGCGGCGCCGCGTTCCCGCGACGTCGCCTTGTGGTGCCTCAGCGCGTCGAGCATCCGGCTCACGCGTTACCTGGGGAGGGCGGTCGGCTGGGGCCGGCTGGCCGGGTGGACCTCCGCGCCGCGCCGCAGCCACGCGAACCGTGACTTCTGGATTGGCCGCAGGTCGAGCGTGTCGGCGGCGCGCCCGACGAGGTCGTGTGTCACCCTGTTCACGCGCGCCGAGAAGGCGCCGAGCAGTGCCCGGTCGCACACGAGGTTGATCAGGCGCGGGACGCCCCCGGTGAACTGGTGCACCGCGTGGAGCGCCTTCGGAGTGAACGACACCGCGCCCAGCCCCCCGGCCACCTGGATGCGATGCGTGATGTAGGCGGCCATCTCGTCGCGGGTCAGCGGCTTCAACTCGTAGCGGATCGACACGCGCTGGTCCAGCTGTCGCAGCTCCGGCGACCGCAGCAGGCCCCGAAGGTCCAGCTGCCCGACCATGATGATTTGCAGCAGCTTCTCCTTGTCGGTCTCGAGGTTCGACAGGATGCGGAGTTGCTCCAGCACCCGCAGCGGCAGGTTCTGCGCCTCGTCGATGATCAGCACCGCGCTCGCGTGCAGGGGCAGCAACCCCAGCAGGAAGTCGTACAGCGTGTCGATGAGCTCCTGCTTGCTGACGCCGTTGAGGCGGCCGGCCTTCATCTCCTCGCGCGAAACGACGCCGAAGTCCTGGAGGATGAGCTTCAGCAGGTCGTCTTCCGAGAGGAACGGGTTCAGCACGAGGGCCGAGAACGTCCGTCGGTCGATCTGCTCGAGAAGGGCCCGGCACAGCATCGTCTTGCCGGTCCCGATGTCGCCGGTGACGACGACGAAGCCCTCCCGGCGCCGGATCGCGTACTGGAGCAACTCGAACGCGTTGGCGTGCGATTCGCTTCGGTAGAGGTACTTCGGATCCGGGGTCAGGTTGAAGGGTTTCTCGGCAAACCCAAAATAGTCCTCATACATGGTCGGCCCCTGGGGTTGGTGAACCGGCACCGGCGCCGTTCACCTGCGAACCGGCTTTCGTTGCGCCTCGTACAGCCGCTGCTCGTCTGCCGCCGAACTGGCGGTGATTTCCTCGCGCGTCATGACGGTCGGCGTCAGCAGGATGACCAAGTCCGTCTTGCGCTTCGTCCGCTCCTCCCGCCTGAACAAGCCGCCCACGAGGGGCACGTCGCCGAGGATGGGCACCTTGCTCTTGTCGACCGATGTACGGTCCTGCATCAGGCCGGCGATCACGATGGTCTCGCCCTCGTGGACCCGGACCAGCGTGTCGGTTTCGCGGACGCTGACAATCGGCACCTGGTCGCCCAGCCGCGACGTAGCGGTCCCGGTGCGCTCCGTGATGCTTGGCATGATGCTCATGTTGATGACGCCGTCGGCCGCGATCTGCGGCGTCACGCTCAGCGTGACGCCTTCGCTGATCGTCTGCGGCGTCACTACGGTCTGGAGAATCTGCCCGCTGGACGCGTCCACCTGCGAGGTGGTAACGAAGTACACGTCCTGCGTTCCCACGCGCATCACCGCGGGCTCGTTGTTCATCGCCATGACCCACGGGCTGGCCATCACGTTGACGTTGCCCTGGCTCGCGAACGCCTCGAGCAACCCGGTGAAGTCCTTGATGTTGACGCCGATCGTGAACGCTCCTGACCCGCGCGTCGGCGCCAGACGCTGGGTGATCGCGACAGCGTCGCCGGCGTTCTTGAGGATGAGCGCCCAGTCGATGCCGGCCGAGAAGTCCTCCCGCAGCTCCACTTCGAGGATCTTCGCGACGATGCGCACCTGTCGCAGCGCCCGGGTTTCGTAGGCCTCGACGTAGACGGCGATCTTGTCGAGTTGGCTGGGGAAGTCGGTCACCTGGAGCAGGCCGGCCTTGCGGTCGATGTTCAGGCGCCCGGCCTCCGAGAGGAGCGTTTCCACGCCGGCCTGGAGTTCCTCGAACACGTCGCCCGAGTCGGTGCCGGACACCGACGCCTGGCTCCCGCCAATACCGCCGGTTCCCGAGTAGTATCCGCCGCCGTAGCCGGCAGCCGAGACGCCCCCGGCCATCCCACCCGGCATGCCGTAGGCGCCCTGGCCGTTCATGCCCGACAGCCCGGTGCCGCGTGTACCGGAGCGGCGCGTGGCGACGTAGTTGATGTTGAAGAGGCGCGTCTGCACCTGCTCGCGGCGCACGCGGACGATGTTGTCGTGAAAGGTCGCCATGAACCCGTGGGGTTCGAGGACGAGGTCCAGCGCCTGCCGCAGCGTGACGCTCTTCAAGTCGCCGGAGAACGTGCCCTCAACGTCAGGATCCAGCACGACGCTCAGGTTCGTGTCCCTGACGAGCAGCAACAGGAGTTCGCGGATGGAGATGGGGTCGGCGAAGCTGAGTGAGAGCGTCTGGTTCATCGCTTCCGACCGCCGGCCTTCCTCGATCTGGCTGACGGCGAGCGACGGAAGACCAGGCTGCTGCGGGGTTTGGCCGCATGGAGTCGCCGGCATCGCCATCGTCAGCACCAGGGCGGCCAGGAGTCCGCTTGTCGCCGTCAAGTCGCGCGTCTTGGGTTCCATGTTGCACCCCGGGCCGTCGGCTCAGACAGTGGTCCGGCACGGCCACTCGCCTTCTCGTTGGGTTTTCGGTGTATCTCTTTTGAAACCTTAGGGCTGCGGAGATTTCTGCCCTTTATTGCTCGCGGCGCGAAGAACCAGCCAGGCGGCGAGAGGGAGAAGCGGCAGCACGCCGAGGTTCACCAGGTACATCCACGTCCGCCGGCGCTCCGTGAGCGGAACCCGCCGGTTCTGGCGTTCGCTGACGGCGACCACGCGCGCTTCTTCGACGCCCGAGAGCCAGGCGATCATCCGGACCGCGAGGCCGCGGTTCGCCGTCCAGGTGATGAGGCCGTTCGCCAAGAAGTCCGAGTCGCCGGTCACGACGATTCGAGGCTCGGGAAGGGCTGCGTCCCGCGATCCCCGCGGAATGCTCGTGGCGACAGCCAGGGCGAAGGGCCCGCGGCGATCCCGGCCCTCGCGGAACTCGGCCGACTGGCTCATGAGGTCGACGCGTTCGAAAGCCGTGTCGGCCGTGGACGCCGATTTCGGTCGGCGCGACGCCGAGCGGCACCGCCCGGCCGAAGATCGTGCGTTCGTCGAACCCGCGGGTGATGGGATGGTCGTGATAGATGAACGAGATGGGGTTCTCAGGCCCGGCGCCGACCGCCCGTCCCGCATCGCTCGTCTCGATGACGACGCCCTGCCCCACCGTGACGCCGAACCGCGCCAGGAACGACGCTACGCCGGGGTCGGCTGGCGGGTCTACCGCCAGCAGGAGCCGCCCGCCGCGCATGAGATAGCGCTCGATGCTCGCCAGTGCGTCGGGCTGGAGACCGTTCGGGACGCCGGCGAGGACCAGGGCGCCGCAGGTCCCCGGCACGTCGCCCGCGAGCAGGCTGATCGGCGAGGGCTCGTAGTTCGAGGCGGTCAGCACGGACGCCAGCCCGGACAACCCCTGAGGCCCGGCGTCGGAGAGGCCGTGCCCGCCCTCGCCCGTCGCGAAACAGACGCGGGGTTCGACCGCGCTCGCTACCTGCAGGACGGCTGTCGCCAGCGCGGGCTCGGTGACGGTGTCGACGCGTCTGAAACGGCGTCCCGCCTCAGCCACGACACTGCCTGTGCGCGTCACGCTGTATCGGCGCGCCTCCGCCGGCGAGGCATCGATGTCGACGGTCTCCACTCGGATGCGGGGGCTGCGCGAGGCGAAAGCATCGAGCAGAGCACGAGAGGCTGTGTCTCTCGGCCGGCCCATCTGTTTCAGGACGACGTCTGTCCCGAGACGTTCGAGAATCACCGCGGTCTCCGGCGCGAGCGTGTTGCGTCCGGCTTCGGTCCAGTCGAACGTCACCGCGCGCAGTCCCGCGAGCGCGTTGACAAGGCCGAGCGCCGCGACGAGCAACAGCGTCGAGAGCCCCGTGTTCAGGGCGAACACGCCGCGCGGGTCGCCGGACCACTCGCGAACGCCCTTCCAGTTCGCCGCCACGCCGACGGCGAGCGCGAGCAGTCCGCCGCCACCGAGAACGGCCGAGGGAACGGTCCAGCGCAGCGTGAACGCGGCCCACAGGACGCCCGCCGCGAGCATGAGGGCGCCGGGCAGGAACGCGAACGTCCTCATGACCGTTTGAACCGGAGCGCTTCGATGGATCGTTGCGCCAGAAACAGCCCCAGCACGACGTACGAGGCGAAGTAGACGATGTCCGCGATCGACACGACGCCGCGCGTCGAGTTCAGCTGACGGGCATAGAAGGACAACGAGCCCAGCAGGCGAACCCATACCGATCCCTGCGCGGCACCGGTCGTGTCGATGAACTGCAGCGTGACGATGAGGCCATAGGTGCCGATGGCGGAGACGAGCATGTTCTCGCAAAGCGACGACACGAAGAGCCCCAGCGCAATCTGGGCCCCGCCGAGCAGCAACAGGCCCAGGAAGCCGCTCGCGATGACGCCGGTCTCCCAACTGCCCCCGGCGCCCATGAACGCGAACATCGGCACGACCGGGGAGACCATCAGCACCAGGAACGCGAAGGCCCCGAGGAACTTCCCTCCCACGATCTCGATGCCGCGGACCGGCGACGTCATCAGCAGCTCGAGCGTTCCCTTCCTCCGCTCGTCCGTCACGAGCCCCATCGTCAGCAGGGGCACGGCCAGCATGAGCAGGAAGGCCTCGTTCTGGAAGAACTGCGCGAGCACCACGGTCGGAACGTCCAGCTGGAAGTCGGAACGGCCGAACTTCTGGATCTGCGCATCGGCCATCGCCGCCTGGCGGACGTAGTGCACCAGCATGTTCGAGAAGAACAGCCCCGAGACGAACGTGAAAACCGCCATCACCGCGGAGGCGATCGGAGAGACGAAGTAGGACTCGATCTCGCGGAGCGCGATGGCCAGGGCGTGCCGCATCACGCGCCTCCCTCGTCGTCGCTGCGGGTGAGCGCAAAGAAGATCTCCTCAAGCGACAGCGACTCGCCGGAGAGGCCAAGCAACTGCCATCCGCGTCCCGTGACAAAGGCGGCCGCCGCGGCGCGCAGATCGACTCCAACTTCGCTCTCGATGCGCGCGTCGATCGTGCCGGACGGGTTGAGACCCACTTGGATAGCGCGGACGCCCGGCAGAGCGGAAAGGGACTCTCGGATGGTGTCCGGCGATACGGCGGCCGCCTCCGCACCCGTCCCGATCTCCAGCCGCATGGACTCGCGCGCGCGCAACCGCTCGGCAAGCCTGGCCGGAGTGTCCACCGCCATCGCTCTTCCCCGGTTGATGATGACGACACGATCGGCGACGTCGCTGACTTCGGGAAGGATGTGCGTCGACAGGATGACCGTGTGCCGGCCTTTCAGTTCCGAGATGAGTTCGCGGACTTCGTACCGCTGCTTCGGGTCGAGGCTCGACGTCGGCTCGTCCAGTACGAGGACCGGAGGCTCGTGCACGATTGCCTGCGCGAGACCGACGCGCTGCCGGTAGCCCTTCGACAGGGTGGCAATCCGCCTGTCCGCCACCTCCCCGATTCGCGCACGTTCAACCGCCAGCGCGACGGCGGACTTCCTCCTGGCGGCAGGCACGTCCTTCAGCGCCGCCACGAAGGCCAGGTATCTGCGCACCGTCATGTCCGGATAGAGCGGCGGCTGTTCCGGGAGGTATCCGATCTTCTGCTTCGCCTGGATGGGGCTGTCGTAGAGGTCGTACCCGGCAATGCGCACCCGGCCCTCTGACGGAGGAAGGAAACCGGTGACCATGCGCATCGTGGTCGTCTTCCCTGCGCCGTTGGGGCCGAGCAGGCCCAACACTTCGCCTTCGCGCACGTCGAAGCAGAGATCGTCGACCGCGGTGATGGCGCCGTACTTCCTGGTCAGGTGCGAGACAGAGATCACGACACCGGAGTATCGGCTCGACTGGGGCTGCGGGCTAGGGCTCGGGGCCGGTCTGACTCGGGACTCCGGGCTCGGGATTCGGGATTCGGGATTCGGCGGTCAACAGCCGATTTTCCAGCAGCCAGTATTCAGGAGAAACGTCCGTGCGCCCTCCGCTGTCGGGCCCTGCTGGCAACTGGCGCTTGGCTACTGAACGTCAACAAAGGGCCCGCTGGGGCCGGTCGTGAACGGCGGCGGAGGGACGGGCGCGACCTTCTTCTTGAAGAAGAACGCACCGAGCAGGCCCCCGAGGCTGGAGAAGACAGCGCCCAGGATGAGCATCATGAAGAACGCCACGATGGTGCCGGCGATCGACACGGCGCCGACGCCCATGCTGTCGACCATCTGGCGCAGGTTCTCCGGCAAGTCCGGCTGCGAATCCGCGAGACGCTGGAGGAGTTGCTGCTGGAACGGGCCGGTGAGGAGGTTCATCGGCACCGAGATGATCATGTTGACGACGGCGCCGAACAAGCCGGCCAGGAGGCCGACGAGGGCGCCGTCGCCCATGGTGATGGGCTGGGGCGTGCCCGACTGAAGTGCGTAGGAGGCGACGAGGCCTCCCGTGACGAGCCACGCACAGCAGCAGCAGTTGCCGAGCGAGACACCCGGGAGGGCCGACAGCACGCCCATCACCAGCGCCCCCATCAGGGCCGGCTTCAGCATCGCGTTCCCGTCCATGCGTCCCCCCAAGCCCCCAGTCCCTCTCCCCCAGCCCCTAGTCGTAGTATTCCGCCCCCAGATGCGTGATGAGGTCCTCACCCATCAGGTAGCGGAGCGTGTTCTTCAGCTTCATCGACTGGATGAAGAGGTCGTGCTCCGGATACAGGTTCTTCGCGTGCATCGGGCTCTTGAAGAAGAACGAGAGCCACTCCTGGATGCCGCTCCAGCCGGCCCGCTTCGCGAGGTCGAGGAAGATGACCAGATCGAGCACGATCGGCGCCGCCAGGATGCTGTCACGGCACAGGAAGTTGATCTTCAGCTGCATCGGGTATCCGAGCCAGCCGACCAGATCGATGTTGTCCCAGCCTTCCTTGTTGTCGCCGCGCGGCGGGTAGTAGTTGATGCGCACGACGTGGCAGATGTCGCTGTAGAGCTGCGGGTAGAGGTCGGGCTGCAAGATGTAGTCGAGCACCGACTTCTTGCTCTCTTCCTTCGTCTTGAACGACTCCGGATCGTCGAGCACTTCGCCGTCGCGGTTGCCGAGGATGTTCGTCGAGTACCAGCCCTTCACGCCGAGCAGCCGGGCCTTGAGGCCGGGCGCGATGACCGTCTTGATGAGCGTCTGGCCCGTCTTGAAGTCCTTGCCGGTGACCGGGACCTGGTTCTTGTGCGCGAGGTCCATCATCGCCGGCACGTCCACCGACAGGTTCGGCGCGCCGTTTGCGTACGGCACGCCTTCCATCAGCGCGGCGTAGGTGTAGATCATCGACGACGGGATGGACGGGTCGTTGTCCTCGAGGGCCTTCTCGAACGCCTCGATCGACTGGTGCGCGGGCGACTCGGTGAGGTAGATCTCGGTGCTGCCGCACCAGATCATCACCAGTCGGCTGAGGTTGTGCTCCTTCTTGAAGTTGCGGATGTCGTCGCGGAGTTGCTCGGCCAGATCGCGCTTGTTCTTTCCCTTCTTCACGTTCGGGCCGTCGAGGCGCTTCACGTACTGCCGGTCGAACACGGCTTTCCAGGGCTTGATGGCCTCAAGTTCCGGGCGGATCTGCTCGAGCAGGTCCTTCTCGAGCACGCCCGCGTTCTTGGCCGATTCGTAGCAGTTGTCCTCGAAGATGTCCCAGCCGCCAAAGACGATGTCGTCTAGATCGGCGAGGGGGACGAAATCCTTGACCAGGGGCGAGCGGCCTTCGGTCCGCCTGCCCAGGCGGATCGTACCCATCTGGGTGACGGAACCGATTGGGCTGGCGATGCCCTTCCGGACGGCGAGAACGCCCGCGATGAACGTGGTGGCGACGGCCCCGAGGCCGACGCACATCACGCCGAGTCTGCCTGCGGCTGGTGCGATTTCAATGGGCTTTTTCACGGGAAGGAACTATATCACGCCAGGGGCTGGGGGCTGGGGAGGCAGCTGGCCCTTCCTGCCGCACGCGCCCGGCATCACGCCGCAGGCCTGAATCCCTCCACGAACGTCATGCCTTCGCGTTCTCCCAGCACGCGCGCGGGCCGGAAGCCGGCTCCCTCGAGTGCGCGCAGGAGCGTCAACGCGTCGGCGCTGGGCCCGGCGGGCGATGGCGCGAAACCCAGGCGGCCGGCGAGGCCGAGAGATGCGGTTCGAATCACGAGCACCCGGCCGCTTGGACGCACGGCTCGCCGCAGTTCAGCCAGCCGGCTCGCGCGTTCGGCCTCGTTGCCTCGGAGGAGGGCATTCCCGTCCACGATGCCGACGTCGAAGCTGCCGTCCTCGAGCGGCCAGAACGGCCCTTCAGCCACGAGGACCTCGATCAACACGCCTTCGGCAGCGGCCACCTCCTCCAGCGGCCGCGCAGCCGCCTGGCTGTCCACAACCGCACAGGCCCTGCCCGAAAGACCCGCTTTCCCGGCGAGCTTCGCAAACAGCTTCGGGTTTCCCGTCCCGGCCTGCAGTACCCGCTCGCCCAGACGGACGCCAGCCATGTCCATGGCCAACTCGACGGGCCCCCTCGTCCGACGGAATCGGAACAAGCCTGCCATCGTTTTCCCTCTCGCCCGCGGTCCGGACGTTCTCGGTGCGCCGGCGGCAGGCCTTCTCGCGTGGCGGTCCCGCGTCGAGAGATCTCCACCCAACTGACGCCAGATTGCCCGCCTCACGACAAATCCCGTTGCCGCCTGTCGGCCCGAATCCCGGGCCCCTAGCCTGGCCCCTGTGTCTTAGACACCTCGGAGTCCACTCCAGGTATCACCGGGTGTCTCCGCTTCGTACACGGGCGGTGCCGGCGACGGTTCCAGTTGCCCGATGACGAGTCGAAACTGGCCGGAAATGACGATATCGGAGGTCATGCCCTTCGGCAAGGAGTTTGCGTAGAGTCTGTCGTGATGGACGCCTGTGGTGTGCCGCCGGCCATCTCGTCACGAATTCCACGGGACGCGAGTGCCGGTGGAAGCGGCGTGGAGGGCGCCATGCGGATTTCATCCGAGTGGCGGCGACCGGCAACGCGTGGCCTGGCGGGTGTTGCTGTCGCCGCGGTCGTCCTCGTGGTCCCGCCCGTTCTGCTGGGGCAGCAGGACCAGCAGCCCCGATTTCGGACTGGCGTCGACGTGGTGAGCGTGTCGGCGACAATCACCGATGCGAACGGGCGTTTCGTTCGCAACCTCACCCGCGACGATTTCGTGGTGTACGAAGACGGAGTGGCGCAGCCCGTCCTCTACTTCAGCAATGAGCGGGTGCCGGTCAGCCTCGGCCTCGCCCTGGATACGTCCGGGTCGATGGCCGGCGAGAAGATCCGGGCCGCACAAAGCGCGCTGAGCCGCTTTCTGGTCGATCTCCTCGGCCCGGAGGACGAGGTTTTCGTGTACCGGTTCAGCGACGAGGCGGTACTCGTCCAGGGCTGGACCAGCGACCGGAGGCAGTTGCCGAGGCTCTTGGGGGACATTCATCCCAGCGGCGAGACCGTCCTCTACGACACGGTGTCCGAGTCGATCCCGCTCGCGAAGGGCGGTCACCATCGCAAGAAAGCGCTGGTCGTCATTTCCGACGGGAACGACACGGGCAGCACGATCTCGGTGTCCGAGGTCCAGCGGCAGATCAGGGAGTCCGAAATCCTGGTCTACGCCGTCGGTATCGACGGCAACTCCGAGACCGGCCGGGTGGCGCCTTCGCCGGTGCGTCCGCGCTTTCCTCCGATTCAGCTTGGCTTCCCCTGGCCCGGCGGCCGGCGCGTCCCCGGCGGGCGTGTGCCCCCCCGCCAGCCGCTGCCGCCGGCGCCGCCAGGTCCAGGACTGCCGCCAATCGGTGGAGGCGGGGGGAACCCCGGAGGGCCCTGGTACATCGAGGAACCCGTGAACGAATCGGCGCTTCGCGCCATGACCGACGAGAGCGGGGGACGCACCGAGATCATCCGGTCCGCGCGCGATCTCACACCCGCCACCACCGGCATCGCCGATGAGTTGAGCCGGCAGTACTACCTCGCCTACCAGTCGTCCGCGCCAAGAGACGGCAAGTGGCACGACATCCGCGTCGAGGTGCGCAAGGGCACGTATCACGTGAGGGCCAGAAGAGGGTTCGTGGCTTCGCAAAACAGCCAGTAGCGTGGAGTCATAAGTGACGCGTTTCGCCTACCAGCTCATAACTCCTCACTCATGACTCCACACTCCCAACTCCAAACTCCCAACTCCCGGCATTTGATACTATCCTCCCGTGCCCGTACTCCTGATCGCCATCGGTCTCGCCGTCCTCGGCAGCATCGGCGGATTGCTGCTGGCCTCGACGCTCCTGCTTTTCAAGGACTCCGTCCGGGTGCGGCTGGTGCCGTGGCTGGTCAGTTTCGCGGTCGGCACGCTGCTCGGCGTCGCGTTGCTCGACCTCTTGCCGGAGTCGCTCGAGTCGCTGAATCCGACCACGGCCTTCGGGACGCTGCTGGTCTCGATCCTGGCTTTCTTCACCTTCGAGAAGTTCCTGCTCTGGCGCCACTGCCATCACGACCACTGTGACCTGCATCAGTCGGCGGCGCCTCTCATCCTGATCGGCGACGCTTTCCACAACTTCATCGACGGCGCGGTGATCGCCGCCGCCACGTACATCTCCGTGCCGCTGGGCGTGACGACCGCGCTGGCCGTCGCTGCGCACGAGATTCCGCAGGAGGTGGGCGACTTTGCCATCCTTCTCGGTTCCGGTTACAGCCGGGTCAGGGCCCTGTGGCTCAATGTGCTGTCTGGTGTGTCGGCTGTGGGAGGCGTGCTCCTCGCGGGACTGATGATCGGTCGTGTCCCGCTCCTGCTGCCGTACTTCCTGCCCGTGGCCGCCGCCAGCTTCCTCTATGTGGCGATGTCGGACCTCATCCCCAGTCTCCACCGCGGTCCGTTCGAGCGCGGAGCGCTCCGCCAGGTTCTTGTCGTCTGCGCGGGCATCCTCACCGTAGTCCTGCTCTGACCCCGGAACGCGCACGACCCGAGTCCTTTTCCGGCCGCGTCGGCGTCCTTCCCAACGGGCGGTGGACTGCGCGAACGGCCTCCCACGGAGCGATTGCGCCGAGGACGACGAGGTGTTCAAGGACGTTTCCGAAACGGCGTCGGTCTACCTGCAATTCGCGGTCTTCGACGACGTGTGCGCGGTCATCACGGATGGCGTCGTAACCGTTCAAGGCAAGATGACGATGCTCGGAAAGACGGCAGCTGACGCGCTGGCGTCGCCGAGAGCCGAGCAGCGGCCGGGAACAAGCCCGGCCCCGTTCGTTTCCGAGCCAGGGCACTCCCCGCTCGCCCGGTGTAACGATTCACGCGGCCCTCGGGTCTAATCCCACTGAACAGCGCTCAAGGACGCGCCGACAGCCCGGCCGGAATCCGGGGGCCTGGTCAGGCGCCGGAGGCAGCCATGTTGTTGCACCACAGAATGTTCGTCGCATCGGTTGCCGGGGCGGCGGGACTCATGTTTGCAGCCGCAGGCCATGCGCAGACTGCGCCGCAGGCGCCACCGCCTGCCGCACCGGCGATCAGAAGTCCCGCGCAGGCGCCGCCGCCCGCGGGGCCGGCGTCGGGGGGCCAGCGGGGCGGCGTGGGACGCGGCCGGGGCCGGGGGATGGGAATGGACCCGCAGAAACAGCCATCCGCCGGCGCCATGGGCAGGTTGAACCTCACCCAGGCCCAGCGCGATCAGATCAGGACGTTGCGGGAGGCGCAAAGGAAGGAGTCGCAGGCCCTGCAAGAGAAGATGCGCACGGCGCGCCAGCAGTTGCAGCAGGCGATGAGAGCGGACGTGCCCGACGAGGCAGCCGTTCGATCCGCGGCCGGGGCCGTGGCGGTGCTGCAGGCCGACCAGGCCGCGCTCCAGGCGCGCGCGCGGGGCCAGTTCATGAAACTGCTCACGCCGGAGCAACAGGCGCAGATGAAAGAAGCGCGCGCCCGCGCCACCCAGCGTGCTCAGCGCGCCCAGCGGGCCACGCGTGCCGAGCGGCAGATGATGCAGCGCAACCGGATGATGTACCGGAACCGGATGATGCGGCGGCCTTACTACCGTTGGTGGCGCGGATGGATCTAGGGGAGGGCGCGCCTACGCGGCGCGTTTTCCTTTTCTGACGACCCGCCAGATGATGGCGGCCAAGGCCAAGAGCGCCAGTAGGCCGCTCACGGCGAACAGCATCAGCGTCGAGTAGAGAATCGACGTCTCCTCGATGCTCGCCTCTATTTCGAGTGGCTTGCCGGCCTGCCGATCGGCGAGCGACTGTTCCCACACCAGAATGTTGCCGCGTTTCAGGTTTCCCGCACCGGCGTTGTGATACCGGATGCGGCTCGGCAGGTGCACGCGTACGGCAATCAGTTCGCTGCCCTTCCAGCCAACGTCCCCCACCGGTTTCCCGGCCGCCGTGTTCAACTGCTGGCGGTACACCACGAGGCCGTCACGGCGGTCCAACTGGTACGTCGCCCAGGAAAACGGGGCCGCTGACCCGAGCTTCGTGACGTCGTCTACGGCCATCCTGATCTGCACGAACTGCCGTCCGAACCGACGCCAGCGGCTGACGCGCGTCACGCGAGTCGCCCCGGTCGTGAACAGGCGCCGGACCTTCGCCCGGTCCACGTTCGCCCTTGGACTGACGTCCAGGTCCATTCCGCGCAGGGCGACGAGGGCGGGCACCGAGGCATTCAGATAGATCGTGGCGCTGCCGTCAATCGACAGATAGATGTCTTCGTCGTATTCGTAGTACTTGACGAGTCCCGTTCCGCCGCACGCGGTCAGGCATACGGCGGCGATCAGGGCCGCCGCCATCGACACGCGTGCAGGAAATCGGCTCCCGAAGCTCACAACCCGTCAATAATATCGGAATGTGCTCGGGCAGGGGCCACGGCGTCAGCGTTGTCATCCCCCGAATCCCGAGTCCCGAACCCCGCCCTTCGACCTTGCTCAGGGCGGTCCTGAGCCTGCCGAAGGACCGAATTCCGAGCCTTCGCCATGCCCACCCTCTTCCTGATCGACGGCTCCTCCCAGATGTACCGGGCGTATCACGCAATCCGGGGCCTTACAGGCCCGGACGGACGCTCGACCAACGCCGTGTACGGCTTCGTCGCCATGCTCCGAAAGCTGCTGGCCGATCACAAGCCCGACGCCATCGGGGCGGCCTTCGACCTCGAGGGCCGCACGTTCCGGGACGACCTTGCGGACGACTACAAGGCCAACCGGACACCCATGCCGCCGGACCTGGTCGAACAGGTGCCGCTGGTCCACGAAGCGTGCGCGGCCCTCGGTGTGCCTGTGCTCACCTCCGAAGGCTTCGAGGCCGATGACGTGATCGGGACCCTCGCACTGAAGGCCGCATCGGAGGGCTACGACGTCGCCATTGTCACGGGCGACAAGGACTTCTTTCAGCTCGTTGGCGGGCGCATCCGCGTGTTCAACCCGCGCGACGAAGGCACCTGGTACGACTCCGA
>Ga0316622_100000444_pt1 | contig 23908 bp, 13 predicted proteins | sample OWC_Aug_OW2_C1_D_FD_207646 | JGI IMG/M metagenome (GOLD analysis project Ga0316622, IMG submission 207646) | Wetland soil microbial communities from Old Woman Creek delta, Ohio, United States - OWC_Aug_OW2_C1_D5_C | ecosystem: Environmental > Terrestrial > Soil > Wetlands | place: USA: Ohio... | reverse complement strand
CCAGGCCGCGAAACGGTTCAACATCCGCACCACCCCGACGATGGTCCTGCCCGACGGCCGCGTGGTCGCCGGCGCCATCGAGGCCGACGCGATCATGGCGCTGCTGAAGGAGTCCGAGGCGCCGCCGGCGGAGAAGCCGGCGGAAAAGAAAGACGCGAAGGCACCCGCGGAGACGCCGAAGAAGTAGGAGCGCTCCCGCCGCCGCGGCCCCGCCCATCCCGAAAGGAGATTCCCGCTTGAAACACGCCCCCGCCGCACTCGCCCTGCTCTGCGCCCTCTCCGTGGCCCCCGCCCCTCCCGCGCACTCCTTCCAGAAGGAAGCGGGGCCCCCGAAGGGGTGCACGGAGTGCCACACCCTCACGCCAGAGGAGGCGGCGACGGCGCTGGGCCCGATGGTGGACAACGTGGTCGGGGTCGTCCCCGGCCCGTTCCCCGGGGTCTGGGAGGTGGACATCGCGAAGGGGGGGAGGACGTACCCCCTCTACATGGACTACTCCCGGAAATACATCTTCAACGGCCAGTTCATCCGCCTGTCGGACATGGAGAACCTCACCGGGCTGCGGTACCAGGAACTCAACCGGGTCGACGTCTCGACCATCTCCACGAAGGACGCGATCGTGCTGGGGAATAAAAAAGCGAAGAAGGGGATCATCGTCCTGACCGACCCGACGTGCCCCTACTGCGTGAAGCTGCACGCGGAGTTGAAGAAGGCGGTGGCGAAGGACCCGGAGGCCGCGTTCTACGTGATGCCGTACCCGCGCAACAGGAACGACAAGGCCACCTACAACAAGTGCCTCGCGGCGGTGTGCGGGAAGACGGAGAAGCTGCTCGACGACGTCTACGCCGGGAAGGAAGTGCCCGCCCCGAAATGCAAGAGCACCGCGGTGACCGACACGATGAAGCTCGCCGACCGGCTCGGGATCCAGGGGACACCGAGCATGGTCCTCCCCGACGGCCGGATCGTCAGCGGCTACATGGAGGCGGACGCGCTGCTGGGTCTGTTCAAGTAAACCCCGTTACCCCCCCGAAGGCCCGGGGGGTGAGAAAAATGTCTCTACCCCCTCTTCGGTCCACAACCTGAATCTCCTTTTTTATCCGCAAGATGTACGGTATACCGACGTATTTCCGCAACCCGGGTTGCACCCCATCCTTTCCTCCGTACGAAACGCCATCCACGGAATGGAGATGTAAGTCGCTGGTATTACTAATAAATCCTTGAGCCGCCTTCCTCCTACCACCCCGGCACGGTCGTTGAAAGAGTCTGTGCAGGACATTGGTCTGCATACTCCAAAGCGAGGTGCGGAACGTGGCATCGGGAATCGACAGGATAAGCGGTTTCAACGGACCACGTCCTTCCGATAATTCAATCCCTGGACAAGGAGGGAACATGAATCCCAAGAGAATCGGTTTCGTCGTGGTGGCCGTCCTGGCGCTGCTTTGCGCACCGGGGGCGTCCCACGCCGTCCTCAATGCGGTGGATCCCGGCCCGTACACGGCGGCCTTCGGGAACTTCTCCCGCTGGTATCAGGACACGCACGGGGTGGCGCTGGAATTGTGCCTCTCCAAGGCGGTGTCGCCCGACCCGGCGGCGGCGGGGGGGTTGATGTGCGTCCTGCTCCCCGGGGCGGCCTTCGACCCGGCCCTGCCGATCGTGTTCCCCACCAACTTCCCGGACGAGTCGTTCTGGTTTGCGGCCGACGGCATCCTGACGACCGGGACCGGCGATCCCGGGACCGGAACGGTTAGCCTCCGGTACGTGGCCGCCGTCGAGGCTGCCTTCGCAAACGGCGAGGTGATCGACGGGCAGCAGGTCAGCTTCGCCCGCGTCCGGTTCTTCGCGGACGTGCCCGAACCGGGCACGTACACGGTCACCCACCCGTACGGCGTCGAGGTGTTCGAGGTTCCGGCCGTCGGCGCGGGCCGGGAGATCCAGTTCACGCGGGACGTCGGGATCGGCGCCCCCGGCGACTTCACCGGCGCCCTCAAGGGGGACATCGGCCCGTTCCTCGTGCGGGCGGCGGGCCCGATCACCGTCGGGACGGAGACGTTCATCGGCGACCCGAACGTCCTCCAGACGGTCACCGGGAGCCCGTTCGGCACGAATTTCCTCCGGATCCAGGGGCCGGGCGGGATCGACGCGTCGGAGAGCCAGTTCACCGTGGCCGGGAAGATCTACGACAACACCGTGCTTTCAACCCCCCTCGTGGTGGAACGGTCGACGTACGGCCGCAATACGTCGCAGACGCAGATCGACGTGTTCGCCTTGTCGCCACCCGCTGCCACGGTCTCCTTCAACGACAACGCGAACTTCTCGTGGCCCATGAACGGGGACCCGGCCGGGAAATTCTTCGGCCAGGCGTTGAACACGACCGCAAACATCCAGGGATCCATCACGGTGAACGCGGCGAACGCCGGAAACACCGCCGTTTCGGTTCCAGGCAACGTCACGGACGTCGTGTCCATCACAAAGATGGAATATTCCCTGGCCACCGGCACCCTGACGATCGAAGCCTCCTCCAGTGATGAAAACCCCTTACCGACACTCACCGCGGGCGCATTTGGCGACCTTGGCAACCCGGTGGTATCGATCCAGACCCTGACCGTATCCGGGCTGACCATTCCCCCGGCAACAGTCACCGTCACTTCCTCGGCCGGCGGTTCCGACACCGAAGAAGTGGTCGTTCTTCCGTAGCGGACCGGGAGGCGGACGATGAAAACCATCCGAACCGACATCCATAAAGGACCCACGAGGAGGCCCGCAATGGTTAGGAAACTCTCGGTCGTAGTTCTGGCCGTCGTGATGCTCCTGGGCGTCGTCCAGGCGTCGCACGCGGTCCTGACCGCCGTGGGGCCGACCAGCCCCGCGACCGGCTACTTCCCCGTCTGGTACCAGGACAACAACACCCTTTCGCTGGAACTTTGCCTCTCCCAGGCCGTGGGGCCGAACGGGCCGATGTGCGTCCTGCTGCCGTCGCCGCCGTACTTCGACGAGACGCTGCCGGTCGTGTTCCCCGTCAACTTCCCGGACGAGTCGTTCTGGTTCGCGGCCGACGCCATCCTGGAGAACGGCAACGCGACGGTGAGCCTCCGGTACGTGGCAGCCCTCGAGGCAGCCTTCGCGAACGGGGGCGTAGTGAACGGTGACCAGGTCTCCTTCGGCCGGATCCGTTTCTTCGCGGACGTTCCCACCCCCGGGACGTACACGATCACACACCCGTACGGCGTTGACGTGTTCAATGTGACCGTCACCGGGGCCGGTCGGGAGATCCAGTTCACCCGGGACATCGGGCTCGGCGCCCCGGGCAACTTCACCGGCGCCCTCAATGGGGACATCGGGCCGTTCCTCCAGGCGTCGGCTACGCCCGGCGACAACCCCAACCCATTCATACAGGTCGGGAGCGAGTTTTTCATCGGCGACCCGAACGTCACCCAGGCGGTGACCGGAAGCCCCGATAACACGAACTTCCTCCGGATCCAGGGTCCGGGGATCGACCTGCAGACCGACCAGTTCACCCTGGCCGGAAAGGTGTTCGGCGGCGTCCTGCCGGCGAACGTGACCGTCGACCGGGCCACCTATTCCCGGAGCGCCGCGGGGGCGAACACGGTGGACGTCTTCTCCACTACCGATAACACCTCCTACCTCCTGACGTTCCGGGACACCATCACGCCGCCTGTGTCCCCGGCGACCGAAACATCTATGGCGCAGGACGCGCCCCAGAACGGGAAGTTCTACGGACAGTCCGCCCCGGCGGCGGTCCCGCCGTACGTCATCGTGACGGCCGTCGATCCGGCAGTGGGCGGAGCGACGCCCACCTCCCTTGCGAGCACGGTGGTGGACGTGGTGAAGATCACGCGGGCGCAATACGACCCGGCGCAGAAGAACCTGACGATCGAGGCCTCTTCGAGCGACGCCGCCGCAACCCCCGCGCTGCCCACGCTGACGGCGGTCGGCTACGGCCCGCTGGCCGGTTCGACGGGTACGACCCAGCAACTCGTCGTTCCCCTCGTGGACGTACCGCCCGCGAGGGTCACCGTGAAATCGTCCGGGGGCGGCGCGGACACGGAGCCGGTGACCGTCATCGCCGCGAACGTCCCGGTCCCGGTGGCTGCGGATGACTTCGCGACCACTCAGGCGAACACCCCCGTGACGATCACCGCGCTGGACAACGACACCGGCGGGACACCCCCGGTCAGCGTGGCCAATCTGACCCAGCCGGCGAACGGGACCACCGCCACCAACGGAACGACCATCACCTACACCCCGAACAACTGCTTCACCGGCATCGACACGTTCACGTACACCGCGCTCGACTCCAACGGGGCCGTTTCCAACGTCGCGACCGTGACGGTGACGGTGACGGCTGTCCCGAGTGGAACGCTTACCGCGACCAACGACAACCCGCCGACCGTGAACCAGGGTGCGCCGCCGGTGGACATCAACGTCGTCGCCAATGACACGCAAGGTTCACCCCAGAATCTTCCGCTGCGGGTCTTCAGCGCGACCCAGCCCCCTGCTGGGACCGGCACGGTCCAGATCAACGTCCCCTCCAACGGGTTCATCCGGTACTCGCCTCCGCCGTCCCTCTTCGGGACGGTCACCTTCACCTACAAGGTGACCGACAACGTCGGCTGCGCGGCGTCGGGGAACTCCGCCACGGTCACGGTGCAGGTGAACGGGAAACCGGTCGCGAACAACGTCAGCGCCACCACGCCGGTGACGGTTCCGGTGACGATCGCGCTGTCCGCGACGGATCCCGACGGGAACACGCCGCTCACCTACAACGTCACGCAACCGTCCGTCGGGTCGGTCAACAACAACGGCAACGGGACCGTGACATTCGATCCGGGCGCTGCCGCGAACGGCACTACGGTTACGTTCCCCTACACGGCGACCGACACCCTCGGCGCGGTCTCGAACACGGCGACGGTTTCGGTGCTGATCAACAACCCCCTTGTTGCGGGAAACGACACCGCGACGACCCCGGCGAGGACCCCGGTGACGGTCGCCGTCCTGGCCAACGACACCGGCGGGACCCCGCCGAGGAGCGTCATCAACCTGACACAGCCCGCGAACGGCGGGACGGCCGTCCTGAACGCGAACGGCACGGTCACCTACACGCCGGGCGGGCCGGGCACGGGGGTCTGCCCCTCGGGCGCCGGCGTCTTCACCTACCAGGCGAGGGACAGCGTCGGCGGCACCTCCAACACCGCCAACGTGACGGTGACGGTGACACCGCGGGCCGAGACCCAGACCGCCACCGGCAGCGCGCGGAGGACGACCGGAAACACGAGGGCCGACTGGACCATCAGCGGCACGACCAATGTGCCGACCCTTCCCAACGGGACGCCGAACCAGGTCACGGTCAGGTTGCGGACCGCGACGGGCCCCGTCATCGGCACGGCGAACCCCGACCGGCAGGGGCGGTGGAAGATCTCCCTGAAGGGATCCACCGTGGTTCCCAACGCACCGTCGGACACGATCCACGTGACGTCGTCGTACTGCAACGCCATCACGGCAACGGTGACCGTCCGGTAGCGACGGACCACCGGGGATAACGGAACGGCCGGGCCGGGAAACCGGCCCGGCCGTTTTCGTTTGGCCGCGGAAAGGGATACCCCCCCGTGCAATCGGAGGAGGACGAGGGCAGGTGGCCCGGGATCTCCGCTCAGCGGCCCCCGGGCTTCCGTCCCGAAAGCAGCTCGCCGACCTTCCCCATCAGCTGCTCCGGGGTGGCGAAGCCGTAGAACCGGGTCCACTTCCCGTCCCTCCCGTCGCCGACCAGGAAGGTGGAAGGGTGGTCCGCGAAGTCCGCGGAGTAGAGCCCCAGCCCCTCCAGCACCTGGTCCACGTCCTTCTTCCCGCCGGTCAGGAAGAGCCACCCCGGCTTCGCCTCCCACTGCTCCGCGTATTTCTTGAGCCGCGGCGGGATGTCCGTCTGCGGATCGACGGAGATGGAGATCAGCCGCACCTCCCGGCCGAGCCGTTCGCCCAGCTGGTCCTGCAGGTCGGCGAAGATCGCGCCGAGGATGGGGCAGATGAGGGTGCAGGTGGTGAAGAAGGTGTCGACGACCACGACCTTCTCCCCCACCGCCTCGGACGCAAAGCGCACCGTCTTCCCATCCTGGTCCAGCAGCGGCGTGTCGAGAAGGCGGACCTGGACCGGACCGGACTTCACGCCCTTCTCCCCCAGCGCGGCGCTCCCCTCCGCCCGGGAGAGGGCAGGCATCGGGACCATCGTCGCGGCGAGCAGCCCCGCGGCGACGACCCGGAGCGCACCATGCAACCGCTTCCTTTCCGTCATGTACGAACCCCTCCCGGAACGGGTCTGCCCCATCCCTCATTCGACGTCTCCCACGCCCCCGGGATTCGGGAGCACGGCTCCTTCACTGCGGCTCCTTCCATCCGGCGGCGGGGACGAACCGCCTCGTGCCGGGGTCCACGCGGACGATCGCCGCCCCCATAGCCCCCACCCGGCGGTTCGCGTCGTACGTCAGGGGCGGGGTGACGCCGGTCTGCAGCTGCCAGACGGTCCCGATCGACCCGACGAACCTCTCCCGCGTCAGGGCCCTCCCGGAGCGCTTCAGCCCTTCCGTAAGGAGGAGCGATCCCGTGTATGCGAGGAGCTGGAACGAACGGTGCCGGTCGCCGGGGGAATATTTTTCCCGGATGCCGAGGAACTCCGCCGTCTGCCGCGCCCCCGCGTCGGGGGGAGGCATAGGGGCGGCGAGGAGCACCCGGCCCAGAAAACCGTTCGGCGCGGCGAGGAGTGCGTCGCCCACCATCGGCGCGGGCGCGAGGAACAGCCCGCCGTCGTCCGATTGCGACGCCTGGCGCGCGTACGCGAGGGCGTCCGCGGGGCCGCCGAAGTAGAGGACGGCGTCGACTTTCGCCTCCCGCATCCGGGCCTCGGCCCCGGTGGCGTCAAGGCCCCCGGGTGCGAACGGGATCTCCGCCGCAACGGGCAGGCCGTGCCGTTTCGCCTGCTCCCGCGCCCCCTCCGCGCCCTTCCCGCCGGAAGCGTCGGTCGCATACAGGAGGCCGATCCGGTTCGCGGGGCGTTTCAGGGAACCGGCGAGGTAATCCACCATCACACGCGCCTGGTCCTTGATGCTGGCCAGGACGTGGAACGTGTACCGGTCCGCCCCGTAGCCACCCTCCGGGGCGGAGAGGAGCGGAACGAGGACGGGAACCCGCGCGGAAGCGAGGAAGCGCGCGGCCTCGCCGTCCGCGGGGACGCCGACGTTGGCCAGGAAGCAGAACACCCCCTCCACCGCCCCCCGCGCGGAAGCGAGGTCCCCTCCGGGGACCGAGGGGTCGAAGGGGGTCTCCACCAGTTCCAGCCGCCGGTTGAAGACGCCTCCCGTCCCGTTCCCCTCCCGGAAGGAGCCCGACAGGAGCGCCCGCACCTCCCCCGCGGCCTCCGCGAGGGGGCCCTTCGAGGGGTAGAGTATCCCCACCCGGACGGCGTTGTCCGTCACGCCGGGCACGGGCTCGGAATCCATCACTTTCAGGTAGGCGACGAGATCGTCCAGGTCCTCCCGGTCCATCCCGAACCGGGGGTGCGCAGAGGCCAGGACGTTCCCCGCCGGGTCCACGCCTTTGGTGATCGCCTTGCGGACCGTCTCGTCGGTGTAGGGAGGATGCGTCCGCCCGGAAGGGCGGGGCCCCCCGTACTCCTTGGTGAGGGCGAACCAGGTGATGTCCGCGGACCGGACCCCCCCTTCCGACTGGCCCGCCCCGCCCGCGAGGTGGCAGTTGACGCACGGGAAGCCGGAGCCGGGCGCACGGACTCCCGCGCCCGGCAGGGACGCTGTGATCTTCCTGCGACCCTTTCCCTCCGCGTAGATCCGCTTCCCGCGCACCTCCGCGTCGGTCAGCCCCGCCGCCGACGCTCCGAAGGCAAGCCCGAGGAGCAGGAAGAGGGCCGTGCCGGCCCGGGTCGCCCGGCGGTACGTCACTTCGGCTCCTTCGCTCCCTTCCCGCCTGGACCGGTACCGGGCGGCGGCACCCCTTTCCCACCCGGCCCTTCCGCCATCAGGGACAGGTGCACGAAGTCCCGGAACCCGATCTGCAGGGATGGCACGGTCACGTAGACGTAATAGGCGCCAGGGTTGGAGAGGTTCAGGACCACTTCGTACTCCCCTTCCCCGAGTTCCCGGGCGATGGTCTGCCGGCGGTCGCGGCTCGGCGCCCGGAAGGAGATCACGGTGACGTCCGCAAGGCCCGCCTTCCCCCACCCGGTCAGCGCGTCGGTCAGACGGAACCGGACGGCCACGTTGTCCCCCGCCCGGAAGGTCCGGTCCTTCACCAGAAACTCGAGCTCGTACCCGGAACCCGGCTTCCTCAAGGAGGGGTTGGTCTCCGCCGCGGCGCTGAAGCAGTGAACGATCTTCGGGGAGTCGAGGAAGAACGCCACGTCATAGACCCCCGCGACGGGGATGCGCACCCGCGTGGTGTAGACCCCCGGCTCCGTCTCCCGCAGGCTCCGGTTCGACGTCTCCACCGCCCGGGGATTCTGCCCGAATCCCTTGAACGTCCCGGAAGGGGCGTTCATCCCCTCCATGTAGAAGTAAGTCGCCCGGTTCACCGGGTTCACCACGAGGACCTCCGACTCTCCGGTGGCGTTGGAGAGCTCCCGCGCGAGCCCCAGCTCGGGGGCCGCGCCCGGCGGCTCGGCGCCCGCCGGGTAGCTGGTGACCGGCGGCGGCTTCTCCTTCCCAAGCTCGATCAGATTGACCATGAAGACCCGCTCGGACCCCAGGCACCGCACGTGGGCGAATGACCGGGACAGGACCATCTGGAACGGCTCCTTCCCGACGGTCACGGTGTGCGCCACCCGGTTCGTGGAGGCGTCGAAGACGTGGACGGCGTCCTCCCGGCTGTTGAGGACGAGCCCCCAGCGGCCGTCCGGGGTAAAGCGCATCGGCCCCAGCCCCGGCTTCGCCTGGACCTTCGCCTTCACCTCGTGGCTCTTCCCGTCCACCACGGAAATCGTCCCGCCCTCGCCGTCGGCCACGTACAGCGCACCGGCGATCGCGGAGTAGTCCATCGAGATCGGCACCTTCCCGATCGGGACGTCCCGGACCTTCTTCCGCTCCCGGACGTCGATCACGGATACCGTGCCGCTCCCCCGGTTCGTCGCGTAGGCGTACCGGCTGTCGGGGGAGAAGGCCAGTTCGTGGTGCCCCTTCCCCGTGGGGATGGCAGCGACGGATTTCAGGGTGGCGGTGTCGATCGCCGTCACGCCGCCCTCCCCGCCGTCCTTCCCGTTGTTCCCCACCCAGACAAGCTGCCCGTCCGGCTGGACTGCGACCCGCACCGGATTCTCCCCGGCGTCCACCTCGGCTATCAACTTGAAGTTTTCCGTGCCGATCGCCGCCACCTTCCCGGATCCCGGCAAGGTGACGTAGAACCGCGTCTCGTCCCGGTCCTTCGCCCAGTCGGCCCCCGGCTCCCGGAGCGGGATGGAGGCGTACAGGTTCGTCTTCCCCGATACCCCCACGAATGGGTCGATGACGTAGATGCTGGGCTCCCTGTTCATGACGAGGACGAAGTAGCCGTTGAGGTCGACCATCGGCCGGATTCCCACGATCCCCTGCAGGTAGAGCGACACCTTCTGCCGGCATTCCAGCGGAGCCTTTTCCTTCGACCCGAGCGGCTTCCCGATGTCCATCCACGCCCCCGGGCGGAGGGAACGGACCGGCTTCCCGGTGGCCTCGTCGGTCACCCGGAACCGGACCTCGGCGAATTCCCCCTCCAGCACCTTGCCGTCCTCCGCCATCTTTTCCGCCGGCCGGGACGAGAACTCCACAACGATCCCCTCCCGGGCGAACCGGTTGGAAGTCGGGGGATCGTCCGACCGGGCGGGGGGGGGTCCGTGCGAACCGAGTACTGCCAGGCCGAGGCAGGCCACGACGACCTTCCGGTAACGTCCCGATGCACTGTTCACGTGACGACCTCCGGGGGCTTCGGATCATCCTTCAGCGACATTCTATACGAGTCCGGACCCGGACCCAAAAAGGAAGCGGGTGCGGACCCGGTCGGGACCGCACCCGCTGCGGGCCACCGTGTGGCCCGGTGAGAGGTTGAAGACCGGAGCTACTGGACCCGGAGGATCCCCCACACTCCGCTGGCGTTCCCGAAGGACGCCTTGTCGCGGAACAGGTAGTCCCCCGCCACGCCGTTGCCGCCCCCCGCGCTCGGAAGGACGATGTCGAAGTGGCTGGAAGCCGTCCAGCTCTCCTGCCCGCTTGTGGCGAACCCGAGAGGGTTGTGGCCGATCGACTGGGAGCCGACCAGCGGCCGGTTCAACACGGGGTCGATGAACGACCCGGTGGCCGGGACGGTGCACTTTCCGGGCAGAGTCGCCAGGAGCACGGCGTCGATATCGTTGCAGACGTACGGATCGCGCTGCCACACGTGCCCGTGCAGGCCGAAGGTGGACCCACGGCTGCTGCTATACGGATTGGTGATCCGGAGCCGGGCCTCCTGGTTCATGTTTGCGACGAACACCGGGGTAACCGGATCGCCTACCGGATTTCCGTTGACGACGTTGTCCAGGAGCACGTTGCTGAACGCCTGGTGCGCGTTGGGGACCGACCCGTAGGCGCCGGCTCCCGTCAACGCGTTGCCGAACGGCGCCTGCGGGACGAGGCCGAATCGGAACCACAGCGGCTCGATCCCGTAGTTGAGGGACATCCCGGACGCCTCCTGGCTATCCTCGGGGATGCCGTCGGCCTCCCCGTTCATGTGCTCCACGGGGGTGCCGTCCTTGTAGTACTGCGTCACCGCCTTGGTCAGAACCAGGGAGAAGTCGCGGAACGATACGGTGCGGTTGATGTCCAGGGGATTTTTCGCCGTGACCGTGGTCTGGGCACGGGTCCTCCTGGCGGCGTTGAGCGAAGGAGCCTGCTGGTGGTCGTACGTATTGTCCAGGAAGGCCACGTCACTTGCATCCGCCCTGTTCAGGTTCGCCGCCGAGCCGGGCCAGGTCGCGCCCACAGGCTCGATTACCACGGCGCCCACCAGCGACTTGGCGCCCTGCTTGACCTTGTCGGCCGGCAGGAGGCTCGCCCCGCCCAGTTCCACGGGGGTCGCGAAGAGCTGGAACTGCTTCCCCGCCACCTGCATGGCGGACAGGTCTCCCGCGTACCAGTTGAACGTCTTGTTCGCGCCCGGCTGGATGGCCGCCTGCCCGGCCGAGTTGGCCCCCACCACCACTCCGCCGTCCTTCTCCACGTCGAACGCCAGCAGCTGGGGCGAAATCCCCACCCAGCTCGACGGGCGGAAGAGGTTCGTATCGAACCGGGTGGCGCCCAACGGCGCGAACCGGTCGCGCTTCACCACGCCCTGGATCGTCGAATAGGTCGCCAGATCCGGAGCCGTGGAGACGTTCCGGTTGGCCACCTTCCCCAGCGCAGGCAGGCGGTTCCGCAGGGTTACCGAGATGCACTCGCCCGCGGCGGCGCGCAGTACGAGCGGTTCCACCGGGACGCCCGGCCGGAGTTTCCCGGCCGCGTCCAGGTCCGCCGTCCGAACGTACAGGATGGACGTCGGGTCGTGCAGCGGGCCCTCGTGGGCCGGGAGCACGATGTTTCCGGCCGGGTCGACGATCGTCTGCCCCCCGACCGTGGTGTTCCGGTTGTTGTACACGAGCGTGCCTCCGGCCGCGTTCAGCGGGCCCCCGACGTGCTGGCGGGCGACATCCCCCGCCGGAGTGCCGGCGACCGTATTGAGCGGGGTCGGAATGAAGGCCCCCACGTTGTTGGCCAGCGCGGTGTTGGCCAGCACGGCCGTGATGTCGTAGTTCCGCCTGGGCGTCGGCGTAATCCCGTCCGGCCCCATGAGCGGGCAGGTGGTGCCGCTGATGAAGGCCGCCTGGTTCGCGATCTTGATCGGAACGGCGCTGGACGGCAGCGGCGAGAGGTTCGCCTGCGCCGTGTTGTGCGCGCGCATGATCCCCCACATCCCGCTCCACCATCCGTCGTGGGAGGCGTCCATGCTGTACCCGTAGTCGAGGCTTCCCGTGGTCTTGGTCGGCACCACCGGGATAGCGAGGGTGAACTGCTCGGAGATCCCCGAAGCCTGCGCGTTCCTCCACCCGGAGTTGGGGCCGCGCCCGTGCCCCGAGCCCGTGTTCAGCCACTTCATGCCGAAGATGGTCGCGTTGTGCTCCTCCTCGTGGCCGCCCGCCTGCAGCTTGACCCTCACGACGTCGCCCGCATACGTCCGCATCATCGGCGTGAACGGGTCGCCGGGGGCAACCACCGCGGTATTGATCGGGGGAGGGAACCGCGTGCCGTTGATCACGGTCGCCGCGGTGGGCTGCACGTTCATCTGCGGTATCACCCGGTCCGTCCGGGACTGGAGGGCGAAGGCCAGGTCGCCCCGCTCGCCGTCCGCCTGCATCCCGCGCTTGCCGTCCGGCCCGAGCTTGTTGGGGTCGTAGATCCGCAGCCCGACGGGCTCGTGGCGGTAGTTCACCACGAGGATCCCCGGATCCTGCACGTCGATCGCCTGCGGGCAGGGCCGTGCCAGCAGGACGTTCAGCGGATTGGCCGGATCCAGGACGCAGTCCTTCGCCTCCAGCACCAGTTCGGGGAATGGCTGGGCAAGCTGGAACCGCGCCGGCGGGTTGATGGCGAACCGGAAGGCGTCCGCAGGGTTGTTGTTGAACAGCGTGTTCCCGGTATTCCTGACCACCGGACCCGCCCCCGCCCCTGTGCCGGCCAGCGGCAGCCCGTCCTGGCCGGCGCCCACGTAAACGCCCGCCTCGTAGGCGTGCTGGAAGTCACTGAACTCGAAGTAGAACTCGCGGTACGGCTGGATGGTTTCCGACAGCACGTTGCTCCCCCCGGGTGCGGCCGCCGGCGGGCGGATCTGCGCCTGCCAGGAGGTCGGACCGCCGTCCCACCGGCACGGGAGATTGTTCACGGCGATGGTACCGGCCGGAGTGGTCGTCGGCCGGGCGGTCGGCGCCGTGCACGCGAGCTGCGTACCCGTCTCGTTGTGCAACCACAGGGAGCCCGCGGGCTCCGCGAGGGCCGTGGAGTAGAGGCCGATCTGCTGATGGGTGGACGGTCCGTAATGGTCGTGGGTGAAGATGATCCCCAGGCCCCGGTCCACGCGCGCCACGTTCACGACCGGGTCCGCGAACCACCGCTGGATGGTCGTCCGGGCCCCCATCCAATGAGCCGGGAAGCCCCCCCCCAGCGCCCGTGCAACATTGTCGAAGTACGGGTGCGGCAGCGCCTCGGGGCAATCACCCGTCCCGTTGCGGGGATCTGCCGGGAGGCATGCATTGAACACGCGGATCGCCTCGATCCGCTCCTGCACCGTTCCCGGCGAGAGCGTCCCGTCCTCGTAGTTCCACCCGTTCGCCGCGCCGTCCGTGGTCGTAAGGTCCCACTTCGGGAGGTGGATGTGCTGGCCGATGATGTCAGTCGGCGTCCGGACCTGGTAGTCGTCCATCTCGTAGTTCTCGGGGACCAGGTTGCTGTTGTGGTACACCATGCAGTCGAACGTGTTGAACCGGAACACCATCGGCTCCGGCGCCTTGTTCTTGGCGATGATCGGCCCCACGTCCTGCCACAAGGCCACGATCCGCTCCTGCGGGTAGTGATACCCCACCTTGTTCAGCACCGCGTCGAACTGCAGGAACGTCCCCTTGTAGATCCGGGGGTTGTCCGAGGTGAACACGCTGGAGCCGGTGGTGAGCACGTCATCGAGCGCGCTCCCGCCGAAGAATTTCCCGACCACGTTGTTATCCAGGACGTTGCCCCAGTCGTCAACGCACGGGTTGTGGAACGGTGCGCCCACCACCGGCCCGCCGCCGCCGTTGGTCCGGAATCCCAGAACCACTCCCGGAGCATGCGGGTCGGATCCAACCGCAAGGGTGCCGTCCGGGAGGTAGGTCGGATGATATTTCGTCAACTGATGGAACGCCATCGCCACCCTTTCGAGGTCCGTCCCCTCCTCGGGGTAGTACACCGCCATGGCCGATCCGATCTTCTTGCTGAAGTCCTTGGGCCCGATCTGGTTCGCAGCCACCGTGCCGCCGGCGGCCACCCCCTCCAGCGCGTGGCGCGGCAGTCCGCCGTCCCACCCGTCGGCCTGTTTCGGATCGATTTTCTGGTAAAGCGGGTCCTGAAGCAGACTGGTACCCGGGAACGCAACACATGAACCGTTCACCGGGTTTCCAACTCTGCTACCGGCACCGTCCACGCAGATTCCGTCGCGGAGATCCGTTGCCAAGGCGGAGTCCAGCATGTCGAGGGGAGGAGTCGTGGGTCGCTGCCCAACGATGTCCTCGATCCCGGCGACCCAGAACGGGAAGCCGGGATGGATGTTCCGGTCGATGATCTTTGCGTTGGAGCCGACGGTGCTTGTGATCCCGGTGGAGGGGTTGGTGACCACTTTCGCCACGACCGTCGCCCGGCCGGGCATCACCGGCATCGGCTTCCCTGGCAGTGGAACCACCGCCGGGATCGGCGTACCGGTCACGATCTCCCCGTCCGGGTAGGCGCGCGCGCCAGTCGCCGGCGTCGTGTCCGCCAACGCCCACGGCGTGGTGTGGAAGTTGTTCGGATCAAGGGGCACCGAGGCTATGCCATCGCCGTCCCTGACAATTCCCGGCGTCGCCGCGAGGATCGTCCCGGTCTGGAACGTGTCGTTGTGCCGCCAGTGGTACCACATCCCCTGCGCGAAATGCGGGTAGAAGTGGCAGTGGAAGATCGCGTCCCCGGAGCTCTTGTTCCGGTTCCCGGAACCGCCGTTGTTGATCTCGTAGGTGTACCCGGAGCCCGGGCCGATCCCCTGGGCGTCGAGGTAGTTGCTGTTGTCGTCGTTGGGGTTGTACAGCCACTGGTGGTTGTGCAGGTGGAAGACGTGCTGCTCTTTCCCGGCGTGGGTGTTGCGGAACTTCGTGAAGTCGCCGGTGTAGCTGTGGTGGACGTTGGAGGGATCCTCGGCCCCGATGGCATAGTTCGCCTTCCGGCCGACCGCCGCGCACGGCGCTCCCAATGCCGGCCCGCACGCCTCGAGCCCCAGGTTCGCCGGGACGTCGACAAGCATCGCCGGGTCGCCGACGGTGAAGGAGGTCAGGAAGAACTCCTCGTACGCGCAGTCGAGGCAGTCGTGCATCGGCCCGACGCCCAACCGGTTCGCGATGATCTCCGACCCGATGCCGCCGGAGCCGTAATTGATCATGAAGGCGTCCTTGACGCCCGCCAGTACGTACCGGTAGACGGGATCCGCCACGAAGAAGCCGGGGAACGCCTGCCCGTTTGCCGTCTCGTCGTGGAACAGGGAGGCGAAGTCGCGGAACGGCTCCAGCCGGTTGGGGAGCGCGGGATTCCGCTTCCCGACCGACTCCAGCGGGTAGGTATCACTCGGGTAATGGCCCTTTGATGCCGCGTCAATTACCCCGCCCGGCCCGTACGCGACTACCGCGTTGATCTCGGAATGGACGATGTGGACGATCGGGCCATCGGCGCCGGCGCCTCCCGTGTACTGGATCATGTTGAGAACCGGGAGGCCCGCCTTGCCCTCGGAAATCCACGGCTCCACCCCCGGGTATAACGCCTCGTAGTCGAGGACCGGCTGGCCGCCGGATCCCGGGATCGGGGTGGTACCATCGCTACCTAATATAGGAGGTGTATAGCCGGTGGTCGTCAGCCGGATCTCCTCCTCGAGGACCTGGCTGCGGTAGATCGCGGAGCCCTTCGGCTCCACGATCACCTGGCCGAACAGGCCGTTGGCGACGTGCCCCTCGTTCGCGTCGGAGCCGATCAGGACGGCCTCGCTCGTTACCAGGAAGACCCCTTCCTTCTCGGCGTACAACTTGTATGTCTTCGTCTGGCCCACCACCGCCAGGCTCCCGTTGACGTTATCGACTGCGCCCTGGCTTCCGGCAAGGCCCAGATTGTTCCTGCCCACCATGGAGCCGTCGTCGTCGATGGAGCTTACCAGCTGCATCCCCGCCGCGTGGAAGCTGACCACCCGGTTCAGAGGCTGCTCGTCGAGGGGTACCGTGAACAGTTGCCCCGCCGCTGTCGCCAGCGCGCCCGGCACGGGCGCCACGTTCTGCCGCGGGTTCGCCGCCGGCTTCAGGAGGTTCTGGAGGCTGACCGTCAGGCAGTCGCCCACCCGGACCCGGAGGACCAGCGGCCTGGGCCGGCGGTCCGGCCTGAGTTCGTACAGCTCGCCCTGGGTGGTCGGAGCCGGTGTCCTTCCGCCGACGGTCAGCGGGAGTTGGGTGTCGGAGAAGATCACGTCGCGCCGCAACGCGTAGATCGTGGCATTGGGGTTTCCTGCCCCGAGTCGGTTGAACATCAGCGGTTGGTCGATGACCACCACGTCGGCCTGAACATCCCGCTCGCACGTGATCGCCGCGAAGGCGTCGCCGGCAGGGGACGCCCCGACGATGGCGGAGAGCGCGAGGCCCGCAAGGAACATCCCTTTGGAGAGTCTCCGGTGCTTCATATCGTTTCCCCTTTCCCTGGCTGACCGGTTCACGACTGTTTGCACAATCCTGGAAGAATCCTTTGGCAGGACATCTTTCAATGTCCGTGCCATCGACCCGGCAGGCAATTTTATATTTACAAATCGGAGGGTTATGGATTTATATCGCCATGTCGTCCGGACGGGAGGGGTGCAACTTTTCTTGCGGATGGATGGTGTCCCGGCCGGATTCCCGCGATTTATCCGCCGGGTTTGATGGAATTCTCAATAAGGGGGAGCAACGACTGTCTCATCCCCCCAGGCGGAGACCCGGGGGATTTTCGTATCAGGCGGTTTCTTCCCGGGGAACGCCGAGGATGCGTTCCAGGCACACCACGAGATCCTCCGGACGGATTGGTTTCTCGACGACTTCGCGGATTCCCGCGCCGTCCAGGGAGAGTTCGGCGTATGCCCCGGCCCACCCGGTCACGACCACTATCGGGAACTCGAACCCGCGATCGTGGAGGGCGCCGACGAGTTCCGACCCCGTCATCCCTGGCATCTGCTGGTCGGTCAGAAGGATCTGCACGGGGTTGCCTCTTCCCCGCGCCTCTATGGCGCGCTCCAGCGCCTCGGGCCCGTCCCGCGCAGTCGTCACCTGGTAGCCCGCCGCCCGCAGCGCGATGGAAGCCGAGAAACGGAACCCGGTTTCGTCGTCCGCAAGCAGGATGTGCACGGATCGATCCATGAGAAGACCACAATCAACAAGCGTGCCAGCCCCTGCGACCCGGTCAGCCGGAAATCACCCGGAATACCGATTGGTTACAGGGACCGCTGGAGGCGCGGAGCTCCGGACCCATGCGACACGAAAACCGGAAGCAAGCCGGTCGGCGTGGAAAACCCTTTCCAGGCAAGACGTTGGAACGACACCGGGGGATGGCGGGGCCGCAACCGGAGTTGCACCCTTTCCGGCGGGGTACCGGGGAATCGGTGAGCCGTTCAGCGCGCCGCGGCCCCTTCCTCTCTCCGCGCCATGAGATCCCGGATCCGGGGCAGCACGGCTTCCGGAGGGAGGTCGCCGCGGACCTTGGACCAGCGGGCGTTCTTCACGTCCCCGACGACGAACACCATCGAGTGGTCCTCGAATTCGTCCTTGAACTCGCCAAACCGCTTGATCACCGCGTCCACATCGCTCTTCTTCCCCGTCAGGAGGGTCCACCCGGGCTTCGCATTGTACCGCTCCGCGTATTTCTTCAGCTCCTCCGGTGTGTCGTCCTCCGGGTCCACGCTGATGGAGACGAAAAAGACGTCCTTCCCGAACCGGTCGCCGAGGGAAGCCTGCACGTCGGAGAGGTTGTGCATCAGGATCGGGCAGATGTCCGTGCAGTTGGTGTAGATGAAGCTGATCAGGACGATCTTCCCCCGCAGCGCGTCGGTGTAGAAGCGCACCTCCCGCCCGTCCTGGTCCAGCAGCTTCGTGTCGGTGAAGTAGCGGCGCTGCTCCGCCTCGTCGAGGCGGCGGGGAACCTTTTCCGCGGGTGCCTGCGGGGCGGAGGCCGCGTTGTCCTTCGGCGTCGCCCCGTGCCGGTGCGCGTCGTGCGCGGCCGCCCCGGTCGCCCATCCGACGCCGGTCAGCCATGCCGCCAGGATGCCTATCCATGTGATCCGGATCCGCATGCTTACTCCCCCTTCCGCTTCGTTACGTCCCCTTCCTTCCCCAGCAGCTCGCCAACCCGGTTCAGGAGCTCCTCCGGCGGAAACGGCTTCTCGATGTACACGGTGCACCCTTTCCCGGCGAGCTCCGACACGAGGGCCTGGTCGCCGAAGCAGGTGATGGCGCACAGCGCCGTCACGACCCCTTGTTCCCGCAGCGCGTCGATCAGCTCGATCCCCGACATTACCGGCATCCGTATGTCGGTGACGACCAGGCGGACCGGGTCGCCCGCGTCGCGGGCCGATAGGACCTTCCGGAGGGCCTCCTTCCCGTCCGCGGCCTCCTCCACCCGGTAGCCGGCCCGGCGCAACACCACCCCGGCGCCGAACCGGAACTCCTGCTCGTCGTCGACGAGCAGGATGCGGGGGGCAGTGGCCGGGGACAACGCGCTACCCCCCGCCTTTTTCCCCCCGGCCTCCCCGGACCAGCCGCTTGTTCAACGCCTGACGGGTAATGCCTAGGAGGGAGGCGGCGATCCCCTGGTTGTTGCAGGCCCTGGCGACGGCCTCGGAGACCAGCTGGTCCTCGGCTTCCTTGAGGGTGGGAAGGCGCGTCAAGCCGCCGAAGAGGGAGGGGAGCCCGGTCGTCGCCGCGGTGTCGGGTGTCCCTTCGCCCGTGGGCGGCGCGTCCCTCGCCCCGACCGCCTTGCGGAAGCTCTCGAGGGAGAGGACGCCGCCCTTGTGGCGCAGGACCGCGTCGGACACCAGCATCCGCAGTTCCCGGACGTTCCCTGGGAAGTCGTAGGTGGACAGGAGGGTGTACAGCTCCGCGGGGACCGTGGGTTTGCGCTTCCCCTCCGCCTCCGCCGCCTGGGAAAGGAAGGCGTTCACCAGCGACGGGATGTCCTCCTTTCGCTCCCGCAGGGGGGAAAGGTGGACCTTGTGCGCCGACAGCCGATAATACAGGTCGCGCCGGAATCCTCCCTTGGCGAGCACTGCCTCGATGGGGCGGTGGGTCGCGCAGACGATCCGCGCGTCGCTCTCCCTGGGGGCGTCGGCGCCAAGCGGGTAATATTTCCGGTCGTCGATGAGACGCAACAACTTCACCTGGGACGTCTCGCTCAGGTCCCCGATCTCGTCCAGGAACAGCGTCCCGCCGGCGGCCCGGGCGATCAGCCCCTCCCGCGCCTGGTCGGCGCCGGTGTACGCCCCCTTCCGGTGCCCGAAGAGGGTGTCGGAGAACATCGCGTCGTCGAGCCCCGCCACGTTCACGGCCACCAGTTCCCCGCGGCACCCGCTGAGGGCGTGGATGGCGCGGCCGACGAGCTCCTTCCCCGTCCCCGTTTCCCCGGTGATAAGCACGGGATGCCGGGTGGGGGCGACTACCTCGACGTACTGGAGGGCGGCCAGCATCTTCCGGCTCTGCGTGACGACCTCCCCGAAGGCGGAGGCGTTCCGGAGCTGCCCCGAGAGGAAATGCTCCTTGAGGGAGGTGACCTCCTCCTGCAGCGACCGGACCTCCAGCGCGCGCCGGATGGAGGAGACGAACCGGGCGGGCTCCACCGGCTTGACGAGGTAGTCGAAGGCGCCGGCCCGCATGCACTCTACGGCGATCTCCACCTCGTTGCGGCCGGTCATCACGATGACGGGGAGCTCCGGGTACCGTTCCTTCAGCTTCGACAGCAGCTCCCGTCCGGAGAAGTGGGGCATCGTCAGGTCGATGACCACTGCGGCCGCCTCCCGTCCCTCGAGGTAGGGCATCACCTGCCGGCTGTCATCGATGGTGACGACGGGGAAGACCCCGGCCGCACGAAGCGTCACGCCGGAGGAGAGGAGGAACTGGGGATCGTCGTCCACCAGGAGGACCGGGAATTCGCACGGCGACGGGTCCCCCACGGGTCAACCCCCGAAAGACGCGAACGACGCGGCCTTGACCGGGCCGGGCTTCGCCTGCAGGCCGGCGACAGGCAGGCGGACGACCGCCCGGGTGCCCTTCCCGACCTCGGACTCGAAGGAGAGGGATCCGTTGTGCTCCTTGAGGATTGACCGGGAGATCGACAGCCCCAGCCCGAGGCCGCCGCTGTCCGTGCGCGTCGAGAAGAACGGCTCCGCGATCCGGGCGAGCACCTCGGGGGACATCCCCGTACCCTCGTCGGCCACCTCCACCTCGACCTCTCCGGTCCCAGGGTTCCTCCGGGTGATCACCTTCAGACCGTGGTGGTTCGAGGGGAGCGCCTGGATGGCGTTGTTCAGCAGGTTGATGACCACCTGCTCCAGTTCCTGCGCGGACCCGGTCACGGGAGGCAGCTCCGTGTACTCCACCTCGAACCGGTGCGTCGCCTTCAGGATCTCGTGGTTCATGATGGCGACGGCGGCGCGAACCACCTCGTTGACCTGCACCGGGGCGTGCCCGCGGGACTTGTCCTGGCGCGCGAAATCCTTCAGGTTCCCCACGATCGCCCTGATCCGGACGGAGGCGTCGGAGATCCCCGCCACGAGTCGGGGCACCACCTCCCGCATCTCCGAGTACGGCAGACCTCCAAGGGAGAAGTCGCCGTTCTCCCGGTAATGCTCCTCCAGCACCGGCTTCGCGTCGCTCCAGGCGGAGGAGATCATGGGGGCGTTGAACATGATGAGGTTGTTCGGGTTGTTCACCTCGTGGGCTACGCCAGAAACGATCGTGCCGAGGGAGGCCATCCGGTTCGCCTGGATGAGCAGCGCCTGCTGGAGCCGGGCCTCCTCCTCCATCCGGACGCGCGCCGTGATGTCCCTAAAGGAGCAGTACGACACGGGGCCGCTCTCCAGGCGGATCGACTTCCCGCGGACGGAAACGATCATCCGGGTGCCGTTCCGGCGGACGTGGTCTACCCGGTCGAGGCTCAGCCCCGAGCCGGGGCGGATGCTGGCGATCGCCTCGCTGAACCCCTGCAGTTCCCCCTCCGGTACGAAGAGGCTCGGGCCGCACCGCAGGATGTCGTCCCGCGGCTGCTCGTAGAGCTTCTCGGCCGCCGGGTTCGCGTCGAGGATCTCGGCGGTACCGCTCCGGAAGAGGAACAGCGGCTCCTCGTTCTGCTCGAAGAGCTGGCGGAACCGCTCCTCGCTGGACCGCAGCATCTCCTCCGCCCGCTTCCGCTCCCCGATGTCCCGGTCCACACCCCGGTAGCCGAGGAAGGTCCCGTCCTCGCCGAAGAACGGCGCGGCGCTCGTCTCGATCACCACGAAGCGCCCGTTCCGGTGCCGGTTGATGTTCTCCAACCCCTGGAACGGCTCCCGCCGCGCAAGGATGGGGCCGAAGATCTCCGCCACGCGCACCGCCTCGAAGGCGGGCATCAGATCGAAGGGGGACTTCCCGAGGACCTCCTCCGGCTCGTAGCCGAGGAGGTCGCGGACCCTCGGGCTGGCGTAGGTATACACCCCGTTCCGGTCGATCTCCCACACCCAGTCGGACACCGATTCCACCAGGTTCCGGAACTTCTCCTGCATCGTCCGGTACTCCGTCTTGCTCCGCAGGAGCGCCTCCTCCGCGTCCTTCCGATCGGTGATGTCCTCCCGGACCCACAGCAGCCCGATGGTCTCCCCATCGTCCGTGCGGATCGGGGAGACCGACGCGGACTCCCAGTACCGCTCGCCGTTTTTCCGTCGGCAGGTGAATTCACCACGCCAGTTGTTCCCCCTCCGGACCGCCTCGCGGATCTCCTCCGCCCGGTCTGGAACGACCTCCTGCGGGCAGGTGCGCCGCGTCCCGAGAACCTCCTGCGGCGTGTACCCCGTCATGAAAGTGTACCGAGGGTTCACGTACTCGATGGTTCCCTCGATGTCGGTGAGGAGGATCGCGATGGGGCTCTGCTCCAACGCAAGGAGGAGCTTGCGGAGCTTGAGATCCTCCGCCTTCTTCGTCTCGGTGATGTCGGCGAAGGAGGCGACGATCCCCGCCATATTCCCGGAGGCGTCGAGCAGGGGAGCCGCGTTGATGGTGAGGACGACCCGGCGGCCGTCGCGGCGGCGGAAGCTGGCCTGGAAATCGTGCACCGGCATCCGTGTGGCATGCACCCGCCCGACGGGGCCCTCCTCCCACCGCAGGGCAGAGCCTCCCGGGTCGGTGATCCCCCAGGCGGGGTCGTCGTTGCGCATCCCGATCATGCTTCCCCGCTCCACGCCGAGGATGCTCTCCGCGGCGCGGTTGGCGAACGTGATACTTCCCTCCTCGTTGCATACCACGATGCCGCTGGCGTTCGTCTCGAGGATCCGCGCGAGGCGGTCCTCGCTCTCCCGGAGGGCGGACTCTTTCGCATGCAACGCCCTGACCCCCCAGCGCAGGAAGACGTAGAAGACCACCCCGACGCACACGTGGTAAAGGGAATCCTCGAGGATCACTCCCCAGCTCTGCTGGAAGAGGAGGGTCCCAATGAACAGCCATAACACGCTGCACAGCACGTATAACCCGGTTACCGCTTCGGGGAGGTATTTCCTCCCGAGTTCCCACAGCACGCTGCGGTTCTCTGAATCGTCCCGCCGAATCATCGGGGCACCTTTCTCCCGTAGTTCACCTACTCATTCCCATTGCCTGAACAACGCTCATTCTACCAAAGGGTGCAAGAACTTCGCATCGTCGAAAACCCGGCATTTTCCCGCAGACGAATCGTGCCGCCCCATGCACGAAAGGTGAAAATACCATCCGTTTGCCCACTCGGTAACACGATGCCTCTCCTTTCTCCTTCGTTTGATAAGGCTTTTTCCCCGGAGGTTTCCGGGGGTACACTGATTCCATGCATTTCCAGGAGCACCTCCAGGCCGGCTCCCCCCTGGCGTACGCCCTCGCGTTCCTCGGCGGGCTGGCGACCGGCTTCACCCCCTGCACCTACCCGATCCTGCCGGTGACGGTGGGATACCTCGGGAGCCGCGGCGGCGGGTCGCGGGGACGGACGGTCCTCCTCTCGGCGGCGTACGCCCTCGGGATGGCCCTTACCTACGCCGCCCTCGGGATGACCGCCGCCCTGACCGGCCAGGTGTTCGGCGAGGTGACGGCCCACCCTCTCGCGTATTTCCTCGCCGGCAACGTGTGCATCGTCCTGTCCCTCTCCCTGCTCGACGTCATCCGGATCCCGACGCCGGAGTTCCTCTCCCGGATGGGGACTGCAGGCGGGGACCGGGGGGGGCCTGGCGGGGCGTTCCTCGTCGGGGTCGCCTCGGGGATCGTCGTGGGGCCATGCACGGCGCCGGTGCTGGGGGGAGTGCTGCTCTACGTCGGCTCCAGCGGGAACCCGCTCTTCGGCGCGACCCTGCTGTTCACCTTCGCGCTGGGGATGGGCCTCCCCGTCGTGACGCTGGGGGCTTTCGCGGGTCTGCTCTCCCGGCTCCCGCGTTCGGGGGAGTGGCTCGTCCGGGTGAAGAAGGGGTTCGCGTTCCTGCTGCTTTTGGCGGGGGAGTACCTGCTCCTCGAGGCGGGGAAGCGGCTGGTCTGAATCGCCCCCCTGCCGGGGGCCATCGAACGCGACGTGGAGGGAACCGGATGCGGACACGCCCCGCCATCGCCCTGCTGCTCTTCCTGCTGTGCGCCGTCGCCCTCGCGGGGCCGGACCGGGTGGGGGGAACCGCGCCCTCTTCCCCTCCCGGGGGCGCGGACGCGGAACGCCCGCCGGACTTCACCCTCCCCGCGCTGGACGGGCAGCCGGTGACGCTGAACCAGTTCCTCGGGAAGAAGCCGGTCCTGCTGGTCTTCTGGGCGACGTGGTGCCCGGAGTGCAAGGCGGCGATCCCGGAGATCAACGCCCTGCACGGCGGGCCGCTCTCGGGTAAGCTGCAGGTCCTGGGGCT
>Ga0316622_100000443_pt1 | contig 23909 bp, 20 predicted proteins | sample OWC_Aug_OW2_C1_D_FD_207646 | JGI IMG/M metagenome (GOLD analysis project Ga0316622, IMG submission 207646) | Wetland soil microbial communities from Old Woman Creek delta, Ohio, United States - OWC_Aug_OW2_C1_D5_C | ecosystem: Environmental > Terrestrial > Soil > Wetlands | place: USA: Ohio... | reverse complement strand
CGCAACCAGGCCGCCCGACAGAAGTTCGGGTTGCCGGCGGAAGGGTTCGAGGCGTTCCCGCAAGGCACGTCGCCTTGGGCGCCGATCGGCATCCAGCTCGGACGCGCCGGCAAAGTGCTCCTGGCCGGCGCCGCGGATGCCGCCCGGCGCCTCGTAGAGCCGTTGGCGCCCCGGGAGAACCTGAGGGCCTTCGCCGAGGCACCGGACCAGCCGCTGCCCGTCGAGCAGAAGATCGAGAAGCTGCCCCAGCCGGCCAAGTTCGGCGCCCAGGCGGGCGCGGCGGTGATCAAGATGGAGCCGCGCCTGGCTGCCGCTTTGGCTATGGGCGGCGCGGGCGCGCCGGGCTGGTTCGCCGCCGGGGCGCCGATGCTCGTGACCGACAAGGGCGACGTGGATTTCGTGGGCGCGGCGATCGCCGGCGCCCTGCCCGGCGTCACGCGCCTGGGTGAAAAGGCGGTGGCCGCCGGTCTGAGCAAGATCCCCGTCGAACGCATCGCCGTCGAGGTGCTGAGCCAGGATCCGCTCAAGCTCAAGGGTAAAATCGTCCAGAAGATCGGCGGGATCGAGATCAGCAACGACCAGTTCAGGAAGTGGCTGGAGGCCGGTGGCGGGTTCCTGGCGGCGAACAGCTACCTGGCCATAGCCAGCACCCCTCAAATCATGGCGTTGCCCGCTGAGCAACGCCATGAGGCCATCCTGGATCAATTGGCGGCGAATGTCGGCGTGAGTCTGCTGGGGTTCGCCCGGCCTGGCCTGAGCGGCACGCTCGAACGGATGGGGCCGCGGTTGATGCAGCAGATGGCCGAGGCGGGCAAGTTGCCCCCGGAACGTCAAATCCCCCAACCCCCGAAAGGAGGTGAGCCCCGTGCACCGCAACCGAAAGAAGTGCAAGGGCGGCCGCCGCAGGTAGGCCCCGCCCAGCCTCCGGCACCGGTGCCTGCGCCTCCCCCGGCGCCGGCTCCGGTGCCCCCGGTGCCACCAGCCCCACCTTTACCCCCGCCGCCGGTCCCGGCAGCGCCCGAAAGCGAGGTGACAAGAACCACGGCGCCAGAGCCCGGGCCGGCGGCGGCGCCGTGGCGGGCTGACCTGGACAGCGCCATCGCCGAGGTGCGCAGCCGGCTGATCGCCGAGCGTATCGCAGACAACCTAACGCGCCCGGGCGCGTTTGACACGGACTCGGCGCCCACGGAGACGGGCGGCGACTTGATCGCTACGACCGTGCGGGAAGCCCTGGCCCGGGGCGGCGCAGTGAGCCGGGCGGAAGTGCAGGCGCTTGGCCAAGCGCAGGGTCTCACAGAGAAGGATGCCGACGAATGGGCCGAGCTAGGCGCCACGGAGGCCGCCCGGGAGATCGTGCATGCCGGCATGAGCCCGCAGGAGACCTACCGCGCCCTGGTGAGCCTCTACGAGCGTATGCCGGGCAATACGGGGCGCACGGTCGAGACGCGCACGGCCCAGCAGTTCTCCACGCCACCGCCCCTGGCTTACGTGGCCAGTCTGCTGGCGGATGTTCGCGGGGGGAACAAGTTCCTGGATCCGACCGCTGGTCACGGGATGCTGGCAATCGCCACGAGGCCCAACGCCGGGGTAGTACTGAACGAACTGCAGGAGGGCCGCCGCCAGCGACTGTGGCGATTCGCGCTCAAGCGACGAGGATTCACCAACGTCGTGGGCATGGATGCCACGAGCGAGGAATTCTTGGCGGCTGTGCGACAATCCCAGCCCGACCGGCTCGGCTTGAATCCACCCTTCGGCGCCGTGCTCGATGCGCAGGGGAACAACATCCAGTTTCCCCTCGTCAATCCCGTAACGCGAGCCAAGACCACGCCGGCCATCGACCTGGCCATCGCCCTGAATTCGCTCGAAGGGATGGATCCGCAGGGCAAGGCGTTTGTCATCATCGGCGCCGAGACGGGCACGCCGCATAACGGGTTTGCCGAGGATCCCAAGGCGCGTGCGCAGGCTTATCGGCGCCCGGTCATGTTGGAGTTCTTCCAGCGCTTCAACGTGGTTGACTGGTTCACGGTCTCGGGCGACCTTTATCGCAAGATGGGCGCCGGCTGGCCGGTGGATGTCATCATCATCCACGGCAAGGGCAAGACCGCCCGCAGTGATGCCGGCGGGATCGTGCGGCCTTGGGTGACACCGCCGCGAGTGATTGAGAGCTGGGACGAACTCGAAAACCTGTTACCACATGAACGACGAGAACCAACTAAAACGGTATCTGGGGGAGGCGGTGGCGGAGGTCTACCACCAGGACGACCTGGAGGCGGACCGCGACCCGGAAGCCCGCCAATTCCTGCTCCACGACCTGAACAGCTTCCTCCGGGCGCTGGGCCTCAACGACCAGGCGGGACCACGGGAACTGGACCGGCCGGGGCGCCTGGCGGCCCTGGTGCGGGAGGCGCCGTCGGTGGCGGTGGCCCTCCGCGAGCTCCCCAACCGGGTGGCGGATTGGGCGGCGGAACGCCCGGACCCGAAGGTCCCGGAGTACCGAAGTTGGGCGGAAAAGGGCCGGTGGCTCCTGAGCCAGGCCCGCCTGGAAAGCCAGGATTAACCCCGCCACCCGCCCCGGTCGCCAAGCCCGAAGGGGCACTGCTCGTCCCGTATCGGCCGGTCTCGAAGAACGCGGACCCGAACCTGATGGTGCCGCGGAACATCGCGGATGCCTGCCTGACGGCCCTGATCGAGCTGGAACGCGAGGTCGGTATGCCGGTCGATGCGTTCGTGGCCGATCGCCTCGGCAAGACTGTCCCGGAATTGTTCGCCAGCCTGAGCGCCGCCCAGATCGACGCGGTGGCCCTGGCTTTGCGCAATATCGAGCGCAAGAGTGCCCTGATCAACTCGGACCAGACGGGGGTAGGCAAGGGACGGACAGTCGCCAGCGTAATCCTGTACGCGCGACGCCACGGGCTGATTCCGGTCTTCGTCTCGGCCGGCAAAGCCCTCTACAGCGACATGGTCGGGCGCGATTTGCCCGGCGTGGGCGAGATGAACTTCCGGCCATTCATCACCGACAACGAGTCGTATTACGAGGATGCTCACGGCAAGGAACACGCCGATAAGCGGCCGGCCAGTGTGGGCAACGCGCTATTCGAGGAGATCGCCAAACGCGGCGAGTTGCCCGCGGGCACACATGGCGTGTTCACCACCTACTTCCAGTTGACTAAAGACAAGCCAGCCGGCTGGAAAGAGGAGCCCAAGGCCAAGGCGGCGCGCAAGCGGCAAATGCAGGCGCTGCCGGATGGCCCGTTGCTCACCGCCTTGCGGCGGTTGAACAGTCAGTTGCTGTTTGTGCTCGATGAGGCGCACATGGCAGCCGGCGCGACAAGCGAGGTGGGCATGCGCCTGGCCACGTTGTTGCCCGGCAGCGCGGGCGTCTATTACTCGTCGGCCACGTTCGCCAAGCGGCCGGACAATCTGAATCTCTACGCTCTGGGGACGCTGATGAATCGCAGCGGCCTGGATTACGAGCACCTGACCGAGCTGCTGGTCAAAGGCGGCGTGCCTCTGCAACAGGCCCTGACCTCAATGCTGGCTGAGTCGGGCGAGTTTGTGCGGCGCGAGATGAATTACGCCGGCACGGTGGTGGAGTTCAAGGCCAGTTCGGCCAGTGGCGGCGCGGAGATTGAGGCCGCCGATCGCTATACGGGCTTCATTCGCGACCTCATGGCCATCGCCGACCAGGTGAATGGCATTGCCAGCGCGTTGGAAGATAACGATAACCAGGTGCGGCCCGAGGAAGCGCAGGTGCAGATCGATTCGGTGAACTTCGGGGCGCGCCTGTTCAACCTGAGCAATCAGTATTTGCTGGCCCTGCGCGCCCCGGCGGTGGTCCGGGAGGCGATTGCGGAGCTGAAGGCCGGCCGCAAGCCGTTCATCGCGCTCTATAACACGATGGAAGGGCCGATCAAGGATTTGAAGGCGCGCAAGCTGCCAATCTCTTTCAACGGGATGTTACTGCGCGAGTTGGAGCAGATTCTTGAATTGACGATCAAGGATCCGATGGCGCATGAGGAAAGGACTGTCACCCTCAAGCCCGAGGCACTGCCGGATGGCGGCGCGTTTTATCGCCAGATCGAGGAGCAGATCAAGGCGACAGACTTTTCCGGCATGCCGATTTCGCCGATCGACTACATCAAGGGCAAGTTGCAGGATGCCGGCTACAGCGTGGGTGAGTTGACCGCTCGCGAGGGCGAATTGGACGAGTCGGGCAAGGAGATCGTGCTCAAGAAGCGGGAACGGATCGAGCGCAACAAGGTGCTCAAAGCCTACAACCAAGGTGAGCTGGATGCGATCGTGGTCAACGGTTCTGGCTCCACGGGGATCAGCGCCCACACGGACCCCAAGTTCAGGGATCAACGGCCCCGCACTTACATCTGCGCCCAGGCGGCCCCGGACATCAACATCCAGATGCAGAGCAACGGGCGCGTGTTTCGATTCGGACAGACCAGCCTGCCCAAGTATCTGTTCCTGATGACGGCTCTGGCCGCCGAGCGCCGTTTCATGGTGATGCTGCGCGGCAAGATGAGCTCGCTCAACGCCAACACCAGCGCCGACGTGGAAAGTGGCTGGACCAAAGCCAAGGGCTTCGCGGAAGACATCTTCAACGAAGTGGGCGATGAAGTAGTGTGGGAAGTCCTGGACGCCGAGCCGGAGCTTTCGGCCAAGGCGCAGATCGGCGTGTCTCCGGATGGGCCAGGCGAGATGTTCGCCCGGAGCGCCACGGGCCGGTTTGTGCTGCTGCCCAACGCGGAAGCAGAGCATCTCTGGGACCGGATCAACGAGGCGTATCAGGACAAGATCAGGATCCTGGACGAAGCGGGCGAGAATCCGCTGCGCGCTACGGCCGAGGATTTGCGCGCCAAGACGGTGGAACGTACGGACCTGGTCGCCGGGCGCGGCAATACGGCGTTCGATGGGCCGGCGGTGCTCGAACGGTGCGCCGTGACCCCGCCCAAGAAGCCCATGACGCATGCCGAGGCCACGCAACTGGCCGCGCAAAACAAGGGCGAGGTGCGCCAGCGCGGCGGCGACTGGATCAAGGCCAGCCGGCGGGCTGAGGAGGAGCGCGTCAAGGCGATGCAGCAACGCGGCGATACCGCCGACCAGATCGATCGTGCGCGGCAGAACTTCAACCGGGCGCGTGAGGTGGTCACGCGGGCCTTCCAATTGCTCGGGGATACCTACGGCGTGGATCCGATGGAGACGGGCGAGGCGGCCTTCTACGGTGTGCCGATGGAGCTGAAGCTCCGGGGCGAGTCGGTGAGCGATTACGCCAGCGCCAGCCGGCAGGAGCTGATCTTCGCGACCAACACCTACAAGCGGAAGTTTTCCGTGCCACTCTCAAAGTTGACTGATGCCATGCTGCTGCCGGTCGGCGAGGATGCTGCGGAGGCAACCTTCAATGACACGGCCGAAGTCGGCACCGAACGCTACATCGTCACGGGCAATCTGCTGGCGGGGTTCGAGCGGGCGCAGACGATGGCCAGCGGGAAGGGGATCGGCAAGCCGCGGGTCGCCATTTACACCACGTCGGACGGCGGGACCAAAACGGGCATCCTGATGCCCCAGAAGTGGAAACCGGGCATCCAGGCGGCTGCGGCGGTGGACCTGGTGGACAATCCCGCGACGTTCATCATGGCCGTGCGAAACGACGAGCCGATGGTATCGGCGCCTGGATCCATCGGCCCGGTGATGGTTTCCCACGGAGAAGCTTCTGTTCCAAGCAGCGGTCTCGGGCGCCCACTCTGGGGCGATCCGCGGTTTGCTGGTTTCTTTCTGGCCATCCCCGCCCAACGGGCCGGCAAATTCCAAGGCACGCTCCTGGCGAGTGACGATGAGCTGCGGGCTTTCTTCGACTTCCTCACCGAGAAGGGCGTGCGCCTGCAAACCCTGCGCGCCGGCGGCCAGGCATCCCGCGGGCCAGGCGGTGAGCGGGGCTTGTCCTCCCGTGGTCTGCACGTGGCGGGCTTTCCGGTCAAGCAAGGCGCCATACCGGCCGGGGTGACGCTGGGCGGCATGCAGCACGTCAAGGTCGTCGAGATGCCCGAGTTGGTCGAGTTCGCCACGGCGCTACTCAATGGCGAGATCCGCGTGCGCAAGCCTCGGGGAAAATCGGTCGGCATGTTCAACTTCGCCGGCGGGCGCGCCTGGATCGAGATCGACCCGAAACTGTTCAAAGACGCCATTCAGGCCGCCCAAGTGCTCGCCCACGAGATCGGGCATGCCTACGATTGGTTCGATGATCGTAGCGGCTTCCCTCGGGGTAATCTGTGGGGCCACCTGCGCGCCATCAATCAATACCTCACTCAGCGCTTCGGCAGGGCCACGGTCAGTGCCAAGGAACTGAAGCAGGAGTTAATCAAACTCTCGGAGTACTGGCGCCCCTATGACAAGCTGAAGGTGCCCAAGAGCTATGTCGAGTATCGCGAGACGCCCGAGGAGCTGTATGCTGATGCCGTCAGCGTGTTGCTCAACTCGCCGGGTCTCCTGGCGGAACGGGCGCCCAAGTTCTATGCTGAGTTTTGGAAGGCACTGGATGCCCGGCCGGAAGCCAAAGCCGCCCTGCTACGGATCCAGGAACTGTTGAACCGCGGCAAACTGGCGACGCTCGACGAGCGGGCTCTGCGCATGGAAGCCGGCTTCGCCCGCGGCGATGAGATCTTCCGGCGCAAACAGGCGGAGCGCGAAGCCCGGCGCAAGTCCTGGCGCGGTTGGTGGGTCGCGCTCAAGCAAGACCTGCAAGACAACTTCGCGCCGATCGTGGCCAAAGCCGATGCGGCGGCGAAGGCCGGCAAGACCTGGCCGCCGGCCGCCGATCCCCGGAACATTCTGGAAGAGGGCTTGATGTTCGACAACCGCAACCAGCGGTTCGTCCGGCGCATTTTTGAAGGCGTAGTACAGCCGCTTGAGGAGAAGGGGATCGATCAGGCCACCCTCGGTCGGTTCCTCACGCTGCGCCGGATCATCAACGAGCGAGTGGACATTCCCAATTCATGGGGCGAGACGCCCAAGACGGCCCGGGAAAGCATGCTCAAGTTGCGCCTGGACCTCGGGATGGAAGCCACCCAACGACTCGAAGATGCCGTGGCGAAGTTCCATGACATCGTGTTCGAGGTGGTCGAGGAGGCTGTGCGCGTCGGTGCCTATAACAGTGATACCTTCAGAACCACCATCCTGCCGAACAAGGGCAATTACGCGACGTTCGCCGTGCTGGATCACCTGGAGGAGAGCGGCCGGATCGGGGCTGGTGTTTATGCTCAGAAGGGCACGCTGAAGCCGATCGCCAACCCGTTTACGGCGACGGTGCTCAAGATGATTTCCCTGAGCAACCTGAACCTGGTGCAGCGCTCGAAGAACACCACTCGCGACCTGTTGCGCGGCGAGTTCCCGGCGGAGATCGCGCCCGCGCCCGTCGCCTACGGCCGAGAGACGCCGCGGCCCAAGGAGGGCTGGGGCCTGTTGCGCATGCTGGAGAACGGGCGGACAGCCTTCTACTACGTCGATCCGCTCATCGCCCGGGCATTCGAGCAGGAAACACCCGGCGGCCTGGACCGGATCGCCCGACTGTTGGACACCATCTTCCGCCGCGGCTTTTATCGGCTCTACGTCACCTATTCGCCCACGTTCCTCTCCTTCAACCCGGTGCGTGATGTCCGACGGACCTGGCTGAACGCACCACGCGGCGTGGGAGCGCGGGCAATCGGCAAAGCCTACTTCGAGACGATCCGCAATGTGGTCCGTTACGTGCGGGGCCGAGCCGACCCGCTCGCCGAGGAGATGATCGCAAACTACGCCATCGGCGTGCCCGACCGGCTGCTTGTGCGCGATTGGCACGACGACGCGATGGGCACCCTGTTACAGCGCTACCGCCTCATGCCCGAGGAAGAACAAGGCCGGTGGTATGAGGCGCATTGGGCGGCGCCGCTGCGGTGGCTGCACCAGGCATTCACGTTCATGGGCTCGGTCGAGGAGGCATGGCCGAAGTTCGCCAGCTATTCGGTGCATCGCAACCTGCTGCACCATACCCCGCGACTGGCGGCCGGCTACGTGCGCAACATTTACGGCACGCCGAACGTCATCAAGCGCGGGCGCAAGATCATGCTCGTACGCGCGATCATCCCGTTCTGGAACGTCGCGTTGCAGGGACTGCGGTCGGACTGGCGCCGGATGAAAGCGCATACGCAAAGCGGTTGGCTCTGGAAATGGGCGGCGACGGATGGCCTCTGGTCGGTGCTGACCGCGTTGGCCGGCGCCGGCCTCCTGGGCGCCACGCTCAAGGCGCTATTCGGCGGCGCCAGCGAATACGACAAGAGCAATTACAACGTCGTGCCGATCGGGGTCTCGCCAGGCGGCGAGTTCGGCCAGCGCAGCGTCTACATCCGCGTGCCCCGAGATGAAACCAGTCGCCTGCTCTCCGGCCTGGTCTACAAGCTCACCAGTTTGAGCGCCGGCAACGATCCGACCCACTGGACGGACCTGCTGGATTTCAGCGGCGGGATGTTGCCCAGCGTAAGCCCAAACATCCAGATCCCAAACGCCTGGCTCCAGTATGCCGCCGGCAAGAATCCGGAGGATCCCTTCCGCGGCACCCCGATCGTGCCTGAAACCCAGTGGCAGGCGGGTGACTGGGACAGTTTCGAGCCGATGATGGTCTGGACGTTTAACCAGAGCGGCGCCGGCAACCTGGTGCGCTGGAATCCGCAAGCACAGACTAGCACGGAGCTGGTCCTGAGCGCGATCCCGGGTCTCAACCGGATCGTGAAGGTCAGCGATCAAGGCTACCGCGAACAACAGAAGCAAGCCGTGGCCGATACGCAGGAGCTGGCGGCTGAGTTGCGCCTGAGCGTGCCCACCGAGGCGAAGGTGCTGCGCCTGGAGCACAGCCGGCTGGCGGCGATCCCCGAGAAGCTGCGGACTCCCGCCCAGGAGACCCGTTACGTGGAGCTGACCGTCTGGTACAACACCTTTTACCGGCCCAGCTACGAGAATCTGAAGCTGGCCGAGGAAGCCAAGGCGCCCGACCTGGCGCGGGCCGCGCAAGCCAGCCTGAAACTGCAATCCATCCCCTTCCAGGCCGTGAAGCCTAAAGCCACCTTCGAGCCCGCCTGGCAGATCAAGCGCTAGTCCCGAACAGGTCCCATCTTTACGCCCCACCAATACGCCGCCCGTGTTCGGGAAATGGGCTTGCGCTACGTCGCAGCTACGTCGCAGCTACGTCGCAGCTACGTCGCAGCTACGTAGTGAAGCGAGCGCAGCGGCCTGCCAACGATGCTTGGCGTCCCGCCACGGAATGCCCTGCCGCCGGGCCTCCCGGCGGGCTTGAGCTTCGCGCTGGCCGTGCCAAAGGGCGGCGATCCGGTAAAGGTCGCTGAGCCTGACGATGTACTGAGTGCGTTCTCCGAGTAGCCGAAGGCCGATCAACGCCTCGTCTTCGGATCCTAAGGGCGCCAGCGTCACCACCACCGGCTTGTCGCGGTAGCGGCGCCGTGTCACGCGTGAGATGGGTTTGTTGAGTTCAGTCATGGGAGGGATAGATGGGAGGTTACCGCTGCAATCAGGCGATCGTAATCATCCAGGCTGCGTGTCTCTGGCCAATCACGCAGGCCGTTGGCGCGGGCGATTGTGCTGACCAGGCGCAAGCCGAGGATGTTGACGCCGTCGCCCTTCGCAAAGCCGGCTGCGCGGAGGATGCGTTGCAACTGGAGCGATTTCTCGGCGAATCTGTTGGCACTCTCGGCATAGGTTGTTGCGGCGACTTGGGCAAACTTGAGCTTGGGCCATGCTTGGCCGGTCTCCATGCGCACTTCTGTTCCGTCTGGGCGCCATGCCTGATACGGCCGGAGGGCCGTCGGGTGTCCGCAGTGTGTCACGTGTGCTCCACTGGTGTGCGTCCACGTTGCGCCACAAGTGCTACCGGTCGGTCCGGGTGTGCGGATCCAAAATGGACTCCTGGCGGGCCTCCGGCGTGCGGGCTGTTGTGTAGTCTGTTGTGGGTGTATGGTTTGTGTCATAGCTATTCCTGATCATCGATCACGTGGCGGGCTCATGCGCTCACATGGTTAACGTGTTGCTGTTGTGCGGTGTGTGCTTGCTCTCCAAGCGGTTGCGGAGAATGCATGTTGCTAGGAGCCTGGCCGGATTGGGTCACTTTGGGACTGTTGGAGTCCACTTTACTGGACTCCAAATTGGACTCCAAGGTTATGCATGGTATTAGGTCGGGCCGTAGGATCGACCAGATCGGCTGCACCGGCGGAGCCGGCAGCCAGTCAAATTGGTTGTCGCCAGCGATGCCCTCGGGATCCCCGTAGGTATGCCGGATCAACTCGGCACTGGCATCGCCGATCTCGGAGGCGATGGCCCCGTCGAGCGCGCCCTGGCTGCGCCGGACTCGCACATAATAGGCCCGGAAGCTGTGGGGCGTCCGTAGCGGTAAGCCCAGCACGCCGCAGGCGCGTATCAGTCGCCGGTTGAGCGTGCCGCGGGCTTGCGCGTCGAGATAGGTCCGGTCGGGCGCCTCGGGATCCGGGAACCACCAAGGCGAATCGGGCCAATGCGCCGCGTGATAGGCACGCCACGCAGAGATGAATGAGGCTAATGCGGGATGCACGCGCACGGCGGGATTCTGTCCGCGCTTCTGACGCCACACAGCCACGAATTGATGCGCTTGCCCGTCCTGTACGCGCTCGTAGAGCGTGCCCGGTTGAGGCCGGCCACCAGCCCACGTGATGGGCCATCGCAGCGCGGAAGGTTCGCCTGGCCGCAGGCCGGTGAGCGCCTGGCAAGCGCAATACGCCGCGAAGACTGGATTCTCGACTGCGATTTGCCCCAATAGCACGTGCAGTTCCTCGTCACTCGCACAGCATACGGTGTGGCAGTGTCGCACCGAGCTGGCGGCGCGAAATGTCGGCCGGCGATCGAAGGGATTGGAGTCTATAAGCCGTTCGCTCACTGCCCATGAGCAAAGGTTGGAGAGCACCGCGAGTTCCACATCCACAATCCGTTCGCAGGTGTAGCGGGCGTGCGCGGAATTCTGGCGGCGCACGCGGGCATAAGTTTTCATCATCCTCGCGTCTATCTGAGCCAGCGCCTTGTCACCCCACCAGCGGAGAGCGGTGCCCAACCGTTCCGCCTGCCGGAGTCGTTCTGCGTCGCTGCGTGCTCGGTTATCGCTTGGATAGCCTGCGGTCATCCAGCGATCGGCCAGCGCCTGCACCGTCACCGCGGATCGCCAGGCTGTCTCTGCCCGGAACTGACTATAGGGGTGCGCGCCTGCCCTGGCCTTGCGCAGTGCGTCCGCCGCGTAGGCCAGCGCGATGTCGAAGTGGTCGTCATCGCCGCACTTGATCCACGTGCGGCCCCGGCCTCCTGGCTTGGGCAACCGCAGATACCAACCGGGCCGACCGGGGCGCCGGATCAGCCGATACACGCGTCCGCCGCGTTCGAGGGTGAATTCGTTGGGGTTCATGGCTTGCGGTTCGGTGGCTTATCGTGGATCTGCGCAACCAGCGCAGGAAGAAAGTGTTTGCGGAGCTGATCCAGCGCCTCAGTTTTTAAGTTCACGTGTGCGTTAATCACCGTGGGGAGACTAGTCCGGAGCGACTCATTGACCAACGTCGTCGTCGTCTCCCCTAAATACTTTACGGCGATATCGAGCATCTCGCGCACGTCTGCATCCGGTCTGAATGTGATCGTGCCCATCTTGCCATTGATCTTGCGTTTGGCCATTCGCCAATACACGCGACTGGCCCCGACTTCGCAACGTTAATTTCATCGTCATCTTCAGGCCAAGATACGCTTTTGTCTTACAGTGTCAACAATGAAATTGAAAATTGTGCTTGCAAGACCGATAGGAGATGTAAGAGACTGGGCACACGTAAGACATGCGCACGACGCCGACCATCACGTTCCAGCCAACGCTGCAGGCGCATCGGATCTTGCAGCACGTGACCAAGCGCCTCCCGAAGTATGCGAAGCGCGGCGGTCAAACGCGGGCGGTGTGCGAAGCGATTGAGGCCCTCTGGGGTCCAGCGGTGATGAACGGGCGGGCCAAATACCTGCGCCGCAAAATCAAGGAATGCTCATGAAGACGATCATTTGGATTGGCCTGGGTTTTTGGTTGACGGGCGCGCTCGTCTGGACTCTGGCGATCTGCGCCGCGGCACGCGCGCCGCGCAACCGGCGAACGCATCGGCTGGCCCGATGGTTGGTCAAGGGAGGAACGCTCTCATGATCATCATCATTACGCGGGGAAGCTCAGAGCTGGGCGAGGCCCATAACCTCAGCCGACCGGGTGCAACTCCCGGCCCCGCACCCAATCCCCACGACTCAGGCTCGACCAGATGCCTCCCTGGTTCAAGGCGGTCCCCGCCGCCGGAGCCTGAGTCTTCTGTTGGTGTGTCGCCGGTGGCAATGGATGGCCCCGGCGATACGCCTGTGGATGACCTGGTCGCGGACCGCGTGAAGCTGTTGGCGTGGTTCAACCGAGTCCCGTCGGTGAGCCGCGAACTGCTGGAGGGCATGAACCTGAACTGCAGCCTCCAGGTGCTCTGTCGCCTGGGGATGCTCAGGCCCTGCGGTAGCGATATAAGCGGACGATGGGGCGAGCGCTACGTGCGTGGAGATTGCCTGACGGATGAGTGACCATGCATCGATGGTGGACCATCGCGGACATCGCGGAGCGGCTGCACCGCTCACGCAAGTGGGTATCGAGGGCATTGCTCGCCGGTCGATTTGGTCCGCCCGGCGGGATCCCGGAGCGTGAGCGCGCCTTTTTCTGGTTCCGCGATGGCACATCCCGCGGTCGCGGTGCTGAGGTGCGGATCGGAGACCGCGGCTTGGAGTATTATCTGTCCGGCACGGTCACGCCCCCAGCCATCGAGCCAAAGCCGCTCGGTATCCCTGCTCGCTCAATAGGAGAGCTGCGACGGAACGTCAGCGCGACTTATGGATGAGCAGGCCCCCAGCGTAACGAGTCTGGAGCTCTTTCCGCCCGAGGTATTGGACGAGTGCACGATGATCGTTGCTGAGGGGAAGCTGCCCGACACGGCGCGGTTTTCTGGCCGCATTGTCGAGAAGAGTCAGGAGTTCGTGCGCCAGGTGATCGAGTATCGATTACTCGGCGTGCCGGTGCGCGTCGTGATGGAGCGGCTGCACTGCAGTCCGCACACGATCGCGGCGATCATGTCCCGAGCCGAGGCCAGCGGCAAGGTCGGCACCTTCGCACAGAGGTTAGCAACGAAGATCGCGAGAAACGTCGAGGCCGGCGTGGACGAATGGTATGCCGCACTCGCCGAGGGCAAGCTCAATGCGAGTCAGATCCCGCTGCCGACCTGCATGTGGCTCGACAAACTGACCGCGCTGATGGGTTTGGTTGGGGCAAGCGGGCAGCAAAAAGAGGCCGAGGCGCCGCGGGAAGTGCTCGAAGCCAAGGTTGCCGAGCTGCGCCAGCGGCTGCGGCGCGCCGGCCCGGCCGACCGAAACGGCGCGATCGACGTGCAAGGTGAGTCGGAATCAGGAGGCGCATCCACCCAACCCACTGCCAGCCATGCTGCCGATTCGGCCACCCCCGTCCCGGAGTCCACCTTGGAGTCCAGCCCGGCTGCCGATTGCCCCGGGATCGACCGACTGACCCCCGCCGCCGACCCGCGAGCTGGCTCGCCCGCGCCCGCGCGCGCGCACCGGGGGGGGGGGGTCGCCCTCGGCGACGCCAGCGGGCGAGCCGATGGGTCAGGGCTCGAAAATTCTGAGGCCAAAGACGGCTTTTGCGGAAAAAAAATCGCGCAAAAAGCGCCCGCCAGCATCCCACCACCGCCCGCTACCCTGTGAACTCATGGACCCAAAAATTCCACGCGATGAGTGGTTGAATCCGAAGTTTCAGGACTTCGGGCCACATCTGATGCTCGCCCGGCTCTGGATCATCAGCAATCCAGGCATGGACCTGGCCGGAAGTTTCCTCTACTGGGACGCACTGTTCACGTTGCAGACCAAGCTGGAAGGCACCTGGCTGGAGACCGCCTTGAAGTCCGAGAAGTTCATGGAGCGGATCGCGTGCGACGGCAAGCGCATCCTGGATCTGGACTACGTGCACCGCAATTACACGCTGCTCGGCCACAGTGGCAAACCGAACACCATTGTCGCCCCGATCCTCAAATGCGTCGCGGGTTGGTCGGACATGCTGCAGCGAGCCTTCTTCCTGGCGAATCCAGAACTGGAACAATTTACCGGGCATGGGCATGCCATCCCCATGCCATCCCCATGCCATCCCCATCCGAAAGGATGGGGATCTGATGGGGAGGGGGGGGGCATCAAATGGGCATCAGATGCCCCAGAACAGAACAGAACAGAACAGAACAGTACTCCCTCTTCGGGGGAGTGTGAGGGGGGGGTTCCGCCGGCCGGGGTCATGCCGACGACTGAGGAACAGGTCCTCAGCCTCGGGGTCATGCGTGGAATCACTGCCGAAGTCTGCCGGCTCTACTTCCATGATCGGAGGCGAACCGGCTGGGTCTACGTGCGGGGTGGAGAGAGCCTAGCGATCAGCAACTGGCATTCGGACCTGTGGGTCTATGCCTTGCATTGCCGGGGGCATGCGGCGGAGAAAAAAAATGGCCGGGTGAATGGCGAGCGGCTGGAGGACAAAGAGGCTGCGGAGAAAGCATTCCGCGCCCGGCTCGACGCCGAAACGGATCCGACCCGCCGCGCAGCGATGCTTGACCAGTGGATGCAGGATTGACCATGAGCGAGCGTCTACCTCCCCATTCGATGGTCGCCGAGGCCAGTGTGTTGGGCTGTATTCTGGCCAACCCCGCCGAGGCGTTGCCGGCGGCGATCCGACGAATCCGCGCTCCGGAGTGGTTCTATGATCTGCGGCATCGCAAGCTCTGGGACACGTTGGTCGCCATGCACGCGGGCGGGGCGACGATCGACACGGTGACGGTCCAGCAGCGGCTCAAGGACGGTGGAAACCTCGAGGCGGTCGGGGGTTGGCCGTTTGTCTCCGCGCTGGCCGACACGATCCCGAGCGAGGGCGTGATCGGGACTTACCTGGACATCCTGGCCGAGAAGGCCGCCGCCCGGCATCTGATCCAGGCATGCACAAGCGCAGTGCTGGGCGTTTACGACTTCGAGGGGGCGGTCGAGCAGCACTGGAACAGGCTGGAGGTGGAATTAACGGGGGCACGGGCAGCATGGCGGAATCCCGAGGTCAAACCCGATCGCGTCTTGCGCCCGAAAGAAATCGCCGAGGACGTTTACAATCTCTGGTTTGGCAAACAGGAGACCTCAGAGCAGGGCCTGAAGTTACCTTGGGAGTTTCCGTTCCGCGTGCGCGAGAGTGAACTGAGTTTCCTGATTGGCGAGAAGGGCATGGGCAAAAGCACACTGCTCTCCTACATCATGCTGCACCTGGCCAGTCAGGGCTGGCCGGTGTTTGTCGCCTCAATGGAGACTAAGCCGGCCGACACGCTCTCGATCATGATGATGCAGTTGATCGGGACGAACAAACTGCTCAAGGAAGCCGACGGCACACCGACCAAGGAGAGTTTCCGGCTCTACAACCGCACCCTGGACTGGTTGCAGAAGTGGGTGAGGATTTACAACTTTGTGGGCATCGCGGATTGGCGCCAGCTCCTCCAGGTGATGGAATGGCTCGCTGACCATGAAGGGACCAAGGGGTTCCTGGTCGATTCGGTGATGCGTTTGGGGATCGAGGATGACAACTACGCCGAGCAAGGGCTGGCCGCAAAGACTTTCGCCAACTTCTGCCTGGCCAAGAGGGCGCATGTGTTCCTTGTGAATCACATGAACAAAAGCGATCGGGATCCTCGCGGGCGATCCCGGGGCAGCATGCAATGGGTGGACAACAGCCACAACGTCTTCTCGGTGCACCGTAACGAAAAGAAATGGGAGCAACTGGAGAAGGCGCTTGAGAAGGCAGCCGTAGTCAAAGGGACGGCTGAATACGAGAAATTGGTGGACGCGGCCCGGAAAGCGGTGAGGGCCGGCTGGGACAGCAACTTCATAATGCACAACCAGCGCTTTCCGTGGGCTGAGAATCAGAACGCAGCGTGCAAGCTCTGGTTCTGCCCGGAATCCCGCCAGTTGCGCAAGAAGGTTGAGGAACCGGAAGCGGTCTTTCATCTGGGACTTTGGGAGAAGCGCGAGAAGCGGCGAGAGAAAGAGAACGCATGAGCGAGCAACCTAACCGCTTCGTGATGGCCGCACAACGGCTGGTGTGCCTTAACTCCGCCCTGCGCGAACTGAACACCTCGTTGAAGAAACAACTTAAGGAGGCGTGGCACGAAAACAGAGAATTGGAAGAGGAGAACTGGAAACTGAGGAGGCGTCTGGAACGAATAAATACAGAATCCCGATGAAAAAATTGGATAACCCAGTCAAACCGTTTGGACGGACCCGTCTATTCGTCATTCCGGGATGGAAACCCTCGCGTTTTGGGAACATCCCGGCGATCAATGTCGGCCTGCTGGCGTTCCATGATGATTTGCGCTACCTCAGTGACAAGCCACTGAGGCGATGTGTTCATCTGCACCGATTCTTCCTGAACTAACGATGTCCGCCCTGGAAACCATTCTGCCACCTGAATTGCGGATCCCGCCGCATCCCTGCTTGCCCTCGCTCACGGATGATGAGGTGACGGAGCTGCTCATGCAGGCCGATGGGTTGGACCAGTTATTGACCGTGAAGGCAGCGCATGAGAAGGCGATCCGATCGGCAGACTCTGATCCCCTAGTGCATGGGTTCGAGTTTCCGGCCTGGCACATGGCGGACCGTGATCTCAGCTTGGACGAGTGCGAGGTGTTGGCGGCCTTTGGAGTGAACCGCGGCAGTAAGAGTTGGTGGGCCGGGAAACGGTTCTGCGAAGCGGCGCACGCCTACGCGGGCGCGGTACTGGTCGCCCTCTCCGAGAAGTTGGAAACTTCGATAGCAACGCAACAGCAGATTGTCTGGCATTTCCTGAGGAAATGGCTGGAGCAGTATAACCGCCGGCAACTGCCGACGATCAAGGTGAATTACTCTCAGGCGGATGGATTCACCGGTCAGAAGCTGGTCCTCCCGCTGCCGCCTGGTGTGCCGGCCGGTAGCACCAAGGGCACGGAGATTTACTTCCTGACCTATCGCCAGATTGCCAAGGACTATGAGGGGTGGGAATTCGGCGCTCGCGTCGGCCACGGCAGAGGAGACTGGCCGCCTGCCAGGCGCATGGATGGAAGTATGATCCAGAACATCGGTTGGTGGGCCGATGAATCGCTCACGCTCTCCTGGTTGGAAACGCTCCATCGGCGCAGCAAATTCAGGAAAGCCAAGGGTCTCTGGACATTCACCCCGCGGTACGGCATGACCCCCGCCATCAAGGAATTCCAGGGGGCCAAGCCGGAGGTGATCGAAAGCGCCCCGGCGGAACTGCTCCCGCAAGCGAATGTGCCCGGGTGCCCGCCTGGCCACATGCCATTGCGCTGCCGGCCTTGGTACAAGGGCGGGCGCACGGTTTACTTCCACCTCGGCGCTAACCCACTGTCAGGTTACAGCGAGCTGGTGCGCGACTTGGTGAGGGGCAAAACGACGGAATACGTGGAACGGATTGCCTACGGTTACGCCCGGGACACCATCGCCCGGGCCTGCCCGAAATTCGGCCCCTGGAACATCGTCGAGCCGGATAAGTTGCCCGAGGAGGGGACGAACTACCACATCACTGATCCGGCGACGGCCAAACCGTTCTTCTCGATCTGGATTCGGGTAACGCCTGGGCCGGAGTACTGGGTCTATCGGGATTGGCCGGATGAGCAGAGCTATGGCGAGTGGGCGGTTGCCACGGAGCGGGAGACAACCGAGGACACGCGCAAGGGTTGGGATGGCGATCCCGGCCCGGCACAGATTGGCCTCGGTCTCGGGTATCTGGCCTACAAGCGGCTATGGCGCGATCTGGAGACCGTGCACCGCGCGGGCGAGCGGGAAGCGGACCCATACCGCCGCCGCCTGCAAGAACGACTCACTGACGGTGAAACCGCCCGCGAGGAGATTTTTGAACGCATCATCGATGTGCGGGCCGCCAATCGCGAGATTCAACTCCAGAACGGGAATACTACGGCGTTCATCGAGTTCTCCAAGCCGGATACCGACCCGGAAACGGGCGAGAGCTTCGAGGGGATTGAGTTCCGCATGAGCAAGGGCGATAGCATCGATGCCGGCTTGACGCTGGTGAACGGTTGGCTGGATTGGAACACGGACCGGCCGCTGGCCCCACTGGTGAATGCGCCCCGGCTCTGGCTGGCCAGTAACTGCCGCCAAGTGATATGGGCGCTCTATAATTACACCGGGCGCGCCGGCCAGACCGGTGCATGCAAGGAACCGATCGATTGCCTCCGATACGGAGCCACCGCCGACCTGCAATCGGTGACAGATGACGCGTTGCAACCCAGCGGAGGAGGAAGTTACTGACCTATGAAACCCAAGATCCCACCTGCCTCTCGCATGATTGCCGTGCCCATGCGCCTATTCGATCCGGTTCGCGTAATTCTCCGGCGGCCAGAATCCATTCACACACTGGAAGTCAACCGGGAAACTGTGGCCGCCCTACCTGTGATTTTGCAGCCGTTCCAGGCCCGCTGGCTCCTGGGCGTTTCCGAAAAGACGCTGCGCGTGCTGCGCGACATGCACCCGGAGTGGTTGGTAGACCACCGCGGCGACACCGCCATGTACTCGAAATACGTGCTGTGCGCGTATGCCAAGATTCCGCTCGGATACGACCGAGCCAATGAGACAAAACCAAACCCACACCCATGAACATGAACAGTAACCTAGCCATCAGTGAACGCAGAAGTCAGGCGACTAGCCAACGTATCGCCCGAAAGATACTGAAATTGCGCCCGGGCTTCGGCCCGCAAGCGACTCAACAGGCTGAAATATTGGCCGATTCAGGACTAAGTCCCGGGCAAGCGACGGTCTTGTTGAATGCTATGTATGCGCCGACGAATGCCTTGGGGCGCGGCCAATCCAATCGAGCCAAATGGCTCGTGCAAGCGCTGAGAGATCGGTACGGCAGTCGGCTCGCGCGAGTGGCTAATAACGCGGCATTGTTCAAGCAGTTCGTCGGCGAAATCGAGGATGTGATTGAGGGCCGCGATAACCTGAACGAGTGCGGGCACGCGACTTTTAGCTTCGCCGAGATGTTCCAGTGCGACCAGGTGGGGTTGACGGCGACCGAAATCGCGCGATTGCTGGACATGCAGGAAGATTGTTCCCGGGTCACCGCCAAGAAGAGGTTAATGACAGCCGTGAGTTTGGTGGAAAAGGGCCAATCTGCCACAGTCGATGGGGCATTGTTCCAAGCAGGAACGGAATGGGATTGACGATGGAAACCGAAAATCAAGCCGCATTGCTCAAGGGCAAGACCCGCGAGTTCGAGAATCTGCCGGCCAACATCCTCGGTCTAGATGGGTGGTTGCTCCAAGTCGTGCCCAAGCCGTTCCGGAACCAGTTCCTGAGCGGCTATGAGAAACTGTTGCGCATAGCGATGCACCCGGACCGCGTCCCGCTACCAGAGGCCAAGGCCGCCCGCGAATCGTATCTGCAATCCGTCTCGGAGTCGATCGCCTATCTGCAATCGGGTGAACTGGAGTATGAATTGGCCACGGATCAGGTCCCGCGCCGGCAAAACTTCGTCGTTCAATTGCGTAAGCGCGAGGCAATGCACAGGGGAGCGGCAACCCGGGCAAGCAACTTGAAGCGGGAGGCGCAGGAGGAACTTGTGCGAATCCGCAGAATGCAGCAGCAACTGAGGACGGCGGCAGCGCGGTTGAACCGGGAGACAACGGGCGCTCGCGGCAGCATGGATGCCCAAATCCGGGATCTGCACGACGGCTTTCGACGACAGGCACCGGTCGCGGTAAACTTGCCGACCTGTCAGATTAGTGGCTGGATGATCGATTTCAAACGATGGACAATGACCACAGCGGAGGCGGCATTCATTGAGGAGTTGACAGCTTGGGCTGGCGAAATGAAACGGGTACCGAGGCCAGGCACGATGGGGCGATCTCAAGCCATGAACTTACTCCAACAGGCAGCGGCGACGGAGCCTACGCGGATACTCTGCCATCGTTCCATTGCGCGCACGGTTGATAATGCGAGGCTGCGCATCCTCGGATCGATGTCACTGGTGGCGCTGGTGCAGTATCTCCGCGCATGGTTCAGGTATCCCACCAAGCGCCCTAGCCGCTGGTCGGTGCTCAAACGGCTGAAGGGAATGGATGTGCCACCGAAGGAGTATTTCCAGACGCTCCAGACGCACGCCTACGCCCCATTCATACAGGATTACATTTGGCCCTATCTGCTAATCGGCGAATTGGCCGTAGTCCGCCCGACCGCCGAGCCCCACTATGAATTCATGCTGGTGAAAGGCATCGGTTACTGATGCTCCCCGTTTTGACCCATCCCACTACCCAGTCGGTTCGCAGAGAACCGAATGACAAAAGATAACAATGCACTGCCCGCGCAACGTCAACCTGGATCCGAGCCGCCTGTGGCGGCGCTCATCGCGCAATTCCGCGCCGCCACGCCCTATTACCAGGGTTGGGACCGACTGACGGACAACGATAACGCCCGGTACAACCGATGGCCCGACCAATACAAGGACTGCAAGAAGCGCAACAGCGCCACGAAAGAAGCCTTCCCTTGGGAAGGCGCCTCCGATCAGCGCCCGATGACGGCCGACGACGTGATCCTCGGCAACGTGGGCGAGATGTTCGAGGGGTTCTGGCGCGCCTGGATTGCGCCCAAGAGCGGCCTGGATCAGGAGAACAATTACGCCGTCAAGCTGGCCGATTATATCGTCAACACCTGGCTGCACGACGAGCTGGTGAAAGAGGTGCAGCTCTCCGCCCAGTATCGGGAGCAATACGGCTGGATGGCCTTGCACCCCTTCTGGGACAGCAGCCTGTCCCTGGAGCCGTTCACCTTCAAGCTGGAGACCTTGCTGGCCGCGTTACCACCAGACATGGCGGGACTGGCCGCGGCGATCCAGGATCCGAACCTAGAAGATTCTGCGATTCAATTCATGGCCGCAGCCTGGAAGCAGTGGGCGAAAACGCAGACCGGGGTGAAGGTGAATTTGCCCGATCTGCCCGAGAAGCGGTTGCGGCGGGCCGTGCAGGAATTGCGGACCAAAGGCGAGACGACCTTGCCCGTGCCTTACCTGTGCAAGAATCAACCCAGCGTGCGCGCGCTCAAGCCGTGGGTGGAATTCATCATCCCCGACGGCTGCACCGACCTGCAAAGCGCCCCGGTGGTGTTCCAACGGGAGTATCTGAGCGAAGTGCAGGTGCGCGAGCGCGTGGTTACGCGCCAATGGGATCCGGCTTGGGTCGAGGAGGCAGTCAAACAGAAGGGCAAACTATCGAGCTGGACCGTGCCCACGGTGCAAAGCAACCCGCCGCCGATCCTCAGCCAGGCGCTGGCGGGCACGACGCCAACGTGGGTGCAGGTGGACCGGCGCGACGAGACCATCGAAATCGTTTACGCGGTCTATCGGCAGGTGGACGACGACAATGTGCCCGGGGTGTATCTGACCGTGTTCCATCCGGCGGTCGGCGCCGGCCCGGCCGACCGCGTGCAGTTCGCCTGGGATGGCTTGCTGGGGGACGCCGGGGGGCAATACCCCTACGTGGTCGGCCAGCGCGAACTGAACGATCGGGCGATTTCCGCCAGCCGGGGTGTGCCGGAGATCGTCTATTCCTGGCAGTTGATCGACAAAGTGCAGCTCGATGCCTTGATCGATTGGACCTCGATCGGCGTGATTCCGCCCTTGAACACGTACGACCTGGGCAAGCGAGTACAATACCGGTTCGCGCCCGCCGCCAAGAACCCCTGCACGCCCGGGCGCGAGCCGCAACTGTTGCAGGTGAGCAGCAACGGTGCCCCGGTGGTGTTCGAGTTGATGGATCGGCTAGGCATTCGCGTGGACCATTACTTTGGGCGCGACAATCCGAAGCTGATGCCGGGCAGCGGGCGCAGCCGGCGCCAGTTAACGATGGTGAGTTTTCTGCTCACCTGGGTCGAAGCCGTCTGCCGCACGCTCCAGCTCTGCCAGCGCCACATGGCGGACGAGGAATTTGCCCGCATCACGGGGGCGCCGCCCGGCTGGCTGGAGCAGCGCCGGTACCGGCCCGACTTGCTCGGTGCGCGGCTGCAATTCGATATTCGGGAACTGGATCCCGAGTACGTGCAGGCGATGCTCAAGGCGGTCAACGAAGCCGTGATTCCGCAGGACGTGACCGGGGTGACCGATCGGGCCAAGTGGACGCGGGTGCAGTGGCGCATGATCAATCCGCAGCTCGCCCGGGAATTGGTGATGGAGGAAGGGCCGGCCAGCCAAAAGCTGTTCGACGAAGTGCAGAACCAGATCGCGCTGATGGCTTTGGGCAACGAGCCCAAGTATGTGGAGAACGATCCGGCCGCGGGCCAGAAGCTCAAGGCCGCAGTGCGCATCGTGCAAGCCAACCCGATGTATCAACAGATGCTGGCCCAACCTGGCCGGTTCGCCGAGCTGATGATGAATTACGGGAAGAACCTGCAATTCAGCATCACCGAGCAGGAAAACAAGCAGGTGGGTCGGATCGGGGTGAAACCGATGGATATGGCGCCGAGTCAGTGAAATTATCAACGCCCCAATGCAGTAACGGAACCAGCCAGAGCAGGCCATCTCCTGCGCGGCCCGTGAAGATAATGGTAAGTGCGGGGCAACACGCGAACAACCCCGGGGGGCTGCTGATCCCACTCGATCGCCCTGCCGGGCTAATGGGACCAGTCGGAGTGGCGACTGGTCCACACCAAGAACCATGAAATCCAAACCGAAAGAACGACAAGACAAACGGAGACTAGGGCTGGCCCATGCAGTGGGCTATTATGAAGGCAAATTGAAGCGCCAGTCCAAGCTGATGGCCAAATATCGAGCGCTGATGGAGGCCGTGCAGCAAGAGACGCGTCTTCGCAACATCAACCACGACACCGAACGGAGGCGCCTGCTCGAAGCATGCACCGTGCTGGAATCCACGTTAATGCGGGAACGCGCACGGCTCCAACGCGCCGAATCCGCCATTGAACTGATCCACGGAAAGCTCGGCCTACGACAGATTCTGGAGGGTATAAAGTGAAATTCTGGGAATATCCGCGGCGGATAGAAGACCTGGAGAAGAAATTGACTCGCCGCGCCAGCGATGCGGAGGAACTGCGGACGCAACTAGCCCGGGCTCTGCAAGCAGAAGCCAGCATGCAGGCCGAGCGCGAGCGATTGATCAAGGAGGTGAGATCGCTAAAGGACCGCCTGTTGATGGCGGCTGACGAATGCAATACGCTCAGGGGGGAGCGAGCCAAGTGTTGCGAAGAACTAAAGTGGACCAGCGCAGGTAGAGAGGAGGCGCGACTGCTGAACGAGCGGCTAGCAGAGGAGCGGAGGATCCATTTGCACGAGATTGACCGGTTGGCGAACCTGGTCGAGGCTAAGGCCAGTCCGAAGCCGCGGATGACCCTGACCGACCAGCAATGCGAACAGGTGTTGGCAATGGTAAACGAGGATGATCGGCTTTGGACCGTCATCTTGCAGCAGATTCACGCGCAACGGGAACGGTCGGTGGAGTCGCTGACCGCGCCGTTGTGTACCAAGCCTGAGTTTCAACGGGGTTATACGGCCGCCTTGGAGGATCTCAAGGCCACCCTGGAGAACAGATGGCAAGAGGCCCGAAAGGCGAGCAGTTGAAAGGTGGAAAGGAAAGTATGATTATGATAGACAACGACGTGAAGCCAACCGACGCCAAGCCGTGCCCATTCTGCGGCGAAATCCCAGCGGTGGTCCGCGAAACAGAACTGAACTGGGTCGGCGGAAAACGCGATACGTT
>Ga0316622_100000442_pt1 | contig 23918 bp, 23 predicted proteins | sample OWC_Aug_OW2_C1_D_FD_207646 | JGI IMG/M metagenome (GOLD analysis project Ga0316622, IMG submission 207646) | Wetland soil microbial communities from Old Woman Creek delta, Ohio, United States - OWC_Aug_OW2_C1_D5_C | ecosystem: Environmental > Terrestrial > Soil > Wetlands | place: USA: Ohio... | reverse complement strand
GGCCGGCAAGCTGCGCGAGGTCATCGACAAGCACGGCCCGGACGCGGTGGCGTTCTACGTCTCCGGCCAGCTGCTCACCGAGGACTACTACGTCGCCAACAAGCTCATGAAGGGCTTCCTCGGCAGTGCCAACATCGATACCAACTCGCGGCTGTGCATGGCCTCGGCCGTGGCCGGCCACAAGCGCGCCTTCGGCACCGACACCGTGCCCGGCTGCTACGAGGACATCGAGCGCGCCAAGCTGGTGGTGCTGGTCGGCTCCAACACCGCCTGGTGCCACCCGGTGCTGTACCAGCGCCTGGTGCAGGCCAAGAAGGACCACCCCGAGCTGCGCGTGGTGCTCATCGACCCGCGCCGCACCGCCACCGCCGACAGTTCCGACCTGCACCTCGCCATCCGCCCCGGCACCGACGCGGCGCTGTTCAACGGCCTGCTGGTGTACCTGCACGCGCACGACGAGACCCACCCGCTGTTCGTCGGCGAACATACCGAAGGCCTGGACGAGGCACTGGCCGCGGCGCGCGAAAGCCACCCGGACATCGACACCGTGGCCGCCTATTGCGGCCTGCCGCCCGCACAGGTGCGCGAGTTCTACGAGCTCTTCGCCCGCACCGAGCGCGTGGTCACGCTGTTCTCGCAGGGCGTGAACCAGTCGTCGAGCGGCACGGACAAGGTCAACAGCATCATCAACTGCCACCTCCTCACCGGCCGCATCGGCCGCCCCGGCATGGGCCCGTTCTCGCTCACCGGCCAGCCGAACGCCATGGGCGGGCGCGAGGTCGGCGGGCTCGCCAACCAGTTGGCCGCGCACCTCGATCTCGACTACCCGGCACACCGCGCGCTGGTGAAGAACTTCTGGCAATCGCCGACGATTGCCACACAACCGGGCCTCAAGGCCGTCGAGCTGTTCCAGGCGGTGGAGGCGGGCAAGATCAAGGTGCTGTGGATCATGGCCACCAACCCGGCGGTGAGCCTGCCGGATGCCGCGCAGGTGCGGCGTGCGCTCGAAAAGTGCGAGCTGGTGGTCGTCTCCGACTGTGTGCGCCACACCGACACCACGCACCATGCCCATGTGCTCTTGCCCGCCACCGGCTGGGGCGAGAAGGACGGCACCGTCACCAACTCCGAGCGTCGCATCTCGCGCCAGCGCGGCTTTCTCGATGCCCCGGGCGAGGCCAAGCCCGACTGGTGGATCGTCTGCGAAGTCGCCCGGCGCCTCGGCTTCGCCGCCGGCTTCGACTACCCGAACGCCGCCGCCATCTTCCGCGAGCACGCCGCGCTGTCCGCGGTCGCCAACGACGACGGCACGCGCGACTTCGATCTCTCCGGCCTCGCCGAGGTGAGCGACGCCGATTACGACACGCTCGCACCGGTGCAGTGGCCCGTCACCGCCGCCCAGCCGCATGGCACCGCGCGAATGTTCGGCAATGGCAGCTTCTACACCCCGAGCGGCCGCGCCTGCTTCGTCGCGATCACGCCGCGCGCGCCGGCCCACGCCGTGAACGACGGCTACCCGCTCGCCCTCAACACCGGCCGCGTGCGCGACCACTGGCACACCCTCACCCGCACCGGCCTCTCGGCCCGGCTCAGCGCCCACACCATCGAACCCTTCGTCGAACTTCACCCCGACGACGCCCGCGCTCACGGCGTCGTCGACAACACCCTGGCCCGCATCGAATCCAGCTGGGGCCAGTCCAGCGCCCGCGTACGCATCACCGACACCCAGCGCCCCGGCACCGTGTTCGCCCCGATGCACTGGAACAACCAGTTCACCAGCGCCGGCTGCATCGACCGCGTCGTCAACCCCGCCACCGACCCGATCTCCGGCGAACCCGAATTCAAACACACCCCGGTCCGCCTCACGCCCCTCAAGCCCGCGTGGTACGGCTTCCTCCTGTCCCGCCGCAAGCTCTCTCTCGGCACCACAGCAGAATTAGCCACCGCCCAACTCCCTCCCCTTCAAGGGGAGGGCAGGGGTGGGGATGGGGTCCGCGGCGAGTCCAATAGTTCGTACTGGTCCCTCTCCCGCGGCCAAAACCTCTGGCGCTACGAACTCGCCGCCCACGACCTCCCCCAAGACTGGGCCACCGCCGCCCGCGCGCTCCTGTGCGCCAGCGACGAAAAGGTCGAATGGATCGAATTCTTCGACACCGCCACCCGCCGCTACCGCGCCGCCCGCCTCACCAACGGCCAGCTCGAAAGCTGCATCTTCATCGGCCCCGACCCGCAACTGCCACCACGCGAATGGCTCGCCGGCCTCTTCACTCTCGACCGCCTCGACGACCGCACCCGCGCCAGCCTCCTCACCGGCACCGCCCCCGCCGGCCAGGCCGACACCGGCAAGATCGTCTGTTCGTGCTTCAGCGTAGGGGAGAACGCCATTCGTGGCGCTATCGCCGGCGGCTGCGGTTCGGTCGAAGCCATCGGCCAGCGGCTCAAGGCCGGGACCAATTGCGGGTCGTGTGTGCCGGAGCTCCGGGGCCTCATCGCCCAGCAAGCCGTAAAGAAGATCGCCTGAGCGGCCGGCCGAGCCGGGCTTTGGCCCGCGCAATCGGTCGGCGCTACACTTCCTGTAGACCGCAAAAGTCGCCCGGAACCGATCACCATCACGATTACCGCGGCCGAATGAGCCAGGAGTAGGGTGGGCACGTCGTTTGTGCCCACGCGAAGCGGGTACAAGGTGAACGCGTGGGCACTACGTGCCCACCCTCCTAATTAGGAGTGAAGATGCAATATAGGGTTAGCCTGCTTCTTGTCCTTTCGCTGGTGGGGGTTGCTGTCGCTGCAGATCGAGCGAGCAGCCCGGCGAAACCGCTGCAATACCCGACGGGTACTGCAACGGTCAAAGTCCCCTATGCGGCGGCTTATCCTGTGGACTTATCAGAAGACGGGAAACTGGCCGGATCCGGGCCTACCGAGACGGCGGAGTTGGTCGGGTATGTCCCGGGAGCGGTAAGTATTGCCGCAGACGTGGTCAAGCGCGAGTGGGTGGTCGGCGTGGTACATTGGGACTACGGCAAGAGTGCCGATCCGCTCTACAAATTCCACGGCAAGGCCTTCTGGTTTCGAAGATCAGACCTCGCGTTTGCTGAAGACTTCGTGCCCTTCAAAGGCAAGTGGCCCTTGCAGGCGATGATCTTGTCCGGTGAGTTCCCCGTCGCTGGATACTACTTCCCTCCGGACAACCGTTGTCCTTCGCGGGTGCCACGCGATGTGATCGAAACGATGCGCAAAGCAAGCGACGACCACGCCAATAAGACGGCTGTTTCCTCACTGACCCGTCTTAAGCCGGGCCAAACTACGCTTCCCGATTCGCAGATCTCATGCTATGAGCTGTGGGAAATCCCGGGCAGCAGTTTGATGTTCGCTAATCCGGACACGGGGATCAATATTTGGTACGACCGCAATAGTGGCGAAATCCGAGTCAACTCGATCGCCGATACCGTGCTCTTCCTCTACACCGATGGCCGAGTGGAGACGCCGGATTTTGGTTGTTACCTTAACCCCCACTGGATTGCCTGCCCGATTGTCCAGGGCACAAAACCGCCCAAGACGATTCCAGGTAAGAAGAAGACGCATGACGATCCTGGATAAATAGGCTGAGTAGGGTGGGCACGTTGTTCGTGCCCACGCGAGGGAGCACGAACAAATGTGCGGGTAAGATATGCGGGCCCACCCAGGTTACCTGTCAGCCATGCCGGCCTTTCGCCGGCACAATCAGTCGGTGCTAGACTTTCCGGACCACCGCCGCTCCGCACGCTGGATGCGGTACAGAGCGCGGACAAGCCGGAGGTCATTTATGGCTAACCCAACTCGCGGCATCAAAGAAGAGTTGTATGCCCTGGCCGAAAAACTGCCGGCCGATGCCACCTGGAAAGACGTGGCCTGCGAGGCCTACGTAAGGCTGGAAGTCGAGGCTGGTCTGACGGAGGCCAGAGACGGCAAGTTCGCCGGCGAAAACGAGGTTACAGATGCGTTCGCCAAGTGGGGCGTTCAACGGTAAACGGTTCAACCGAGTCTGCCCCTTTCGGTTCTTGACTCCGCGGTGCGCGGTGTGTGCTTGCGGCGCAAGACTTTGAGTCCCGCCGCCCCTTAATCCGTTACGGGTATAAAGGAGGCCTCTGCCAATGAAAGTGACAAGAAACGTTGGGATGCTGTTGCTGGCTGCCTGGCTTGTCTTGACCGGCCTGATACCTCTGCTCAATCTCAGTTTTTCGGGACTGAGCACCGTAATGGCAATTCTCGCCATCGCGGCCGGGGTTCTGATACTTGTGGGTCGTTAGACCAGACCATGCGACGGGGGCCAAGCCGTGCGTGAGCATGTGATTGTGCAAGACCTGACCCCGACCCTATTCTGATCGCTTAATACATAGTTAGCCGCTTGGAGTGTCCTTGTTCGCGTCCCGCAACCGGAAGCACAACAGATCGAGCTTCTTCAAGTACATGACGGCAAGCACAGCTGAGATTGTCTTGTCGAGTCGATCGCTTCGTTGGAGTTCGCCGCTCCTCTTCAACGATCCGTTCGATGTGCCGCGAGAGCTGACACCTGGGGTCAGTCCGCAGGACCTCGTGGCAGCGGTAGCGCGTCGATTTGCAGCGCTCATTGAACAACCACCAGAAGACGCCTCCTCGCTTACACCGAGACTTCAGCTCATCATAGACGCTGTCAAAAATGGGATTCCAGCTTCTGTTAGGGCCGAGCTCATTGCGAGCCTTGATTCTGAAGCAAAGGCATCCATCCCAACCGGGGACAGTTTGGAGGCGTTTCGTGCGATGTGGCGCAAGTCAATTGCCGACATGCGGATACTCAGCCTTACGGAGAGCCCTTCGCATATTGCCATGTGGTATCACTATGCGGGTAAATACACAGGAGTAGTGCTTGAAGTGGCATGTGTCGACACTCTCGATAGTGCTTGGCTGGCGGCCCAACGTGTTGACTACCCTCAGGAAAAGCCTGGGGTCTACACGGTCGAAGGTTGGGCGCAACTACTTATGCTCAAACCAGAACTTTCTACTCAGCAGATGCTTCAAACTTCAACGTTCACGAAATCTCCCGATTGGAGTTATGAGCGTGAGTGGCGCGTGGTCACGTTCAAACGCCCCACTGACACAGGACACTTTACAGACTACCGTTTTGATCCTCGTGAACTTGTCACAATCTATCTCGGACCGCACATTAAATCGGACGACAGGGCTAGACTGATAGCATTGGCTTCTCAGTACCCGAATGCCAAGGTTGTCGCCGTCTCGCTCGACTTGTCTCGAGAGCTTCTATTTGAGGAAATGAGCGGCTAACCCCTCAGTCAACCGGACGCGCTACTGAGAAACTGGACAGAGAAACTGGGGCAGAGTTATGTTCGGGCGACGGCAGAGCAGCAGCGGCACTGGAATCAAGATATTTGGTGTTTTGACCGATCCCGAAGCCCATCACTGACGTGCTTGACGGTATCCGCCAGCATGCGATGTATCCAGTAGAGCCCGGCGCGGGCGCCGGGGGCCAGGCCTTCTGACAGATCCAGCTGTTCCAGCAGTTCGATGACATGGGCCACATGGTCCAGCGTATCGCGGTGAGAGGTTTCGCTGATAATGGGATGCTCCGGAACTTTCGTGGCCCGCATTCTGGATGGTTGTCGAGAATTCCTTGGCATTGAGCGCTCCTGATCAAGTCGAGTGTGCCGGCAAAAGCAGGTCATGCGTTGCGACGTCGATTTTCTCAAGATTGCCGCGGTGCTTGTACTACGATTTACGTAGCCCGAAGATCGGGCTGTGGCGGTTCCCGGATCGGGCCCGCTGTTGCACCACATGTACTTGAAAGTGAAGAGCAATAGCCATGAACCATTCCAATCTTGAAGCCCTGGGCTGGGACCCCTGGTTTGAAGAACAAGCCCAGCTTCGTTGCGACCCGGCGGTCGCGGTCGCGCGGGTGGCGGCCGTGGATCGAGACCAGTGGCTGCTGCTCAATGAAAAGGGTGCCTTCCGGGCAAAGCTCGCCGGGAAGGTCATGCATGAGTCCGCGTCACCGCTGGAACGCCCGTGTGTCGGCGATTGGGTGTGCGTGGAACGCTCGCCAGCCGATCAATTCGGCCTGATCCGCGGGGTTCTGGGCCGCAAGACCACCTTGCGTCGCAAGGCGGCGGGAGAGCCGGCCGAGGTCCAGATGATTGCGGCCAATGTCGATGTCGTCATCATCGTTCAATCCTGTCACTACGACTTCAATCTCAAGCGACTGGAGCGGTACCTGGTCATGGTGCGGGAGGGTGGCGCCACGCCCTATGTTCTCCTGACCAAGACCGACCTGGTTGAACCCGACGCACTGGCCGCCCAGCTGGCGCAAATCAAGAGCGCCGGTGTGACCGCGCCCGTGCTGACGCTGAGCAATGTCACGAAAGAAGGGATCGACGAACTGAAGAGCCTTCTTTCACCCGGCAAGACGTACTGCTTTGTCGGCTCGTCGGGCGTCGGGAAGAGCACCCTGATCAACGGCCTCGTGGGTCGTGATGTGCTGGAAACGAAAGGGGTCAGCCAATCCGGAGAGGGGCGACATACGACCGTCCGCCGCGAGCTCATCGTCCTCGAAAACGGTGCGATGGTCATCGACAACCCCGGGATGCGGGAATTCGGCGTGCTGGGTGCCGAAGGGGGAATCGATGCCAGCTATGCCGACATCAATGCGCTCGCGTCCCGGTGCCGTTTCACAGACTGCACGCACACCAAGGAGCCGGGCTGTGCGGTTCGAAAGGCGGTGGAGGCTGGTGAAATTTCTGGCGAACACTATGAGAACTTCATCAAGTTGAGGAGTGAGTCTGAGTTCCATCAGATGTCCTCCGCTGAGAAGCGCAAGAAGGACAGGGAGTTCGGCAAGTTTGTGAAGTCGGCCAAGAAGGATCTCAAGGGTCGGTAGGTTGGGGTGAGTGCAGCGAACCCCAACGGGTGTGGCGTACAGAGATCGGTTTGTTGGGGTTCGCTGTGCTCACCCCAACCTACGTGCTACGTGCTTCGAATCAGATAGCGCCTGCGCGGCGCAGAGACCGGGGAGGGAAATCATGAAGCGCAGCACTCGATGGCTTCACATCAGTTACCGGGTTGGTGCAGTAGCGGATGGAATAGTGGCAATCGTCATGCTCGGCCAGGCCATCCTGGCCCATGAAAGTCCTCTTACCCGCTACGTTCCGGAGGTCCCCTATCGATATGCGATGGGTCTTGCCGGATCCCTCATGTTGGGATGGACCGTCCTGTTGCTGTGGGCCGACCGGAAACCGCATGAGCGGCGCGGTGTTTTGATGATCACGAACCTGGTCATTGTGGGGTTGATCGGAAGCGGCATCTACGCGTTGTACAGCGGCTTCGCCACATCCTCGTCCATGGCACCGGTGCTGGCAATTCAGGTTGTTCTGATCGCTTTATTCACTTACAGCTATACGATTGCCGGTCGTGACGTTGCAGGCGACTAACGCAGCCGATCGACGGATCCCGTGCGAAACGGGGGTCACACGCGAAACGGCCAGATCACGGTGTCCGCTTATAGTTGATGAAGCACATAGGTCCGATTAGGCCGTAGGTTGGGGTGAGCGCAGCGAACCCCAACGTGTGCGGCGCGCAGAGATTATTATTGTTGGGGTTCGCTGCGCTCACTCCAACCTACGTGTTCAGGTCAAAGCGCCAAGAGGAACCACGTCCATGAAAACTTCCCAGCGCGTTGATATTCACGGGACTGTGAGTCCGGGCTTCGAGGCCGTGCGCGATGCGTTCGTCGAGAATTTCTCCCGCTGCCACGAACTGGGCGGCGCCTGCTGCGCATACCTCCGGGGCGAGAAGGTCGTGGACCTGTGGGGCGGGGTGCGGAACGAAACGACCGGCGAGCCGTGGGAAGAGGGCACCATGGTCCTCGTCTACTCGACCACCAAGGGCCTGGCGGCGATGACGCTCGCGCTCGCCCATTCGCGGGGGTGGCTCGACTACGAGGAACGGGTCTCAACCTACTGGCCGGAGTTCGCCCAGCAGGGCAAGGAGCGAATCACCGTCCGCCAGCTGCTGGCGCACCAGGCGGGCCTGTTCGCCTTCGACGGGCAGGCGGACCGGAGCCTGATTGCCGACCTCGACCGGCTGGCGGTCGTGCTGGCCCGCCAGAGACCCGCCTGGGAGCCGGGCACGCGCCAGGCCTATCACGCGATCACGCTCGGATATTACGAAGGCGAGCTGCTGCGCCGGGTCGACCCGCAGCACCGCAGCCTGGGGCAGTTCTTTCAGGACGAAATTGCCACACCTCTCGGGCTCGACTTCTACATCCGTCTGCCGGAGTCGATCCCGAACTCCCGATTGGTGACGCTGGCGAGCCCGAGCCTGATCGCGAGGCTGCGCGGGTTCCCGTTGCGCTTCACGCTCACCGTGTTGAATCCGCGCGCGAACATCGTGCGGGCACTCGCCGGTTCCATGCTGTCCCACGACCCGCAGCGCATCTACGCCCGCAACGTCGAGGTGCCGGCGGGCGGGGGTGTCGGCACGGCGCGTGCCATCGCCCGCGCCTACAGTGTGTTCGCAACCGGCGGGCGGGAGCTGGGTTTGCGCCCGGAAACGCTGGCCGCGCTGGGGGCACCGGCGATTCCGCCGGCCCGCGGCTTCTATGACGAGTGCATGATGGGCGACGGCGTACACTTTTCTCTGGGCTTCATGAAGCACGGCCCGGTGTGGGCGTTCGGCAGCGAGGGTTCGTTCGGCATGCCCGGCACCGGCGGCTCGCTCGGCTTCGCTGACCCCAAGGCCGGCATCGGCTACGCGTATGTTACGAGTCAGGTGGGGACCTCGTTGACCGGCGACCCGCGGGAGCTTGCGCTGCGAAATGCGCTGTATGCGATCATTTGAATACACGGGATCATGGAAACCCGGAACCAGCCCCTTCAGGAAAAGGAGAACACGATGACCGTTCATCTTGATCACCTGATGGTGCCGTCCCGCAACAAGGCGGCGTCGGCGAAGCTGTTGGCCGAACTGCTCGGGGTTCCGTGGTCGGAAACGGGTGTCGGGCCGTTCGCTCCGGTATACGTGAACGAGGGACTGACCCTCGACTTCGACGAGTGGACCGACCCCGTTCCCATGATTCACTACTGCTTTCGCGTGGACCCGGACGCCTTCAACGCCATCCTCGGCCGGATCAAGGCGGCGGGAATACCGTACCGCAGCAGCGTTCACGGGCCGGTCGATTTCCAGGTCGACACGCAGCACGGCGGCCGCAACGTCTACTGGAACGAACCGGAAGGCCATCAATGGGAAATGCTGACGGTCAGCTATGCGCGTCAGGATCCGTAGGTTGGGGTGAACGCAGTGAACCCCAACAAAGTAACCTCCGTGGCCACGCTTGTCGGGGTTCACTGCGTTCACCCCAACCTACGATTGCTGCTTTCGATAACTACCGAACTCAAACGCTATACGGCTAAACAAAATGCTCAGAAGGTTCATGGCAAACACCATCTATGTGCAGGTCCGGGAAAATGCCTTTCGGCTGCGTCACATTGAAGGCAAGAAGGAGCGCGAGGTATCGGCGCAAAGACCATTTACGACAGCGAGACTGTTGGTCGGCCAATTCCAGGACGCGGCATTATTGCTTCGAAAGGCAATTCAGGAGATCGGAAGCGGCGGTCTGTTCCGGGTCAGCCCGGCTGTGGTCATTCACCCTGTTGAAATGGTTGAGGGTGGTTTGTCGGAGGTCGAAGAAAGGGTGTTCCGGGAACTGGCCCTGGACAGCGGTGCAAGGAGCGTTGTGGTGCATGTCGGTGCACTCCTTACCGACGCGGAGGTAATGTCCGTTGACCAGAAAAAGAAAAAGGCCGTATAACACCTTGTCCGTGCCGATGCCGACGGGAGTGCACCACGTTTCCTGGTGTTGCTGCGGCCGACGCTGCATAACTTGCCATTCACCCAAGGAGCCCTTAAGTGTCAGACAGTAATCCGTATGCAACACCGAAAGCCGAGTTGCGTGGTCCCGGTCCGGGTCGCGGACGCCCCAGGTGGGTCTGGGTCATCTTCATCTTCTACATATTCTCCGCAGTTGCAACGGTGATCTCCTTCTATTTTGTTTACTCCGGAGCGATACCTCTTCCCGAAGAGCAGAAGCGGTATCTGGCGGACCTGACCGTCTTTGATCATGTCCTGTCGTTTGGAATACTGGGTATCAATCTGGTGGCCGCCGTTCAGCTTTTCCGGCTGCGCAGGATCAGCGTCAATCTGTTTCTGACAGCCCTCGCCCTGGGTGTCCTGGCTACAATGTGGAAAGTCGCCGCCAAGGGATGGCTTGCTGCCACGGGCGGTTCCGGTTCAGGCGTGTTGTTGGGCTGGGGGATTGCCGTGGCTGTCTGCCTGTACGCCTGGCGCCTGGCCAGGAAAGGCATCTTGAAATAGCCGGCCGAATCTCATCGCCAAACCAGTCTGCCCGCGGCGCCGCGAACACAGCTTGGCATGGGCTTGCGGGCCTGACTCGACCAGCGAGTTTTTTATCGTTTCGACCGGGTGTGGCCCTGTTGGCCAATCACGGCCTGGATTCCCGGCGCAGCGCCGCCTCCAGGTTCTTGGTCGCGGTAATGTCGACCAGCGTGATCACGACGCCGTCGATCATGTTGTCCAGCCTGCGATAGGGCATGATGCGCACCGAGAACCACCGGCCGTCGTCGGCGAGGACCTGCTTTTCCGCAGGTGCCAGGGTGCGCAGGGTCTCGAGCGCATCGTCATGCAGCGAGGGGTATTGCAGGCTGGTGGTCAGGTCGCTCAGCGGCCGGCCGACGTCGCTTTCCCGAAGACTGATGATCTTCGCGGCCCGGTCGGTATAGCGCCGGACGTTCAGGTTCTGGTCCAGGAACAGAATGGCGATCTCGATGCTGTTGAGCACATTCTTCATGTCGCTCTGGGCGAGCGCGAGATCGTCAAGCTTGGTCTGAAGCTCGCTGTTGATGGTTTGCAGTTCCTCGTTCATGGACTGCATTTCCTCCTTCGAGGTGGTCAGTTCCTCGTTGGCCGACTGCAGCTCCTCGTTGGTGGACTGCAGCTCCTCGTTGGACGACTGCAATTCCTCCCGGGAGGCGCGCGCCTCCTCGCGCAACGAAACGATTTCATCCCGGTACTGCTGGATCTCGGCGGCATGCGCCGCTTCCACCGCGCCCTTCGGCTTGCGCCGGCCGCGGCCGGCCGGGGCAACCGCAATATCGCGGAACACGACCATCGTCATGCCTTGCAGGGCGGCGGGTTCGCGTAACGCCTGCACCGTGACATCGACGAGCTGCACACCCCCCGCGGTCGGCACCTGCAGGCCGTGCAGCTGCAGCGGCTCGTTCAGCGTGCTGGCCTGATTCAGGGCGTCCATGATCGGTGCCCGCAGACCGTCACGCACCATGGCGTGAAAATTCCAGTTGGCCTTGCCGGCGGCCGGTTCCAGGTACTTGCCGGTATGCCCGCTGATGTACACGATATCGCCGTCGCTGTTGAGCACGACGGCCGCAGGCGCGTACACCTGCAACAGAACCTGGTCGGCGGCCGCTTGCAGGCTGTCTGCCGGGTGGGCGGGGGTGTTGGGAGGCGACACGGAGTGCTCCTTGGCTAGTCGGGACAGCGGAGGAAACGAGTTCAGAAGGAGTTCGGGGCCGGCGATCGAGACCTTGTCCTGGCGCAGATAGAGCCGCAGCTTCGACTGGACCGGCGAGAACAGGTGATTGAAACGCCCGACCGTCTCCGAACTCCCGAGCAGCAGCAGGCCCCCGGAGCGCAGGCTGTAGTGAAACAGGGGCAGCAGCTTGCGCTGCAGCATGGGATCAAAGTAGATCAGCAGGTTACGGCAGGAAATCAGGTCGAGCCGGGTGAAGGGCGAATCGAGCACCACGTCGTGCTGCGCAAACAGCACCATGTCGCGGATGTCCTTGTTGACCTGATAATGTGTTTCATGGGCCGTGAAGAAGCGGGCCAGTCTGGCCGCTGACACACTGGCGTTGATCGCGAGGGGATAATTGCCGCGGCGTGCCGCCGCAATGCCGTCCGGACTGAGGTCGGTGGCGAAGATTTGCAGGCTGAACTCATGCGGTGGTGGCATCCTTTGTGCCGCCTCGCTGAATACCATGGCCAGTGAATAGGCCTCCTCGCCGGTCGAGCAGCCGACCACCCAGGCCCGCAGCTTCGGTTCGGTTGTTCGCCGCGCCAGCAGCTCCGGCAAGGCGACGTCCGCCAGATACTCCCAGACCTCGGGGTCGCGAAAGAAACTGGTTACGCCGATCAGCAGTTCCTTGAACAGCAGGTCGATCTCCTGCGCGTTTTGTTCCAGGAAATCCGCGTAAAGCCCCAGCGAGTCGATGCCGTGAATGATCATGCGCCGTTCGATCCGGCGATGCAGGGTGCTGTGCTTGTAGAGCGAGAAGTCGTGCCGGGTTCGTTGCTGCAACAGCGTGACGATGTTCTGAAGGGGTGTTGCTACGGATTCGGGTTGCGCCTCCTCCTCGGTGGCCGTGCCCGGGTCCGGCACCTGGGCGACATATGAGAGGATACGGGCCGGCAACTCGGCGGGCGGGGCGACGATGTCGCTGCAGCCCGCGGCGATGGCGCTCCGGGGCATCGAATCGAACTGCGCCGAGCCGGGCTCCTGCACTGCAGTCAGTCCGCCCACGGCCTTGATCGCCTGCATACCCAGCGTGCCGTCCGACCCCATACCGGAGAGTATCACTGCGATGGCGCGTTCACCCTGGGCACTGGCGAGGGACGAGAACAGGACGTTGATCGGCAGCCGCATGCCGCGCGGCTCGACCGGTGGCGCCAGCTTGAGTGTGCGGTCCGCCACGCTGAGCTCGGCGTTCGGCGGAATCACATACACGCGATCCGGATCGATGCGCATGCCTTGTTTCGCCTCGCGCACCGGCATGGCGGTAATCCGCTGCAGCAATTCCGGTAACAGCGCCTTCTGCGTGGGATCGAGATGCTGCACCACGACATAGGCCATGCCGCTGTTGAGCGGTATCTGGCCCAGAAACTGCTCCAACGCCACCAGGCCCCCGGCCGAGGCGCCGATGCCCACGATGCGCGTGGCAGCCGGCGGGTTGCGGGGAGGGTGAGCGGCGGTCGGGGAGGCCATGGGGGAGAAGCCCTGGGCCAGCGGTAGCCGGCCCCTGGCTGTTGAGCCGGGGAGACCTGTCAGACTCCCTGCGTGCGGGCGGACTCGGAAACAACCATCAGAATGGCCTCGCCGCCCGGTGCCATGTTGGCCACGATGCGCAACGGGCGCGAGCCGCCTTCGCCGTTACCGGCTTGCGCCTCGCAGGACGCGCCGGTGTCCCCGTCACGCAGCTTCTTCAGCAGGCCAAGCAGTGCGAACCGGCTGTCGGGCGCGAGAAAGTCTGCAACAGGGCGACCCCCGATTTCGTCCGGCTCGACCCCGAGCAATCGGGCACCGGCCAGATTGCTTTCGATGACGAGGCCCTCGCGACCCACGACGAAGTACCCGACCGGCGCGAAATCAAAGAGCGCCTTGTAGCGATCCAGATCCTGGGCAAACTCGCGCTCATTGGCCTGGAGTTGCCCATGCTGCAAATCCAGTTCCACCTGATGTGCCTGCAATTCGTGCAGCAGCTTCAGCGCGTCACCGGCGCTGTCGGGAGCGCTGGCCAGCCGGTAAAGGAGCGCCAGGGCGTCGGCACTGACTCCCCAGCCATTGGTCTGCGGAGCGTTGCCTTTCCGGAGCCTGTTTTCAGCGTCGAGGCGCAACTGCGTTTGATGTCTCGGGTCAGTCGTAGGGTTTGGCATTCAGCCTCCTGATGGAGATGCAGAACAGAACCTGGGGCGGAGAACGATTGTTGCCCATATTAGCGCTATTCTCCGGCACTTTCCTGAAACCGGGAATGGCACAGGAAATCCGGTACTATCCAGCGCAGCGGTCCATCCCGGTCGGCGTCCTGGTGCTCGCCACGGGTTTCATTCCAACAAATATCAAGAATTTGCGAGGTTCCTTCGGTTACAGCCGCAGCAAGTCGAGTCCGGCTGTCCCGGCTTCTGAACCAGGAGTTTGTTCATACTCTGGGTAGCGAAGGGGGGGTGACCGACAAAGAACAGGCAATGGGTGCCAGGCTGGGAAACCCCGGGATTTTCCTGCGAACAACAAAAAGAAGGCCGTCTCGCGACGGCCTTCTTGCCCGGCTATTACAACCAAGGCTTCTTGGCTTACTGGGGCACAGTCACGGTTGCAAACGCTTCCAGATTAGCCGCGGCGGCGTGTGAAAACAGCCGGCCTTCCACCACCGTCAGGTTCGAAGCGGTGCCGTTCAGCACACGGACGGCCTCTCCGTTGGCAATTACAGTTCCCTTGAACTGGGAACTCACGCCAAGCGTCGCGGCACTGCCGGCCATCCACCACACGTTCCTGGCCTGAGCGTTGCCGGCCAGAAGAACCCTGCTGTTGGTTGCGGTCGTGAGGGCAAGGTCGGTCTGGAAGATGAAGACCGCATCCGCGTTACCCCCGGCATCGAGGGTGATGTCGCCGCTGAGCGTCATCGCCGCGGTGGTGCGATAGAGCCCCGGTCCATAGATCGGGCCGGGGGTGCTGGGGGTATAACCAACGCACGCCGCCTGTGCAGCAGACAGGTCCCCGGTAATCGGGCAGGCGTTGAGGGTACGGGTCGCAGCATCGTCATACGCGGCCTTGAAGTCGGTTTGGGCCTGGATTGCCGCCGCATCGCCGTTGTGTATCACTCCATTAATGACAGTTACACCCACGACACAGTTATTGCACGCTCCAGCGGGATTCAGTCCAACATCGCCCGTGACGGATGAATCAGCCGCAAGGTTGACCGCTGCGGAGCTGGCAAAGAGGCCGTAGGTACTGGCCGTTCCAAGAACCGGCGATGCGCCTGCGGGTCCGGTGTCTGGTGGTATGACTATGGTTTCGTCATCCCCGCACCCCGCCAAAAAAGCGGCCAGCAGTATGGCCATAAACCACCTCAGTGGTTTGGTAACGCCTTCGAATCTGTTCATTTGCTTCTTCCTTGATATCTGATTCGGCAAAGCATCGGTGCCATCGACCGATGGTTTGCCGGCACTCATGTTGTTAGGCCACGTCAACATTCGTTGTTGGGCCGCTTCGCGACTGTGCGCGCCTTGGCCAATCCATTCCAATTCACAATGGGATCAACCGGAACCAGGCAATCCGTCACACCGGATACACTATCCGGCATTTGACAACACCGCTCTGTGCGTTGACCAACGTAGAGGCAGCTGTTTCGGGAAGACCGGATGGAAACTGTGCTTGCGATGCAGTCGGTGGCACACTTGGACGATAACCACCAGGATCGGGGCTGCGTGCTGCATTCGCCCGTTCGCGCGCCAGGTTCCCGGACGAACATCCGAACTGCGGTTGTTTGAAGCAATGCACTATGTACCGGCCTGCTCAGTAATCGCTCTGCCCCCGGGATTTCTGCGGCGTGTTCTGTGCGATGTCGCACATATTGTCCCGGCAATCTTGGTTACCATGGTGAGGCCCTTGCGTTGTCCTTACTTCAATAAGCCGTCCGCACCAAACCGGGAATGCCATGGGTGAGCAGGAGCTGACAAACGCAGGCTGGTTCATCCTCATCGGCGGCCTGTTGCTCGCCATGGGTCTCATTCCATCGACCCTCAAGCGCCTGCCGATCACCTCGGCCATCATCTATCTGGCGGTGGGCATCGTGGTCGGACCCATGGTCCTTAACCTGTTCCATTTCAACCCGCTCCAGGAATCGGCACTGCTGGAGACGCTCACCGAAGCAGCGGTGCTGATTTCGCTGTTCTCCGCCGGGGTAAAAATGCCCGTGCCCGTCCGCCTCGCGCACTGGCGCGCGCCGATTCGGCTGGCGGTGGTGTCGATGGCCGTGACCGTCGGGCTGATCGCCGCGCTGGCCTACTATGCGCTCGGGCTGCCACTCGGTGCGGCGGTGCTGCTCGGCGCCATCGTGGCGCCGACCGATCCGGTGCTGGCCACGGATGTCCAGATCCGTCACGCCGATGACCGCGACCGGCTGCGCTTCATCTTGACCTGCGAGGCGGGCATCAACGACGGCAGCGCGTTCCCGTTTGTCATGCTGGGACTGGGGCTGCTCGGTCTGCACGAGATCGGTGAGCTCGGCCTGCGATGGGTCATGGTGGACGTGCTGTGGGCAACGTCTGCCGGCATCGCCATTGGCGCGCTGCTGGGCCACGGGCTGGGCCGTCTGGTATGGAAACTGCGCCGCAACCGCTCCGAACGGAAACTTCTGGATGACTTCCTGGGGCTCGGGCTGATCGGCCTGGCATACGGGCTGAGCGTGTACGTCGGCGCCTGGGGTTTTCTGGCGGTGTTCTTCGCCGCCGTGGCGTTGCGCCAAACCGAGCTCAAACTCTCCGGTGACCATCCGGAACCCCCGCAACGGTTACACGCGCGCGCGACCGACCACACGGATGCGCAACTCGCGCGGACCAGCGAGGGGTCGCTGATCTTCGGGGAACATCTGGAGCGGCTCTCGGAAGTGATGCTGATCCTGTTGATCGGCGGCATGCTGTTCATCGACTCCTGGAGCTGGCGGGCGGTCGGCTTCGCGCTGTTCCTGTTCCTGGTGGCGCGCCCGGTCAGCGTTCTGGTCGGCCTGGTCGGCACCGGCACGCCGTGGAAGATCCGTGGCATGGCGGGCTGGTTCGGGGTGCGGGGAATCGGTTCGCTCTACTATCTGATGTTTGCCATACAACACGGTCTCGCGGAAGACCAGGCAATGCAGCTCATGCACCTGACGCTGATGGTGGTCGCCCTGTCAATCCTTGCCCATGGCACCAGCGTCAAGCCGCTGATGGAACGCTTCTGGCATCCGCAGAAGCGGGATCAGGAGTAGGCGCGCGCCGTCTTTTGCCCCGCGGCGGGGTGATCGGCCCCGGTGTTGGACTGCAGCGGCGTCCGTTACTGAGTCCGCCGGGGTGGCACGTGGTTTGCGCCCACGCGGGGAAATTATGGAGTGAGCGCGTGGGCAGTGTGTTCCCGTCTTGCCTGGCTGCCCAGACCGATCCGGTGGCGAAAACCAGTCTGACGATTTCGCCGGGCAAGCCCGCTGGCCCAAGGCAGTCATTGGGCGACGGTGGTCGTATCCTGGCGGTACCGCACATCGGACAGCAGACGGCTCAATTCATTCTTGACCACCGTGTAGCACTCGCACACGCGGGTCTCCAGTCCGGACCGCTCCAGCACGGTAATGTGGCCACGGCGGTAACGAATGAAACCGGCCTGCTGCAATTTCCCGGCGGCCTCCGAGATGCCTTCCCGGCGCACGCCGAGCATGCTGGCGACCAGCTCATGCGTCATGATCAGCTCGTTCGAGGGCAATCGATCGAGGGTCAACAACAGCCAGCGGCACAGTTGCTGCTCGATCGAATGGTGCCGATAGCAGGCGGCGGTCTGGGTCATCTGTGTCATCAGCGCCTGGGTGTAGCGCAGCAGCATGCGCTGCATCAGGCCGGCGCGATTGAATTCCTGCTTCAGCAGGCGGCCCTCCAGACGGTAAGCGTGGCCCGCGGTCTGCACCACGGCCGAGCTGGGCGTGGTATCCCCTCCCATGAACAGCGAAATGCCGACCACACCTTCATTGCCCACCCCTGCGGTTTCGGCCGACGCGCCCGACTCCATGACATAGTGCAGCGACACGATGGCGGTGGTGGGGAAATAGGCGTGCTGCAACTGTTGGCCGGGTTCGTAGAGGAGCTCACCGAGCCGCATCGGGACCAGCTCCAGATCCGCAGCCACGCGCTCGAATTCCGCCGCAGGCAGGGCGGCGAGCAGATGGTTTTGATTCGGACTATGGGGTGACAACATGGTGAACCATCGAAATCCGGTGTGTTATTGTTATGGGGCGAGTTCCACGCCGATGCCGCGATAACCGATGAAGCGGCTGGCCTGGTTGAACATCGGTTCCCCGCTCACCCGGAACTTCTGGTGCGAGCCGTCGGGATTGACGCGGCTGAATGTGAAATCCAGGAATGGCTGCCGGGCGGCAATCATTGCCTGAAGCTCTTTCCGCTCCGCCTCATTCCAGCCGGTCACCTGGGCGCCACCCGGTTCGTCCACCAGGGCGCCGACCCGGATTCCGAGCATCTCCAGAACCGGCCCCGAAACCTTGGTGAAGTTTCCGTCCTCGTCCTGCTCCCAGTACCAGTCGGAGGCCAGTTCGGTCAGGCTGCGATAGCGCGCTTCGCTTTCGCGCAGTTCGGCGGTCCGTTCCTGTACCGTCTGTTCCAGCACCTTGTTGAAATTTTCGAGTTTCTTGTACAGCAGCCGTACTTCCAGCATGTTGTGGATGCGGGTCTTGACCTCGACCAGGTCGAACGGCTTGCTGATGAAGTCTTTCGCGCCGGCCTGCAATGCGCGCAGTTTGTGTCCCGGTTGGGCGGTGAGCACGATGACCGGAAGGTAGGCGTCGGATTCATTGGTCTTCAGGCCCTCCATGACCTGGAAGCCATCCATGCCGGGCATCTGCAGGTCGAGCAAAATCAGGTCGTAGCGGTTCTTGCGATGCAGTGCGCACACCGACTGCGGATCCATCGTCGACGTGACCTGCTGGTAGCCGTCCTCACGCAGCATTTGCTCGAGCAACTGCACATTGGCATTCTGATCGTCGACGATCAGGATGCTGGCGGCAAGAATGTCGGCGGCACTAATCATCACGGGATCCCGGGTTACCGGCGCTGTTCAATCCTGTTTCCGAGAACTCCAGCGCCTTGTCCAGCGCCTCCATGAATTCGTTGACCATGATCGGCTTGGTGAGGTAGCGGAAGAATCCTGCCGCCAGGCCCTTCCTGATGTCGTGGGGCATGGCGTTGGCGCTGATGGCAAGCACCGGGATGTGCGCCGTGGCCGGATCGGCACGCAGGATTTGCAGCGCCTCGATACCGCTGATGCCGGGCAGGTTGATGTCCATCAGGATCACCTCCGGCTGATGGGTGCGCGCGAGCGCGATGCCGCGCGTGCCATCCCCCGCGCTCAACAGGCGCATATCGGGACGACGCGCGATGAGTTGCTCGACCAGCTGCAGGTTGGCCCGGTTGTCCTCTACGTACAGCAGGGTGCGCAGCGCCGCGCCACGCGCCGCGTGCGCCTGAATCGGCGCCAGCGGATCGCCGAAACCGGCGTCGGGCTGTGGTTCCGGTGCCATGTTCAGTTCGATCCAGAACGTACTGCCCACCCCGACGGTACTTTCCACGCCGATGGCACCGCCCATCAATTCCACCAGACGCTTGCTCACCACCAGGCCGATGCCGGTGCCTTCCTCGGCGCTGGCCTCCTGTCCGAGCCGATTGAACGGCTGGAACAGTTGCGCGAGCTTTTTCGGCGACAGTCCTTCGCCGGTATCCTGCACGCTGATGCGTATGCGTTTCGCGGTGTTCGGGCGACACGTCACCTCGACGGTTCCCCGCGGGCGGTTGTATTTGATGGCGTTGGAAAGCAGGTTGATGAGCACCTGCTTCACCCGGGTGCGATCGGCTTTGACGAAGTAGGGGGCTGTGAACTCGGGGAAGCTCATGCGGATGCCGCTTTTCTGTGCCTGCGGTTCGATCATGGCCTGGCATTCGAGTATGACGTCGACCAGCGACATGGGCTCCTGCGAGATCGAAAGCTTGCCGGACTCGATCAGCGCGAGATCGAGGATTTCGTTGATCAGCTCCAGGAGATACCAGCCCGCCTGGAGGATCTGATCGATGCTGGCCTTCTGGGCCGGAGTTGGCGGCGGCGAACCCGACTCCAGGAGCTGGGCAAAACCGAGAATGGCATTGAGCGGGGAGCGCAACTCATGGCTCATGCTGGAAAGAAAATCCGATTTGGCGAGGTTGGCTTTTTCCGCCGCAGCCTTGGCGTTGATCAGCTCGGCTTCCACCTGCTTGCGCACGGAATTGTCGGCGCCGATCAGCAGATAGCCGATGATGTCGTCCTGGTCATCGCGCAACGCCGTGATCGACACGATGGCCGGGAAGCGGGTGCCGTCCTTGCGGATGTAGGTCAATTCATAGCTGTCCACGATCCCGCGCGATGCCTTGAAGGCCAGTGCCTGGAAGCCCGGCGCAATGGAGGTGGCGAGTTCGAGGCTCAGTGCCTTCGCACGTGCCATGACTTCCTGCGGATCATGAATGTCGCTGGGGCTGAGCTTGTTGACGACCTCGGTGGCCCGATAGCCGAGCATGCGCTCGGCGCCGCTGTTGAACAGCTGAATGACGCCTTTCTCATCGGTGGCAATAATCGAGAAATTGGCGCTGTTGAAGATCGCGTTCTGCAGGGCCCCGGTCGTGAGCAAGGCCTCCTGGCGCCGGACATCGGTGATGCCTTCCACTGCGCTGGCGGCGGGGTTGCGAATCGCGGAGTCGTGGACGTGTTCTGACATGGCCGGCCTCTCATAACGCGCGAATGGATCCGGCGGATCGCGTTGGCCGAAGGGGCGAGGCGCCGTACCTGCCTGTACGCTCATCCTGGAGGAAAGAACGCGGGTTCTTGCTTACAGGTGCCGGTGGTAAATGGAGGTTGTGGGCGAATCCTGAGAACGATTTCCACTGTAGTGGCCAAGCCCGCCGCTCTCTGTGCGTTGGCGAACATAGGGCGGGGACGGTGGCAGGTTATTGAAATTAGTAGGGTGGGCACGTCGTTTGTGCCCACCTGCGGAAAAATTGGGAACGAGCGTGTGGGCACTGCGTGCCCACCCTGCCGGCAGCCCGGTTTGAAGAGGGGCGGGAAACGGGATGACACTATAGAAGCGGGCGATCCGTGCTAATCGCCGAGCAGTTCGCCGACCGGCTTCAGGTCTTCCACTCGATCGCATATCGCCTTGATGATCATGATGATGGGTATACCCAGCAACAACCCCCACACACCCCACAACCAGCCCCAGAACAGCACGCTGATGAAAATGACCACCGGGTTCATCCGGCTGGCCCGGCCGGTGAGCCACGGTGTCAGCAGGTAGCCTTCGAGACCGGTGATGAGCAGCGAGATGCCGGCGACCCCAAGCGCCATGCCGAATGTTCCGAACTGGAGGAAGGCAACGAGCGACGTACCGCCGGTGACGATGACCGGTCCGAGGTAGGGGATGGTATTGAATACCGCGGCGGCGATTCCCCAGATTGCTGCATGCTCCAGGCCGATCCACAGAAACGCGAGCCAGGTCGCCACGCCGACCAGGATGCTGGTGAAAATCTGCACCAGCAGAAAGCGTTGAATCTGCCCGGTGATCTCATCCAGAACCCGGAGGGTGATTCGCTTGTTGCTCAACGTGGGGCCGGCAATCTTGACTATTTTGCGCCGGAACGTGTCACCCGACACCATAATAAAGTACGCCAGAAACAGCACCATGGTGATCTGGGCGGCAAACCCGATCGCCCCCTTGGTTCCCATCCAGAAGTAGTCTTTGACATCGAGCTTGCGCTTCTCGACCTGCACGCGCGTCACGCCGCTCGGTGCGGTGGCTGCCGGGGCGCCGGCATCGCTCGCCGCCTGTTCGAGCTGGGTGGCGGCTCTTTGCATTTTCTCCATCGTGCCTTCGGACGTTCCCTGCTCTTCGAGCAGCGCCAGGCGGAGCTTGTGCGCCGCTTCGGGCAGGGATTCGATCAGTTCGCCGGCGTCATCGCCGAACGAGTAGACCGCCGAGCCGGTCCCGCCCACGATGGCGAGCAGCAGCACTGCGGCGCCGACGGCCCGCGGGATGTGCCATTTTTGCATCAGGTTGACGGGAGCCGAGAGCGCGTAGCTGATCATCACGCCCAGCATCATCGGGATGAACACCGCCTGGGCCCAGTGCAGCGTGAAGACGACCGCGAGTACCGCCAGCACCGCGAGCGAGACACTGTACACATCCACCGGCGTGCGCAGCGCCGCCACCGGTTTCGCCATATCCGCCTGGTGTCGGCTACGGGCACCCTTGGTTCTGGGCGAGAGTTTTTTCTTCATTGCCGAGCCCTCTTTACGCGGATGCCAGGCGCCACCTGACAGCGGTATTGGTAAGCAAACTTCTGACCAAGACCGATCTCTTCCTGTTCGTCATTCCGGCGAACGCCGGAATCCAGGTTTCCAACGGGATTCTGGATGCCGGCCCCCGGCCTGCAACACGGCGGGGCAGGCTCTGCCGGCAGTCGAACGAACCCGGTTCTGGTCGGCGGATTATCGCTCATGGCCGATACCCCCGGGGACTTCGAGCAGGCTTCTGGTTGGCGCTGACGCACGGTTCCAGCCGCTGCCCGGATCGCTGTTTAACGGCGATCCGGGCAGCGGCTGGCCGCCCGGTCCGGCAACCCGTACAGCGGCTAGCTCTTCCTGCCGCCAAGAACCAGGAGCACGCCGCCGATGGCGATCGCACCCACGCCGGCCCAAACCGGGACGTTGACCGTCTCCTTGTCCTTGACCGACAGCTCGAGCGATCCAAGCTTGGCCTCATGGGTTTCCTTGGTGTAGCTGAAACTGCCGTACACCAACCCGAGGATGCCGGCTAAGATCAGCACGATTGCGGCAATCTTGACTGCGTTCATCTTGTCTTCTCCTGATTAGGGAAACTCCTGGATCCCCGCCACGAACCGGGTGGCGGGGAGTGACAACGAAATGCCGGATCCGCGTGCCGCCGGGCCACCCGGCCCGGTGCCCGGTTCGTACCTGATCGATCCACGGTCGTTATACGCGTCGCCCCTGAATGAGGCGAATCAGAATCACCACGACCGCGATGACCAGGAGGACATGGATGAGTCCACCCATGGTGTACGAGGTGAAAAAACCCAGAAGCCAGAGGATGATCAGGATGACTGCAATGGTCTCGAGCATTTTGTTTCTCCTGTTTCAAGGACCTGGCGAATTGCAGGTCGGGTGACCTGCTGCCGCCTGATCGTCGGGTGCCGCTGCGCGGTTCTGCGATACCCAAGTTTCCTGTTCGACGCCGCGCACCGGAATCGGGTGCCGGACGGAACCGGGAAAGCATGGATAGTCGGTATTCATTCAATAAGCACTCAGTAATTCAAACCGATCACAAGATTCAGGTTTCGTCCGTCGTACGCGAAGCTGGCGGCGTCGAACGACGGGGCGCCGAGAAAACCTTTGGCATCTCTCGAAAAGCCGTAGCCTTCCGTTGGCACTCCCAGCCAGTTGGTATCCAGCTCGCCGTTCATGTTCTCGTCATGAATGACGGCAAGCGCATAGGTTCCGGCCGGGATGTCTTCGAAGTCGCAGCGCGCCTGGGACTCCCGGATCTTGATGATCATGATATTGGTCGCGAACACCAGAAACTCCCTGGGGAAACCGACGTGCGACTCGAAAAGCGCGCAGGCGACGCCGCCGGTGCTGTTTCTGATGTTCAGAACCTGCACGTGAATTCCCGGGCACGGGGACTGGGCCCGGGCGGGAAGACTGGCAAACGCCAGCACGGCCAACAATGCGACGCATACGATTCCCCGCGAGATCGATGCCCCCGGGTTCTCGATCCTGGAGATTGGCGCGTACTTCCAGCTGCTCGGGCTCACTCATGACCCTCCTCACCGCTCCACCCAGCCTGGGCGCAGCCTGAGTCGATCGTCAAGGAACTCCCGGTTTCCTTCCACGGAGCTCGCCTTGCCTGCTGTAGCTGCCTGCTCTCTCCGAACCGGCGATGATGCGCCAGCCTGCGCAATGCTGCAGCGGATCCTGCGTGCCGGCCTCGCGCTGCCCGTCCCAACAGAGCAGCCTAGGTCCGCATGATGTGTCGGCCGACAGGGCGGTCCTTGATCAGGCCTTTCCCGCCGGCCCGCTTCGCGGCCCGCTTTTTGGCCGCGGTCATTCGACCGCCTCTGCTTTTCTTTGCCATCTGAATTTCTCCTGATCACGCTTCTGCATGAGATTGGAAACGCCACCATCGCACAAAGCCGCGCCTCGCTCTGTACGCCAAGACACATCAAACGGAATGTGTGGTAACCGA
>Ga0316622_100000441_pt1 | contig 23918 bp, 13 predicted proteins | sample OWC_Aug_OW2_C1_D_FD_207646 | JGI IMG/M metagenome (GOLD analysis project Ga0316622, IMG submission 207646) | Wetland soil microbial communities from Old Woman Creek delta, Ohio, United States - OWC_Aug_OW2_C1_D5_C | ecosystem: Environmental > Terrestrial > Soil > Wetlands | place: USA: Ohio... | reverse complement strand
ACGAGCTCCCCGAGCGCCTCCTCGACCTGGCTGCGCAGGAGCCCCGAGCCCTCCACGATCTCCGCGAAGAACGAGGCACCGTGACGGCGCAGGTGCTCCAGGACCGCACGGCCCGCCGCGGTCAGCACTTCCTGGAAAGTCTCATCCGACGGCGGTGCCTGGTACGCAGCCGCGCCGTCCCGCCTCAGGATCGCGATGGGGGTCGTGCGTACGGGGCCGGTGCGCCCCGCGCTCGCCGCGGCCGGGACGCGCACGCGGCACCACAGGAACCGCCCGCTCTGGCAGGCCGCATCCAGCCACAGCGGGTCGTAGTCGGCCATGCGCGCGGGGAGGATCTCCTCCTCCCAGGCCGCGGCCGGCGCCTCGTAGCCCTCGAGCTGCTCGAGGAGCAGCACGAGCGCCTCGGGTCCCGCGACGCGCTCCTGCGCATCGACTCTCTGCCAGGCCAGGAGGAAGCGCATGAAGTCGGCCTGCGCCACCGGCTCGATCTCGCGGCGCAGGCGGTCGAGGGTGGCGCGGTGGATGCGCGCGAGGAGCCGGCGCTCGCACCACTCGATCTCCACCGCGCCCGGCGTGAAGCGGCCGCGCAGCACCGTCCCCTCCCCCTCGAGCGCGATGAGGGCCGCTTCGACCGCCGCGGGGGAGAGCGCGAGCGGCTCGGCCAGCCGCGCCGCCGTCGTCGGACCGAGCCCCGCGAGCCGACCGCGCAGGATCTCCACGAGCGCCTCGGCCGAGGTGAAGGCTCGATCCGCGGGCCGGGGCGGCGGCTCGATGTGCGGCGTCAGCGCGGCGGCGGGCAGGATCATTCGCAGCTCCGGGATGCGCTCCGCCGCGACCCACAGCCCGCCGAGCCGGCTCGCGCTCCGGTTCGCCACGAGGTCCGCGAGCAGGCCGTCCCAGCCGCCGCGGCCGGCTTCGTCGGCGCTCACGAAACCCAGCAGGACCAGCGCGTCGTGAAGCTCGTCGGCGTCTCTCGGGTCCGGCCAGGCCTCCGCGCGGACCCTCTCGATCGCCTGCGCATCCAGTGCGCCTAGCGCGGCGGCGTCCCGGGGATCGAGCCAGCGCCGCGCCTGCACCGCCTGGACGCGGCGTTCCTCGAGCGGAGCGTCGTCGAGGAAGGCGTAGGGCTTGGCGCCGAGGACCTCGAGGGCGAAGGGCGAGGGCTCGATTCGATCCCGGAAGACCAGGGTCTTCTCGCCTCTCTCGATCGAGGAGAGAAGCGCCTCGAGGCGATCGATGTCCATCGCCTCTTCGAGGCAGTCGCGGATCGTTTCCTTGACGAGCGGGTGTTCCGGGATCTCGCGGTCCCCCGCGATGTTCTCGAGGCAGGCGAGCTGGTCGGGAAAGACCAGGGACACGAGATCCTCGGCCTGCATCCGGAGCAGGCGGGGGGGCACGCGGCGACCCCCGCGGAAGCGCAGGATCGCGAGGGCGCGGGCCGCGTTCCAGCGCCAGCGCACGGGGAACATCGGCGCGTCCAGGAGCGCCTGGGTCAGGACCTCGCGCAGCGTCGCCGCGCGCAGGAAGCCCATCACGTCCTCCAGGGGAAAGCTGTGGGTCGGACCCAGGGAGAGCAGGATCGCGTCCTCGGTCGCCGCGGCCTGGAGCTCGAAGTTGAAGGTGCGGCAGAAGCGCTTGCGCAGCGCGAGCCCCCAGGCGCGGTTGATCCGGCTCCCGAACGGCGCGTGAAGGACGACGTGCATGTCCCCCGCCTCGTCGAAGAACCTCTCGACGACGAGCGTGTCCTGGGTCGGCATCGCCTGGAGCGCGGCCCGGCCCGCGGCGAGGTACTCGGCGATCTGCGCCGCCGCCGCCTCGGACAGCCCGCGCTCCTCGCGCAGCCAGCGCGCGACCGCCGCGACACCGTGCTCTTCCCCCGCCGCTGCGAGAATGGCGGCGACCTCGCCCCGGAATCTTGCGAGCGCGGCCGACAGCTCGGGACTGCGCCCCGGTGCCTCACCCAGCCAGAACGGGACCGATGGGACCGCGCCGCGCGCGTCCTCGACGAGCAGCCGTCCCTGCTCGAGCTTGAGGATCCGCCACGAGGCGTTGCCGAGCTGGAAGATGTCCCCCGCCTGGCTCTCCAGGGCGAAGTCCTCGTTCACGCTGCCGAGCAGGATTCCCGAGGGCTGGAGGACGACGTGGTAGTCCGCGCTGTCCGGGATCGCGCCGCCCGAGGTGATCGCGGCCAGGCGGGCGCCGCGCCGCGCGCGCAGGCGCCCGTGGACCCGATCGTGGTGGACGAGCGCCCCGGCGCGTCCGCGCCGGGTGTGGAAGCCCTGCGAGAGCATGTTCAGCACCGCGTCGAAATCCTCGCGCGCGAGGTCCCGGTAGGGCCAGGCTCCGCGCGCGAGCCGGAACAGGTCGTCCTCCCTCCACTCCTCGCAAGCGGCCGCGGCCACGATCTGCTGCGCGAGGATGTCCAGGGGCGCCGTGGGGATCTCGAGCCGCTCCAGCTCGCCGCGGCCGAGCGCGTCGAGGAGCGCGGCCGCCTCTACCAGCTCGTCGCGGCTCGTCGGAAAGATCCGGCCCTTCGGGACCCGGCCGAGGGCGTGGCCGGAGCGCCCCACACGCTGCAGCAGGGTGGAGATGGAGCGCGTCGACCCGATCTGGCACACGAGGTCCACGCTGCCGATGTCGATCCCCAACTCCATGGATGCGGTCGCCACCAGGGCGGGCAGCTCGCCCGCCTTGAGCCGCCGCTCGGACTCGAGGCGCCGCTCGCGGGACAGGCTTCCGTGATGAGAGGCCACGCGATCGGCGCCCAGGCGTTCCGAGAGGTGGCGGGTCACGCGCTCCGCCAGGCGCCGGGTGTTCACGAAGATCAGGGTGGTGCGGTGCTCCCGGATCAGCTCGGCGAGGCGGTCGTACACCTCCCCCCACACCTCGTGGGACATCACCGCCTCGAGCGGCGAGCGCGGGACCTCGAGCCCGAGATCCAGATCGCGGCGGTGCCCCACGTCCACGATGGAGCACTCGGGAACCGCGGAGGACGGGACGCGTCTCGATCCCACCAGGAAGCGCGCCACCTCGTCCACCGGCCGCTGCGTGGCGGAGAGCCCGATCCGCAGCAGATCGCCGCCCGCGAGCGCCTCGAGCCGCTCGAGCGTCAGCGCGAGGTGCGAGCCCCGTTTCGTCCCCGCGACGGCGTGGATCTCGTCCACGATCGCGGTTCGGGCGGTGCGCAGCATGCGCCGCCCGCCCTCGCTCGTCAGGAGGATGAAAAGCGACTCGGGGGTGGTCACGAGGATGTGCGGAGGCTTGCGCGTCATGGCCGTCCGCTCCCCCGCGGGGGTGTCGCCGGTTCTCACGAGGGTGCGGATCTCGATCCCGTCCAGGCCCGCACCCTCGAGCTCGCCGCGGATCTCCCGGAGCGGCTCGAGGAGATTGCGGTGGATGTCGTTGGAGAGGGCCTTGAGCGGGGAGACGTAGACAACCTGGGTTTCGTCCGCGAGGTCCCCCGCGAGCCCCTGGCGAACCAGGCCGTCGATCGCGGCCAGGAACGCGGCGAGCGTCTTGCCCGACCCCGTCGGGGCGGCGATCAGAGTGTGGCGCCGCGCGTGGATCGAGGGCCAGGCCGCGTCCTGGGCCGCGGTCGGCTCACCGAAACGCGTCGCGAACCAACACTGGACCGCGGGATGGAAAGAAACGGGGACATTCTGCTTTTCCGACCGCGGCGCGGACGCCATTTCATCCTCCCGCGATGGAAAAGCAGAATGTCCCCGACTTCTACAGTTTCGTCAGCTCGACGCGGCGGTTCTTGGCCTTGCCCTCTCGTGTCTTGTTGTCGGCGATCGGCTTCGTCTCTCCGTAGCCTCTCGACGAGAGCTGGAACGCCGGCACCCCCTGGGACTCGAGATAGCTCGCCACCGCACTGGCGCGGCGATCGGAGAGCCTCAGGTTGTAGGCGTCGCTGCCGCTGGAGTCGGTGTGCCCGCCGACCTCGACTTTGACATCCGGCCAGTCGCGGAGCGACGCCGCGACCTTGTCGAGAATCGCCGTGGATTCGGGAGTCAGCCGGTCGCTGTCGACCTCGAAGTTCACCCCCTCGAGCACCAGGCTCTTCTTGCCGGGCTCGAAGATCGGTGCCGCCTTGGCCGCGATCGGGCAGCCCGCGGCGTCCACCTTGGTACCGCGCGGCGTGTCCGGGCAGCGGTCGATGCCGTCGAAGACCCCGTCCCCGTCGCTGTCCAGCGGACACCCCTTCGCGTCGACCTTGGCTCCGCGCGGCGTATCCGGGCAACGATCGATGCCGTCGAACACACCGTCCCCGTCGCTGTCCGTGGGGCAGCCGCGGCTGTCCACGCGCGCCCCTTGCGGGGTGTTCGGGCAAGCGTCGGCGCCGTCCGGAACTCCGTCCCCGTCGCTGTCCAGCGGACAGCCCGTGGCGTCCACCGCCCAGCCCCGAGGCGTGTCCGGACAGCGATCGATCCCATCGAACACACCGTCCCCGTCCGTGTCCTTGGGGCAGCCCCTGTCGTCGGCGACGGCACCCCGGGGCGTCGCCGCGCACTGATCCGAGCAATCCGGCACGCCGTCGCCATCGGCGTCGGGGAAGCTGCCCCCGATCCCCCACGACCAGCCGATGGTGGCCTTGAGGTTCAGCATGTCGTTCTGGGAGGGGTCGATCCCTCCCAGCACCCAGTCGGGGCGAACTTCCCACCGGAATGCCTGTCCCGGCGTGCCGGGGAATCTCTGGCCGAATCCCATGCTCAGGAAGAAGTTGTTCTGCCCCTTCCCCTGCTGTGGGTCGAAGTTTGCGTATCCGACGGCGGCGTCCAGGAACCAGTTCGAGCTCTTGGGAACGCCGAAGATCTTCTCCATGCCGAGCCTCGCGGAGGCCTCGCCCACGTCCCCGCGGGCCAGCTCGCCGTTGTACAGCGTGTACGCCCCGTCGACGAAGACCGTGCGGTCGAAGCAGTAGAAATGGTCCCAGCGTATCCCGAAGAGAGGATTCGGGATGCCCTGCTTGTCCTCCCCGACGATCGCCTTGTCCCCGAACGCCACGCCGACGAAGACGGTGTAGGTGTCGTCCGGCGGCGCCGTCTGCTCTTCGGCCTGTCCCATTCCCGGCGCGCAGATCGCGGCAAGGCCGATCAGCGCCAACGGCAGCAGCCCCCTCGATCTCGAAAGCAACATCGCCGTCCCTCCCCTTCCCGTCGCCCGACCTGCGGCGAGGCGTCGATTCTACGCCCGCGCTTCGAAAAGAAGAAGAGGTTCCCGGGGTTCGGGTGCGTGAGGCCTGCAGTGGTAGCTCGTGGCGCCGCGGGGCCCGGCGTGGGGTAGGATCCGGGGGGCATGGAGCGCACGACACCGGCGCGTCTCGAGGTCCTCGCCGCTGCGTTGCTGTTCTCGACGGGCGGCGCGGCGATCAAGCTCTGCTCGTTCTCGGCCTGGCAGGTGGCCTGCTTCCGATCCGCCGTCGCGGTCGCGACGTTGTGGATCGCGCTCCCCGCGGCACGCCGCTTCCTGCATCCGAAGTCGCTCGCGGTGGGTGCCGCCTACGCGGCCTGCTTGACCCTGTTCGTCTCCGCCAACAAGGAGACGACGGCTCTGAATACGATCTTCCTGCAGTCGACCTCCCCGCTGTACATCCTTCTTCTCTCCCCCTGGCTTCTCAAAGAGCCGATCCGCAGGCGCGACCTGCTCTTCATGGGGATGCTCGGACTCGGAATGCTCACGCTGCTCGCGGGAGGCGAGGCGCCGCGAGCGAGCGCGCCCAATCCGCCCCTGGGGAACCTGCTGGCCGCCGCCAGCGGCGCGTGCTGGGCGCTCACCGTGATGGGGCTGCGCGCGGTGGGCAAGGAGGACGTCGGCGGCAGGTCTCCGACCGCGGCCTCCGCAGCGCTGGCGGGGAATCTCCTCGCATTCCTCTTTTGCCTTCCCTGGGCTCTCCCCGTCCCGGCCGGAAGCGTGACCGACTGGGTCGCCATCCTCTATCTGGGAGTGTTCCAGATCGGCCTCGCGTACGTGTTCCTCACCTCGGCGATCCGCAAGGTCCCCGCGCTCCAGGCTGCGCTGCTGCTCCTCCTCGAACCCGTGCTGAATCCGGTCTGGGCGTGGCTCATCCAGGGCGAATCTCCGAGCACCTGGTCCTTGCTCGGGGGCGCGATCATTCTCGTGGCAACCCTCGTCCAGGCGCTGCGCGAGTAGAGCTGCGATCGCCCGTGGACGTCCGGATGCGGACGCCGGAGAGTGTTCGAGCACCCAGTCACGGATCTTGGTGAGAAGACGGGTCGAGAAATCCTGTCGTTCGCGAGCCGGCAGCGGGTCTTCTCGCTCCCCTTCGCCCTGCGCTACCGTCTCGCCTGCGATGCCTGGTCTGACCCCCATTTCGGCTGGACACCTCTTGGCCCCAGGATGAGGGCAAGAAACGCGGGTCGGGATGGGCGAGTTCAAGCGGGAATCTGACGGCCGCCGCATCTTCACGAGCGACTGCAAGCGAGCCACGAGGATCCCGCCGGGAAGAGCGGACGATTCCGTTGTACCTCCGAAACGCTGAGCCTATCCTGTCGGCATGGACCGCGTATTTCTAGCAACGCTCGGCTGCGTCGTCCTCTCCGGGGCCATCGCGGCGGAGGGGCCGATCCAGCCCCCGCGCCTCGTCCTGGCGAGCTGGAACATCGCGCACCTGGCCCGGGAGACAGGGGCGGGAGAGGTCCCGCGCTCGACCGAGGACTACGCCAGGCTGCGGGACCGTGCCGCTTCCCTGGGCGCCGACATCGTCGCCCTCCAGGAAGTCCAGGGGGCCGGCGCGGCCCGCCGTCTGTTCGACGCTCGCGCCTGGGATTTCCACTTCGCGGCGAGCTGGATCGTCCCGGGTTCCTTCCGCCAGGTGCAGTACAGACCGGAGGACCGGAAGCACCAAGCGAAGCTGTCCGATCACTGTGCGATCGTGGTGGCGATTCCGTAGCGGGTCCGCCCCGGCTCCCTCGCGAATTTCCCTTCCACGCAGGCGCCGGATGGCGGTATCTTGAAAGGTCCAAGCCGGTTCCCGCTTCGGAGCCACGCGCCCTGAAAGGAGTCGCGATGCTGCACCGTTCGGCGCTCCCGCTTCTCGTCCTTTGCCTCGTCACCATGTTCGGCCTCGCGACGCCCGCGACGGGCGGAGAGCCCCCGAAGAGCTACTTCGTGGACGTGCGGCTCGACGACCTCGCGCAGGCGGCGAAGCTCTCCGAGGAGGGGTTCGACGTCGCGGGAGTGGATCGGACCGCGATGGCCGCCGGCGTCGTCGGAAGCGCGGATGACCTCGCGCGGCTCAACGCGCTCGGCTGGGTCTACACGATCCGCAAGGTGGTCACGTCCGGCGAGACGGACTTCGCCCTCTCGGACTACACGGATCCTCAAGAGCTCTCGGCCTTCCTGAGCCAGGTCGAGACCAACTACCCGACGCTCGCGAAGAAGGTCATCCTGCGCGACACGCTGTTCGAGGGTCAGAAGCTGATGGCCCTGAGGATCACGCAGAACATCAGCCAGGATCACGACCGCCCGGTGTTCATCCTCGACGCGCAGCACCACGCCCGCGAGGTGATGACGACCGAGATCGCCCGGGACATGATCGAGTACCTGACCTCGAGGTACGCGACGGACCCTCAGGTCCGGCGCTGGGTGGACAACGTCGAGATCTGGGTCGTCGGCAGCGTGAATCCCGACGGCGCGATGTACATGTTCACCACCGACAGCAACTGGCGAAGGAACCGCCACCCGAGCTGCGCAGTCGACTTGAACCGCAACTACCGGTTCCTGTGGGGCTCGTGCAACGGCTCGAGCGGGAGCTGCGCGGACGACACGTTCCGCGGCGCCTCCCCGGAGTCGGAGCCCGAGACGCAGGGCATGGCCCAGCTCGCCCAGGACAAGCGCCCGTTCTTCGCGCTCTCGTACCACTCGTACGGCGAGTATGTGATGTACTCCTACGGCTGCACGAACCCCGACGAGATGGCGGCGATGGACGGCGTCGCGCAGTCGCTCAACGCGATCCTGCAGAACGACGCGGGGGTCACCGGCCAGTACGCGACCGGTCCGATCTGGTCCACGATCTACACGGTCGACGGCGGGAGCGTGGACACCCAGTACGGGGCCTTCGGGGCCTACGCGTACACGATCGAGGTCAACTCCTCGTCGTTCCAGCCGGACTACGCGACCTGGCGGAACGTGACGGTCCAGCGGCAGCGGACGGCGTGGCAGTACTTTCTCGACATGACGCTCGACGCTCCGCAGATCCGCGGCCACGTGACGGACGCCCTGACCGGCCTGCCGCTCGCGGCCGAAATCGCCGTGCAGGAGGTGACGTTCACGCACGGCGAGGCGCCCCGTGTCGCGAACGCGAAGGGCGCCTACCACTGGCTCGCCCAGGCGAACCACACGTACCACGTCACCTACTCGATGGGCGGCTACTGCCCCGAGACGCGCACCGTGAGCGTGGGGACCGGCCCCGCGGACGTGGACGTCACCCTCGGCCATCCCCTCGCTCCGCCGACCGCCTCGGCGGTCGGAAACGGTGACAACCGGATCGACGTCTCCTGGTCGGCCGTGGCCGGCGCGAGCGAGTACCGCGTCTACCGCGCCTACACCTCCGGAGGTCCCTACGAGCTCGTCGGAACCGTGACCGCCCCCGAGACCACGTTCTCGGACACGCCGGTGTCGGGCGGGGTCGCGTGGCATTACGTCGTCCGCGCCTACGAGCGGTGCGAGTCCCCGAACTCCCCGGAGGCGGTGGCCACCGCGAGCGGGGCGTGCACGCTCGGCCCGACGTTCGCCGGCCTCTCCGCGGTCGCGGACACCGAGGGCGCGACCTGCGCCCTCAGTCTCTCGTGGTCCGCCGCCGCAGCGCGCTGCAGCGGGCCCCTGACCTATTCGGTCCACCGGAGCACGACGCCCTCCTTCACCCCCTCGTCCGCCAACGCCGTCGCCTCCGGGCTCACCGGGGCCTCGTTCTCGGACCACGCCGCGCTTGCGAGCGGGACGACCTACTTCTACGTCGTCCGCGCTTGGGACGGGTCGAGCGGGACCGACGACGGCAACCTCGTCGTCCGGAGCGCCTCGCCGACGGGCCCGCGCTCCGCGGGCACCTGGGCGGACGACGCCGGGGACACGGGGACGGCGAAGCTCTCGGGAGTTTCCCCGTGGGCGGTGCGTACGACCGGAGGGAAGACCGGTCCGAGGGTCTACTCCACGGGCACGTACGGGAACAACGTCTGCGCCCCCCTGACGACCCCCCCGATCCGCGTGCAGGCGACCTCCGTGCTGTCGTTCGCCTCGAAGTACGACCTCGAGACGGACTACGATGCCGGGATCGTCGAGGTCGCCACGGGCCCCGCGTACGACACCTGGACCAGGCTCGCGACCGTGAACTACCCGGATCGGCTCTTCTACGGCGGCAACGCGTGCGGCTTCCCGACCAGCGCTGCGGGGACGGTCTTCTCGAGGAACTACACCACACCCGTCTACGCCGCCGTTCCGTACGCGGGCTCTCTGTCCGCCTTCGCCGGCCAGGACGTCAAGCTGCGCTGGCGACTCTCCACGGACGCGAGCCTGACGCGGGCTGGATGGTGGATCGACGACGTGAGCGTCACGAACGCGATGCTCCCCGGGACGTGCTCGGGCGGAAGCGAGCCGAATCCGAAGGAGCCGAGCTCCGACGGCTCGTGGATGACGTTCGGACGGTCCGGACCGGGGAGCGCGGTCTCGGTCGCGTACACCCCCGGTTGCGGGACGCTCGACAACGTCGCGTACTGGGGGACCGGACCGATCTCGGGTGCCGTGAGCTGGACGGCGAGCGCCTGCGCCCTCGGCAACACCGGACGCGCGACGTTCGACCCGGGCGATCCGGCCCCGGGTGTCTTCTTCTACTTCGTGCTCGTCGGTCAGAACGGGACCGCGGAAGGCTCCTACGGACGGTCCTCGAGCGGCACCGAGCGCCCGGAGGCGGTGGGCGTCGGGACCTGCGACCGGCCTCTGATTCTCGGAGGCACCTGCCCGTAGCCGTCGGCTCCCTGCGAGTCTCCTGCGACGCCGGCCGCTGGGAGGCGTGCTGGCGTCTTACCGCAAGGGCCGCGGCGATCCCGCGGCGGGAGTTCGGAGAAGCTCGGACGAGCTGAGCCCGATCGCCGTCAGCGGCAGATCGACTGCGAACGGTCGATCTCCTCGCCGCCGCTGCGTGTACCGGCAGGAGACTCGACGTCGTCGACGTGAGCCGTCACGAGGATGTAGGAGGCTTCACCGGGCTGTGCCCCCGGGGGGACGAGCATCCGGATCCGCCCGCCCCCTGCATCGGAGAACGACGCGGCACATCGCGGTCCCGCCGGCGCGGCGGCGCCGTGGTCGTAACTGCCCGCGCGGACCGTGGCGAGGCGCCCGAAGTAGAGGTTGTACCTCTGCGCCGCCGGCACCGCGTCGAACGTCACGTCGAGCGACCCGTCCGGCAAGCGAGCCACGCGAAGCCCCGTCACCTCCGGCGGCCGCGTTTTTTCCCATCCGTAGAGATCGAGCCACGCCGCGTCGAGCTCGACCTGGTAGAGATCGTTGCCGGGCGTCGCCGAGACGGGCGCCGAGACGATCCGGATCGCGGTCGATGCCAGCTCTTCGTGGGTGATTGCGGGCCAGATGTAGTCGGAGGACACCGACGGGAGCGTGGGGTTCTTCGTCAGCGTCGCGGAGACCTCGCGGTAGGCAGGGACGTTCGGAAGCGCGAGGAGCTTGGCGGCCGGGTAGTCGCTGTTCTCGGGAGGCTGGTTGGGCCCTCCCCCACCGACGATCGGCGTGGAATAGTTCCAATCGACCGGCGTGTAGGCGTGCCCCGCCGGGGGACGGAACTGTCCCGTGACCGATCCCTCCATCCTGTAGAAATCATCGCTCACGCTTCCACTGGTGCGGTACCGCACGCCGGCGAGCACGCGCACGATCTGCAGCTCGTCGAGCCAGTCGGGGAAGCCGTCCAGACGAAACTCCTCCGTCGCGATCCCGAGCGTGATCCGGGCGGGGATTCCGCCGTCCGCGTCGTCGGTTGCCGCCGACGGATCCTGGACCGAGGCACCGCCGCGCGTCTCCCAGTGCCGGGGCAGCAGACGGCGCACCCGTCGCAGGAACCCGTAGTCCTCCCCGGATCGAGAGGTTCGCGCGAGCACGTCCTTGGCTCCGAGATTGACTCCTCCGGCGCCTTCCCACGCCTTCTCACGGACGATCTGATAGCCGTTGTTGTTCGGGTGGATGAGATCGGTCTGGAAGATGTCGCGGCAGATCATCTGGTCGAAGCCGGTGCAGGTTCCCCCCTGATCCTCGTGGGCGAAATCGGCCGCAGCCTCGAGGATGGACGCACGGCGGGCCTGTCCCCACGCGAGGTCCCGCAGGATTCGGTTGACGATCGGCAGCCACTGGCGGTGGAAGATGCCGGTGTCGCCCGTGTAGCAGTTGTAGGCGAGATTGTCGTACAGGCTGTTCAGCATCAAGTCCGTGCCCGGGAGCTCGGAGGTCAGGGTCGAAAGGGCCTCCTGGAGGTTCTGCCGGGAGTCCAGGATCTCGGCCGCCGCGCGGTTGATCTGGGTCTGTGTGGGATTCGCGGGCGGCTCGGCGTCCAGCAGGTCGTTGCCGATCATCGACAGAGTGATCAGATCGGGCTGGAGCTCGAGAGCGCGGAACACGTTGTTGAGATCGTTGTTATCGTCCACGAGCAGGTCGTCCGTGTGCTCTCCCTTCACCGCCGCCTGGTCGAGAGTCACCGTCGCTGCCGGCGCCGTGCACGCGAGCCGGGCACGCAGCTGCCGGCTGTACCAGAAGGATTCCGTGTAGAAGCAGGAGTTCCAGTTCCAGGCGATGCTGTCCCCCATCGCCGTCATCCGCAGTCCCTGGGACTTCAACGTCTCGATCCCATGGTCGATCTTCGCCGGACGGCCCTTTCCCACGGGGAAGGTGTACCCCGGGACCGTGTCCGCGAAACCGTCGTCGCGCGTGCGTCCCAGGCGCCAGCCGGGCGGGTCCTGCGGAAGCAGCAGGTAGCAGCCGTTTCCCGGGGCGATCGAGAAGCCGCCGGCGCCGTCCGTCGTGGTGGTCTGGTCGAAGGCCCCCCCGGCATCCCGCGTGCCGAAGAGTTCGACCTCGACGCCCGGGAGAGCCGGCTCACCCGGATCGCGGACCCCGTTGTCGTTGCGGTCCTCGTACGCCGACCCCGAAACCGTCTGCGCAAGCGCCGGAGTCGCGGAGACGATCGCGAGCGCCAGGAGCGGCGCTGCCCGTCTCACGGCTCCCTCCCGAAACGACGGTGCAGGACAAATCCACCACGGTGAGTCTGCCCGCCGGTGAACGCGACCCGCATCTCTCCCGCAAGGCTCTTCCCATCCTCGGAAACGAGATACCTCTCCGTGACCTCGAGCACCAGATCGTCCGTCGGAGAGGGACGCACGCGATAGCGGGCGAAGATCGAGCCCGATCCGAGGTCGATCGACTTCTCGACGATCTCGACCGGAACGGGACCTGCGTCGGAGAGGAACGTGGGCCACGGCATTGCGGACTCCGCGCGGCCACCCGCCCAGATCCGGGCTTCCAGCCCCGTGAGGGCCTGCGCGAATTCCAGGTGAAGGGGTTCTTCCGCGACGGCCAAGTTGGCGGAGCCCCCCTCGTAACGCTGCTCGTCGAGGCGCCAGCGGCCGAGGGGAGACGCGGCCTCCAGGCTGCTCCAGACGGCAAGGCCTGCGATCGAAAGCCCGCAGAGTCTTCGGCGCTGCATGGCGTCATCCCCCCCACGGAACATATACGCCGGAGGGAGGCCGGGAGGCAATGGGGTCCGGTCTTGAAATGGGACATCCGGGGATGGCGCTCAGCGTCCTCGAGCGGTAACCTTTCCTGTGGGGAGAGTGGTTCGGAGGACGATCGAGATGATCGGAATCCTGTCGCTCCTCTGTTCCCTGCAAATGACCGCGCCGGCGCAGGGCGCCGAATCGTCGCCCCCGGCGCCGGGAATCGCGATTTCCGACGGCTTCGCCTGTCGAAGCGGAGAGATCGAGTCTTCCGCCTTTCCCGTGTCGTCTGCCCTCCAGGAGTTCCGCTCGCGGATCGCCGGAGGCACGGATCCCCTCGTCCGGCACCTGCGGTCGACGGAAGAAGCCGGGGAGACCAAGCCGAAGACGAGCGGTGACTTCCCGAGCGGGCCGCTCGACTACTTTCTGCTCGTTCTCATGATCGAGGGCGGGATCGCCCTCAACTCGTATCTGGCCAGTCTGAATCCCGACGTCTACGGGGGCTTCGAGATCGCGATGGCTTTCCCGGCTGCCGCCTTGTGTGAAGGATGCGAGAAACCGGAGGCCGTCACCGCGGGCATCGCCCTGGCCGGGCTCGGAGCGTACAACCTCACCCTCGATGAGGACCAGCTGTCGTCCGGCGACATTTTCAAGAAGAACTTCGTGGGTTGGCACGTTGTCGCGGCCGCCATCGGGCTGAGTGCCCTCGCCACCGAGCACGGCGAAGCCAAGCCGGACAAGGGGGCAGAGGGCGCGAAGGAGCGTGCCGGGATCCTCCGCGTGGCCCCCGTGCCGCGCGGCATCGCGCTCGCGTACCGCTTCCGGTTTTGAGGCTGCCGCGTCAGTGCCCCTGATCGTGGGGAACGGCGACCGTTCCCGTCGCGAGCGTCTCCAATCCCAGGGCGTCCACGACCCGATAGACGATCGTGTAGATCCGTCCGCGGCCGTGCCCCGAGCGCTCGGCCCGGAGCCGGAAGTCGTAGTCCTCCGTGCCGGTGTCGGCGCCCTGAATGTCGCCGACGGTGTTTCCGTCACCGCTCCCGTTGTCGGGTTCGCTGCTCGTCACCGAGACGAGCGTCACGGTGACGGGGGAGCAGTCGAGAACCTGCACGCCCGCGTGCACGTCCACGAGCTTGTGGTTCGGCGCCCACAGCTCGGGAGGATCGAAGGACAGTCTCACGACCGGAGGCTCGCGATCCTGAACCTCGATCGTGGCCTCGTCGGTGTCCGTGGCCCCGTGCGAGTCGGTGACCTCGAGCGTCACCACGTGGCTGCCGACGCCGAGAGCCGCATCCAGAATCTCGCCTTCCCCCAACCCCTTCTGCGTGGGAGCGCCGAAATCTTCGAACCACTCGAAGCGGACGATGTCGTCGTTGGTTCCCGCGGTCGAGTCCGGATCTTCCGACGCCGAGCCGTCCAGCCGGACGACTCCGTCGGGGGCGACGCACGCCTCCGTGCGATCCGGCCCGGCATTCGCCACCGGGGGCTGGTTGGGCTGTCGCACCTCGACCTGAACGCTCAGGGTCTCGCTTCGTTCCCCATCCGTCGCCGAGACATCGATCGCCGCCGGTCCGTCCTCGAACACGCGCAGCGTGTCGCTCGCGACACCTTGGGCATCGGTGTTCACGGGCTGGCCTTCGGACGCGAGCGTTCCCGCCGAGGCGGTGAATCGCACGGGTACGTCGGCCTGCGGGGCGCCCGACGCGTCGAGGGCGACGGCCCGGAGCGTCGTCTCCCCGTACTTCTTGCCGTTTCCGGGATCGGTTGGGGTGCTCGGATCCCCGAGATCGATCACCACCGTCTGAGGATCCGCCGCGAGCGTGAAGCCGTCCCCGTCGGAGACTTGCGACGCGAGCAATCCGGCGACCTCGCTGCGACCGGAAGAGCCGTTGTTGCAGCCGGCGAGGAACGCCAGCGTGAGGAGAAGAGGGAGAGCGCGCAGCACGTTGCTTCGCTTCATCGGCGGTACCTCGTGGATCCCCCCGCTGCGGGCACGCACCCGCGCGCCCGCGGAAGCGGATCGGACCGTCAATGTACCGCGAAGCGGCCTGCCCGCAAGCGCTTCGCGTTCATTGCTTTCGCAGACGGAAATACGGGACTTTTGGTTAGTCGTTGAATCCCCGCCTTTCCCGAGGCGGCGGTCCCGCGCCGGCATCCCGTGGCGAGCCCCCTCGGCCCTCCTCGGGAGTATCCTGTGCTGCATGGGAAGTCGCCTCGTTCCTGCGGACGAATCCTTCACCGGGACATCCATCGAGGAGAGGAGGGGTATCGGATGAACTATCCGATTTGGGACCTGCCCGCGTCGGGGCTTCTGATCGCGGGCGTCGCGATCCTGCACGTCTTCATCTCCCACTTCGCGGTGGGCGGGGGGCTGTTCCTGGTTCTGACCGAGCGCAGGGCCCGGCGGGATGGAGACGCGGCCCTGCTCGCCTACGTCAGGTGGCACAGCCGCTTCTTCATCCTGCTGACTCTCGTGCTCGGAGCGATCACCGGAGTCGGGATCTGGTTCACGATCACGCTCGTCCACCCCGCGGCCACCTCGGCCCTGATCAACACGTTCGTGTGGGGGTGGGCGATCGAGTGGACTTTCTTCGCGACCGAGATCGCCGCCGCGATGGTCTACTACTACGGCTGGGACCGGCTGTCGCCTCGCACGCACCTGGCGGTCGGATGGATCTACTTCGCCGCCGCGTGGCTGAGCCTCGTCATCATCAACGGGATCCTCTCGTTCATGCTGACCCCGGGCGAGTGGCTCACGACGCGAGGCTTCTGGGACGGCTTCTTCAATCCCACGTACTGGCCGTCCCTCGTCGCGCGCAGCTTCGCCGCGATTGGACTCGCGGGGATCTACGCCCTCTTCACAGCCGTCTCTCTCGACGACGGCCCCCTCAAGGAGAAGATCGCGCGCTGGGCCGGACTCGGCTGGGTCGTCCCGATGGCGATCGCCCTCCCCCTCTCGCTCGTGTGGTACCTCGCCGCGGCGGCCGGCGCGGGCGCCCCCGTCGCGGAGACGCTCGGGGCGGCATCGGCTCGGACGACGGACGTGCTCGGGGCGCTGTTCTCGCGTTCTGTCGCGACCGGGCACCCCTTCGCGCAGACCGCGCTGCGCGTCGCCCTTCTCGGCGCGGCGTTCACGCTGGTCGCGGTCCTCTTCATCGCTCTCGTCCGTAAGCGCGCCTACGGGCGGGTCCTCACCGGTGCAATCCTCGTCGCCGGCTTCGCCGTCATCGGCGGTGGGGAGTGGGCCCGGGAGGACCTCAGGAAGCCGTACGTCATCGGCTCTCACATGTTCGTGAGCGGGATCCGCCTGCCGGCGGCGCGAGGCACCCCCCGGCCCCCCACGGGTTTCGAGGATCGGTTCGCGATGGACGCGCTCAACCGTTCCGGTGTCTTGCCTGCCGCCCTCTGGGCCCACCTCCCCGCGGATTGGACGGCCGAGGCGGGTGGGCCCGCGGAGGAGGAGGCCGGCCACGAGCTCTTCCGGATCGAGTGCTCGGCATGCCACACGCTGGACGGCTACAACGCCGTACGGCCGCTCGTGAGCGGACAGTCGAGCGCCACCCTCGAGGGCCTCCTGGGACGACTGGCGAAGCCGGTGAACGCCGCCGGGGAGGCGACCTCCTGGGACGATCCCGATCTCCGCCTCGAGACCTGGCGGGGCCGCCGCATGCCCCCCTTCGTCGGGACCGCCGCGGAGAAACGAGCGCTGGCCGTCTACCTGGCCCGGCTCGGCGGAGGTGAGATCGCGCCGCCTCCCTCCGGCGTGGCCGACGGCGCGGCACTCTTCGAGGCGAATTGCGCGATGTGCCACGGCGACTCCGGCGAGTGGCCGATCGCGCGGGTGATCCGCGGGCGCGATGCCCGGTGGCTCTACGACGCCCTCGGGCGGCTCCCCCAACTCAAGGACGTGATGCCCCCCTTCGAAGGGACCGAGGAGGAACGGCGCGCGCTGGCGGACTGGCTGGCTGCCGTCAAGGGAGGTGCGCGATGAACTCGATCCCCCTGCCCCAGGTGGACCCGGTGGCCGTTCCGGCGCCGGGCTGGCTGCTCCGCGTCCTTCTCCTCGTCACGTTCTTCCTGCACATCCTCCCCATGAACTGGGTGCTCGGCGGCTCGATCCTCGCCGTCGCATCCCGCGCCAGGGGGCGAAGGGGCTCTCCGCATCACGCCGAGCTCGCCCGGAAGATCGGGAAGTCGCTCCCCGTGGCGGTGGCGGCTGCGGTGACCCTCGGCGTGGCGCCGCTGCTGTTCGTCCAGACGCTCTGGGGGCGCCTCTTCTTCCCCGCGTCGGTGACGATGGCGTGGCTCTGGTTCGCGGTGATCCCGATCCTGATCCTGGCGTACTACGGGACGTACCGCGTGGCGATGGCCGGGGAGAAAGCGCAGGGGACGGGGCTCGTCGCGGCGCTTTCCGCGCTGTTCTTCCTCACCATCGCCTTCTTCTACGTGAACAACATGAGCGCCATGCTCCGTCCCGACAGCGTAGCCGCCCGGCACATGGCCGACCCGCGCGGGTGGGCGCTGAACGTGGCGGACCCGACCTTCTGGCCGCGCTTCCTCCACTTCGTCCTGGGAGCGGTGGCGGTGGCCGGGCTCGGCGTGGCCGGGCTCGGTGTCCTGCGACGCAAGGCGGAGCCCGAGTTCGCGGCGTTCGCGATGCGGCACGGCGCCCTCTGGTTCGTGGCGGCGACCATGGCGAACATCGTCGCGGGGTTCGCCTGGATTCTCCTCCTGCCCCGCGAGGTGATGCTGCGGTTCATGGGAGGTTCGGCGCTCGCCACGGCGCTTCTCGCGGTCGGTGCCGTTCTTGGGCTCGCAGCGCTGCTCGTCATGACCCTCGCGATCAGCGCGAAGCAGCCGGAACGGTCGGTGCGTCTGGGATTCCTGGTCCTGATCGCGACCCTGGTCGTGATGGTCCTGGAGCGGGACCAAGTCCGTGCGGGGTTCCTCGAGCGGATGGCCTTCGAGCCGAGCCCGTGGGTCGCCCCGCAATGGGGTGTGATCGGTATCTTTCTCGTGCTTCTCGTCGCCGCCCTCGCGACGATCGGGTGGATGATCTGGCCGAGACAGGACAGGGGCCTTCCCTGAGCGAGCGGGGGGACTGATGCGTCGCCGAGGCCCGGAAAGCGTGCCCGTTCCCGTTTGCCGCCCGGTAGATCCCGATCGCTGGGACGACCTGGTGCGCCTGTTCGGCTCGAATGGAGCGTGCGCCGGTTGCTGGTGCATGTTCCCGCGCCTCCCTCGGCGCGCGTGGGAGAAGGGGAAAGGGTCCGGCAACAAGCGCGCCCTGAAGCGTCTCGTCGAGTCCGGTCCGCCCCCCGGCCTCATCGCCTACGAGGGGAAGACGCCGGTCGGATGGATCTCCCTCGGGCCCCGCGAGACGTTTCCGATCCTCGCGCGCTCGCGCGTGGCGAAGAGACCCGACGACCGGCCGGCTTGGCACGTCGTGTGTCTGTTCGTGGCGAAGGAGCGGCGCCGCAGGGGGGTCTCCGCCGCACTGATCGAGGCTGCCGCGCGCTGGGCGAAACGGCAAGGGGCCAGGCTCCTCGACGCCTGTCCCGTCGAAGCACGGAAGGGGCGGATCCCCGACGCCTTCGCCTGGCACGGCCTCGCCTCGGCGTTCCGCAGCTGCGGCTTCGTCGAGATCGCCCGCCGCTCCCCCACCCGCCCCTACGTCCGTCGCGAGCTGGGGGTCGAGCCTTGAGCTCGGGACATTCAAGGTCTGAACGGTAGGTGCAATGCGGTTTGTGACGCCTGCCCGCGGGCTTTCTTGCGGTGGGGACCGATCCGTGTATCGTGGGCGCCACGACTCTTGTCGCGAACGTCTCTTGGAGGAATCGCCGAACATGTCGAGCTTGCGCGTCCTGGCGGGAATCGCCTTCTGCTTCCTTCTCTGCTCCCTTCTTTCCGTTTCTCCCGGCAGCGCGGCCCTCGAGGAATGCCGCCTGCTTCGCCAACCGGACATCCAAGGCGACCGCATCGTCTTCGTGTACGGCGGCGACCTCTGGACCGTGGCGCGCGGCGGCGGCGTGGCGTCCCGGATCACCACCCACGAGGGGATCGAGCGTTTCCCCAAGTTCTCCCCGGACGGGAGGACGATCGCGTTCACCGCGGAGTACGACGGCAACGTGGACGCCTTCACGGTCCCCGTGGAGGGCGGCGAGCCCAGGCGACTCACCTGGCATCCGCTTCCGGACCAGGTGGCCGAGTGGTATCCGGACGGTAAGTCGATCCTCCTCCGATCCTCGCGCGCATCGCACATGCAGCGCTTCGGCAGGTACTTCCGGGTCCCGGCCGGCGGCGGATTCGAGGAGATGCTCCCCCTTCCGGAGGCGGGATACTCGTCGCTTTCCTCCGACGGCTCCAAGATCGCGTTCGTCTCGCCTTCCTACGACAACCGCACCTGGAAGCGCTATCGCGGCGGAAACGCGCCCGAGATCTGGGTCTACGACTTCAAGGCGAATACGTCCGAGAAGATCACCGACTGGCCCGGGCCGGACGAGTGGCCCATGTGGCACGGCAAGACGATCTACTACGCGTCGGACCGCGGGGGACGCACCGTCAACCTCTGGGCATACGACAGCGAGGCGAAGTCCCACCGGCAGGTGACCACGTTCAGCGACTACGACGTGAAGTGGCCGAGCATCGGCGGGGACAGCGTGGTCTTCGAGAAGGGCGGATTTCTCTTCACCATGGACCTGCCCGACGAGAAGCCAGTGCGGATCAAGGTTCTGGTCCCCGACGACAAGCCCGCGACCCGCGCCGAGATGCGCAACGTCGCCGCCCAGACCGGGTCCTGGGACCTTTCCCCTTCGGGGAAGCGCGCGGTCCTCGAGGCGCGCGGCGACCTGTTCACCGTCCCCGCCGAGAAGGGGGACGTGCGCAACCTCACCCGCTCGCCCGCCTCCCGTGAGCGCGACGCTGCGTGGTCTCCCGACGGCAAGTGGATCGCCTACCTGTCGGACGCCAGCGGCGAATACGAGATCCATGTGATCGGGAGCGACGGAAAGACCCCCGACCGGCAGGTGACGAAGGGCGGAACCACGTTCCGCTTCGCCCCTCTCTGGTCGCCCGACTCGAAGAAGATCGCCTTCTCCGACAAGACCATGACCCTGTGGTGGTGCGACGTCGCCACCGGAAAGTTGACCAAGGTCGACAAGAGCGAGGACGGCGAGATTCACGACTACGCCTGGGCGGGCGACTCGCGCTGGCTGGCCTACTCGATGCCGCTTGCGACGGGGTTCCAGCGGATCTCGCTCTGCTCGCTCGAGACCGGGAAGACCACAGCCGTCACCGACGGGCTCACCGACGACTTCAATCCAGTCTTCGATCCGGAGGGCAAGTACCTCTACTTCATGTCCCGGCGCACGCTGAACCCCGAGTTCGGCGGGTTCGAGCTGAACCTGCACTTCTCCGCCACCGACCGCATCTATGTGGCCACCCTGCGCCGCGACGCACCCTCGCCCGTGGCGCCCGAGAGCGACGAGGAGAAGGGGGACGAGGACGCCGACAAGGACAAGAAGAAGGATGACGAGGCCAAGGAGGGGGACAAGGACAAGAAGCAGGGGGACTCGGCCTCGAAGAAGGACGGGGACAAGGAAAAGGACAAGGAGAAGGCGAAGGAGCCGGAGCCGGTGGTCATCGACCTGGACGGTCTCGCCGGCCGCCTGTCCGCGATTCCGGTTCCGGCCGGACGTCTCGCCGGCCTGTCGGCGTTCAAGGGGAAGCTGCTCTACTTGAGGCTCGCGCCGTCCGTCGCCGAGGGTGGGGACGGAGGACCGCTGGCGAACGCCGCTCTCCACGTCTTCAACTTCGAGAAGCGCGAGGAGAAGACCGTGCTGTCGGGCATCCTGCCCGGCTACGCCGCGTCCAAGGACGGCGGCAGGGTGCTGTATCGCACGAAGGACGCGTTCGGGATCGTGGACGTCGCGGAGGGAAAGAAGCCCGGGGACGGGAAGATCGCCGCGGAGAACCTGACGGCGGTGGTGGATCCGAAGCTCGAGTGGAGCCAGATGTTCAACGAGGCATGGCGGCTCGAGCGCGATTTCTACTACGACCCGGGCATGGGCGGCCTCGACTGGAAGGCCGTCGGCGAAAAGTACCGGCCGCTCGTTGCGCACGTGGCTCACCGTGCCGATCTCAACTACATCCTGGGCGAGATGATCGGTGAGCTGGCCACGTCCCACGCCTACGTCGGGGGCGGCGACGCGCCGCAGCTGTCCCGCGTCCCCGTGGGGCTGCTCGGGGCGGACCTCGAGCTGGATGCCGCTTCGGGGCGCTATCGCTTCAGGAAGATCTACCGAGACTCCGACTGGAACTCCTCGGTCGCGGCCCCGCTGGCCGAGCCCGGGGTGGACGTGAAGGAGGGGGACTATCTCCTGACCGTCAACGGCGCGCCCCTGAAGGCCCCCACGAACCTCTACGCCGCGTTCGAAGGGACCGCGGGACACAGGACCACCCTGGAGGTCGCGGGCTCTCCGGACGCGAAGGAGCCCAAGACCTACTCCGTGACGCCGGTTCCGGACGAGGCGGCGCTGCGCTATCGGGCCTGGGTGAACGAGAACCGCGAGAAGGTCGACAAGGCCACGGGTGGGCGCATCGCCTACATCCACGTTCCCAACACTTCCATCGCCGGGATCCAGGAATTCACCCGGCAGTACTACCCGCAGGTGGACAGGGACGGGATCATCGTCGACGAGCGCTGGAACGGCGGAGGCTTCATCCCCGACTTCTTCATCGAGCGCCTGCAGCGCACCACTTGGGTGCGCTGGTCCCAGCGGGACAGCAACGGGTTTCGCACTCCGTCCACTGCCATCGACGGCCCCAAGTGCATCCTGGTGAACCAGTACGCGGGCTCGGGAGGCGACGCGTTCCCTTACTACTTCCAGATGAAGAAGCTGGGCCCGGTCATCGGGAAGAGGACCTGGGGCGGCCTCGTGGGAATCAGCCACGACCTGCCGCTGGTGGACGGCGGTGTCGTCACCATGCCGGACTTCGGCATGTGGGACCCGAGGACCGGTCAGTGGCTCGTCGAGAACCACGGCGTCGATCCCGACATCGACATCGAGAACGCCCCGGACCAGGTCGTTTCGGGTCGCGACCCGCAGCTCGAGCGCGCCATCCAGTACGCGATGGAGGAGCTGAAAAAGCTCCCGCCCAAGCCGCCGATCCGCCCGAAGTACAAGGTCCAGCAGTAGGACCCGCGGCGCCGAGGCCAACGTCATGCGTCCGCTCATCGCTGCGGTCCTGATCCTCGCCGCATCGTGTGCGCCCCGTCCCGAACCGGCGGATCTCGTCCTCCGGCACGGGACGATCGCGACGATGGACCCGTCGCACCCGCAGGTCGAGGCGCTGGCGGCGCGCGGCGGACGCATCGTCGCCGTGGGGAGCGATTCCGAGATCGAGGCGTTCGTGTCGCCGGCGACCGAAGTCGTCGACCTGGCGGGCGCGTTCGCGACCCCCGGGCTCATCGAATCCCACGCTCACTTCCTGGGACTCGGGCGCGCCCGCCTGAACCTCGACCTCACGAAGGCGAGGAGCTGGGACGAGGTCGTCGCGCGGGTCGCCGAGGAGGCGGGCCGGCGGCCCCCGGGAACCTGGATCCTCGGCTGGGGATGGCACCAGGAGAAGTGGGACTCGCCGCCGGTCCCCTCCGTCGAGGGCTACCCCGTCCACGATGCGCTGTCGCGCACGGTGCCGGATCACCCCGTCCTCCTCAAGCATGCATCGGGCGGCCACGGCGCGATCGTCAACGCGCGCGCCATGCAGGCGGCGGGGATCGGTCCGCAGACCCCGGATCCCCCGGGCGGGACGATTGTCCGGGATGAGCGGGGGATGCCGACCGGGATGCTGCGCGAGTCGGCGTACGATCTCGCGCGCGCCGCGATGGACCGTGCCGACGCAGACCGGACGCCGGCCGAGCGCGAGGCGGACCTCCGCCGCGAGATCGAGGTCGCCTCGCGCGAGTGCCTCTCGAAGGGGATCACCACCTTCCACGACGCCCACGCCACCATCGACGAGATCGACCTGTTCCGGAAGGTCGCGGAGGAGGGGAAGCTCGGCCTGCGCCTGTGGGTGATGGCCCTCGACACCCCCGAGCGCCTGCGCGAGCTCCTGCCGTCCCACCGCTGGATCGGCGTCGCCGACGGCCACCTGACGGTGCGCTCGGTGAAGCAGCAGATCGACGGCGCGCTCGGCTCGCACGGAGCGTGGCTCCTCGAGCCCTACGCGGACCACGAAGGGACCGGGCTCGTCACGACACCGGTCGCGGAGATCGAGGCGGTCGCGCGCCTCGCCATCGCTCAGGGATTCCAGCTGTGCGTCCACGCGATCGGTGACCGGGCCAACCGCGAGACCCTGGATCTCTACGAGCGCGTGTTCCGCGAGAACCCGGACAAGAAAGATCTGCGCTGGCGGATCGAGCATGCCCAGATCCTGGCGCCCGGCGACGTGCCGCGCTTCGCGAAGCTCGGCGTGCTCGCGGCGATGCAGGGGATCCACTGCACGTCGGACGGCCCCTGGGTCCCCAAGCGGCTTGGCGACGAGCGCGCCCGCACGGAGGCCTACGTCTGGCGCGACCTGCTCGACGCCGGCGCCGTGATCTCGAACGGCACCGACGCGCCGATCGAGGACGTCGACCCGATTCCCAACATCCACGCCTCCGTCACGCGCCGCATGGGCGACGGGCGCGCGTTCTACCCGGAGCAGCGCATGTCGCGCGAGGAGGCGCTCCGCTCCTACACCGTCGCCGGCGCGTACGCCGGGTTCGAGGAGGACCTCAAGGGTACGCTGACCCCCGGGAAGCTCGCCGATGTGACCGTCTTCTCCCGGGACCTGCGGTCGGTTCCCGACGACGAGATCCTCGGGATCGGCGTGCTCTACACGATCGTCGGGGGGAAGGTCCTCCATCGCGCCGGGCCCTGACCGGCCGATCGCGCAAGACTCGGGAAGAGACGCTTCCGCCGCGTCGGCAGGAAATCAGGGGCAGGCCGTGACGCTCCGTCCTTCGCCCCAGCCTCCGTTGCCGCATGAGTTCCCGGCCCGGACGACGTAATAGCGCCCGTCTCCCGGCGCGGGGTCGGGCCAGCCGGTGCCGGCACCGTTGCTCTGCTCGCATACCGCCCTGCCGAATCCTCCATCCAGGCGCATCGCGGACACCGACCCCGCCGCAACGTCGTAACGTACGTCGCT